>OBLK01000349.1_pt1 | contig 11462 bp, 12 predicted proteins | sample 1518871 | NCBI WGS metagenome assembly OBLK01 (sample SAMEA2464837, study PRJEB22497) | soil metagenome | biome: Grassland; feature: Farmland; material: Clay | place: Australia | collected 2013-02-01 | depth 0.8 m
GATCACGGTGCTGCTGCTCTCGCTGCTCGGCATGACCTTCAACATCATGACGCTCGGGGGCATCGCCGCGGCCATCGGCCTGCTGATCGACGACGTGATCGTCATGATCGAGCAGATCGCCCGGCGCACCGGTGTGCCGGGCCTTGAGAACCCGCATCAGGGCGTGCTGGCGGCGGCGCGCGAGTTCCTCTCGCCGCTGCTCGGCTCGAGCCTGGCGACCATCATCATCTTCATCCCGCTGGCGTTCCTCTCGGGGATAACCGGGGCGTTCTTCAAGTTCCTCTCGCTCACGATGGCCTCGGCGCTCATCATCTCGCTGATCCTGACCGCCTTCGCCGTGCCGCTGCTGGCGCGCGGACTCATCGATTTCGGCACGTTCGAGGATCCCACCCACGGCAAGGAGACCTGGCTCAAGCGAATCCACGGGCGCACCCTGAGCCGGCTGATCGCGCGCCCAGTGCTGCTCGTGCCCGCCCTGGGGGTGCTGCTGCTCGCCGGGTACTTCGCCTACGCCCACGTCGGCACAGGCTTCCTGCCGCGGATGGACGAGGGCGGCTTCGTCATCGACTACTACACCGCGCCCGGCACCTCGCTCACCGAGACCAACCGCGAGCTGATGCAGGTGGAGAGCATCCTCGAGCACGATCCGTACGTGTACACGTTCTCGCGCCGCACGGGAGCGGGCCTCGGCGGCGATCTGAACGAGGCGTACCAGGGCGATTTCTTCGTGCGGCTGGTCGCCTCGTCGAAGCGGCCGGACATCTGGAAGGTGATGAACGAGATCGGCGGCAAGATCACCCGCGACGTGCCCGGCATCAACATCGACCCGCACCAGCTCATGAGCGACATGATCGGCGACATGGTGGGGCGTCCCCAGCCGGTGGTCATCTCACTGAGCGGCGGCAACCCCGCGGTGCTGCCCGCGGCCGCCACCCGGGTGGCCAAGGCCATCGCCAGCGTGCGCGGGGTCGACCCGGCCTCGGTCAACAACGGGGTCGTGCCGGCGGGCGATGCGCTCGAGGTGCGCGTGCATCCGGCAGTAGCGGCGCAGGTGGGCATGACCGCGGCCGACGTCGCCAGCCAGGTCGAGCATTACCTGTACGGCGCCGTCGCCACCAAGTACCTCGGCACGGTGCAGGATGTCGGGGTGCGCCTGTGGCTCGATCCGCCGGGGCGGATCTACCGGGCCGATCTCGGCAATCTGCCCATCCGCTCGCCGGGCGGCAAGGTGGTGAGGCTGGCCACGGTGGCGCGGGTGCGCTTCGTGGCCGGACAGCCGCAGCTCACCCGCGACAACCTCGCGCAGGTCGTGCCGGTGACCGCCGAGCTCAATGGCGAGCGCGACCTCGGCTCGACGATCGCGGCGGTGCGCCGGGTGTTGAGCCGGCCGGGCGTGCTGCCCTCGGGCGTCTATTACGCCCTGGGCGGACAATACAAGCAGGAGCAGTCGGCGGCGCGCGGCATGATCAAGGTGTTCGGCGCGGCGGTGGTGGCCGAAATCATCCTGTTGCTGTTTCTCTACGAGCGCTTCTCGATTCCCGTGGTGATCATCGGCAGCTCGCTGCTCTCGACGCTCGCGGTGTTCATCGGCCTGTGGCTGACCGGGGTGGAGCTGAACATCACGGCCATGATGGGCATGGTGATGATCGTGGGGATTTCCACGGAGATGGCGATCTTCCTGATCTCCGAGTACCAGGAGCTCGCCAGGACGATGCCGCCGCGTCAGGCGATCTTCGAGGCGGCCCGCAACCGACTTCGCCCCATCACCATGAGCACGCTCGCGATGATCCTGGCGCTGGTGCCGCTGGGAGCGGCCATCAGCGGCTCCGGCGACCAGATGCTCCAACCGCTCGCCATCGCCATCATCTCGGGCGCCCTGGTGCAGTTGCCGCTGGTGCTGCTGGCGATGCCGGTGCTGGTGGGCCTGACGGAGCGCGGCCCGGGGGCGCCTGAACAGGCGCAGGATTGAGTCCCTCGCGGCCCGCCGCCGTTGCCGCCGCCGTGAAGATGCGACCCGTTTCGCGGTGGCCGCCAAACATTGTCACGATTATGTGAAATCAGGCCCACAATCGACGACGACTTGCGATGCCGTTCACTGCCCGGTCCGGCGCTCTCTGTCAGGGTCGCGCTAACAGGCTATGAGGGCATTGTCATGGTCAGAACTTCTCAGCAAGAAACAAACGACCGACAGTCGTCGGAGTTCAGCGAGCAATACCTGCTCGAGCGGATGACGGCCGCCGGGGTCGGGTGTCTCGACGACTGGCGCGCGCTCTCCCCGCGGGCGCGGCGCAGCATATTCGGCATCACTTCCGGCATGGTCCGGGCCATCGACCGGATGGCGAAAGCGCAGCGGGGTTGACCCCATACAGCGGGCGGGGAGCTCAATCGCGAGACCAGCCCCGGCTCTGGTAGACGGCGGCGACCAGGGCGCAGACCGGCTCGACGTGACATTCGATCCCTGTCATCTCACTGTCGATCGGGCCGTAAGCTTCGTGTCGGTTCGCCACCATCGCCTCGAGCGAGCGCCCGATCCCGCGCTCCACGGCGCGCTCGCTGGTGCCGTGCATCTCCACGAGGAGACCCTTGCCCGTCTCGGGCGCCTGCACCCAGCCGAGGCCGGCCCAGACGGACTCGCCATGGATGCGCGTCTCGCGGTGGGCGAGAACGACGTACAGCCGGTGTCCGTATTCCTCGCGCGGTGCCTGAAAGGCGCGCCGCACCACGCGGCTGCCGGCCGGCAGCACCGAGGTCAGGTACAGCAGGTTGTAATTGGCTATGCCGGCATCGAGCAGCGCCTGATCGAAGGCGGCGATCGGCGTGGGACCGCTGCCCGTGCCGCGGGTGACGACGATTTCGAGGCCGCCTTTCGCGGCGTCCGCGTTGTCTCGATTGCCCATTTACCCGGCTCTCACCCGCCGGCGATCGTGCGCGACGCACCCTCTATGTAGCCAAGCGGGCGAGGCGCGAGAATAGGGGCTAGTACCTAGGAAAGCTCCCGATCGCGTGGACGCGCGGCCCCGCTTCGGTTACGGCACGCCTATTCCCGGTGCCGCTGAGCGGCAATGGTCATCCCGTGCCTGCGGAAGATCTCGACCATCCTGGCCGTGTCCGGCGGTCCACCGGATGCCGCGGTGATTACGGCGCTCGCTTCGCGGAAGTAGGCCGGTCCCATGATGGCCGGGGTCACGATCGAGAGCTGCTTCGCGTCCTCGGTGCCGAAATTGTCGAACCGGTGGACGGCGCCGCGCGGGATGCATACGGCCTGTCCGGGCCCGACGGCGATCGGCTCGCCATCGATCGTCCACGTGAGCGTGCCGGAGATCCCATACAGCGTCTCCTCGTAGGCGTCGTTCTTGTGAGCCGGGGCGGCGAGCTTGCGCCCGGCCGGCACGGTGACTTCGAAGACGGAAACGCTGCCATTGGTGTCCTGTCCCGTCAGCAGGAAGCGGATGCCGAGCGGGCCGATCCGGATGGTCTCCTCGGACGGATTGACTGTCGTGCGCTTTGCCATGACGCCCTCGCTATTGGTAAACTACCTTTACCAATAGAAAGTACACGGAATTTACCAAAGATGTCAAGTCTCGATCTTCCGGAGGACCCTCTGATCGGCGCCCTGCTGCGGGTCCCGGCCCAGGCCATCCATCGGCGCATCATCGACGGACTGCACCGCGCCGGCTTTCGGGAGCTGCGCCTGCCTCACATGGGGGTGCTGCAATATCCCGGCCCCGAGGGCTCCCGGCCGGGGGAGCTGGCGGAGCGCGCCGGAATGAGCAAGCAGGCCATGAATCAGCTTCTTCAGAGCCTGGAGCGGCTCGGCTATCTCTCCCGCCGCGCCGACAAGCAGGACCAGCGGGCTCGACTCGTGCACTTCACCGCGCGCGGCCTCGCCGCCTGGGCCAAGGTCCACGAGATCCTGGTCGAGATCGAAGCCGAATGGCGGGCCACCCTGGGTGAGAAGGACTTCGGGCGCCTGAAGTCATTGTTGTGCAGGGTGTGGATGTCGGATCTCGTTCCGTAGCCGGCGGCGCTTCGTGGCTTCGACAAACACGCGATCACCAACGGCGAGGCGGCCCGGCTGCACCGTGGAGCCGTAGACGCCCAGGTAGCCGCCGCGCTCGCGAGCGAGCTTGCGAAGGATTGCGGGGTCACGCGCACCGGTCAATGGATCAATCGTGATGATGGCGCAGCGACTGTCGCGTTTGTCAATGCGCATGCGCATCGTTCCAATGCGCAGCACGTAGCCCACCCAGTCGTCCTCGGCGAAGGGCGGTGTATCGGTTGCCTCCACCAGAATGTTTGGCCGGAAACGCTGAGCCTGGAGCCGTGTCCCCGCGAGCTCGCCCAGCGCGGCGATCGACCGGGTGGTGATCAGGGAAAGTGGCAGGGTGTCAAAGATCCCGCGGTCTTGCTTGATGACACGGGCGCCGGCCGGCGCGCACAGCTCGACCGCGAGCGACGGATCCAGTACATCGTAAACGGTCCCCGAGGGCGTCTGCACGATTACCGCGGACCGATCGGGTGTGGCCGGATCGACGAACGACGGGACGTATCGACTCATGTCATTGCGCTCGCGCAGCGTGAGCCAAGGGAATCCGCTCCGTGGCGCGTCGTTTCGAATGAACGCCCAGCGCCGGTCTCCCGCGAAGCCGTGCCAGGATACTTCGGCTTCAGCCAGTGGCTCGGGCGCCATCGACTTGACAGGGTATCGCCACAAACCGGCGACAAGGCCCACCGGCCTGACGTTCTGATGGTCAGACATAGGACACCTCCACAGAGGCGCCCTTGGTGTCGCGACCGACGTCGAGCGTGACGGGTGATTCCGCTGCAGCGCCTCTCGACGGAGGGTTTGCGCGGCATGCCATCGTTGACAGCCCGCAAACATGCGGTGGAATAGAGCACGGAGCGGCGCAAGAGTCAAGCGGACCGGATGACCGCAGGTCGTTTATCGCGTCTGTGAATCGGTAGTCCGGGAAAGTCGCGGGAAATGCGCTGCAAGCGCCCAAACTCCCTGAATTGTCATGAGACAGTCATGCGGCCATGGTCTACTCCACTCCGTCACAGTGAGTGAGCCGTGCCGCGGTGTCCGCCGCAGACGATAACTATCTATTTCGAACGATCTGGATCTCCGACATCCACCTGGGCACTGCGGGGTGTCAGGCCTACTATCTCCTCGATTTTCTGCGCACGCACAAGGCCGACACGCTCTATCTGGTCGGCGACATCCTGGACGGCTGGCAGCTGAAGAGGAGCTGGTACTGGCCGCAGGCGCACAACGACGTGGTGCAGAAAATTCTGCGCAGCGCGCGCAAGGGCACCAGGGTCGTTTACGTTCCGGGAAATCACGACGAGCTGGTGCGGCAATTCATCGGGCTGCACCTGGGCGGGATCGCCATCGTGGAAGAGGCGATCCACACCACCGCGGATGGCAGGCGGCTGTGGGTCGTGCACGGCGATCTGTTCGACAGTGTCATGCAGCACGCGCGCTGGCTCGCGCATCTCGGCGACTTGATGTACACGACCATTTTGAAGCTCAATCGCCGGTTCAACGCGGTCCGTCAGCGCCTGGGACTGCCGTACTGGTCCATGTCGCAGTACCTGAAGCACAAGGTGAAGAACGCGGTCAACTTCATCTCCGACTTCGAGCACGTGATGACCGAAGAGGCACGCCGGCGCGGCTGCGATGGCGTGGTGTGCGGGCATATCCACAAGGCCGAGCTGCGCGAGATCAACGGCATCCTCTACGGCAACGACGGCGACTGGGTGGAGAGCCTGAGCGCGCTTGCCGAGGATTTCGAGGGCAAGCTCCACTTGATCCACTGGCGTGGCCGGCTGAGGCGGCCGATGAACCTGGGGCGCATCATGGACGAGCTGCCGGCGGTCAACTCGGCGCCGGCGTAATGCCACGGCCGCAGTCGGGTGAAACAGTGAAAATCATGATCGTCACCGATGCCTGGAAGCCGCAGGTCAACGGCGTCGTGCGCACGCTGGGGACCACCGCGCGCGAGCTCAGGGCGATGGACCACGTGGTGGATTTCCTCACATCGCAGGAATTCTCCACGCTGCCGTGCCCGACCTATCCCGATATCCGTCTGTCGCTGTTCCCCGGCCGCAGGGCCGCGAGGCGTCTCGCGGACTTCGATCCGGATGCCCTGCAAATCGCGACGGAAGGTCCGCTCGGCCTGGCCGCGCGGCGCTTCGCCTCGAGGCGCGGCCAGCCGTTCACCACCGCTTACCACACGCGCTTTCCCGAATACCTCCGGGCGCGTACCGGCCTGCCGCTGACCTGCACGTACGCCTTCCTGCGCTGGTTCCATGCATCTTCCCACTCTGTGATGGCTCCAACCGAGGTGGTCAAGCGCGATCTGGAATCGAATGGATTCAGGAACGTCGTGACGTGGTCGCGCGGTGTCGATCTCGACATCTTCAAGCCCCAGCGCAGCGAGCGGCTCAGGAGCGAGCCGCCGATCTTCCTGCACGTCGGCCGGGTCGCGGTAGAGAAGAACATCGAAGCCTTCCTCGAGCTGGATCTGCCGGGCTCGAAGTGCGTCGCCGGCGTGGGACCGGCATTGAAAGGCATCCAGGCGCGTTATCCGCACGTGAGCTATCTCGGTGTGCTCGACCAGCACGAGCTCGCGAGGGTTTACGCCTCGGCGGACGTGTTCGTGTTCCCCAGCAAGACCGACACGTTCGGGCTGGTGCTCCTGGAGGCCATGGCCTGCGGCCTGCCCGTCGCGGCGTATCCGGTGACCGGTCCCCTGGACGTCATCGGCGCTCTTTCAGTGGAGTTTCATGAAGACCTCGGCAGCTTGATGCGCCTGTCGTTTCAGGACGGTGTCACTTGGTCGTTCAGCGACACGTAGCAACAGCCGTAGCATCAAATCCCCCCAGAGTAGTGCCGAATACCGACGGACCATCTCGGCCGCATCTCCGTGAACCAGTCCGCGTGCCGTTGCGTGCTTGAACAGGCCGCTCAATGCGTCGCGTGCCGTTGCTCGTCCCACCTCATCCAGCGTGCGTGCGACTTCCGGGGCGCGTCCGGCCTCGGCAATCGCCAGCCGAAAGACTGCAATGACAGTCGGATCGGTGACTTCGCGAAGCAATTGATGGCCGAACTGCTGTAACGCCTTGGCCAGGGTATTGCGATCCCGCGGCAGCGGAATGTCTTGCGGCCACTTCAGTCGTGTGGCTCGCTCGGAAATGCAGGCGACGAGCATCTCTTCCTTCTTGCCGACCAAGGCATAGAGGTCCCGCTTTGAAACCTTGGCGCGTGTGGCGATTTCCAGTGTGTTCGTGTGCGCATATCCGCGCTCCACGAAGACCGCAAAAGCCGCATCGAGAATACGTCGTCGCGCTTCGGCCCCGACTGGTCGCCGGATTTTCGCTGGCGTGGCAGCTCTCGATTTTGCATCCATTGTTGACAGGGTACCACAAGGTACCATAGAGTCCAGCCGGACGGTACCGCCCGGTACCACTTTGCCGGCGCCGTTCGGGGAACGGGCGGCGGTGCCGGTTCATGTCGAAGCGACGGTTCGAGACTTACGAGAAAGGCGAGGGCACAACATGAATCAACGCGCCATCTTCCCGATCAGCGTACTCATGAGCCTTGCCGCTTTTGGCATCGTGACCGCATTCTACCTTGGTCCGTTTTTCAGTGGCATGAGCACGGTAGTGGCCCTGCAGGCGCTTGTGACGGTCCATACGTACCGCTTCATTGGCTTGTCCTTTCTGCTGCCGGGGGTCGTGAACGAGGAATTGTCGCCCAAATTCGCCGGACCGGCGGCATATGGCGATCTGATAGCGGCCATCCTGGCAGTCATCGCAGTGCTGATGCTTCACGAGCACATACCCGGCGCACTGCTTCTCACCTGGATCTTCAACATCTGGGGCGCGGGCGACCTGATCAACGCCATGTTTCAAGGGGTTCGGCATGTCGGCGTCGGTCCAAAAGGCCCCGGCGCGCTGGGCGCGGCATTCTTCATCCCGACAGTGATTGTTCCGGCGTTGCTTGTCACGCACGGCCTCATATTCTGGCTGCTGCTACGCGGGTTGCACTGAGCATAACCGCGGCGATTGCTTGCGCCGACCTTGAAGGCGGGCAGCCATTTCTCGAAACTCAGGTTCTCCGGCCGAGGCTGTGTGATAACTCCGGCGGACCGTTGTGAGCAGGTCAATTTCAGGTTCGTGCGGGCAATCTCATGCGAATGTCCGGCTTTGGAACGTCCGATATTGCCAATTGGCGTTGCGATTCCCGCGTTTTTGCACAGCCTCGGTCGATGGCGGCGATCCGGGCCGCTCGGGTGCCTCGGCCGAGAGACGCGAGGGCAGGCCGACGAGCTCCTCCCGCCCATACTCGAAGCACGCCTGCGCCGCCCGATTCCCGTAGATGAAGCGCGGATCCGGCCCGGTGTCGTGCGCCAGGACGGCAAACGGGGCATCGCGATCGAGCCGCGCCGCCCCGAGGCCGTGCGGGGTCGGCCGCTTGCCGGTGAGCCGGGCTTGATGGTCCGGCCCGACACTGAACGATCGCCGTTTGGGCGGATCAGCCGTCTGTACGGCCGGTTCAGGTGGGAAAGCGGATACCCGGGCATATAATCACGGATCCGCCTTTTCAGCCGGGCGCGTTCCGGCAGGTGCGCTTCGGGTCGAATATGACCCTTCGGATGCGGTTGGGTCGGGTGGAGTCTAATGGAACGGCTCACGGTTTTGCGGAGGTGACCCATGCTCGATTCGATCAGTCACATCGCCCTCGTGGTGAAAGACGCCGCCAGGACAGCCGCGCTGTTTCGTGACCTGTTCGGCACCCGAGCGATTGAGCGCAAGGACAATGAGGGTCATCTGGAGACATTCGTCAGGCTTGGAGGCATCTGGATCGTGCTGGTCGGCGCGCCCGTTCAACGCACCCGGACCGGGGACCATATCGCCTTTCGCGCTACGCCGGAGATTCTCGAGGCCACCGCCGCCAGGCTCCAGGCGATGGGGCGCGAGTTCATAAGGGCGCGCTCAAACAGGGCTTTGTACTTCTTCGATTACGACGACCACGTGTTCGAATTGGATACGGAGGATCTCGATAAGGAGATCGGGGGATAGATGGTCTGAGCCGGAACCGAGCCTGCGCCGGGCGTGGGTCGCGATGCTTCCGGGAACCGGTCGCATTTTGCGAACGGTTCAGCGCCTCCACTTCGACCCTCGAAAGCCGAAAGAGAAAGTCCTCCGGGAAGCGATCGAGGTTGCGCTCAACTTGTTCGTTGGCGCCGATTCGGGCCGCTGATTCATGACCTCGGCGCGCAGGGAAGTGGGTCGGGGCCGCAGGGCGATGTCGACGCCCCGCGGCCTGGGAACCCGAAGCGGCATCGGGTCGGGTTGCGATCAGGCGTCTCGCCACGAAGAGAACAACGCGGCCTGCCCCCGCGCGACGCCTTGCTCGTCGACGAGTTGCCAGATCACGCCGTCATCGATCCAGAAGCGGCGCCCGGATTTCGCGATGCGCAAGCCTCGATAACCCGTCACGACACCGTCGCGTCGGACGGCGTCCAGCATTCGCTGCCGTACGGCCCGTTCGGGCGCCTCGGCCGAGAGGCGTGAGGGCAGGCCGACGAGCTCCTCCCAGCCATACTCGAAGCACTCCTGCGCCGTCCGATTCCCGTAGATGAAGCGCGGATCCGGCTCGGCGTCGTGCGCCAGGACCGCAAACGGGGCATCGCGATAGAGCCACGCCGCCCCGCGGCCGTGCGGGGTCAGCCGCTTGCCGGTGAGCCGGGCGTAGCTGCCGGCGAGCAACGCAAACATCGCGGAGTCTACTGACATGCGGGCGTCGGATTCCTCATCCGTGGCGTTGAGGCCGAGGCTCCGTGCTGGACGCGCTCCACAGGCGGCCGGTCTGCAGGGCGAGGCCGTCGGCCTCGAGCTTGAGCAGGTGCGCGAGCAGCGAGCGCTCCGCGAGTCCGTGTCGCTGCGCCGGTACGTCGTCGTAGACTCTCGCCGTAAGGGAGGCGATGTCAGACGGTGTCGAGTCCTTCAATGCCGCGAGCACCTTGGCTTCGCGCCGCAGGCGGTGGCGGATGAGGGTGCGCACGGCCTGATGAGGCTGCGGCATCACGGTGCCGTGCCCGGGCGCGAGATATCGCAAGTCTTCCCCGAGCAGCCGCTCGAGGGAGGCGATGTAGGCGCGCATGTCGCCGTCGGGCGGATCGATGAGCACCGTGGAGCCCTGGATCAGGTGATCGCCCGTGAACAGCAGCCGCTCTTCCTCCAGCAGATAACAAAGGTGGTTGGAGGCGTGTCCCGGTGTGTGGAGCACGCGCAGCGTCGTATCCTCGTCCAGTGTCAGGCGATCCCCGTCGGCGGGCTGCCGCCCGGGTTGGAAGGAGGTGTCCTGTCCCTGCGGCCGGGCGCTGGTGCGTCCGATCAGCTCGGCGCCCGTGGCCGACTGCAGCGCCAGCGCGCCGGGTGAGTGGTCGGGGTGGGTATGCGTGACCAGGATCCGGGCGACGGCGCCGGCGGTGGCCTCGAGCATCGAGCGCAGGTGCCGCTCGCTCGCCGGCCCGGGGTCGATGACGGTCCAGCGCTTCGGCCCGCCGAGCAGGTAGGTGTTGGTTCCCGGGCCGGTCATGGTGCCGGGGTTGGCGCAGGTGAGGCGCCAGAGTCTTGCCGACAGGCGCACCGGTTCTTCGGGCCGGATGGGTGTGCTTTCCACGAGCCGTGACGGTGGGCGGCGGCCGCCTCAGCGCCGCCGCGCCGCAGCCAGTGTGGGATAGTCGGTGTAGCCGGCGGGCCCGCCGCGGTAGAACAGCTCCGGGCGCGGCTCATTCAACGGCGCGCCGCTCCTGAAGCGCTCCACCAGGTCCGGATTGGCGATGAACAGCTTGCCGAAGGCGACCGCATCGGCCTCGCCGCGGTCGAGCAGGCCCTGGGCGCTCGAGTGCGTCAGTTTCTCGTTGGCGATGTACACCCCGCCGAAGGCGGCCTTGAGGCTCGGCCCGAGCCGTCCGCCTTCCGGGTGCTCGCGCGCGAACAGGAAGGCGATCCCGCGGCCGGCCAGTTGCCGCGCCACGTAGCCGAAGGTCGTCTCGCGATCGGAGTCCCCCATGGAATGCGAGTCCCCCCGCGGCGCCAGGTGCACTCCGACCCGTCCCGGACCCCAGACGGCGATCGCCGCATCGGTCGCCTCCAGCAGCAGCCGGGCGCGGTTTTCCACCGATCCACCGTAGTCGTCATCGCGGCGGTTGGAGCCGTCCTGAAGGAACTGGTCGAGCAGGTAGCCGTTCGCCCCGTGCAGCTCGACCCCGTCGAAGCCGGCGCGCTCGGCGTTGCGGGCTCCGCGGGCGAAGGCGGCGACGACCTGCGGGATCTCCTCGCGCTCGAGCGCGCGAGGAACGACATACGGTGTCTTGGGCCTGACCAGGCTCACGTGGCCCGCCGGCGCAATGGCGCTCGGCGCCACGGGGCGCTCACCGTCGAGGAAG
>OBLK01000350.1_pt1 | contig 11458 bp, 11 predicted proteins | sample 1518871 | NCBI WGS metagenome assembly OBLK01 (sample SAMEA2464837, study PRJEB22497) | soil metagenome | biome: Grassland; feature: Farmland; material: Clay | place: Australia | collected 2013-02-01 | depth 0.8 m
CCCGTCCGTCCGCCTGCAGGAGGAGCTGCGGAGGGTGCTTCCCGTCGTGGAGCGGCTGCGCTCGCTCACCCATGCCTTCATTTCCGTCGACACCGGCAAACCGGAGGTCATGCGCGCGGCCGGCGCTGCCGGTGCGGATCTGATCAACGCCGTGTGGGCGTTACGCGAGCCCGGTGCGCTCGAGGCCGCGGCGACGTCCGGCTGTGCGGTGTGCCTGATGCACATGCAGGGCGAGCCGCGCACCATGCAGCGCTCGCCGCAGTACGCGGACGTGGTGGCCGAGGTGCGCCAGTTCCTGAGCGAGCGCGTGCAAGCCTGTCTGGCCGCGGGCTTGAGCGCGGAGCGCATCGTGCTCGACCCGGGCTTCGGCTTCGGCAAGACCCTGGAGCACAATCTCGAGCTGCTGCGGCGCCTGCGCGAGCTGGACGTGGAGGGTCTCCCCGTTCTCGCCGGCCTGTCCCGCAAGTCGATGATCGGCACGCTCACGGGACGGCAGCCGGAGGAGCGTCTGGCCGGCAGCGTGACGGCGGCGGTGATCGCCGCGCAGAACGGTGCCCGCATCCTGAGAGTCCATGACGTGGCGGCCACGGCGGACGCGCTGAAGGTGCTCGATGCGGTCGCCGGGCTGGCCCGCCGGCAAGCCCATGGCCGATAATGCATTGGGCGGTGAGCCCGTAACGGCAAGGCGCGGCAGGTGAGCAGGAAATACTTCGGGACCGATGGCATCAGAGGCCGGGTGGGCGAGCGGCCCATGACGGTGGATTTTGCGCTCCAGCTGGCGAGCGCCGCCGGACGCGTGCTCGCCCCGCAGGGCGGCACCGTGCTCATCGGCAAGGACACACGCCTCTCGGGCTACATGTTCGAGTCCGCGCTCGAGGCCGGCTTCGTCGCCGCGGGCGTCAACGTGATGCTCATCGGACCGCTGCCGACCCCGGGCATCGCCTACATGACGCGACGCTTCGAATGCGACTTCGGCGTGGTGATCAGCGCCTCGCACAACCCTTATGACGACAACGGCATCAAGTTCTTCGACGGCAGCGGCGGGAAGCTCTCCGACGAGCTGGAGGCGCGGATCGAGGCCGAGCTCGACAACCCCGTGCTCACCTGCTCCTCGCGCAGCCTCGGCCGCGCGGTACGCGTCGACCGCTCGCGCACGCACTACCAGCAGTTCTGCACCTCGACCATGCCCGAGGGAGTCGATCTCTCGGGCCTGAAGATCGTGATCGACTGCTCCAATGGCGCCGCCTACAAGGTGGGTCCCCGCATCCTGGCCGACCTCGGCGCCGAGATCGTTCCCATCGGTTGCTCGCCCAACGGGCGCAACATCAATGACGGCTGCGGCTCGCTGCATCCGGAGCTGCTTCAGCTCACCGTGCCCGGCGTGCGCGCACACGTGGGCCTGGCTCTCGACGGCGACGGCGACAGGCTGGTCATGGTCGATCACCTGGGAAGGATCGTCGACGGCGACCAGCTCCTGTACCTCATCGCGCAGGCCCGCAAGCAGGCCGGAGCGCTCACCGGGCCCGTCGTCGGCACGGTGATGAGCAACCTGGGGCTGGAGGTGGCCCTGCGCGAGAGCGGCATCGATTTCCTGCGCGCGCCCGTGGGGGACCGATATGTGCTCTCGCTGCTGCGCGAGACCGGCGGAATGCTCGGCGGGGAGACCTCCGGCCACATCCTCTGCCTGGACAAGACCACGACCGGGGATGGGCTGGTGAGCGCCCTGCAGGTGCTCGCCGTCATGCGCCAGACGGGCCGCTCGCTGGCGGAGCTTGCGGCCCCGATGCAGAAGTTCCCGCAGGTGCTGCTCAACGTGCAGGTCGCCGAGCGGTTCGATCCGGCGGGTGTGCCGGCCGTGCAGAGCGCCGTGCAGCGCATCGAGCAGCGGCTGGGTGCTCACGGCAGGGTGGTCCTGCGCCCCTCGGGCACCGAGCCGGTGATCCGCGTCATGGTCGAGGGCCGCGACGAGGGCGCGACCCGGGCGGCCGCCGCGGAGCTCGCCGAAGCGGTACGCACGGCAGTGGGCTAGCCCCGCCGGGGCATTGCGCGTTGCACTGCGGGGGGCGCGCCGTTATGATCGCGCCCCCTTCGCGAGTACGCGGGGTCAATCGGAGCCTCTCCAGGTCGGGTCATGCGCCGCCCCATCGTTGCCGGAAACTGGAAGATGCACGGGACGCGCGCCGAGAACGCGCGTCTCATCGAAGAGCTGATTTCCCGATACCCGGATCAGTCCGCCGCGCAGTGCCTGGTGTGCCCGCCCTTCGTGTACCTCCAGGAGGTCGGGCGCCTGCTGGGGGATGCGCCGATCGGCCTGGGCGCACAGGATGTGTGCGCCGAGGCGCAGGGCGCCTTCACGGGCGAGGTTTCCGCGACGATGCTCAAGGACGTCGGCTGCGGGTACGTGATCGTCGGCCACTCGGAGCGGCGCTGGATCTACCGCGAGAGCGACCAGCTCGTGGCCCGCAAGTTCGCGGCGGCCCAGGCCAAGTCATTGGCGCCCATCCTGTGCGTGGGCGAGCAGCTCGCGGAACGCGAGGCGGGCCGCACCGAGGAGGTGCTGGCCCGCCAGCTCGATGCGGTGCTCGAGCTCTGCGGGGCGGGCGCGTTGGAATCGGCCGTGGTCGCTTACGAGCCGGTGTGGGCCATCGGCACGGGACGCAGCGCCACGCCGGAACAGGCGCAGCAGGCGCATGCCTTCATCCGTGAGCGCATCGCGGCCCGTGATGCTAAAATCGCGCCCGCGACGCGCATCCTGTACGGCGGCAGCGTGAAGGCGGGCAATGCCGCGGAGCTGTTCACCCAGCCGGATGTCGATGGCGGCCTGATCGGCGGCGCGTCGCTCAAAGCGGAGGAGTTTCTGGCGATCCTGGCCGCCGCCGGGTCGCGGTGATCATCTTATGTTGCATGCTGTATTGATAGTCATTCAGATCCTCGCCGGGGTGTGCATCGTCGCCCTCGTCCTGCTTCAGCACGGCCAGGGCGCCGATGCCGGCGCGGGTTTCGGCGCGGGCGCCTCCGGCACGGTGTTCGGGGCCAAGGGCGCGAGTACCGCGCTCTCGCGCGCCACGGCGATCTTCGCTGTCATTTTCATGCTCAACAGCGCCGCGCTGACATATCTCAGCACGCGCGCGCACGTGCAGCACAAGACGATTCTCAATCTGGCGGCCGAGGCTCCGGCGGCCGGTGCCAAGGCGCCGGCTCCGGCGAGTGCGCCGCGGGCGCCGGCGGGCAAGCCGGCAGGCGCCACCCACGTGCCGCCGAAGTAACGGCGGGCGTGCGCGGATGATGATGACCTTGCCGACGTGGTGGAATTGGTAGACACACTAGCTTGAGGGGCTAGCGCCGCGAGGCGTGTCGGTTCGAATCCGACCGTCGGCACCAAAAGGTCATCGAGCCCTGCTACAATGCGCGGCTTCAGGCGAGGGCTGAAACAGGGATGGTCCGCCCACGCCGCGGTTTTGCGTGCCGGATGAATGCATGTTGACCAATTACCTGCCAATTCTCATTTTTCTTGCCATCGCGACGGCGCTCGCGCTGGTGATGCTCACCCTCGGTACCGTCATCGGGCGGTTCTTCTCGCGCAACCCGCGCGACAGCGAGAAGCTTTCTCCCTACGAATGCGGCTTCGACGCCTTCGAGGACAGCCGCATGAAGTTCGACGTGCGCTACTACCTCGTGTGCATCCTGTTCATCGTGTTCGACCTCGAGATCGTGTTTCTCTTCCCGTGGGCCGTGGCGCTCGGCACGATCGGAGTCGCCGGTCTGATCGCCATGGTCGTGTTTCTCGGCATCCTGACCGTGGGGTTCGTCTACGAGTGGAAGAAAGGGGCGCTGGAGTGGGACTGACGCAAGAGCAGGAGGGCTTCGCGCAGCGGGGCTTTCTCACCACCCAGGTCGACAATCTGCTGAATTGGGCGCGCACCGGCTCGCTCTGGCCGATGACCTTCGGCCTCGCCTGCTGCGCGGTGGAGATGATGCACGCCGGCGCCTCGCGCTACGATCTCGATCGCTTCGGCGTGGTATTCCGGCCCAGCCCCCGCCAGTCGGACGTGATGATCGTCGCCGGCACCCTGGTCAACAAGATGGCCCCGGCGCTGCGCCGCGTGTACGACCAGATGGCCGAGCCCCGCTGGGTGATTTCCATGGGCTCGTGCGCCAACGGCGGCGGCTACTACCACTATTCCTACGCGGTCGTGCGCGGCTGCGACCGGATCGTGCCGGTCGATGTCTACGTGCCGGGCTGCCCGCCCACGGCCGAGGCGCTGGTGTACGGCATCATCCAGCTGCAAAAGAAAATCGCGCGCACCAGCACCATCGCCAGGTAAGACGCTCAAATGGCAGAAGCTACTCCCCAGCCGGTCGAGACCGCGCACGCCGCGGATGCAGCCACGGAAGCGCTGTCGCGCAGGATCGAGGCACAGGTGCAGGGCGTGCGGCGTCTGCGGTCGCTCCCGTCCGAGCTGTGCTACGAGGTCGAGGCCGCCGCTCTCCTGACGGCGTGCCGCACGCTGCGCGATGCGCCCGACCTGAAGTTCGAGATGCTCATGGATGTCTCGGGCGTGGATTACCTGCACTACGGCCTGGACGAGTGGCAGACCACCGGCTCGACCCGCACGGGCTTCAGCCGCGGCCGCGAGGCTCTCCCGCCGCCGGATCCGGACATGCCCGGGCGCTTCACGGTCGTCTACCAACTTCTCTCGATCGGCAACAACGCGCGGCTGAGCCTGCACGTGAAATGTCCCGACACCAGCGAGCCGACCGTGGACTCCGTCGTGGGGGTGTGGGCGAGCGCCAACTGGTTCGAGCGGGAGGTGTTCGACCTGTTCGGGGTCATGTTCCGCGGTCACCCGGACCTGCGCCGCATCCTCACCGACTACGGGTTCATCGGCCACCCGTTCCGCAAGGACTTCCCGCTCATCGGCAATGTCGAGACGCGCTACGACCCCGAGAAGAGGCGCGTGGTGTACGAGCCGGTGAGCATCGTGCCGCGCGTGCTCGCCCCGAAGGTGATCCGCCACGACAACCGCTACGAGCCGGCGCTGAAGACCCCGGAGCTGCCCCGCTGATGGCCTCGATTCAAGACCCCCCCGTTGCGGAGATCCGCAACTACACCATGAACTTCGGTCCCCAGCACCCGTCAGCCCACGGGGTGCTGCGGCTGGTGCTCGAGATGGACGGCGAGGTCATCCAGAGGGCGGACCCGCACGTCGGACTGCTGCACCGCGGCACCGAGAAGCTCGCCGAATCCAAGCCCTTCAACCAGTCGATCGGCTACATGGACCGTCTCGACTACGTGTCCATGATGTGCAACGAGCACGCCTATGTGCTCGCCATCGAGCGGCTGCTCGGCATCGCCGCGCCGCAGCGCGCGCAGTACATCCGGGTGATGTTCGACGAGATCACCCGCATCCTGAACCACCTGATGTGGCTCGGCGCGCACGCGCTCGACATCGGCGCCATGACGGTGTTCCTGCTGTGCTTCAAGGAGCGCGAGGAGCTGATGGACGTGTACGAGGCGGTTTCCGGCACGCGCATGCACGCCACGTACTACCGGCCGGGAGGCGTGTACCGCGATCTGCCCGACACCATGCCCAGGTACCAGCCGTCCAAGTGGCGCTCGCGCAAGGAAGTCGACCGCCTGAACGAGTCGCGCTCGGGCTCGATGCTGGATTTCATCCAGGCGTTCGCCGAGCGCTTCCCGACCTCGATCGCCGACTACGAGACGCTGCTCACCGACAACCGCATCTGGAAGCAGCGCACGGTGAACATCGGGGTGGTCTCGCCGGAGCGGGCGATGCAGCTCGGTTTCTCCGGCCCCATGCTGCGCGGCTCGGGAATCGTCTGGGATCTGCGCAAGAAGCAGCCCTACGAGGTATACGACCGGGTCGATTTCGACATCCCCGTGGGGGTCAACGGCGATTGCTACGACCGCTATCTCGTGCGCATCGAGGAGCTGCGCCAGTCGACGCGCATCGTCCTTCAGTGTGTCGAGTGGCTGCGGCGCAATCCCGGGCCCGTGATGGTCGATGACCGCAAGGTGCGGGCGCCGCGGCGCGAGGAAATGAAGGGCGACATGGAATCGCTCATCCATCACTTCAAATTCTTCACCGAGGGGTACGACGTGCCCGAGGGCGAGACCTACGCCGCGGTGGAGGCTCCCAAGGGGGAGTTCGGCATCTATCTGGTGTCCGACGGGGCCAACAAGCCCTATCGCGTGAAGTGCCGCGCGCCGGGATTCGCGCATCTGGCCGCGCTCGAGGAGATGGTTCGCGGCCACATGCTGGCGGACGTGGTCGCGGTGATCGGCACGCAGGACATCGTGTTCGGGGAAGTCGACCGTTGAGCAATGACACTCCAGCAGCCGCCGGCGCCGGCGGCACGCAGCTTCTCTCGGAGCACACCCGCCGGGAAATCGATCACTGGGTCGCGAAGTTCCCTCCGGGGCGGCAGCGCTCGGCCTGCATCGCGGCGCTGCGCGCCGCGCAGGAGCAGAACCAGGGGCACCTCACCAAGGCGCTGATGGACGCCGTGGCCGCCTACCTCTCGCTCCCGCCCATCCAGGTGTACGAGGTGGCGGGCTTCTACTCGATGCTCGAGACCCACCCCTGCGGACGCCACCACGTCAGCATCTGCACCAACATCTCGTGCATGCTGAACGGCGCCGAGGAGCTGGTCGCGCACGCCGAGCGCAAGCTCGGCATCAAGCTCGATGAGAGCACGCCCGACGGCAGGATCTTCCTGAAGGAGGAGCACGAGTGCCTCGCGGCCTGCACCGGCGCGCCCATGATGATGGTCGATCACGTCTTTCACGAGCACCTCACCCCAGAGAAGCTCGAACAGATCCTCGATGAGCTGAAGTAGCGCCATGGCCGTGAGTCCCGACAAGATGAACCTGGTGGTGTTCGAGCCGCTGAAGCTCGAGCGCTCGTGGGAGCTGGCGACCTATCGCAGCATCGGCGGCTACGCGGCCTGGGAGAAGATCCTGGCCGAGAAGCCGCCGCGAGAGCAGATCATCGACGCGGTGAAGGCCTCCGGCCTGCGCGGCCGGGGAGGGGCGGGCTTTCCCACCGGCACCAAGTGGAGCTTCATGCCGCGCAACTCGCCGGTGCAGAAATACATGGTCTGCAACTCCGACGAGAGCGAGCCCGGCACCTGCCACGATCGCGACATCCTGCGCTACAACCCGCACTCGGTGATCGAGGGCATGGCGATCTCCGGCTATGCCACCAATTCCACGGTGGGCTACAACTACATCCGCGGCGAGTTCCTGGGCGAGCCGGTGCCGCGGTTCGAGCAGGCGCTGAAGGAGGCTTACGAGGCCGGGCTGCTCGGCAGGAACATCCGCGGCAGCGGCGTCGATTTCGACCTGCATGCCTTCGTCGGCGCGGGCGCGTACATCTGCGGCGAGGAGACCGGGCTGCTCGAGTCGCTCGAGGGCAAGCCGGGCAGGCCGCGTTTCAAGCCGCCGTTTCCGGCCAACTTCGGCCTCTACGGCCAGCCGACCACGGTCAACAACACCCAGAGCTACGCCTCGGTGCCGACCATCCTGCGCAAGGGCCCGCAGTGGTTCGCGGCGCTGGGGCCGGCGAACTCCGGCGGCACGGTGATCTTCTCCGTCTCGGGCCACGTGGCCAGGCCCGGCAACTTCGAGCTGCCGCTCGGGGTCGCCTTCGCCGATCTGCTGGAGCTCGCCGGCGGGGTGCGCGGCGGCAGGAAGCTCAAGGCGGTGATTCCGGGCGGCTCCTCGGTGCCGGTGGTGCCGGGGGAGGTCATGATGAAGACCAACATGGACTACGACTCGCTGCGCGCCGCGGGCTCGGCGGTCGGCTCCGCGGCGGTCATCGTCATGGACGAGACCACCTGCATGGTGCGCGTGCTCGAGCGCATCTCGCGCTTCTACATGGCAGAGTCCTGCGGCCAGTGCACGCCCTGCCGCGAGGGCACCGGCTGGATGAACCGCATCATCAAGCGCATGCTCGCCGGCCAGGCGCGGCGCGAGGAGCTCACCCTCCTGGTCGATGTGGCCAACCGCATCGAGGGCCATACCATCTGCGCGCTCGGCGATGCGGCGGCCTGGCCGGTGCAGAGCTTCCTCAAGCATTACCGGCACGAGTTCGAATACATGATCGATCACGGCGGGCGCAGCCTGGTCGAGGAGCGGCTCGGAGTGGCGGCGGCCTGATATGGCAAAAGACATGGCTGAAGAATTCGTCAACATCGAGATCAACGGCAAGCCCGTCAAGGCCCGCAAGGGCGAGATGATCATCCGCGTCACGGACGCCAACGGCGAGTACATACCGCGCTTCTGCTACCACGAGAAGCTGGCGGTGGCGGCCAACTGCCGCATGTGCCTGGTCGAGGTGGAAAAGGCGCCGAAGCCTCTGCCGGCGTGCGCCACGCCCGTCATGGAGGGCATGAAGGTCTTCACCCGCTCGCCGAAGGCGATCGCCGCGCAGCGCGCGGTGATGGAGTTCCTGCTCATCAACCATCCGCTCGACTGCCCGATCTGCGACCAGGGCGGGGAGTGCGAGCTGCAGGACCTCGCGCTCGGCTTCGGGCGCGATTACTCGCGCTTCCACGAGCGCAAGCGCTCGGTGCCGGACGAGAACCTCGGGCCTCTCATCGCCACCGACATGACTCGCTGCATTCACTGCACGCGCTGCATCCGCTTCACCGAGGAGATCGCCGGCATCCAGGAGCTCGGCATGGTCGGCCGCGGCGAGAGCATGAAGGTGCGCCGCTACATCGAGAGCACGGTCGATCACGAGCTCTCCGGCAACGTGATCGACCTGTGCCCGGTCGGCGCCCTGGTCTCCAAGCCCTACCGCTTCAGCGCGCGCGCCTGGGAGATGAAGGCCGTGCCGCTCGTCTCGCCGCACGATGGCGCCGGCAGCAACCTGTTCGGCCACGTGCTGCGCGGCCGGCTGATGCGCGTGGTGCCGCGCCAGAACGAGGCCATCAACGAGATCTGGATCGCCGACCGCGACCGCTTCGGCTACGAGGGCGTCTACAGCCCCGATCGCCTCGAGCGTCCGATGGTGCGCGAGGGCGACCAATGGGTCGAGACCGACTGGGAAACGGCACTCGCCAGGGCGGCCGATGGATTGCGCGCGCGCGCCGCCTCGCTCGGCGTGCTGGCGGGCGCCTCGAGCACGATCGAGGAGCTGTACCTCGCCGGGCGCATCGCTCGTGGGCTGGGCTCGGCCAACATCGACTGCCGGCTGCGCCAGGGCGACTTCCGCGACCAGGGGGCCGATCCGCTCTTTCCCAATCTCGGCATGCGCATCGCCGAGATCGACTCGCTCGAGGGTCTGCTGGTGGTCGGCTCGAACCTGCGCCGCGAGGTGCCGATTCTCGCGCACCGCGTCCGCAAGGCCGCCCGGGGCGGCGCCAAGGTGGCGCTGGTCAACCCGGCGACGTTTCCCTATTACTTCCCGGTGGCCGGGTATCTGGAATCGGCGCCGGCGCGGCAGGTGGCCGACCTCGCCGCCATTCTCGCGGCGGCGGCGCAGTCCTCCGGCCGCCCCGTGCCCGCCCACCTGGCTCAGGCCGTGCAGGGCGCCGCGGTATCGGCCGGGCACCGCGCCGCGGCAGCGGCGCTCGGCGGCGGCGGCAGGCGCGCGGTGTGGCTGGGGGCGCTCGCGCAGCGCCACCCGCGGTTCGCGGAGCTGCGCGCGCTCGCCGCGGCGATCGCCGAAGTGACGGGATCCTCGCTCGGCCTGCTGGCCGAAGGCGCCAACGCCGCCGGCGCCTATCTCGCCGGCGCGGTGCCGCATCGAGAAGCCGGCGGCAAGCCGGCAGCCTCCCCGGGGCTCACCGCGGGCGAGATGCTCTCGCGCCCGTTGAAATCCTACCTGCTGTTGGGAACGGAGCCGTGGTGCGACGCTCCCGATGCCGAGCGCACGCTCGCGCAGTCGGAATTCGTCGTGGCGGTCACGCCGTTCGCGAGCGACGCGCTGCGCCGGGTGGCCCATGTCATGCTGCCCGCGGGCACCTTCGCGGAAACCTCCGGCACCTACGTCAATCTCGAGGGCCTGTGGCAGAGCCAGGCCGGCGCGGCCGCCCCGGTGGGGGAGGCCCGCCCGGCATGGAAGATCCTGCGCGTGCTGGGCAACCTACTCGATCTCGCCGGGTTCGACTATCTGTCCTCGGATGCCGTGCGCGAGGAGCTCGCGGGACTGTGCGGCCCGTCCACGGCCTACTCCGCACCGGCCTACGCGGGCGCGCAGCCGGTGACCGCGGGCGCAGCGGCGGCAGCGGTGGCGGACGTGCCGATGTACCAGATCGATGCGCTCGTGCGCCGCGCGCCCTCGCTCCAGAAAACGCGTGAAGGCCGCACACCTGCGGTGACCTACTGACGATGCATACCGAAATCAGCCGCCTGCTCGCGCTCTGGGGGACTCTCCCGAGCCTCGTCCGCACCACGGTGTGGATTTTGATCATCACCATCGCGGTCATCCTGTGCGTGGCGTTCCTGACACTGTGGGAGCGCAAGGTCATCGGCTGGATGCAGCTGCGCCGGGGACCGAACCGGGTGCGCATCTTCGGCCTCCTGCCCGGGTTCGGCCAGCCGTTCGCCGACGTGGTGAAGCTTCTCACCAAGGAAGTGGTGATTCCCAGCCGCGCCAACAAATTCCTGTTCCGCCTGGCCCCGATGCTGGCGCTGGTGCCGGCGCTGGCCGCCTGGGCGGTGATTCCGCTGTCGCCGGCGCTGGTGGTCTCCAAGGCGAACGCCGGGCTCCTGTACCTGCTGGCGCTCTCGTCCATGGGCGTGTACGGCATCATCCTCGCCGGCTGGGCGGCCAACTCCAAGTACGCCTTCCTCGGGGCGATGCGCTCGGCGGCGCAGATGGTCGCCTATGAGATCGCCATGGGCTTCGCGCTGGTGGGGGTGCTGATGGCCGCCGGCAGCATGAACCTGGGCACCATCGTCGCCCACCAGGAGGGCGGCTTTCTCGCCTGGAACTGGTTCTGGCTGTTCCCGCTGCTCGTCGTGTATTTCATCTCGGGCGTCGCCGAGACCAACCGCGCCCCCTTCGACGTCGCCGAGGGGGAGTCGGAGATCGTGGCGGGATTCCACGTGGAGTACTCGGGCATCGCGTTCGCGCTGTTCTTCCTCGCCGAGTACGCCAACATCATCCTCATCTCGGCGCTGACCGCGGTGTTCTTCTTCGGCGGCTGGCTGTCGCCGCTCGCCGGCTATCCGCTCGTCGGCGCGACCATTCTCGGGCAGCCGAGCTTCTTCTGGCTGGGCCTGAAGGTGTTCGCGTTCGTGTTCCTGTTCCTGTGGTTCCGCGCCACGTTCCCGCGCTACCGCTACGACCAGATCATGCGGCTCGGCTGGAAGGCGCTGATTCCGGTGACCCTGGTGTGGCTCGGCGCGGAGATGCTGATGGCGGCCGCCCACATCGGGCCGTGGGCCAGGCCCTGGTTCCATTGAAGGAGAAGGCAATGGCCA
>OBLK01000351.1_pt1 | contig 11429 bp, 8 predicted proteins | sample 1518871 | NCBI WGS metagenome assembly OBLK01 (sample SAMEA2464837, study PRJEB22497) | soil metagenome | biome: Grassland; feature: Farmland; material: Clay | place: Australia | collected 2013-02-01 | depth 0.8 m
CCGCTCGGGGGGACGGCGCGGAGCGCGGCGCACACGACGGGGGTGGCGGCGGCTGGGCGGCACGGGTTGCCGGCCGCCGCCGCCGACCAGACGGCCGCCGCGATCGCCGCCAATGCCACTCCCGGCGTGGTGACCGGCATCCCGGCCGCACCGCCGACGGCGAACCTGCTGCTGTTCATGGGCATGATCCCGATGTGACCGCGAGAAATGTCGATCACGGGGTCGCCGTACCTCGTGATCGACATTTCCTGATCGCCTGAGAAATCGCTGCAAGCTGCCCGCCAACCGACCGTGAACACGCGAACACAATCTGCCTACGATCCGCTTTGACGGGGCCGTCTCATTCTCCTGGTGCAAAGGGGTCGAGGGGTGTTGACGGCAGGATCAGCGGCGGAATCAGCGGTTGATATTCGATTGCTCGGTCCGGTGGAGGTCGACGGCCCGGCCGGAACGGTGGCCCTCGGTCCGAGGCTGCGCACGATCACCGGGTTGCTGGCGTTGCGGGCGCCCGACGTGGTGTCCACCGACGCCCTGGTCGAGGGCATCTGGGACGGCCGCCCGCCGGCCAACGCCGGCAAGACCCTGCGCGCCCACGTGGCGCACCTGCGGTGCCGGCTGGCCAAGGCCGGCCTGGCCAGCCTGGTGGCGACCCGCTCGCCCGGTTACGCCCTGGCGGCGCCGGCTGTCCAAGGCCGGCCTGCCCAGCCTGGTGGCGACCCGCTCGCCCGGTTACGCCCTGGCGGCGCCGGCCGGCTGCGTCGACGCCCACCGGTTCGAGGACCTGGTCGCCCGCAGCCGCACCGCCCCGGCCGACACCACGGCCGAACTGCTGCGGGACGCGCTCGGGCTGTGGCGCGGCGACGTGCTGGCCGGCTGTGCGGCCGGCGAGTGGGTGCGTGCTGAGGCGACCAGGCTGCGCGAGGCGCAGCTGTACGCCGGCGAGGAGCTGATCGCGGCCGAGCTCGCGCTCGGCCGGCACGCCAGCGTCGTCGGCGAGCTGGAGGCGCTCGTGGCGCGGTACCCGCTGCGGGAGCGGCTGTGGGAGCTGCTGATGAGCGCGCTGCACGGCGCCGGCCGGCAGGGCGACGCGCTTCGGGCCTACCGCCGCGCCAGGGGCCGGTTGGTCGCCGAGCTGGGTGTCGAGCCAGGGCCGCAGCTGCAGCGGCTGGAGGCCGGGATCCTGGCCGGCTCGGCGCCGCCCCCGGCCCACGCCGAGATCGTGGTTCCGTGCCAGCGCGAGCACACCAGGTCCGAACCGGCCACGCCACTGCCGGCGCCGGTGACCAACCTGGTCGGCCGCCGCCACGACATCGCCGAGCTGACCGAGCTGCTGCAGCGGCGCCGGCTGGTCACGCTCACCGGTGGCGGCGGCTGCGGCAAGACCAGGCTGGCGCTCGCGGTGTCCTCCGAGGTGGCCCCGCGCCAGCGGGACGGCGTGCGCTTCCTCGACCTGACGCCGGTAACCGATCCTGACCTGATCGCGGCACTGGCCGCCGCGACGCTCGGGGTCGCCGAGGACCCGGCCGGCGGGCTGCTGGCGGCGATCACCAGGTACCTGCGCCCGTTGCGCTGCCTGCTCGTGCTGGACAACTGCGAGCACGTCGTGAGCTCGTGCGCCGACCTGGTGGCCGCGCTACTGCGCTCGTGCCCGGACCTTCGCGTGCTGGCGACCAGCCGGGAGACGCTCGGCGTGCTGGGCGAGGTGGTCTGGCCGGTGTCCCCGCTGGCCACCCCGCCGTGCCCGCCGACCGGTGGCCTGGACCAGGTGCGCGGCTACGACGCGGTGCGGCTGTTCCTCGACCGGGCGACGGTCGGCACGGTGCGCGGCCTGACCGATGCCGACGCGCCGGTGCTGGCCGACGTGTGCGCGCAGCTCGACGGGCTGCCGCTGGCGATCGAGCTCGCCGCGGCCAGGACCGCGGTGCTGACCGTCGCCGAGATCGCCGAGCGGCTGTCTGACCCGACGCTGCTGCACGCCGACCGGCGGACCGACCGGCCGCACCACCGCACGCTGGACACCACAGTGGCCTGGAGCTACGACCTGCTCGACGGGCCGACCAGGTGCCGGTTCCGCCGGCTCGCGGTTTTCGTCGGCGGGTTCACGCTGGCCGCGGCCGAGGCCGTGTGGCAGCAGCCAGGCGACGACCGCCCGGCCGTCGACGTGCTGTCCGACCTGGTCACCAAGTCGTTGGTGGTGATGGAGCGCCAGAGCGCCGGGGCGCGGTTCCGGCTGCTGGAGACGATCAGGCGGTGGGCCGCCGAGCGGCTGGCCGAGGACCCGGCCGCCGAGCGGGAGGCCAGGCGCCGGCACGCCGCGCACTACCTCGCGCTCGCCGAGCACGCCGACCCGCGGCTGCGCGGCCCGGACGCGGGCGACTGGCTGGACCGGCTGGCCGCCGAGCACGAGAACCTGCGGGCGGCGCTGGCGTGGTACGCCGCGGCCGACCCATCCGTGCAACTGCGGTTCGCGGTGGCGCTGGCGCAGTACTGCCGGCTGCGCGGGCGCTACAGCGAGGGTCGCCGCTGGCTCGAGGACGCGCTCGCTGCGGTGCCAGTTCTTCCGGCCGGCCCGGCCGCGTTCACCGTCGGCCGCGCGCTGGTCGCGACCGCCGGGTTCGCGCTGCTGGTCGGCGATTACGGCGAGGCGCAGCTGCGCGCTCAGCAGGCCCTCGACGTGCAACGCCGGGCGGGGGACGAGGCCGGCACCGCGTACACGCTGCGGCTGCTGGCCTCGGTGGCCAGGGAACGCGGCGAGTACCGGCGATCGCTCGCCGACCTCGACGAGGCGCTCGCGACGCCGTTGACCAGCGGAACCGGTGGCACCGTAGGCGCTGGCGCCGCTGCGCAGGTCAGGGACGCCGCCGTCGCCGACGTGCAGCAGCTCGCCGGGTTCACCTCGTGGCTGGCCGGCGACCTGGACTGGGCCGAGCGTGAACTGTGCGCCGCACTGCAGCGGTACGAGCGGCTCGGTGATCAGGGCAACGTGGCGTTCACCCGCACGCACCTGGCCGCCGTCGCGTTCTACCGGGGCCAGCTCGAGCGTGCCGGCTGGCTGGCCGGCCAGGGCCTGGCCGGGTTCACCGAGCTGGATTTCCAGGAGGGCATCGCCTGGGCGTTCAACGTCCTGGGCCTGGTGGCCCTGCGGCAGTGCCGCTACTGCGACGCGCTGGCGGCGCTGCGGGCCAGCCTCAAGGTGCACTGCGAGGTCGGCGACCGCTGGCGGCAGGCCAGCGTGCTCGATGCGCTGGCAGCCGTGTTCGTGGCCGTCGTCGACCCGGCCAGGGCCGCCGAGCTGGCCGGCCTGGCCACCGTCATCAGGGAACACCTCGGCGTGCCGGTGCCGACGCAGGAGCTGGCCGCCTGGGAGGCCACCCACGCCGCGCTGCGACGCCTGCTCTGTGACGGCGAACGGGAGGCTGCGTTCGCCCGTGGCGCCACGTTGCAGGTCTGCGAGGTCCTGGACACCATCGCCGATCCGGAGCCGCTCCCGGCCATCTGAGGGCTCGTTACGGCTCCGAATCCTTCCCGGACATTTCTTGGCGGGATTTGTGTGATCCCGAGCCGGGCTGCTCGCTCCTACCCGTCGAGACCGACCGGACGGGAAGGACGCCGACGATGGCCAGCACCGCGATGACCGAGACCCTGATGAACCAGACCGCGATCGCCAGGACCGCGATCGCCAAGCCTGCGATCACCGAGGCCGGGATCACCGAGACCGGGATCACCTGGACCAGGATCACCGAGACCGGGATCGCTGGCCGGGTCGCGGCTACCGGGCTCGCCGGCATGATCCTGAGCGTTGGCTTAGGTCTGGGCGTCGGCGCGGGGACCGCCGCCGGCACCGGCGGGCTCACGCCGGCGACGCCGTGCGAGGTCGCGAGCCCCGGCCCGGTCGCACCGGACCCGCTGTGGCCCGGCGACCTGTCCGACCTCGGGCTGCCGTTGCCGACCGCAGGCCCTGGTCCGGGCACCGATCCCGGCCCGATCGGCCCGATCCTGCCGACCGAGGTGACCGTCGTCCTGCCGCCGGATTACGGCTGCACCGCGCCGCCCACCACCACCTCGACAACCACCTCGACAACCACTGAGTCATGGCCGTCGGCAGGCGACACCCCGACCAGCACGACCGCTCCGGGAGGCGGCGAGACCGGCGAGCCCACCGACGCGGGCGAGAACGGCGACAACGGCGACGACGGTGCCACGACAGGCACCAACAGCGGCGTCTCGGGCGGCGGCTCCGCGCACCAGCCGCCGACCGCCGGCGACGACAAGCTCGCCAACACCGGCTACGGCGCCGGCATGCTCACGGCGGCCGTCGTCACCCTGCTCGGTGCTGGGTCATTCCTGTTGTTGCTGGCCAGGATGGTGCACCGGCGCACGACCAAGTTGTGACATGGCTCACCAGGAAGGCCGTGGCGGAGATCAACTCGGCAGCCCCTACTCTTTGCCGGTGGACGACGCCCAGTTGGCACAGCGGGCGGCCACCGGCGAGAGAGCTGCCTGGGGGGAGATCTACGACCGGTACGCCGACCGCTTGCATGACTACTGCTTCTCGATCCTGCGCGACCGGCACGAATCCGCCGACGCGCTGCACGAGGCTTTCCTCACGGCTTCCACCAAGATCGGGCAGCTGCGTGATCCGGAGCGGTTGCGGCCCTGGTTGTATGCCATCTGCCGGACCCAGGCGCTAGCCATGGTTCGGCACCGTTCTAGGGAGACACCGAGCGAGTCGGTGTCCGACATGGCGGAGCTGATCCCGATGTCCAGCGCGGCCGACGGCGCCGAGGTGCAGGAGCTGCGCCAGCTGGTCTGGGAAGCGGCCGGCGGGCTGACGCCCCGGGACCGCTCGGTGCTGGACCTGCACCTGCGGCACGGCCTTGAAGGCAAGGAGCTCGGCGAGGCGCTCGGCGTCAACCCGCACAACGCGACTGTGCTGCTGGCGCGCGTGCGTGAGCACGTCGAGCGCTCCCTCGGCGCGCTGCTGGTTGGCCGGCTCGGGCGCCGCGACTGCCCGCAGCTCGACATGCTGCTCGCCGACTGGGACGGCAGCCTCACCCCGTTGCTGCGCAAGCGAATCGCCCGGCACATCGACGGCTGCGGCGCGTGTGGCGAGCAGCGCCGGCGGATGGTGAGCCCGCTCGCGCTGCTGTCCGGCGTGCCGATGTTGCCGGCGCGGGCGGAGCTGCGCGAGCCGATCCTCGACGGCGTGGTGCTGCGCTCCTACAACCAGGCGCTCGCCGGCGACGAAACAGTGCCGACGAGCGAGTACAGCGGCTACGGCGGCTATGGCGGCCTCGGCAGTCATGGCAGCCCTGGCGGACATGACGATCCTGACGACTACCGCGTCTACGAGGAAGCCGAGGAGACCGGCGCCAGGCAGTGGCTCGTGCCGGTCGCCGGTGTGTTGGCGGCACTGCTCGTGATCGGTGCGCTGGCGCTTGTCGTAGCGAGGCCGGACCGCGAGCTGGCCGGCCTTCCGGCCACCAGCGGGCCGCTGCCGGCGGCACCGCTGATCACCATAACGTCGACCTCTGGGCAGCCTTTGACGACCACGTCGGTCACGTCCACCACCTCGACGACCACAACGACGTCCCGGCGGACGACGACTACGACCACCACCACGACGCCCCGGGGCGACGACCGGGCGCCGGAGATCTCCAGCGTCAGCGCCGACCGGCTCTCGATCAACTTCACCGGCGACGAGTGCCGCACGTCCGAGGTGACGGCCCGGGTGGTCGACGACTCCTCGGTCGAGGTGGTGCTCGTGTGGCAGACCGCCAGCGGCACAAACCAGACCAAGATGACGCCAAGAGGCCGCGACCGGTACCGGGGGACGATCGGCCCGGTGCCGACCATGTCGGACATCCAGTGGTGGGTCGAGGCGACCGACAGCGGTGGCGCGACCAGCAAGAGCCCGACGCAGACCCTCGCCGTTCAGCCGACCTGCTAGGGCGTGGTTGGAAGTCGCTGCAGGCGCTCCCGGCGCCCATACGACCACCGGCGCGTTGTCGTCGGGGTGCATCAGACGGGACTTCGAGCCACGCCCTGGGCTGGCCGAACGGCAGGCGGCCCACTTCTCAGGGTGACGGCGCGTGTGCGTTCGGCGCGAACGGAGAACCGTTGAGCGACAGGGGAAGTAGCGAGACCGGGCCATCCTGATCATGACCCGAATGGGTGTGGTGCGGTCCCGGCCGGCGAGATACCTGGTCGGAGGGGCCCGATTCGCAGGCTGCCGGTGCTCGTGAAGGGACTCGGCAACCCGCACCGGGACCGCACCACCCGCGGGAGGGGGTTGGGGTCTGGGTCCGCGGGTCGATGCCGGTCGGGGGCCACGACACCGACCCGCGGAGGTTCGGGGGCCGGTGATCCAGCGTGGCGTGGTCGGGGGCACACGCACGCCGGATCACCGGCCTAAGGCGGTTGCTCACCGGTCAACGGGTTGGGGGAAGCCCCGCTGACACCGGAGTCCGCCGGTCCTTGTTGAGTTGTCGTCGGTTGCGTTCGTGATTCAGGTCGGCCGGACCTGGCCGGTCAGCGCAGCGTGGCCGGCAGCGGCGCGTGGGATGCGCGCTGGACCGGTCGCGGGTAGGTACCGGAGTGTTGTTGAGCGGGCTGCGGAGCCGCGTGCTGGGCGTGCCGGGGCGCGCTGTGCTGCGGGACGCCGTAGGCAGCGGGAGCGCTGTGCTGCGGCACCGCGTACTGGCCAGAGACGTACGCCGGCTGCGGGCCGGTGTGGTGGCCGTTGCGCGAGGGTCCGCCGTGTCCATTTTGGACACCGTGCCCGTTGTGCGTGGTGTGCCCGTTGTGGGTGCTGCTCCCGTTGGCGCCGTGTCCATTTTGGACGTAAGGGGCGCTGTGTGCGCCGTATCCGTCCTGGTAGGGCGCCTGCCGGTGGCTGGCGGCCATCGCAGGGGCCGGCACTGCCGGCGCCGATGGCACCGGTTGCGGTGACGGCGCCGCCGCGCGGGCCGGCTGCTTGGTCTCGGTGGCCACCAGGTGCTCGTGGGCGGCCTGCCAGACCGAGCACGGCGCCTTCTGCGGCCGCCAGCGTGACGAGCAGGTCGGGCAGTGGCCCCGTTCATCCGGGTTGTGCTGCTCGAGCAGCGTGCGCCAGCCGTCCGTCAGCCGCGGCAGCTCGGTTCGCGCCACCGAGACCAGCGAACGTGCGTCGGCGTTGGTAGCGAGCTCGTCAAGCAGATCGAGCCGCTCCCAGACAGCCTGCCGCAGAATCTGGCCCAGGATCTGGTCCACCTGATCCTCACCCTCCTGCCCGGTCGGCGGCCTCACGCAGGGCGTCCCGCAGCTGGCTCGCCTGATGCTGCGAGAGCACTGCGGTTTCGCCTGGAGGACCGACCAGGACTACCCGGTCGCGATCGATCAGCACGGTCAGGTAACGCTCGCGGTTGATCACGTCTCGGCAGCTGATGCGCCACCACTGTCGGTTCCCCTCACGGTCGCGCCCGACGTACGGTGGAAGTTCGCCTTCCGTACCGGCCGACTCGTCCGCCAGCTGCACTTATCTGCTCCCCGTGACTTGAGCTGTGTCGAGCTGTCTCGTGCTGTAGTTCGACTGAAACGTTCTGTCGAAACCTTGACGAAACCCCTGGTGGGGCAGCGCCGACGTCTCAGTGCAGTCGCCTGCAGCGAAGAGGTTGCGCCCGAAACGACCGTTGTGGGGAAGCGGTGCGCCGTACGGTTCGGCTATAACGGTAAGCGGCAACCGCCGATCGGCCCGGCCGATCAGCTCTACCGATGTGTGCTTCACCAAGATGGAGCAGCGTGCATACGCTCAGGTTCGTCGCCCGTCAGAGACACGAGGGGGGCGCCAAGTGAACGTGATTGGCTCCCAGGACCATCCCGTCGCCGCCGATGTCTGGCAGCAACGGGAGATGCGCGCCGCGCTGGCGGCCCGGGACATCAGCACGGTGTACCGGCTGCTTCGCAGGGTTGGGGTGTCCCAGCGCCAGATCGCGGCGCTGACCGGACAGTCCCAGTCGGAGGTCTCGGAGATCCTCAAGGGTCGCCAGGTCATGGCCTACGACGTACTGGCCCGCATCGCGGACGGTCTCGGAGTTCCTCGCGGCTACATGGGGCTCGCCTACGACGAGGCGACAGCGACCACCGTCGTCGGACCACCCGACGACGAGCACGCTGAGGAGGACGAGTCGGTGAAGCGTCGGAAGTTCCTGTCCAACACGGCAGCCGTGATGTTCGGCGCCGCCGTGTTCGGTCAGGACCAAGGGCCGTGGCTGCCGAGCCCCGCCCAGACGCCAGCCCCCGGCCGCGTTGGTTTGAGTGACGTTCGTCAGATCGAAGCTTCGACCAAGGCCCTACGAGGCCTGGATTACCAGTACGGGGGCGGCGCCTGCAGGGACGCCGTCATGGCTCAACTTTCCTGGGCGCAGCGAATGCTTGACGCCAGCTGCGTCGACACCGTGCGGCCACGGCTCTTCACGGCTGTGGCCGATCTGCACAATCTCGCCGGGTGGACCTCGTTCGACATCGACCTGGTCGACTCGGCGCGTTACCACTTCCTGCGGGCCCTGGAACTCGCCAAGAACGCACAGAACAGCTCCTTGCTTGCAAACGTGCTGTACCGAATGGGACGGATCTACCTGGAGAAGGACGCGCCGGACGACGCGCTCAAGCTTTTCCAACTAGGTCAGATCGCCGCCCAGGATTCCGGCTCCGAAATTGCCGTAGCGGTGCTCTGCGCCAACGAGGCCTGGGCCTACGCAAAGATGGGCAACGTCGAGCAGACGCACAAGATGATCAAGCGCGCGCAGGACGAGTTCGCCCGCTCCGACCTCGGTAGGACCCCGATCTGGGCGAAGTTCTTCACCGAGACCGACGTGCACGCCATGACCGGAACGGTCTTCTTCTCGCTCTCCCAGGCGTGCGACGGCGATCGGCGACCCGAGGCCGGTAAGCACACCAGGATCGCCATCCCCCACCTGCAACAGGCGGTCGAGGGGTACGGCCTGGACATGGCCAGAAGCCACGCTTTCAATGCCAGCATGCTGGCCGCCGCACACATCTACGACGGCGATGTCAGCCACGGCCTTCGCGTCGGTCACCAAGCGCTGAAGATGGCCGAAGACGTCAAATCCGCCCGCGTAGCGACCCGTTTGAAGCCATTGCAGGACGCTGCCCTCAGGCACGGGAACAACTCGGAGAGTCGCGATCTCGCCGAGCGTATTTCAAGGCTTCACGTGGCGTGATCGGGATGTGCCGCCCGCCGGCCGGAACCGACGAGCGGCACATCCGTGATGCGCTGGTTCCGGTACTCGCCGAAGTTTGCGCCAAGGTCGGCTTCGACCACCGCGGCGCGACGTTGCTGCGCTACGTCGGCAATGCCGTCTTCCGATTGCAGGCCCATCCGGTAATCGTCCGTATCGTGCTGGCCCCGTCGCTGCGGCACCGGGTGCCGAAGGTGGTGGCGGTCGCCAACTGGCTGGCCGAGAGCGGGGTACCCGCTGTTCGGTTGCTCGACGGCGTCGAGCAACCGGTCCGGGCTGGCGACCACCTGGCGACGTTGTGGGACGAGGTGCCGGCCACCGGTCCGGTGCCGACCGGCCGCGACCTGGCCGGCCTGCTCCGCCAGTTCCACGAGCTCGAGCCGCCGGCGTTCGAGCTGCCCAGGTGGGAGCCGTTGGCGATCGTGCTCGGCCGGCTCAGCGACGCCCAGGACATCGACCCGGCCGACCGGGCGTTCCTGGAACAGCGCTGCGCGCAGGCGCAGGCCGCGCTGGCCGCCCTGCGTTACGAGCTGCCGCTTGGCCCCGTGCACGGCGACGCCTACCTCGGCAACCTGATCCCGGGTCCGAACGGCCCGGTGCTGTGCGACTTCGACTCGACGTGCCTCGGGCCGCGGGAGTGGGACCTGACCCCGATGGCCGTCGGCCAGCTGCGCCTCGGGCACCCGCCGGAGCAGTACCGGGAGTTCGCCGAGCACTACGGCTTCGACGTGACGTCGTGGCCGGGCTTCCCGGTGTTGCGCGAGGTCCGTGAGCTGAAGATGGTCGCGGGGGCGCTGCCGGTGCTAGCCGGCAACCCGCTGGTCAAGGCGGAGTTCACGCGGCGCCTCCAGTCGCTTCGCGACGGTGTCGACGAAGCCGGCTGGGTGCCCTACCGCTGACCGAGACGCCGGCCGAGCGGGCATCCATCGCGACGAACGGCGCCTACCGGGCCCTGGCCGAAGTGCCGCACGTACCCGCGCTGTACACCTGAGCCCTGCTGGCCCGCCTTCCGTCGCTTGGCATCCTGGCGCCGTCAGGCGCGTAGCGGGAACGACGCGCGCAGCCGGAACCCGCCGTCGGCGGTGCGCCCGGCGGTCATGCCGCCGCCCAGCATGCTGGCCCGCTCGCGCAGCCCGGTCAGGCCGTGCCCGCCGGTCGGGAACTGCCCGATCACCGGCTTGTTCGGCGCGACGTTGACCACCTCGACGCTGAGCGCAGTTCCGTTGCGGTCCACGGTGACGGTGGCGGCGGCGCCGCCGGCGTGCTTGCGGACGTTGGTCAGGCCCTCCTGGACGGTCCGGTAGGCGGCACGCTGCACGGGTGCCGGCACGTCTTCGTGCTGCTCTGCGTCGGTGAGCGCGCCGTCCAGCCGTAGCGTCACCGGGAAGCCGGCGTCGCCGGTCAACCTGGGCAGGTCGGCGAGCGTCGGCTGTGGCGCGAGTTCCATTGAGTCGGCGCCGGCGGTGCGCAGGAACCCGACCATGGCACGCAGTTCGGTGAGCGTGCGCACCGAGAGCTGGCGCAGCTTGGCGGCAGTCTCCCGGACCTTGCCGTCGCTGCTCGACACCTGCAGCGCGCCGGCCTGCACGGCGATGAGGCTGACCGCGTGCGCGACGACGTCGTGCATCTCCCTGGCGATCCGGGTGCGTTCCGCGGTGACGGCCTGCGCCGAGCGCAACTCCTGCTCGCGCTGCCTGGTGTGGCTCAGCTCGGTGAGCTTGGCCTGCAGCTCGGCCTTGGTCGCGCCGAGCAGGCCGGCCGTGACCGGGCCGAGGGTGAGCGCGACCGCGTAGACGAACCCCTGGACCACCTGCGGCACGGTGGCGTTGAGCAGCGCCACCGGGCCAGGCGGCCACGGCACCAGCAGCGCGAGCACGCCGAGCAGCGCGAACGGCAGGGTGTCGCGCAGGTTCCCCCTGGCCCGGCACAGCGCGTACAGCGCGAACGCCGCCGGCAGCAGGGCCTGCCTGGTGCCGGCGCCGGGCAGGCTGATCAGCAGTACGGCCGCCGGGAACCGGTGTCGCAGCGGGATCGCCAGCGCACCGGCCGAGGAGATCCACATCGGCAGGTCGTAATGCTGGACCACCAGGAAGGCGTCGCACAGGCACGCGACGATGACCGCGAGCTCCACGAGAACCCGCCGCAGCCGTGGCGTCTCCGTCACAGGCAACCTCCGCGCAGCTGTCACGT
>OBLK01000353.1_pt1 | contig 11362 bp, 15 predicted proteins | sample 1518871 | NCBI WGS metagenome assembly OBLK01 (sample SAMEA2464837, study PRJEB22497) | soil metagenome | biome: Grassland; feature: Farmland; material: Clay | place: Australia | collected 2013-02-01 | depth 0.8 m
AGCGCGCCGACGGAGGGCGCGGGCCGGGGGGCCGCCGCGGGGGGGGCCCGGGTCTGGCGGGCCCCCCCGGCGCCCGCGGGGGTCGCCCCGGTGGGGGCGGGCGGGGCCCCCCCGCGCACGCCCCGCCACGTGGTGGGGCTGCCCGACACCCTGCCCGCCGTGACCGCCCGCGTCGCCCGCAGTGGCCAGTTCCACCGCCCCGGCTTCAGCCCGGACGTGCTCCGCGAGATCGACGAGCGGCGCACCCCACTGTTCGCCTCCGTCGCAACCACGACCGTCGACATAGCCGGCGACGATCCAGAAACGGTCGCAGACCGTACCGTCGCGGCCCTCCTGGAGGCTCAGAACGCCGCCGGCCGGCGACACACCGCGCATCCGCGAGGCGCGCCAGGACCGTCCGGCAACGGCTGAGCTCCGGGCCCGAAAGCCCTACCTGCGAGATCGCGCACCGGCGGTGATCTTGGCGGGCGCACCCGGACTAGGCGACACCAAAGAACCCGAAAATCAGGACTGGAACAGACCCGGGGTGGTCATGGTTGAATCATGCGGTCGTAGTTTCTGTGTCGTGGTACGCGCCCGCGTATGCGGGCGTTCGGATGGGCTTCCTCGGGAGCTGGAAAACGTCGTAGGGAACTCGACCCGGGAGCCACACCCGTGGAACCCGGACCAGCGCTTGAGGAGCGAAGTATGGAACAGGGCACCGTGAAGTGGTTCAACGCGGAGAAGGGCTTCGGCTTCATCTCCCGGGACAACGGTGCGGACGTGTTCGTCCACTACTCGGAGATCCAGGGCCGCGGCTTCCGCACCCTCGAGGAGAACCAGCGGGTGGAGTTCGAGCTCACCCAGGGCGCCAAGGGGCTGCAGGCCAGCAGCGTCCGGCCCATCTAGTCAGCGACAACGCAAGCGGCCCACGCCCCGACGGGTGTGGGCCGCTTCCGCGTCTGCGGCACGATGTCCGGATGGACGCGAGCCTGCGGCAGATCACCGGCAACGTGTACGCGTGGGTCCAGCCGGACGGGTCGTGGTGGCTCAACAACGCCGGCGCGGTCCTCGGCGAGGACGGCGTGATCCTGGTCGACACGTGTGCGACCGCGGCGCGCACCAGCCGTTTCCTGGCCGCGGTCGACGGCGTGGCGGCCGGCGCGCCGGTTCGGCTCGCGGTCAACACCCACCTGCACGGCGACCACACCTACGGCAACGCGCTGCTGCCTGAGACGACGCCCATCGTCGGCCACCCGTACACGCGGGCCGGGCTGCTGGCGGATTTCCTGCTGGCCGACACGCCGCCGATCTGGTCACCGACGCCGGACTGGGGCGTCGAGCGCACCAGACCACCGACGATCGTGGTGGCCGACCAGCTCGACGTGTACACCGGCGACCGGCTGGTCCAGCTGCGGCACCCCGGCTTCACCGCGCACACGCCGGGCGACCTGGTGGCGTGGCTGCCGGCCGAGCGGGTGCTGTTCACCGGCGACCTGGTCTTCCACCGGGTGACGCCGCTGGTGTTCATGGGCTCGGTGGGCGGGGCGCTGCGGTCGCTGGACTGGCTGCGCCAGTTCCCGGCCGAGCACGTCGTGCCCGGTCACGGCGCGCCGTTGCGTGGCGACGAGTTCGGCGCGGTGCTTCGCGAGCACGAGCGGTACTACCGGTTCGTGCACGACGTCGCGGCCAAGGGCCTCGCGGCCGGGACACCGCCGTTGCAGGCTGCGCAGGAGTGCGACCTCGGTCCGTTCGAGCAGTGGCCGGACCCGGAACGCATCGTGCTGAACCTGCACCGGGCCTACGCGGACGCGGTGGGCACCGACCTCGACCTGGTCGCCGCGCTGACCGACGCCGTCACCTACAACGGCGGCCCCCTGACCTGTGCGGTCTGATCACTTGCGCGGTCTGATCACTTGCGCGGTCTGATCACTGGCGCGGCACCGGCAATACCGGGCCTAACCGGACTTGCGGCGGAACTGGCGCCGGCCGCTCAGCACCTGCGAGTGCCCAACGCCCTTGCCTGCCGACTCGTGATGCTCGTTGAACTGGTGGTTCTCGTGCTTCTTGCGTTCCAGAGCCTCACGGAACCGGCGGCGGGTGTCCTCGACGGTGTCCTCGGTTTCGGTCTCAGCCTTGTTCGCGGTCTCTTCGGTGGAATCCGCAGCCTCTTCCGTCATGCTGCACCTCCGGCAGTTGTTCAGGCCCTTGATGGTCGCATGCCCCGGCCATCGGGTACCGCCGGGTTTCCGAAGATCACAGCGGAGCGCCACCGGCCGGTGACTCCCGGATGGGCCGGTTGGTCGATTGGCCGGCCCACTACCCATCGGTAACGTCGAGACGCGCTGGGTGACGAACGTCACTTCTCCCTCGCCCGAGGAGGTCCCATGCGCCGACGTCTGCTGATCCTGCTCGCCATGGTGGCGACCACGTTCGCGCTGGTCGCGCCGCTCCAGGCGATGGCGTCCGAGGTCCAGGCCCGAAACCCGATCGTGTTCGTGCACGGCTGGAACGGCGGCGCCTGGAACTGGGATCTGATGATCGGCAGGCTGCGTGCCGACGGTTACTCGTCGGGCGAGCTGTTCGCCTGGAGCTACAACACCAGCCAGTCGAACGCGGTGACCGCGCAGCAGCTCGGGCAGTTCGTGAACGCCGTGCTGGCGGCCACCGGCGCCAGCCAGGTCGACCTGGTGAGCCACTCGATGGGCGGTCTGAACACCAGGTACTGGGTGAAGTTCCTCGGCGGCGACGCGAGGGTGGACGACTGGGTCAACCTCGGCGGCCCCAACCACGGCACCGGTGCGGCGAGCCTGTGCTTCTGGGAGACGTCGTGCTTCGAGATGCGCGCCGGCTCGGGGTTCCTCAACCAGTTGAACTCGGGCGACGAGACACCGGGCGCGGTGCAGTACACGACGATCTGGTCGCCGTGCGACGAGATCATCAACCCGGACACCAGCACGGTGCTCTCCGGGGCGACCAACGTGCAGGTCGGCTGCGTCGGCCACCTGTCGCTGCTGGCCGACTGGGGCGCCTACACCGTGGTCCGCGCGGCCGTGCCCTGACGCACGACCAGCCTGCCGATCGTCTCGCCGGCGGCCAGCCGGGTCAGGCCGGACGGTGCCTCGGCCATCGGCAGCCGCTCGGTGACCAGCGGCTTGACCACACCGGCGCGCACCCTGGCGAGCAGGTCCTCGTGCACCTTGGCGATCAGCTGCGGCGCCTTCCAGGTGTACATCCCCCAGTGCAGCCCGAGCACGGCGTAGTTCTTGATCAGAAGGTGGTTCGTGGCCACCTGCCCGAAGCTGCCGCCGGTGAACCCGATCACCACGATGCGGCCCTCGAAGGCGACGCACTTGGTCGACCTGGTGAACGTCTCGCCGCCGACCGGGTCGACCACGACATCTGCGCCGAGGCCACCCGTGATGTCCCTGACCACGGCGACGAAGTCCTCCTCGTGCCGGTCGACCACGACGTCGGCGCCGAGCTCACTCGCGACGGCGGCCTTCGCCGGGCCGCCGACCACCGCGATGACCCTGGCGCCGACCGCCTCGGCCAGCTGGATCGTCGCGCTCCCGACGCCACCGGTCGCGGCGTGCACGAGCACGGTCTCGCCCGCGCGCAGTCCGGCGCGGTGGTGCAGCGCGAAGTGCGCGGTCTGGTAGTTCATGTGCAGCGCGGCGGCGCTGTCGTCGTCGAGCTCGTCGGGCGAGCGGACGGCGGTGGCCGCGTCGAACAGCGCCAGCTCGGCCAGGCTGCCGGTCACCGGCATGCCGAGCACCCGATCGCCGGGCGCGAACCCGGACACCCCGGCGCCGGTCGCAACCACCTCACCGGCGCCCTCGACGCCGAGCGTGAACGGCAGCGGCGGTTTGACCTGGTACAGCCCCCTGCACAGCAGGGTGTCCGGGAAGCACAGCGCCGCCGCCCGCATCCTCACCAGCAGCTGCCCGTCGCCCGGCTCCGGGTCGGGGACCTCCTGCAGCCGCAGCGCCTCGGTCGGCTCGCCGTGCTCGATCACCTGCCACGCCTTCACGCCTGCAACCCTATGCCCGATACGGGAACCGGGAGGCGCGGTCCTGGCGTCGGAGCGGCGGCCGTCAAGATCCGTCACCGACGACGGCCTGCTGGCCCGGACCGAAGGCCAGCGCCACGATCCCACCGGCGGTCCTGCCTACCCGCGGCCGCCGGTGGGGTCAGCCAAGATCAGCCTGACCGGCCCGGCCGGCCGGCCCCTGCCAGCTCGGCGAGCGCCGGCAGCATCGCCCGCAGCGCCTGCCCGCGGTGCGAGGCGGCGTCCTTCTCCCCCGGCTCGTACTGCGCCGACGTCCGGTCGTCGCCGTCCGGCACGAAGATCGGGTCGTAGCCGAAGCCGCCGGTCCCCCGTGGCTGCCTGGTGAGCGTGCCGCGCCAGTGCGCGGTCACCACGTGTTCGGTCCCGTCCGGCAGCACGAGCGCGGCCACCGACACGAACTGCGCGCCGCGGCACCCGTCCGGCACGTCGGCGAGCTGTGCGAGCACCAGCCGCAGGTTGGCCAGGTCGTCGCCGTGCCGCCCGCTCCAGCGGGCCGACAGCACGCCGGGCATGCCGTTGAGCGCGTCGACGGCCAGGCCGGAATCCTCCCCGAGCGCCGGCAGCCCGGCCGCCGCGGCCGCGGCCCGCGCCTTGATCAGCGCGTTCTCCTCGAAGGTGGCGCCGGTCTCCGGTGGCTCGACGTAGCCCGGCAGGTCGGCCAGCCCGACCACGGTCAGGCCCTCGTGACCGGCAAGCATGCGGCGCAGCTCCGTGAGCTTGCCCGGGTTGCGGCTGGCCAGCAGCAACCGGGTCACCGGGTGGCGCCGGCCAGCTCGCCGGGATACGGCTCGGCCAGCGCCGCGTTCTGGAGCTGGGTCAACCGGGCGCAACCGGTCAGCGCGAGCTCGAGCATCTGGTCCAGCGTCGCCCTGGTGAAGGTGGCACCCTCGCCGGTGCCTTGCACCTCGATCAGCGTGCCGGCGTCGGTGGCCACCACGTTCATGTCGACCTCTGCCCGCGAGTCCTCCTCGTACGGCAGGTCGAGCCGCACCCGTCCGTCCACCACGCCGACGCTCACCGCGGCCACGGCGCACGACAGCGGACGCGGGTCGGCGAGCTTGCCGGCGGCGGCCAGCCAGGTGACGGCGTCGGAGAGGGCGACGTAGGCGCCGGTGATCGCCGTGGTGCGCGTGCCGCCGTCGGCCTGGATGACGTCGCAGTCGACCGCGATCGTGTTCTCGCCGAGCGCCGCCAGGTCGATGCACGCGCGCAGGGCGCGGCCGACCAGGCGGCTGATCTCGTGGGTGCGGCCGCCGATCCGGCCGCGCACCGACTCCCGGTCGCTGCGCGTGTGCGTCGCCGACGGGAGCATCGCGTACTCGGCGGTCACCCAGCCCAGGCCGCTGCCGGTCCGCCACCGTGGCACTCCGGTGACGACGCTCGCCGCGCACAGCACCTTGGTCCGCCCGGCCTCGATCAGCACCGACCCGGCCGGCCATTCCTGGTAGCCCCTGGTGATCCGCACGTCGCGCAGCTCGTCGTCGTTCCTGCCGTCGGTTCTGGCCATGATTCGCACCCTATGCGTGGTGCGCCCGCTGAACCGGAACCGGGTCTTGACCGTACGCTCCGAACATGTTGCCCCCAACGCCTGCGATCCTGCTGATCGACGGCCTGCCGGCGCACCCGCTGGTGGTGCATCTGGTGGTCGTGCTGTTGCCGCTGGCTGCGCTCGGCGGCCTGCTGATGGCCCTGCTGCCGTCGATGCGGCGCCGGTTCGGGGTGGCGGTGCTACTGCTCGCGGCCGCCGGGGTCGCCGCGGTGCCGATCGCCACCAACACGGGCGAGGAGCTCAAGTCGGCACTGCCGCCCAACAACCCGCTGATCGATGCCCACCAGCAGCGCGGCGACGAACTGCTGCCCTACGCGCTGGCGTTCGGCATCGCGGTGGTGCTGCTGGTGATCGCCGGCCGGCTGGCCGATCGCGAGCGCGGCACCAACTCCCAGGTGGCGCTGTCCGCGGCGCACGCGGCGCAGTCCGGTGCCCATGCGACCAACCCGCCGGAAGGTGGCGAAGCCGCCGAGCCCGCCTCGACGCGGCGAACCTGGCGCCGGCTGGCGCTCGTGGCCGCCGCGCTCGTGGCGTTCAGCGCTGTGGCGGTCACCGTGCAGGTCGTGCGCGTCGGCCACAGCGGCTCGACCGCCGTCTGGGACGGCGTCGGCCGGAACTGACGGGGCGGCAGACGGCGTAGCCGGCCCCGGCCTCGGGCAGGCCGAGCGGCCCGCCGTAGGTCTGCCGCGCCTCGGCCAGCCCGTCGGCGGGTTTGGTCCACGGCACGACGTGGGTCAACAGCAGCCGCCCGGCCCCGGCCGAGGTGGCCAGCTCCCCCGCTTGCACACCGGAAAGGTGCAGGTCGGACGGCCGGTCCTGGTCATGGGTCCAGCTCGCCTCCGACAGCAGCAGGTCGGCGCCGGCGGCGAGTTCGTCGAGCCCCCTGCACGGCCCGCTGTCCCCGGTGTACACCAGGATCCGGCCGCTGAACCTGACCCGGATCGCGTACGCCTCGCACGGGTGCGCCACCCGTGCGACGGTCAGCTCGAACGGCCCGGCCTGGACGGCGGTGCCAGGCTCGAACGGGCGGATGTCCAGCACGTCGGACAGATCGGTCTCCACCAGCTCGGCCGCGGACGGCGCGTACAGCGCGGCCAGCCGGCCGGCGGTCTCAGCCGGCCCGAACAGCGGCATCGGCGGCCGTCCGGCGGCCCGGCCCGGGTGGTAACGGCGGTAGACCACCAGCGCGCAGACGTCGCTGCAGTGGTCCGGGTGCAGGTGTGACAGCGCCAGCGCGTCCAGCCGTGACGGCTCGAGATGACGCTGCAGCGCGCCGAACGTGCCGTTGCCGAGGTCGAGCCCGAGTGAGAACCCGTCGGCCTGCACCAGGTATCCCGCCGCCGGCGAGTCCGCCCCTGGCATGCTGCCGCAACAACCGAGCACCGTCAGCCGCATACGGCACATCCTGCCGGTCGGCTGCCCGGCCCGGGCAGGCAACGTGACGCACGCTGCGTGCGTTGTGCGTCCTAATGCTCAGCGCGCGATCGCCGTCTCGATCTGCGGCCCGAGGAAGCGGCGGGCCAGCCGGTTGAACGGCTCGATGTCGCCGGTGGCCAGGAACGCGTGCCCGGACGCCGGCTCGTCGGTGTCGGCCAGCAGGTCCTGCTCGGTCAGCACCCGCAGCACGTCCTTGGCAGTCTCCTCCGCCGAGGACACCAGCGTCACCTGCGGCCCTATCGCCAGCTGGATCACGCCGGACAGCAGCGGGTAGTGCGTGCAGCCCAGCACCAGCGTGTCCACGCCGGCGCGCTGCAGCGGCTCGAGGTAACCCTGCGCCAGGCCAAGCACCTGGCGGCCCGAGGTGATGCCGCGCTCGACGAAGTCCACGAACCGCGGACACGCCACCGACGTCACCTGCACGTGTGCGGCTGCCGCGAAGGCGTCCTCGTAGGCGCCTGAGGTCACCGTGGCCCTGGTGCCGATCACGCCTACCTTGCCGTTGCGCGTCGCGGCGACCGCACGGCGTACGGCCGGCAGCACCACCTCGACGACCGGCACCTGGTAGCGCTCCCTGGCGTCGCGCAGGCACGCCGCCGACGCGGTGTTGCACGCCAGCACCAGCATCTTCACCCCGTCGGCGACCAGCGCGTCGGCCACCTCGAGGGCGTGCCGTCGGACCTGCGCGATCGGCAGCGGGCCGTACGGCCCGTTAGCGGTGTCGCCGACGTAGCGCAGCCGCTCGGTCGGCAGTTGGTCCAGGATCGCCCTGGCGACGGTCAGCCCGCCGACGCCAGAGTCGAAGATCCCGATCGGTGCCGACCGGTCGGACTCGGCGTGCAGACCCCCGTCCGGCTCGCGGTCCGGCACCGTCAGGTCGCCGGGCTGCTGCTCGCCGGCCTGGTCGCCGGCCTTGACCGCCGGTCGGCCGCGGCCACCAACCACGCCGCCAGCACGCCGCCGATCGCGCCGAACAGGTGCCCCTGCCAGGAGACGCCCGAGTCACCGGGCAGCACCCCGAGCAACGTGCCGCCGTACAGCAGGAACAGCGCCACGGCCAGCACGATCTGTCCGAAGCTCCGGGCGAAGAACCCACGAACCAGCAGGAACGTCAGCCAACCGAAGATCAGCCCGGACGCCCCGATGTGCACCGTGTTGTCCCCGCCGGTCAGCCACGTGCCCAGCCCTCCGACGACCCAGATGGTCGCCGTCACCGCCACGAACTGCCCGATACCGTTGGCCAGCGCCAGGAACCCCAGCACCAGCACCGGGATCGTGTTCGTCAGCAGGTGCTGCCAGTCCCCATGCAGCAGCGGCGCCCACAGCACCCCGTCCAGCCCGTCAACCTGCCGCGGGATGATCCCGTCGTCGTTGAGCGCCCCGTTCATCGCTGTGTCGATCGCCTCCGACACGTACAACAGCGCCGTGAACGCCGCGATCACGATGAACGCCGCCCGCGGGTTGGCTGGCATCACACGCGCCCGTCGCTTCGCGGGCGCCGGACTCGGACTCGAAATCGGCTGCACGTCACCGAGGCTACGCGTTCAGGCGCCGCCCCAACTCAGGGAAGACCCTGACCCTGCCCCGGCGCCTCTCCACCTCTGCGCTCGACGGCAGCCCGGACCTGTGCCACGACCTCGGACGGTCGACGAGTCAGGTCGTGCCAGGTGAAGCGGAGCACCATCCAGCCGGCCAGCTCGAGTTCGTTCTGCCTGCGCCGGTCACGGCCGAACCGCTCGACGTCGACGTGCCACGCCCAGCCGTCCACCTCGATCGCGATCCGCAGGCTCGGAAACGCGATGTCCAGTTGCTTGCTGTCAACCCAGTGGCCGCAGACCCATCCGCCGATGCCGCCGGCACGTAGCAGGCGGATGGCCACCCGCTCCGCTTCCGATGCCGCCCGATCGGCGCACGACCGCAGCAACGTCCCAGCTTCACGCGAGCCCCGCCGACCGAGGTTCCTTGTGTAAGCCTTCAAGACGTCGTCGAACAGCACCCGCCGCTGCAACGCCCGGTCGAGCAGTGCCGCGCCCGGCTCACCGAGGGCCACCGCCGCCTCCAGCACGGTCAGCGCCGGCTTGGTGACCCACAGCCCATCGAGGTGCGTGCGGTCCAGCCAGTCGAGCTCACGTCGCCGGAACCGCACCGGCCGCCGTGACCGTACGGACCGGTTTCGTGGCGTGGTCACCTCGATCGTCGACGGCGCGCTGCCCCACAGCTGATGCCACCAGGCCGCCGCGATCCCGCTCAGCGTCGCGTCCTCGCCCGCCCACAGCAGCGCGGCGTGAATCCCGGCACGCGTCGTGAGCGGCCGGTCCGCCGACAGGTACACGGCCGGGTACACCCGCCGCCAGCGACCGGATCCCACCCGCCGGTCGACCTGGTCACCGGACAACCCGCCGGCGATCGCCTGCGCCCTGCTGATCACGCCGGCCTGCTCTCGGAGCGCCCCCTCAACGGTCACACTGCCAGCTTGGACCGGCCCACCGACGGTTCGAACCGAGCAAGATCACCGTTTCGGCGCCGCCAGCCGCGCTGAGCGCGGTTTTCGGAGCCAGAACGGTGATCTTGAGGTAATGCTGGGCCGCCGGTCAGGCCCAGAGCTGGCCGTCCAGGCGGGCGGCAGCTTCGGTGAGGTCGCCGCTGTAGGCGCCGGTCGACAGGTACTTCCAGCCGGCGTCCGCGACGATGAAGGCGACGTCTGCGGGCTCACCGGTGCCGGCTGCCTTCTCGGCGACGGCCAGGGCGGCGTGCAGGACGGCGCCGGTGGAGATGCCGGCGAAGATGCCCTCGACCTCGAGGAGCTCACGGGTGCGGCGCAGGGCGTCGGTCGAGCCGACGGAGAAGCGGCCGGTGAGCACGTCGGGGTCGTAGAGCTCGGGGACGAAGCCCTCGTCGAGGTTTCGCAGGCCGTAGACGAGCTCGCCGTAGCGGGGTTCGGCGGCGACGACCTGGACGTCGGGCTTGTGCTCGCGCAGGTAGCGGCCGGCACCGACGAGGGTGCCGGTGGTGCCGAGGCCCGCTACGAAGTGGGTGACGGTCGGCAGGTCGCGCAGGATCTCGGGGCCGGTGCCACGGTAGTGCGCCTCGATGTTGGCAGGGTTGCCGTACTGGTAGAGCATGACCCAGTCCGGGTTCTCGGCGGCGAGCTTCTTGGCGACGGCGACGGCCTGGTTGGAGCCACCGGCCGCCGGTGAGAAGACGATCTTCGCGCCGTAGGCGCGCAGCAGTTGCTGGCGCTCGACCGAGGTGTTCTCCGGCATGACGCACACGAGCTGGTAGCCGGCGATGCGGCAGGCCATGGCCAGCGAGATGCCGGTGTTGCCCGAGGTGGGTTCGAGGATCGTGGCGCCGGGCGAGAGGCGGCCTTCGCGTTCGACGGCGGCCAGCATGGCCAGCGCCGGCCGGTCCTTGATGGACCCGGTCGGGTTGCGGTCCTCGAGCTTGGCCCACAGGCGGACGTCCTCGCTCGGCGAGAGCCGCTGCAGCCAGACCAGCGGCGTGTCGCCGACGGCGTCGAGCAGGCTGTCGTAACGGGCCATGGCTAACCGCCGGCCACCGCGGGCAGGATCGTCACGGTGTCGCCGTCGGAGACCGAGGCGTCCAGGCCGCCGGCGAACCGGACGTCCTCGTCGTTGACGTAGACGTTGACAAAGCGGTGCAGCGAGCCGTTGGTGACCAGCCTGGCCTTGAGCCCGGAGTGCCGGCTGTCCAGGTTGTCGATGATCTCGGCGAGGGTGGCGCCGGAGGCCTCGACGGACTTCGCGCCACCGGTGTGGGTGCGAAGGATGGTCGGGATGGAGACGTTGACGGCCACAGAGGTTCCTCCTCGAAAGCGTGCGGGAAGCGTCGGACGTGCTGAGGTGGGCTGCCGGCGAAGGGTCAGCGACAGTCGGGCACGTCGTCCGCGCCGGTGTGCGCGAACATGTACGACTCGACGACCTCGACCGGCTCCTCGGTGACGGAGCCGTCGACGATCCGGTACGAGCGCAGCTCGTGCTCGTTCGGATCGCGGGTGGAAACCAGCACGTAGTGCGCGTCAGGCTCGGCGGCCAGGGAGACGTCGGTGCGCGAGGGGTAGGCCTCGGTCGCGGTGTGCGAGTGGTAGATGACCACCGGCACCTCGTCGGCCGCGTCCATGTCCCGCCCTACCCGCAGTTGCTCGAGCGAGCCGAACCGGCAGAAGGAGCCTGAACGCTCGGCGTTGGTCATCTCGATGATACGCTCGGGGCGGTGCCCGCCGGCCCGGCTCGCCAGCACACCCCACCCCCCGGCCGGACGAGCGCGACGCCCCTGACCTCAACGACAGCCTCCGGCGGACCCGC
>OBLK01000354.1_pt1 | contig 11356 bp, 10 predicted proteins | sample 1518871 | NCBI WGS metagenome assembly OBLK01 (sample SAMEA2464837, study PRJEB22497) | soil metagenome | biome: Grassland; feature: Farmland; material: Clay | place: Australia | collected 2013-02-01 | depth 0.8 m
CGGCGTAGCTGTTCTGTTCGGTATCGGGTCGTACCTGGTGCGGGCCGGCGGAGAGCTCGGCGAGGGTGACCGCGCTGATGGCCATCTCGTCAGGCAACTGGTTCGACTCGATCCAGCGGCGCAGGATGAGAATGTTGGTGTCGAGTAGGCCCTGGGGATGGGAGCTAGCGGTCATAGGGGTCTGCGGTCTCCGGGTCGACGGCTGCGTCCTGATCGGCACGGAAGGCGTTGAGATCGACGGCAGCGGCGTTGCGCGACATGCCCGCGAACTCGTCACGGGCGACGAATCGCCGGCGCCGACGCAGCGGGATCAGCTCACCGATCCGGTGGCCGTCCCGGGTAACCGTGAACGACCGGCCGCTCTCGACGGCGTCCATGATCTCCTTGGACCGGTTCCGCAGGTCCCGCTGGGTGATCTCGGGCTGTGTCACGCGTACATCCTAGCTTGCGGTGCCACGTGGTGCCACATGGTGCCACGACATAACACCTCGACGGCTGGCGCAGTGATCAGTCCTTCAGCATGGCGTGCGGCACAGGTGGCGAGCGTGTCCGATCAGGCCTTCTGCGGTCTCTACCAGCCGCGTTCGCGCCACTCCGAGATCTTCGGGCGCTCCGCGCCGAGCGTCGAGTCGTCGCCGTGGCCCGGGTAGAACCACGTCTCGTCCGGCAGCTCACCGAACACGCGTGACTCGACGTCGTTCACGAGCGACGTGAAGTTCTCCGGCGAAGTAGTTTTGCCTACCCCTCCAGGAAACAGGGAGTCGCCGGTGAACAGGTGGGGGGTGCCGGCGGGGTCCTTGTAGAGCAGCGCGATCGAGCCGGGGGTGTGGCCGCGCAGGTGGATGACCTCGAGGCGGCAGGAGCCGACATCGACGGTGTCGCCGTGCTGGACCAGGGTGTCGGGCGGCACGGGCAGCCCGGGGGCGTCGTCGGGGTGGGCGACGGTTCGGGCGCCGGTGGCGCCGGCGATGGCGCCGAGCGCCTGCCAGTGGTCGCCGTGCTGGTGGGTGGTGACGATGGTGCGCAGGCGTGGCCTGGACTGGTCGTGGCCGAGGAGCTCGGAGAGGCGCTCGGGCTCGTTGGCGGCGTCGATGAGGACGGCGTCGTTGGTGTCCTTGCAGACCAGGAGGTAGGCGTTGTTGTCCATCGGACCGACGGAGACCTTGGTGATGGTCAGGTCGCGCAGCTCGCGACGGGCGGCCGGGCCGCCGGGGGAGACGTGACCGGTGTACTCCTGCACAACATCCATGGTGCAAAAGGTAGTGGCACCGCCTGGTGGCGGCACCAAGTGGCGCGGCCGGCTACGCCCAGGGCGGTAGTGCCGGACGCTCGCCGGTGAGCTGGTCGCCCGGGCCGCGGCCGGTGAGCCAGCCGAGCATCACCCGGCCGTCACCGCTGACCGACCCGGTCGACGTGTTCGGTTGGCTGTCGCCGACGAGCCAGCTGCGCCGGCGGCCGTCGGGCAGCGCGGCCTCGATCCGCAGCGACGAGACGTTGCGACCGCCGTACTGCCGCACGGCGTCGTCGAGGAACTCCTCGACGAGCTCGGTCGGCACGTCGCCGATGTCCACGCTGACGTCGAGGTCGATCAGGTGCAGCCAGACCTCGCGCACCCGCATCCACGGCACCTCGGCGGCGGAGAACATCACCCCTCTGTGGTTGGCGACCTTGGTCGACCAGGCGGCGTCGGCGAGCGTCTCGGCGGCGTGGGCGAACCGCTGGCTGGCCGCGACGAGGTCCTCGGCGAGCAGCCGGTGCGGCCGGCTGGAACCTTCCTCGATGTCCGCGTCGCGGTCGGCGCGGCTGGCGTACATCGGGTGCTCGACGCCGGTCCTGGCCCAGGTGAGCAGGTTCACCAGGCCGTCGGCGTTGCGGGCGAGGTGGCTTATGACGTGCCCACGGCTCCAACCGGGCAGCCTGCTCGGTGCCCTGGTGGCGATGTCGTCGAGCTGGTTGACGGCATCGACGAGGCGATCGGTCGCCGTGCCGACCGCCGCGACGCCGCTCCGCGCCCGTTGCGCGGCTCGCTGCGTCTGGGTTGGGCTCACGCCTGTGGCGAACACCGAGGCGTTGCCTCTGGTTCCGGTCACGACTTCCTCCCCGACTCGAGGGCGCCGGGGCGAATTGAGCACACCCCGACCCCGCTACGTAGTGGCCGTGCCACTTCTTGTGACCATATCCTCGGACGGCATCCGGGACCAGCACGGCCACTGTCGGTCCACTCCAAGGGTACGGGTCCAGTTCTGTCGGCGCCCGCGCATAGAGTGGAACAGGCGTATTTGGGGCGACGCGGAGGGATCCTGGAGTGGCTGACCGTCTGGTAGTACGCGGCGCCCGCGAGCACAACCTGCGTGGCGTCGATCTCGACCTACCGCGGAACAGCCTCATCGTGTTCACCGGGCTGTCCGGCTCCGGCAAGTCCAGCCTGGCCTTCGACACGATCTTCGCCGAGGGCCAGCGGCGATACGTCGAGTCGCTGTCGGCCTACGCCCGCCAGTTCCTCGGCCAGATGGACAAGCCCGACGTCGACTTCATCGAGGGGCTCTCGCCGGCGGTCTCGATCGACCAGAAGTCGACCTCGCGCAACCCCCGCTCGACCGTCGGCACGATCACCGAGGTCTACGACTACCTGCGACTGCTGTACGCGCGGGCCGGCAAGCCGCACTGCCCCAAGTGCGGCCGGCCGATCAGCCGCCAGACCCCGCAGCAGATCGTCGACCAGGTGCTGGCCATGGAGGACGGCATCCGCTTCCAGGTGCTCGCGCCGGTCGTGCGCGGCCGCAAGGGCGAGTACGCCGACCTGTTCTCGACGCTGCAGTCGCAGGGCTACAGCCGGGTCCGCGTGGACGGCGTGGTGCACTCGCTGACCGACCCGCCGAAGCTGAAGAAGCAGGAGAAGCACGACGTCGCCGTCGTGATCGACAGGCTGACCGTCAAGGCCAGCGCCAAGCAGCGGCTGACCGACTCGGTGGAGACCGCGCTGCGGCTGGCCGACGGCCTGGTCGTGCTGGAGTTCGTAGACCACGACGAGCACGACCCGCAGCGCGAGCGCACGTTCTCCGAACACCTGGCCTGCCCGTACGACGGGCTCTCGTTCGAGGCGCTCGAGCCGCGCTCGTTCTCGTTCAACTCGCCGTACGGCGCCTGCCAGGAGTGCGCCGGGCTGGGCAGCCGCAAGGAGGTCGACCCCGAGCTCGTCGTGCCGGACGAGGAGCTCTCGCTCGCCGACGGCGCCATCGCGCCGTGGAACACCGGCCAGACCGCCGAGTACTTCCAGCGGCTGCTGCAGGCGCTGTCGGAGACGATCGGGTTCCGGATGGACACCTCGTGGCGGCGGCTGCCGGCCAAGGTGCAGAAGGTCGTGCTGTTCGGCCTCGCCCAGCAGGTCCAGGTCCGCTACCGCAACCGGTACGGCCGCGAGCGTTCGTACTACGCCAACTACGAGGGCGCCATACCGTTCCTGGAGCGCCGGGTCGACGCCACCGAGTCCGACGCCATGCGCGACAAGTACGAGGGCTACATGCGGGAGGTGCCCTGCCCGGCGTGCCAGGGGACCAGGCTCAAGCCCGAGATCCTCGCCGTGACGCTCGCACACGGCACCCGGGGTGAGAAGTCGATCGCCGACGTGTGTGCGCTCTCGGTCGCCGACTGCGCCGAGTTCCTAAACGGCCTCGCGCTCGGCCACCGCGAAACCATGATCGCCGGGCGGGTGCTCAAGGAGGTGCAGGCCAGGCTGAGCTTCCTGCTGGACGTGGGCCTGGACTACCTGTCGCTGGACCGGGCCGCCGGCACGCTCTCCGGCGGCGAGGCGCAGCGCATCCGGCTCGCGACGCAGATCGGGTCCGGCCTGGTCGGCGTGCTGTACGTGCTCGACGAGCCGTCGATCGGCCTGCACCAGCGTGACAACCACCGGTTGATCGAGACCCTGACCCGGCTGCGCGACCTGGGAAACACGCTGATCGTGGTCGAGCACGACGAGGACACCATCCGCTCGGCCGACTGGATCGTCGACATCGGGCCGGGCGCCGGCGAGCACGGCGGCCGGATCGTGCACAGCGGGCGGTACGCCGACCTGCTGGCCAACCCGGAGTCGGTGACCGGCGCCTACCTGTCGCGCCGCCGCGAGATCCCGCTGCCGCCGAGCCGCCGCCCGGTCAACCGCAAGCGGGCGCTCACCGTGGTCGGCGCCAGGGAGCACAACCTTCGCGACATCGACGTGCGCTTCCCGCTCGGCTGCCTGGTCTCGATCACGGGCGTGTCCGGATCGGGCAAGTCCACGCTGGTCAACGACATCCTCGCGACCGTGCTGGCCAACAAGCTCAACGGCGCGCGGCAGGTGCCCGGCCGGCACACCCGGGTCACCGGGCTCGACCAGCTGGACAAGCTCGTGCGCGTCGACCAGTCGCCGATCGGGCGGACACCGCGGTCCAACGCGGCGACCTACACCGGTGTGTTCGACCACATCCGCAAGCTGTTCGCCGCCACCACCGAGGCGAAGGTGCGCGGCTACCAGCCGGGGCGGTTCTCGTTCAACGTCAAGGGTGGCCGCTGCGAGGCGTGCGCCGGCGACGGCACCATCAAGATCGAGATGAACTTCCTGCCGGACGTCTACGTGCCGTGCGAGGTGTGCAAGGGCGACCGCTACAACCGCGAGACGCTCGAGGTGCACTACAAGGGCAAGACCATCGCCGAGGTGCTCGACATGCCGATCGAGGAGGCCGCGACGTTCTTCGAGCCGATCTCGGCGATCCACCGGCACCTGCGCACGCTGGTCGACGTCGGGCTGGGCTACGTGCGGCTCGGGCAGCCGGCCCCGACGCTGTCCGGCGGCGAGGCGCAGCGCGTCAAGCTGGCCTCCGAACTGCAGAAGCGCTCGACCGGCAAGACCGTCTATGTACTCGACGAGCCGACGACCGGCCTGCACTTCCAGGACATCCAGAAGCTGCTCGGCGTGATCAACGGCCTGGTCGAAAAGGGCAACACGGTCATCGTGATCGAGCACAACCTCGACGTCATCAAGACCTCGGACTGGGTGATCGACCTCGGCCCCGAGGGCGGCTCGGGCGGCGGGTTGGTAATCGCCGAGGGCACCCCGGAGGAGGTCGCCGACATCGACGCCAGCTACACCGGCAAGTTCCTGCGCCAGGTGCTCGCCGGCGAGCCGCGGCGGCAGCCGACCCGTCCACGGGTAGCCGGCGCGGTCGCGGCGGCCGGCTGAGCTGCGCCTTCTGAATCAGCTGCTGAAGATCATCGCCTGGCTGTTGACGCCGGCTCGTGACACCACCAACGTATGGCGACGGATCGGGCACGGAGCGTGGCCGACCTCGGGCGAAGGTGGTGGCGGGTGAGGAGTCGGCTGTTCATGGCCTGGGCCGTGCTGGCGGTCGGGTTGGGCACGATCGTGGCGCCGGCGGCGGCACCGGCAGCGGCGGTACCGGTGGGAGCCACGGTCGACGTGCCTGGTGGTGCGGTGCAGGCCGACTGCAGCCGGACGCACACCGGCCGCAAGCCCATCAACGACCTCGGCCAGGGCACCTACCTCGGCCAGCAGGGCGGCCTGTACCCGGGTGGGTTCAACTTCCGGCCCGCCGGCCACGAGAGCGCAGGGCGTTCGATCGCCACCAACCAGGTGCGTCCCAGGGACCGCAACGGCAACGTCGACCTGGCCAACGGGCGAGTCGTGATGATCACCATCGGGATGTCCAACACGACGCAGGAGTCCCAGCAGTTCATCGCCGACGCCGCCGCCGACCCCGCCGTCGACCCACAGTTGACGATCGTCGACGGTGCCCAGGGCGGTCAGGGCGCTGCGTTCTGGACCGACCCGGCCGCGCCGACGTGGCAGGTGCTGGCGAACCGGCTGGCCAACGCCGGGATGACGGCGCCGCAGGTGCAGACGCTGTGGCTCAAGCAGCAGTACAACCAGGACGCGATCGTCGACTTCCCGGCCGACGCCGCGCGCCTTCGCGACGACCTGCGCACGATCGTGCGGATTGCCAGGAGCAAGTACCCGAACCTGCGGATGGCCTACCTGTCCAGCCGCAGCTACGGCGACTACAGCGGCGAGCCGCGCGGCACCGGTGCCTACGAGTCAGCGTTCGCGGTGAAGTGGCTGGTCGCCGACCAGATCGCGGGCGACCCGGCGCTGGACTACACCGGTGCCGACGCCGTCGCGCCGTGGCTGTCGTGGGGGCCGTACCTGTGGGCCGACGGACTCGGCGCCGATGGTGTGCCCGGCGGGGTGCCTGGCCGCAGCGACGGCTTGGAGTGGCGGTGCTCCGACTACAACACCGACGGCATCCACCCGTCGGCGACGGGACGGCAGAAGGTGTCGACGCTGCTGCTGCGGTTCTTCAAGCGGGACACGACCACCGGCTGGTTCGTCGGCTGACTCCTGGTCCGTACGTCGGTGCTGGTAGGCTGGATGGACGACCAGCCCTCGCGCACGTGGTGGGGGCGGCAAGAGGAGTCCCGCTCCCACCCAAGTCGCCGAAGTCGGTGGCCGGGTCCGGTCGCTGGATCACGGTTCCCGTGGTTCGGTCGGAGCGTGGGCCCCGCGCGGAATCACCGCGCCGGGGCCTTCGTTGTGAACGGGGCGGCCGCTCGCGGTCGTGCGTAACCGACGAACCTAGGAGGCCAAATCACCACAGAGCCGCGCATAAACGACCGTATCCGTGTCCCTGAGGTACGCCTGGTCGGACCGAACGGGGAGCAGGTCGGCATCGTCCGGATCGACGACGCGCTCAGGGTGGCCCAGGAAGCCGATCTCGACCTGGTCGAGGTCGCGCCGCAGGCCCGCCCACCGGTCTGCAAGATCATGGACTACGGGAAGTTCAAGTACGAGAACGCGCAAAAGGCACGTGAGGCTCGCCGTAACCAGCAGCTCACCGTCATCAAGGAGCAGAAGCTCCGCCCGAAGATCGACACTCACGACTACGAGACCAAGAAGCGCAACGTGGTGCGCTTCCTCAGCGCCGGCCTCAAGGTCCGCGTGACGATCATGTTCCGGGGCCGGGAGCAGTCCCGACCGGAGCTCGGGTACCGGCTGCTGCAGCGGCTGTCCGACGACGTGGCCGAGCTCGGCTTCGTCGAGGCCTCACCCAAGCAGGACGGCCGCAACATGATCATGGTGTTGGCGCCGCACAAGAACATCAAGCCACGAAGCAAGGTCCAGGCCAACGCCGAGCGGGCGGAGGCCCCAGCCGAGGGGACGCAGCCGGCCGAGTAAGCCGAGCGACCGACAGCGACACGAAGGACGGCAATGCCGAAGAACAAGACCCACAACGGCACCGCGAAGCGGATCAAGGTGACCGGCTCCGGAAAGCTCATGCACCAGCGCTGCGGCACGCGGCACAAGCTGGAGAAGAAGCCGAGCACGCTGACCCGGCGGCTCAGCGGTGTCACCGAGGTGTCCCCTGCGGACAAGAAGCGCGTGCGCCGGCTGCTCGGCCGCTGACAGCCAGACCCGAAGCCGACCCCTGGGCGGCCAACCCGCCCCCGAGATCGACAGGACGAACCAGTGGCACGCGTCAAGCGGGCTGTCAACGCCCACAAGAAGCGCCGCACCACCCTCGAGCTGGCCAGCGGTTACCGTGGCCAGCGCTCGCGGCTGTACCGCAAGGCGAAGGAGCAGATGCTCCACTCGCTCACCTACGCCTACCGCGACCGCCGCGCGCGCAAGGGTGACTTCAGGAAGCTGTGGATCACCAGGATCAACGCCGCCGCACGGCAGAACGGCATGACCTACAACCGGTTCATCCAGGGCCTCAAGGCCGCCGGCATGGAGGTCGACCGCAAGATTCTCGCCGAGCTCGCGGTCAGCGACCCGACCGCGTTCACCGGCCTCGTCGAGCTGGCCAAGGCGAACGCGCCGCAGTCGGGCTCGAACAAGCAGGGCGACGCCGCCTGACCAGCGGCCCGACCAGTCTCTACCGACCCGTGGCCTCCGAGCCGGTCTTCACCGAACGGACGCCACGGGTCGTCGCTGCTCGCAAGCTGCACCGCCGCGCCGAGCGCACCGCCGCCGGGCGGTTCCTGGTCGAGGGCGTGCAGGCGGTCCGGGAGGCCCGGGACGCCGTCGAGGTGTTCGTCACCGAAACGTCCGCCGGCCGGCACGCCGAGCTGCTGGCCGCGGCCCGCGATCGTGGTGCCCGGATCAGCCTGATCACCGATCGGGCCGCCGCGGCGCTGTCGGAGACCGTCACCCCACAGGGCATCTTCGCGGTCTGCCCGACCGTGGACGTGCCGCTCGACGTCGCACTTGCGGGCGCAGCGAAATCGGGCGCCGCGAAATCGGGCGCAGCGGGCGGTTCGCCACGGCTGGTCGCCGTGCTGGTCGGGGTCTCGGACCCGGGCAACGCCGGCACCGTGATCCGCGTCGCCGACGCGGCCGGCGCCGACGCCGTCGTGCTCGCCGGCGACAGCGTCGACCCGCACAACGGCAAGTGCGTCCGGGCCTCCGCCGGCAGCCTGTTCCACCTGCCGATCGTGGTGCACCGCGACGTCGACGAGGTGTTGGCGTCGCTGCGGCGCAGTGGCCTGCGGCTGCTCGCCGCGGACGCCCGCGCCGGCGCCGACCTGGAGACCGCCCCCGGGCTGGAGGTCCCGACGGCCTGGCCGTTCGGCAGCAGGGCGCACGGCCTGCCGGAGGCGGTGGGCGACGCCGCCGACGAGGTGGTCGCGGTGCCGATCTATGGCCGGGCCGAGAGCCTCAATCTCGCGACGGCGGCCGCGGTGTGCCTGTATCGCAGCGCTGCCGAGCACCGACAAACCCATTAGCGTCATGCGTCGAGACGACCCGAACCAGCAGGCCAGCACCCGTCGCAGCACGATCACCTAGGATTCCGCCCGATGTCTGGAGCAAACGACCAGTACGACCCCAAGCGGGTCGACGCGCTGTCGGATGAAGCGCTGAACGGGGCGGTCGACGCCGCCCGCAGGGCATTCGGCGATGCCGCCGACCTCGCGGCCCTGACCGCCGTCAAGCCGGCCCACCTCGGGGACCGGTCGCCGCTGCTGCTCGCCCGCCGGGAGATCGGTGCGCTGCCGCCGCAGGCTCGGTCGGATGCCGGCAAGCGCCTCAACGAGGCGCTGCGGACCGCGCAGCAGGCCTTCGACGAGCGCCGCGTGGTGCTGCTGGCCGAACGCGACGAGCGGGTCCTGCGCGAGGAGGCCGTCGACGTCACGCTGCCGTGGAGCCGTGTGCCGCGTGGTGCGAGGCACCCGATCACCATGCTGTGCGAGCAGGTCGCCGACATCTTCGTCGGCATGGGCTACGAGGTGGCCGAAGGCCCAGAGGTCGAGGCCGAGTGGTTCAACTTCGACGCGCTGAACTTCGGCAAGGACCACCCGGCGCGCACCATGCAGGACACCTTCTATGTCGCCCCGGCCGGCTCCGGCCTGGTGCTGCGCACGCACACCTCACCGGTACAGGTCCGCGCCCTGCTCAACCGCGACCTGCCGGTGTACCTGGTGTGCCCGGGCCGCACCTTCCGCACCGACGAGCTCGACGCCACCCACACGCCCGTGTTCCACCAGATCGAGGGTCTGGCCGTGGACGAGGGAATCACGATGGCGCACCTGCGCGGCACCCTGGACGCCTTCGCCCGCGCCGTCTTCGGGCCGGACTCGCGCACCCGCTTCCGCCCGTCGTTCTTCCCGTTCACCGAGCCCTCGGCCGAGGTCGACGTCTGGTTCACCGAGAAGAAGGGCGGCCCAGGCTGGGTCGAGTGGGGCGGCTGCGGGATGGTCAACCCGAACGTGCTGCGAGCCTGCGGCGTGGACCCCGACCGGTACACCGGCTTCGCGTTCGGTATGGGCATCGAGCGAACCTTGATGGTTCGCAACGGAATCGCCGATATGCGCGACATGGTCGAGGGGGACGTGCGTTTCACCTCGGCGTTCGGCATCACGGCCTAACGGAAAGGGCAGCATCCGTGCGCGTACCAGTCGGCTGGCTCACCGAGCACGTCGCCCTGCCGGAGCAGACGACCCCGGAGCAGATCGCCGAGGCGTTCGTCCGGGTCGGCCTGGAGGTCGAGGACGTCCACCAGCTCGGCCCGGTGACCGGTCCGCTCGTGGTCGGCAACGTGGTCGAGATCGAGGAGCTGACCGGGTTCAACAAGCCCATCCGGTACTGCCGGGTCGACGTCGGCGAGGACGAGCCGCGCGGGGTCATCTGCGGCGCCACCAACTTCGCCGAGCGCGACCTGGTGGTGGTGGCACTGCCCGGCAGCGTGCTGCCCGGCGACTTCGCGATCTCCGCGCGCCGGGCCTACGACCGGCTCTCCGACGGCATGATCTGCTCGCTGCGCGAGCTGGGCATCGGCCACGAGCACAGCGGGATCCTGGTGCTGCCGTCCGGGAGCGCGAGCCCCGGCGACGACGCGATCGAGCTGCTCGGTCTGAACGACACCGTGATCGAGCTCGCGATCACCCCGGACCGCGGTTACTGCTTCTCGGTCCGTGGCCTGGCCCGTGAGCTTCCCTGCGCCTTCAACGCGCCGTACGGCGATCCAGGCGCGATGGAGGTCCCGCACGTCGACGGCGACGCCTGGCCGGAGCACATCGAGGACCGCCAGGGCTGCCGCCGGTTCGCCGTCAGGCGCGTGACCGGCATCCGGCCAGGCACTCCCTCGCCGTGGTGGCTGCAACGGCGGCTGCTGCTGGCCGGCATGCGCCCGATCTCGCTGCCGGTCGACGTCACCAACTACGTCATGCTCGAGCTCGGCCAGCCGCTGCACGCGTTCAACGCAGAGCAGCTCGAAGGTGGGCTCGTGGTCCGCCGCGGTACCGATGGCGACAAGCTGACCACGCTCGATGGCGTCGAGCGCATCGTCGACCCGGACGACCTGGTGATCTGCGACGACTCCGGCCCGGTGTCGCTCGCCGCGGTGATGGGCGGTGCGTCGACCGAGGTGTCGCAGGACACCACCGACGTGTTGCTGGAGGCCGCGAACTGGGATCCGGCCACCGTGGCAAGGTCGGCGCGGCGGCACAAGCTGCCGAGCGAGGCCGCCAAGCGCTTCGAGCGCGAGGTCGACCCGGCGCTGCCGCCGGCCGCGGTCGAGTTCGCCGCGCAGCTGCTCACCCGGTACGCCGGCGGCACCGTCCAGGACGGTCGGACCGATGTCGGCATCCCGGTGCTGCCGGAGCCGGTGACGATGGCACTCGACCTGCCCGACCGGATCGCCGGCGTGCGCTACGACCGCGGCGTCAGCGCCCGGCGCCTCGGCCAGATCGGGTGCCGGGTCGACGTCGTCAGCGACGACGACGGCACGGCCCTGCTCACCGCGACCCCGCCGACCTGGCGCCCCGACCTGCGGCAGCCCGCCGGCCTCGTCGAGGAGGTACTGCG
>OBLK01000355.1_pt1 | contig 11289 bp, 10 predicted proteins | sample 1518871 | NCBI WGS metagenome assembly OBLK01 (sample SAMEA2464837, study PRJEB22497) | soil metagenome | biome: Grassland; feature: Farmland; material: Clay | place: Australia | collected 2013-02-01 | depth 0.8 m
ATCTGATCCTGGCCTAGCCGGCCGAACCCGCAAGAGGAGATCGATCATGACCGACGTTGCGGAACTGGCGACCAGCCGGTCCGAGTACAACAAGCAGCTGGTGCGGCGCTACCAGGAGGAGTGCATGCACCGCCAGAACTGGGACAACGCCGCCGAGTACCTCGCCGAGGACCTGGTGATCCACATTCCGGAGGGCGTCGTGCCCGCCGGCCGGGACAACGCGCTGACCTGGTTCCGCGAGTGCGCGAGCTGGTTCACCAGCCTCGGCATCGAGATCAAGTTCGCGGTTGCCGACGACGACACCGTGTTCCAGCTGCAGGAACTGCACTTCGAGCACACCGGCGACTTCATGGGCATCCCGCCGACCGGCAAGCGCTTCTCGATCGCCGGCCTGGCCGCGTTCAAGATCAGGGACGGCAGGATCGCCGAGCACTGGGGCCTCTACGACATGGACGGCATCCCCGCCAAGCTCGGTGTGGAACTGGCGGCCTTGAAGTGAGAGCCGCGGGGAGGTGAGAATCGCGGTCATCGTCGGCGCCGGACCCGCCGGCCTCGCCGCCGCCTTCGCGTTGCGGCAGGTGGGGGTCGAGGTGAGGCGCCACGAGCGCGGGGGCGGCGCCGGGTGACGGGGAACACGGGTGACGGTGGGGCCGAACGGGGTGGGGGCGCTGGAACGTATCGGCGCCGCCGACGCCGTCGTCTCGGCGGCGCTGCCGGCGGCCGGGATGGCCATGTGGTCGCACGACGGCCGGGTCCTCTACGACGTGCCGTCCCAGGTCATGGACACCGTCGGCGGCAACGGGATCGCCCTGCACCGGGCCGACCTGCTCGGCGCGCTGCACGGGCTGGTCGAGCCGGGAGTCGTGCGGTTCGGCTCTAGGTGCGTCGGCGTGCGTACCGGCGCCGGCGGGGCGACCGCCGTCCTCGGCGACGGTCGGGAGGTCCGCGCCGACGTGCTGCTCGGCGCCGACGGCATCCGTTCACGGGTCCGTGCGATGGCCGGGCTCGGGGGCGATCTGCGCTATGGCGGGTTCACCGTGTGGCGCGCCACGATCCAGTTCCCGCTGCCACCGGGACCCGGCCTGCTTTCGCTCGGTGGGAACGGCCAGTTCGGCATCTGGCGGCTGCCCGGCGACCACGTCTACTGGTTCGCGTCGACGCCGGCTGCCGAGGGCGCCCGGCTGCCGCGACCGCCGGACTGGTTCGCCGGCTGGCACGAGCCGATCCCGCAGCTGCTGGCCGCGACGCCGGCCGAGCGGATCGCCGTCACCGACATCTACGACTGCCGCCCGCTGCGGGCGTGGAGCCGTGGCCGGATCGGCCTGATCGGCGACGCTGCGCACCCGAGCCTGCCGAACATGGGCCAGGGCACGTCACAGGCCTTCGAGGACGTCGCCGTGCTGGTCGACTGCCTGGCGGCCGAGCCGGACGTGGCGGTGGCGCTGCGCCGGTACCAGGGCAGGCGCCAGCGGCGGGCCAATGCGGCCTATTCGCAGGCCCGCATGCTCGCCAGAATGGGCGGCTGGCGCAGCCCGGCGGCCTGCTGGGTCCGCGAGCAACTCATTCGCAACACACCGCGCCGAGCGCAAACCACACAACTCAAACAGATGTTTGCCTTCACCACTTCATAACCGAAGTCGATCACGAGGTTTTGTGCCGCAGTCACACGTATGACGCGTACTAAAACCTCGTGATCGACTTCATTTTGTACCCGGTTACCGGTTAGGCCGGGAGGGCAAGGACAGAGAAGAGTGCGGGCCGGTGGCTCGGCAAACTAGGTACACAGAGAGTTCCAACCAACCTCTGTAAGCAGACGGGGAGGGTCGACATGACGACCGTCGGAGTGGATGGGTTCGCTTCTGAAACAGAGCGGACCAGGGACGTCACGCGCAGGTTCTTCGAGGCCTGCAACCGCCATGACCTCGACGAGATCATGAGCTTCTTCCACGACGACATCGTGCACAGGTCGCGCCTGTCCGACTACCCGAAGGAAGGCATCGCGTTCGCCTACAAGGTGACCCTGGCCGCGTTCCCCGACCTGCGGTGGAACGTCCAGGAGATCATGGCCGACGGCGACAAGGTGGCCGCCCTCATCCGCTTCGAGGGCACCCACCAGGGCGACTACCTCGGCAAGGCCGGCACGGGCAAGTTCTGCCGGTTCTTCGCGGCTGATTTCGGCCGGGTCGTGGACGGCCAGTTCATCGAACACCGCGGTGTGCTGGACGAGCTTCACCTCGTGGCCCAGATCGGGGTCATCCCGGAGACGTTCCTGGCGCAGATGTCCTAGCGGGACAGCGCGTCCAAGAGTTTGCAACGAGTTCCAGAACCGCCGGCATGTCGAGTGAGGAGTACCAAGATGTCCGAGGTCCTGACTGTGACCAACGACGTGCAGGCGGCCCCGTCCAGCACGTCCAACAAGATCAGCGATGTCACTGTGCGCCCGGTCGTCGAGTTCATCGAGGCCATCAACCGTGGCGACCTCGACGCCGCGATCGCGCAGCTGGCCCCCGAGCACGTGCACCACGGCCGGGTGTCCAACTACCACGCAGAGGGTGTGCGCGTCCTGTTCACCCTGCTGCGTAGCGTTCTGCCCGACCTTCGCCTGGACATCCGCGAGCAGCGGGTCGAGGGCAACCGCGTCGTCACCCGCATCGTCGGCACCGGCGTGCACACCGGTTCGTACCTGGGCAAGGAGCCGACTGGCCGGCCGGTGGCCTGGCAGTCGGTCGACATCGCCGAGATCAAGCCCGGCGTGCGGGAGAACGACTGGCGCATCGCCGATCGGTCCTGGGACGTCTTCAGCGACCCGTCGCTGTGGCAGGAGATCGGCTTCATCCCGGCGATCATGTGCTGATCTGCCGCGGTAAGTGAGTGAACGCGAGGGGCCGGTCAGCCGACCGGCCCCTCGCCATCTGCGACAGGGAGTAGGGATGTCGGATCAGAAGAACCCGCCGCTGCTCGGGGAGCGGGTGCTCGTCGGCGTGACCGGCTCGCCGTCGGCGATGACCATGCCGCAGTACGTGCTCATGATGCGCCGCAACCTGGCCACCGAGGTCAGGGTGATGATGACCCGCTCGGCGCAGCGGTTCGTCCAGCCGTACACGATGCGGCTGTTCGCCGGGGACTGGGTCTACACCGACACCGACCAGGTCAACGGCGACGTGCAGGTGCCGCACATCGACCTGACCCGGGACATCGACCTGTTCCTGATCATGCCGGCGACCGCCAACATCATCGGCAAGGCCGCCAACGGCATCTGCGACGACCTGATCTCCACCGCGATCGTGGCGTGCGAGGCGCCGGTGGTGCTGGTGCCGGCCATGAACGGCGCGATGTGGCGCTCGTCGGCGGTGCGCGGCAACGTCGAGCGCTGCCGCTCGCACGGCTACCACGTCATCGAGCCGTCGATCGGCCTGCAGCTGGCCGACCTGAACCAGGCGATCGGCGTGATGCCACCGCTGGAGCACATCCTCGAGCAGCTCATGACGATCGTGGGCGAGCACCGCGCCGCCGGGAGCGTGGCGCGATGACGATCGCGGTCAGCACGCTGCCGACCCCACCGATGGTTCGCGGGCTGCCGATCCTGGGCAACTTCCTGGAGTGGAAGCGCGACCACCTGGGCGTCTTCATGCGCGCCTACCAGCAGCACGGCCCGATCTTCGCGATCAAGCTCGGACCGATGAAGGGCGTCGTGCTGGTCGGTCCGCGCTACCACGACTGGTACTTCAAAGAGGTCGACAAGACGCTGTCGGTGCCAGAGCTGTACAAGTTCACGATCCCGATGTTCGGCGACCTGCTGATGGCGGCGACGGACACTGCGCGCCGGCGCCGGCACGTGTCGATGCTGCAGTCGGCGTTCCAGGGCGGCCGGCTGGCTTCCTACACCGAGGTGATGGCGCAGGAGACCGAGTCCTGGCTGGATCGTCTCGGCGACGAGGGCACGTTCGAGCTCTGGGACACGTTCGAGCCGCTGGTCATGCGGATCGCGGCGAGCGCGCTGCTCGGGCCGGAGATCCGCGGCCGGATCGAGGAGTTCCGGCCGTTGCTGGTCGACCTGGCCCGCGGGATGGAGTTCATCCTGCCGCCGAACCTGCCGCTGCCGAAGTTCTACCGCCGTGACCGCGCCAGGCGGCTGCTCGCGCAGATGCTCGCCCCGCTGCTCGCCGAGCGCCGCGCCAACCCTGGGCGCTATGACGACTTCCTGCAGTCGATGGTCGACGACCCGGCGCTGGCCGCCGAGGGCGACGAGGTGCAGGTCGGGATGGCGATGGCGACGCTGTTCACCGGCTACATCACCACGGCTGCGCAGGCCTGCTGGACGCTGCTGCAGCTGCTGCAGCACCCCGACTACCTGCACGGCGTGGTGGCCGAGCTGGACACCTCGAGGGTCGTGCGCAACGGCTGTCCGCACACCTCGAGCTTCCCGTTCAAGGGCCGGCTGCCCCGGCTGGAGAACGCGTTCAAGGAGTCGGTGCGGCTTCGCTCGGTCATGAGCCACTACGCCCGCACCAACGCGCGGGAGTACGAGCTGGACGGCTACCGCATCCCCGAGGGCTGGCTCACCATGCTGTGCCCTGGGGTGGCGCACCGGCTGCCCGAGGTGTTCACCGACCCGGAGCGCTACGACCCGGACCGGTTCGGCCCGGACCGCGCCGAGGACCGCCGGCACCCGCACGCGCTGATCGGCTTCTCCGGCGGCTTCTACCGCTGCCCAGGCCAGGCGTTCGGCACCAACGAGGTCAAGGTGCTGCTGGCCGGGCTGCTGTCGCGGTACCGGCTGACGCTGCTGTCGCCGGACCCGCGGCCCAACTTCGACATGGGTGTCACCAGGCCGGCGTCACCGTGCCACATCCGCTACGAGCGGCGCCGCGACTTCCCGGTCCTGGATTGAGTGTCTTGGAAGGGACTGATAGAGCTATGCAGGTCTGTATCGCCGGCGCCGGGTTCGCCGGGCTCGCCACCGGGATCGCCTTGGCCGGCAAGGGTTTCCAGGTCGAGGTGTACGAGCGTGCCGACGAGGGCGGCGAGCTGTTCGCCGGGGTCGTGCTGTCCCCGAACGGCATCGTGGCCGCCGACCTGCTCGGCGAGGCGCTGGGCCGGCGGCTGCGCGAGCTCGGCGAGGCCAACCCGGCCGACGTGGCCTACCCGATGGTCGACCACCGGGGCCGGGTGCTGTCCGCGCAGCCGCCGGGAGACCTCGTCGCCCAGTGGGGCGCGCCGCTTCAGACGATCTTCCGCGACGATGCGCACGAGGCGCTGCGGCACGCCGCCCTCGAGGCCGGCGTGAAGATCGTCACCGGTCGTTCCGTGACCGGGTTCTCGCAGGACCACGCCGGGGTGACGGTGCGGCTCGACGACGGCGTGGCCGCGGCCGATGTGCTGGCCGACGTGCTGGTCGGCGCCGACGGTGCCTACTCGACGGTGCGCGAGCAACTGCTCGGCGACGGCCCGCCGCGGTTCTGCGGCTACTCGTCGGTGCGCGGCGTGCTCACCGATCCCGCGGTGTTCGCCGAGTACCGCCGGGCGTACCCGATCGGCGCCATGTGCGGCGGCCGCGGCGTGCACATCTGCATGGCGGTGCTGCCGGGGGAGCGGCTCTACTGGTCCGCTGTGATCAAGTCCAAGCCCGGCGAATGGCCCGGAAAGGACGCCCCCACCGCCAAGGCCGACCTGCTCGAACGGCTGTCCGGCTGGATCGAACCGGTCCGCCGGATGATCACGGCGACCGACCCGGGCGTGCTGGTCGCGCTCGACATCGTCGACCGGGATCCCCGGCCGCCGTGGAGCGGCGGCCGGGTGGTCCTGGTCGGCGACGCCGCGCACCCGATGACCCCTGCGCTCGGCCAGGGCATCAACACCTCGTTCGAGGATGCCGTCGTGCTGGCGTCCTGCCTGGCCGGCTTGTCCGGCTGTGTCTCCGACGGCGCCGTCGCAGATACGGCCGAGGCGTTCGCCGCCTACGAGGCCGAGCGCGTGCCGCGCTGCGCCAAGGTCGTCAAGCAGTCGCGCATGATCGCCAACATGGCCACCGTCAGCAACCCGGTCGGCGCCTGGCTGCGCGACCGCAGCATGACCATGGTCAGCAGGATGTTCGACCCGGACGCCGCCAACCGGATGCTCTACGCCTACCGCCCGCGCTGATCAGCTGTGCCGGACGCGGGCCTCGCCGAGCACGGTGATGGCCAGGACCAGCGGCGCCGCGTAGACGATCGGCGGGTCGACGGCCTGGAACGGGCGCAGGCCGATCAGGAACGGTCCCCTGGGCTGGCCCTGGCGCACCGCGACCTGCACGCCGCTGGTTCCGACGAAACCGAACGGTCCGCTGGCCTCGCGCAGCGCCCTCGCGATCGAGGCGCGCTCGTCGAGCCACATGGCCAGCGGGTAGTAGTCGCCGTCCGGAACCGCCGGCAGCCCGACCCGGCCCGGCACCGGCACGACGGTGGCGGCGACGGGCCGGCCCTGTGGGATGGCCGAGCGGAACAGCGCGACCGCGGCGCTCGCGGAGTGTCCGGGACCACCGGTCACCCGGCCGGTCACGACCGCCGGGCCAGCGGGCGCCCGGAACCGCTCGACGATCGCCCTGAGCGGCACGTGGCCCAGCGCGGCGACGGCGTTGCGGTAGCGGCTGGGCGAAAGGCCGACGTGACGGGTGAACTGCGTGGTGAACGTGCCGAGGCTGGAGTAGCCGACCTCGGCGCAGATCTCGGTGACGTTGAGCGAGGTCTCCGTCAGCAACCGCTTGGCCTCGGCCATCCGGAGCGCAGTGAGGAACCGCGATGGCGTGGTCGCGGTGACCCGGCGGAACACCCGGTGGAAGTAGAACGGGCTCAGGAGCGCCGTCTGCGCCAGGTCGTTGAGCGAGTGTCGCTGGGCTGGCTGCGCGCGCATCCGCTGCAGCGACCGCAGCACGGCGCTGACCCGGTCCCGGCTGCTCGGTTCGCTCAGGCAGCTGCGCGCCCCGGCGCACCGTTCGGCGGTCGGGCAGGCGCCGCTCCTGGTCGGGCAGCCGGCCGGCGGCCCATCTGGCAGCGGTGATTCGGGCAGTGTACTCATCCGGCGCTCTCACCTCACCAGTTGGCGGGCGATAGCTCACTATATGAACCAGTATCTTACCAGTGATCTGCGCTCGCGCAGCGGTTGCGCAACGTTCGAGAAGTTACTTCTGAACGGTGTACCTAGGTTCAAGATTAACCAGCACTTAACCGCACGCCGCGCGACTCGCGGAGGTCACCCATGACGACCGGAGCTATGCAGTTCGCCGGCGGGTTCGCCGGCATCCCAGCAACCCCAGCGTTCGACACGACCGCCCAGGCCGCGACGTTCGCCCCGCTCGCCGGATCCGGCTTCCCGATCATCCAGGATCGCTGGGAACGCCTGGTGAGCATGGGCAACACGCCGGCGCCGGCCGACCAGGTGTGGGCGGCGCTGACCGATCCCGAGCACGTCAAGCACTGGCTTGCGGTGTGCCGCGGCCGGTGGGCCGAGCGCGACGCCGAGTCGATGCTCGACTTCGAGGACGGCGAGTTCTTCTACTGCCGCACCACCCGCTGCTCGCCGCCGACCAAGGCCAGGCCCGGCACCTTGAGCTACCTGTGGCGCTGGGTCGGCATCGGCCCGGCCACCGCGGTGACCTGGACCATCGCGCCGACGCCTCAGGGCACGATGATCACGGTCGTCGAGGAGGCCACCAACCCGCCCTCGGACTGGCGGTCGTGGAACGGCATGGGCTGGCCGGGCATCATCGACCAGCTCGTCGGCTACCTGCGAACCGGCACCGAGTGGCGCTGGCCGTGGCGCCGGATGGGCCCGTACCTGCAGATCCCGCTTCCGGCCATGCCGTTCCAGGCCTGGGAGGCGCTGACCAGTCCCGGCGCGATCAAGTTCTGGATGCAGCGCCAGCGTGGCTCGTTCGACCCGGACGATCCGCTGACCCTGGTCATGGGCGACGCGAGCGGCACCATCCAGATGCGGGTGACCAAGTCGGTCGACTCCGGGCAGGAGTTTCCGTCCTACATGCCCTACGTCGAGTTCGAGCTGCGCCGCCCGTCGTGGACCGAGGCGCTCGGCGGCCGGATGTGGATCGAGCCGACCGGCCTTGGCCAGAGCCTGCTGCAGGTCTTCCACTACGACTGGGAACGGCTGGCCCTGCACGACCCGGTGACCGAGCGGAAGCTGATCACGACGTTCTGGATCAACGCGGCCGGCCGGGCCAGGATGCTGCTGCAACCCCAGGGCGCTCCGATGGGACCGCACGGCTGGTCGGCCGGCGGCGGCTCGGCGCACAACGGTGCCAACGGAGCCAACGGAGCCAACGGGACCAACGGGACCAACGGGACCAACGGAGCCAACGGAGCCAACGGCGGTTCGCACGGGTTCGCCGGTGAGCTCACCGAGGCCGAGCACGACCCGCTCGCCGCGGCCGGCGTGCCGGCGGCCAACGGCAACGGCCACGGCCACGGCGCACCGGGCGGTCCGCCGGCCGGTGCCGGGTTCCCGCCCGACCTCGACTTCGCCGCGGCGATGGGCTTCGCCGGCAAGGTCATGGGCGACATCAGCGGCGCCATGGCGTCGCTGATGAGCGCGCTGGGCGTGCGCCTCGGGCTGTTCGGCGCGCTGGCCGGCGGCCCCGCCACCAGCACCGAGCTGGCCGGTCGCACGGGCCTGGCCGAGCGGTACGTGCGGGAGTGGCTGTGGTGCATGCACAGCGCCGGCTACGTGCGCCACGAGGGCGGCCGGTTCACCCTGCCGGCCGAGCACGCCGCCGCGCTGGCGTTCGAGGGGTCGCCGTTCTGCCTGGCCGGCGGGTACGAGCTGCTCGCGCCCCTGGCCAGCATGCTCGACGAGGTCGCGGAGGCATTCCGGACCGGCCAGGGCATCGGCCACGAGCAGTACCCGGAGCGGCTCTACACCGCGATGGAGCGGATGAGTGCCACCTGGCTGGACACGCAGCTCGTCGAGCAGTGGCTGCCCTCGGTCGATGGCCTCGTCGAGCGGCTCGAGGCCGGCGGCAAGATCGCTGACATCGGCAGCGGCGGTGGCCGCGCGCTGATCCGGATGGCCAAGCGGTTCCCGAAGGTCAAGGGCGTCGGCTTCGACCTGCACCCGCCCAACGTCGAGCGCGCCACCGTCGCGGCCGAGGAGGCCGGCGTCGACAACCGCGTCCGGTTCGAGAACCTCGACGCCGTCACCGGGCTGTCCGGGCGGATCGACCTGGTGACGATGTTCGACGTCCTGCACGACGCCCCCGACCCGGAGGCGCTGCTGGCGGCCGCCCACAAGGTGCTCGCCCGCACCGACGGCGTGCTGCTGATCCTGGAGAGCACCAGCGCCGACGACCCAGCCGAGAACGCCGGGCCGAACGGCACGATCCTGTACGGCACGAGCGCCCTGTACTGCGTGCCGACCGCGCTGTCCGAGGGCGGCCCCGCGCTCGGCACCCTCGGCCTGCCGCCGAGCGAGCTGTACGCGCTGGCCACGCGCGCCGGCTTCCACTCGGTCACCGAGGTGGCCATCGCCAGCCCGATCAACTCCCTCTACGTCCTGCGCACCTGACTCGCAGGCCCTTGCGCACTCGGGGAGCTTTGGTTCCAACCGTGGAACCAAAGCTCCCCGAGTGGCGTCAGGGGCGGGGGAGAGGGAACGAAAGAGAGGAGCCGCCGGGACGTCTCCCGGCGGCTCCTTCGTCGCTGTCGATCGGCGCGGGGCAGGGGTCTAGGCGACGCCGACCTGCTGGAAGTCGACGTCAGGCCACAGCCCGCGCACAGTGCCTTCCAACACCAACAGCGACATCAGGGGAAACGCGAAATCGGACGCGGCGTAGATGCCGTGCTTCTGCTCCAGCTCGAACACCGCGTTGCCGAAGACGGACATGTCGAACTCGTTGTCCGGGCCGGCCTGGCCGGCCACCAGCTCGATCATGCCGTCGATGAACGCGGCGGTGTCGGTGTCCGGCCCGACGTTGACCGCGCTCTCCAGGACGATCTCTCCGCAGCGGTGGCCGTCGCCGACGGCCATTTTGGCGAAGAACTCTGCGATCAGGTCGCGGACCTTCGGCGGCAATTGCACGCAGTAGCCGGCGTCGAGGACGACGACCCGGCCGCCCGGCGTGAGGTACAGGTTGCCTGGGTGCAGGTCGCAGTGCACGAAGCCGTCGACGAAGAACAACTTGTGCGCCGCCGCCAGCGCCGCCGCCGCCAGCCGCGATCGGGTCTGCGCCGGCAGCTGCTCCGGGGTCCGCGCCGAAAGGTCCGGGATGAACTCGAACACCAGGCAATTCCGGCCCGACACCTCCGCGTGCAGTGCGGGCACGAGCACGTCGGGCATGGACGCCAGACTGCGCCGCAGCAGCTCGATGTTGTGGGCCTCCCGGGCGAAGTCGAGCTGGCCGAGGATGGCCCGGCTGATGTAGCCGACCAGGTCGGCCATCGGCATGCCGCGCATCTTCGGCGTTCGCTGCGCGAGCCTGGTGATCGCCTGCAGCAGGGCCAGGTCGGCGCGCATGCGCCTGTCGATCCCCGGCCGCTTCAGCTTGAGCGCGACCACCCGGCCGTCGCGCAGCTGCGCCCGGTAGACGCAGGCGATGCTGCCGCTGGCAACCGCGGTCAGGTCCACCGTCGCCAGCTCCAGGGCCGGCTGCTCGGCGAGCGCGGCGGCCAGTGCCGCGTCGGCCCGCCGCCGCGACATCGGCCGCACCGCGTCGTGCAGCTTGCCCATCTCGTCGGCGAGCTGAGCCGGCATGGTGTCGCGCCTGGTGGAGAAGATCTGGCCGAACTTGACGAACGTCGGCCCCAGCGCCTGTAGCCCCCTGACCAGGCCGGCGTACCTGGCTTGCCGTGCCCTGGCCCGACCCCTGGTCAGCAGCGCCAGCGAGGCGACGAGGGTGCCGACGGCGAAGGCAAGGCCGACTGCGGAGATGACTACGAAACGTGCGAACAGTCGCCACCACGGCACCTTGCCGGTGCCGGGTTCTGCGTCGACGGCATGGGTGATCAGCTGCGAGTCCACAGCTTCGACGTTGACACGCCGCCTTGATAGGGCCTTCTCGCACTTTGCCAAGACCCACCGGACCGTTTAGCAGCGGACGGCCTGGATACCCGCACCGCATGCCCGACAACGACCTGCGGCTCAGCCAGCCCGCCACGCCCGACCAGGACACCGGCCGGCCCGACCCGGTGGAGATCGATCCGGCCACGCTCAGCAGCGCCGAGGACCTCGACGAGGATCGGCTGGGGCTCGACCCGCTTGACCAGGGCATCGAGCCGCCCGAGCGGGGGGGGGGGGCCAACCGGG
>OBLK01000356.1_pt1 | contig 11126 bp, 10 predicted proteins | sample 1518871 | NCBI WGS metagenome assembly OBLK01 (sample SAMEA2464837, study PRJEB22497) | soil metagenome | biome: Grassland; feature: Farmland; material: Clay | place: Australia | collected 2013-02-01 | depth 0.8 m
TGACCGTCCCGGCGGGTACCGCGGCCGCGGTGTGCTGGTTCGCCGGCCGCGTGTCCTCGGCCGACGCCGCCCCGGCGGAGAGCTCCGTGGTGTCCGACCGGGTCACCTTCGAGATCAAGCCGACGGCGCCGCCGCGCAAGCCGAACATCTGGCTATGGCTGATCCCGGCGATCGTGCTGGCGCTGATCGTGATCGGCATCGTGCTGTTCCTCCTGCTGCGCGACGACGAACCGGACAGCGCCGAGGGGCCACCGGTACACAAGGCCGGCACGCTCGTGGTGGACGACGACCGCCCGTTCGACCTCGACGAGCTCGAGAAGGTCGAGTTCGGCGAGTTCAGTGGCCTCGCCGAAGGGGCCGAGGTGATGCTGTCGGGCGCCGCGGAGGACGTGGACCGGTTCTTCGGACGCGCCGACCTCGCGATCTGCGAAGCCACCGGCAGGTGCGCCACCCTGGCGCTGATCGGCCCGACCAGCGACCCCATGCCCGCGTGCCAGCGAGCCCTGCAGCGGGCGCCGATCACCGAGGTGCCCTGGCTCAGCTTCGACCGGGGCGACATCTTCTGCGTGCGCACCGACCAGGGCCGACTGTCGGTCGCCGAGGTGACCGACAAGGTGTCCTCGGACGAATCGACCGTGACCTTGAACGTCACTACCTACGAGATCGTGCAACAGCCGACGTCCCCAGGATGACCGGCCGACGTCACGTTCCTGCGCGCACAACCGTATGTTCGACGCGATGGACGGATCGTGGCGCGGGAGCCGTTTCAGGGTGGGCCACTGGCGTCCGGGCCGGCCGGTGGGGCGGCGTGTCGTGCTGCGGGCCCTGCTGCCGGCCGTGCCGGGTGTCCTGCTGGCCGCTTGCACGCCGCCGCAGCCGTCTCACCAGCCGGTGAAGACGGATCCGGCGGCCCGGCTCACCGCACGTCCGGTGACCAGCTCCGGCACGATGCCGCCACCCGTGCCAGGACGGCACGTACTCGACCTCGGCCCCGGCCCCGAGGTGCTGCTGCACGTACCGGCCAGCGCCGGCGGAGCCGAACCGGCGCGACTGGTGCTTTGCCTGCACGGCGCCGGCCAGGACCCGCGCGACGGGCTGGCGCCGCTGCTCCGACTCGCCCAGGCGCACCGGCTACTGCTGCTCGCGCCCGCGTCGCACGGCGTGACCTGGGACGCCGTCGCCGACAGGTGGGGCCAGGACGTGCATCGCATCGACCGGGCGCTGGCCGCCGTACTCGCCACCCACCCGGTGGACCCGCAGCACCTGGCGATCAGCGGCTTCTCCGACGGGGCGTCCTATGCACTGTCCCTCGGGCTGGCCAACGCCGACCTGTTCACCCACATCATCGCCTTCTCGCCGGGCTCGCTGCTGGACGGGCCGCGGGTCGGCTCGCCCCGGGTGTTCGTCTCGCACGGACTGGCCGACGAAATCCTGCCCATCGACTACAGCACCCGCCGCATCGTCGGCCAGCTGGACGCGGACAGAGTGCCCACCGAGGTCCGGATCTTCGACGGGCCGCATACCGTGCCGCCGGACATCGCCCAGGCCGCCATCCAATGGCTACTCGCCTAGGCGCGCAGCACGCTGGCCACCACCTCGCCCTGGTCCGTGACGATGGTGACGGTCGCGACGGCGGTGACCGTGACTAGCACAGCGATGATCGCGATCACGATGACGACCCGCACGATGCGGCGGGCCGTGGCCTTGTCGTAGTCCGCCTCCCGGACCGTCGCCGAGTTGGCGATTAAGCTGCGCAGCACCCGCTCCCGGCCTTGCAGGCCACTCGCCTCCTCCGGGGTGCCCGGGACACCGGGCGCGGGCCGCCCGGTCCGTACTGCGGGGGCCCGCCGGCGGCGCCACCATCCGACGACCGCGCCGAGGATCAACCCGGCGGCGATCGACACCACGGACCCGACGAGCATCACGGTCCCGTTGGACGGTTTTGTGCGCGGCCCGCCGCCGGCGCCGACGACACCCGCCTCGTCTGTCACGCTCGAACCCTCGCTATAGGCGCGGTATTCGCCGGCCAGCAGCCGCAGCTCGACCGCGGTCGGCACGATGACGGCGATTCCGCCGAGCATGACCCGGATTACGATTTGCGGTGCCGAAAATCCACATTGCGATCGACCGCCCCCTAGCCCTACCCCCAAAATCGAACACTCATTTAACCACTGCGCGCCAGCGGGGGCGGAACGGACTGGTGCCGATATGGCACCATCAGATGACGCGCCAGTGGCGCATTAGCAGGACGGCGGGAGCGGGCCGTCCGATTTCTCCCATTCCTTGTTCCCCGGCTCAGCCGACACCGGCCACCAGGGTGAGCGTGTTCCAACCGGCCCCGATGAGGAACTGGCCGGCCCAGCCCCCAAACCCGTTGCCTGCGTACTCCCACTGTGTCCCGTCGGACCGCTCGGCCAAGACGTCGGGGTAGCCGTCGCCGGAGAAGTCACCGGTGGAGTACACCCGCGGGAAGATCTGCCACCCGTCGCCCACCTGCCGCTGAGACCGCCAGCCACCGAAGCCGTTGCCGGAGAACATCACCAGAGCGCCGCCCGGGGCGACGGCCAGCACGTCCGGGTAGCCGTCGGTGTCGAAGTCGCCGGGCCCGAAGATCCGCTCATACCCGGTGAACCCGGTGCCCACCTGGTACGAGGAACGCCATCCCCCGCGACCGTCGCCCGGGTAGAGCCACAAGGTGCCGTCGCTGCGACGCAGGCACATCACGTCGGGGTGCCCGTCGCTGTCGAAGTCTCCCGGCGAGAAGATCGCCGAACAGATGTTCCAGCCGGTGCCGATCTGCATGCTGGAGACCCACCCGCCGGCACCGTTGGTGGTCCACATCCACAGGGAGCCGTCGGTCTTCATGCGGTACAGCAGCGCCGGGTGCCCGTTGCCTGAGAAGTCGCCGGCGAACAACATCGCGTCTGCGACCTGCCATCCATCGCCCACGAGCGGCTGCCCGCGCCACCCGCCGACGCCGTTGCCGAGGTAGGCGTACAGGCTCCCATCGGGCCGCGTGCCCAGCACGTCGCCGAACTGGTCGCCGTTGAAGTCGGTGTTCTTCCCGAGCAGCCCGCTTCCGCCGTTGAGGTCCACGAACTGGTAACCATTGGCTCGGTACCAGGCGATGATCCACGGGAGCGCGGCGACGGTGTTGCCGCGGTACGCCGGGCCGCCGTGCAATAGCACGATCGGGTGCGCCAGGCCGCCGGTGCTCGTCGCCGCGCGCGCGATGCGGTCGACCTCTGCCTGCGAGTAGTAGCCGGGCTGCTCCCAGTCCCGGGGATCGATGCTCCACAACACTGCGGACATGCCCACCTGTTGCGTCGCCGTCAGCACGTTGGTGGTGTAGCCGCCAGGCGGCCGGAAGAAGCAGATTGGCTGACCGGTGAGCGCCGTCTGCAGCGACGCCGTCCTGGAGATCTGGTCGACCAGGTACGGCACAGTCCAGCCGCCGGGCACCTGCGAGGGGTATTGGTGGTCCCAGCTGTGGTCTTCCAGCAAGTTCCCGTCGGAGACGGTCTGCCGAGTCATGGCCGGGAAGATCGCGTCGCGGGAGCCGGTGTCGAAGAAGGTCGCCCGAACGTCATACTGCCGCAGGATCTTCATGATCTTCGGGACGAACGGCCCCGGCCCGTCGTCGAAGGTGAGCGCGACCGTCAAGGGTGCCGTCGCAGGAGCTCTCGAGATGAACGCGGATGCGGGCGCGGGACAGGCCTGGGCCGAAGCCACGGGCGCATCGACCACGGCGACTCCGGTCATCCCGGCGACGGACAGCACGAGCGCTGCCGCGCCCGCGAGCAAACCTCGAAAGACCGGATGCGCCCGCATGGCGACCTTCCTCCCCGCTCCCCGACCTCACACTGGCCGGCCCACGCAACAGTCTGATGCGCCGACCCAGCACCTTGGCAAGGGACATTCGGCCGAAGTGAGGATGTCGTTGGGCCCTTCCAGCTCGTTCCGCGCCGCCGGATCGACTCCGGACGCGTCCCACGCCAGCTCCTCCGGCAACCTGTCGAGCGTCCGGCCCGCGCTTCGATCATCGCCGCTGCTATGTCGACCCGGTTCGCCGAATTGGGCTTGGCGTGTGTGTTGTGGACATGTGTCCATAGCGTCAACGAGGCCTACGGTGCGGCGGTGATTTGCAAGTAGATGAACCGCACGCTGGCCGACGTGATCGCCGCGGACTTCGAACTCGGCGACACCAAGGCACACCCCCGCGCCGGCGATGTCAGCCTGAGTGAGGCGACCAGGCGCCGCCGCGCGTCGGTATCGGAAAGTCCTCGCGCGTTGTCGATCGGACGGGCTCATCTCGATCGCTGAGGAGAGCACCGATGACATCGGTGCCGAAGGCCCGCCGAAGGTGTCCGAGGCTCACGAGGTCTCCTCGAGATCGAGAGAGCGCAGCCCGATGAAATGGTGGCCGGGATTGAGGCTGGCAGGGCCCGACTGAGGCGAAAAGGTGGCGCGGTCGCGGCGTGACCCTTGTTGAATGGTCGATGTGACCAGGCTCGATCTCGGCGTCGATCTCACTGGGCTGTGTGTCGCCCACGTTCAGCGGTTGCAGGCGGTCGATCCGCTGCTGCCGGATCCGGTTGGGCTGGCGGTGTCCGAGGACCTGCTGGTGGCCAGGGCCGGCGACTCGGTGGCCGCGGGTAGTCCTCAGACGGACGAGCTCGACCCGGACTCGCTCGATGCGACCTGGGGTGCGCTTCGACGGCACGCGTTGCGGGTGCGGGTGGCCGGTCCTGATCCGGCGGCCGCGTTGGACGCGCTGCTGGACCGCTGGGAGCAGCGCCTGGCCGCCACGGTGGTACGGGGCGACCGGGACACCGCGGCGCTGGTCAGCTGGGCCAGCCGGGACACGGCGGCGGTGCTCGCCTTGCTCGAGCACGGCTTCGTGCCGGCAGCCGCCATCGCGATCCGGACCGTGGCCAGCGAGCCGGAACGCCCGCCGTCCGGCGCGCCGATCGTGCGGTTGCTGCGCGAGGACGACCTGGACCGGGCCGTTCCGCTGTACCAGCAGGTCATCGAGTTCGACGCCCGGTTCGGCATGCTCACCGAGCGGCCGAGCACCCCGGACCGGCTGCGCGGCGGCCTCGTCGACGTGCTCGGCCGCGGCGCCGACTGCGCCTGGGTGGCCGAGCACGACGGTGCCCTGCTGGGCCTGTGCTACCTCGACCTGCCCGACCACGCCCAGTGGATCCAACCGTTCGCCCGCCCGGCCCCGATCGCCTACCTCGGCTGCCTCGTCGTCGACCGCGAGGTGCGCGGCCGCGGAGTGGGCACCGCGCTGGTCGCCGAGGCGCATCGGGCCGTCGCGGCGGCCGGCGTCGCGGCGACCCTGCTGCACCACGCCGTGCCCAACCCGCTGTCCACCCCGTTCTGGCCCCGCCACGGCTACCGTCCACTGTGGACCATCTGGCAGCGGCGCCCCGCCGTGCGCTGAGCGCCCAGGCGCGAGCGCCGGGCACGTCACGCTGAGGTGCCTAGCTCGGCGGGGCGTCCTTGACGAACACGATCCCGTCATGGCTGGCCACGTGGGCCGGGTCCAGCGGGGAGTAGCCGAACCAGGGGGACACACGGGGAACCGGCGTCACGTCGCCGAGGATGGCGGCCAGTCGGCGGGCGTCGACGAGGTGTCGGTCCTCTGGGAGCGCGTACAGGAGCCCTTCGATGGTGTCCGGGGGTGGGGTCTCCACACCGTGGTGGCGGATCGTGCCGAGGGCCGTGGCCAGGAAGGCGTACTCCTCGCCCAGCTGAGCGCTGACGATCGCGCCGGCGCTCCACCATTCCACCGGCAGGCCGCCCATCCGCATGCTGCTCTTGTCCCGCTGGAGGTGGCCGTTGTGGGCGTTCACCAGCGCCGGGCCTCGCTCGGCGATGGCGAGCAGGTTGGCGGCCATCATCGAATCCCGCACGCCGAGCAGGTGCGCCATGCGGCTCGGTGACGTGTCAGCCATCCAGAAGTGGTAGCGCAGCAGGCCGGTGGCGGTGCGCCCGTACATGCGCGCCCGGTCCCAGTCGCCCGGTGAGGACACCGCGATCAGCTGTGGCGCCTGCGCATCGAGCAGCGCCACCAGGTCGTCGGCGAGCAGCCGCAGCTCTTTGGCCTCGGGCGTCTGCCCCACAGACCGGGATGGGTCCCTCATCGCGGCGGGATTGGTCCACCGGTCGTCGGCGCCGAGCAGGCGGTCGAGCGTTTCCGCGGTGCAGGAAAGCAGGTCGGCGTCGACCCAGGCGGTCAGGTAGGTGTGGAGTGCGGTGAGGGCCTGCCGAGGGCTCGCGGCGCCGGTGATCTCCAGCGGGCCGTCGAAACCCGCGAAGCACAGCCGCTCTGACACTGGGCGGCCGGCGTTGTACGCACGCATCCAGCGCACCAGCTCGCGGTTGCCTGCGAAGGCGCCCCACTCGTGGCTGAAGCCGCGCTCCATGGGTCGGCTCGCCCAAGGCGAGCAGCCGCGGCCTGGCCGTGAGCAACCCCATGACGGCTGCAGCGTCGACGACATGGGCGGCCTCTTTGATAGCAGCAGTCATACCCTCAACGGTATCGTTGAACTGTCGGTTGAAACTTCTCGTCGATATCAGCAGAGCGGTGATGCAGAACCTTCAAAGTCCGGGACAACTCAGGCCGGTTGACCTGGCGCGAGCGCACGGTCTGTCCACACAGGCGGTCAGGAACTACGAGGCGGCCGGCATCCTTCCGGACGCTGAACGCACCCAGCATGGCTACCGCACCTACACGCCGCTGCACGCGCAGGCGTTGCGCGCGTTCCTCGCCCTCGTGCCCGGGCACGGCCACCAGACGGCCACGTCGATCATGCAGGCGATCAACCGGGACGCGACCGAGGACGCGCTCCAGATCATCGACGAGAGTCACGCCCAGCTTCTCGACGACCGCCGTACCCTCCGGGCAGTCGAAGCCGCTGTTCGTGACCTCGAACCCGCACCGCGGGAGCGGGGCAACATGTTCGTCGGCCCGGTGTCGAAAAGGCTCGGCATTCGCCCGGCCACGTTGCGCAAGTGGGAACGGGCCGGCCTGGTCCAACCGCGCCGCGACCCGCGGACCGGCTATCGGGTCTACAGCGCGGCCGACGTGCGCGACGCCCTGCTCGCCCACCAGCTCAGGCGAGGCGGCTATCTGCTGGAGCAGATAGCCCCGCTGATTGCCCAGGTTCGTTCCGCCGGAGGCGTTGCGCCGCTCGAGTCGATGCTGCACGACTGGCATGCCCGCCTGTCGGCCAGGAGCCGCGCCATGCTCACCGGCGCTGCCGCACTTGACGCCTACCTCGGCTGCCGACCGGCCCCCGGCGGTGAGGTGCAGGCACCAGAACATCCTTCACGGCAACCACAGTCGCCTCGGGTGTGATGATGGGGCATGCGGGTGCCGTGGCGCCATGGTGTGGTTCTGGTGGGGTGTATGGCGTTCCTGATGCCGGTTCCCGAGGTGGGCCCCGCGCCGCCTGAGGTGATCTACCACAACGGGGTGGTGCTCACCATGGAGGAGGGACAGCCGCGGGCCGGGGCGATCGCGGTCCGAGATGGGCGGATCCTGGCGGTCGGCGACGACGACGGTGTGCTGGCGCTGAGGCGACGCCAGACCCGTGTTGTGGATCTGCGTGGCCGGGCGGTGCTGCCGGGCTTCATCGACTCGCACGCGCACTGGATCGGCGACGGGCTCATGGTGGGCCTGTCCGCCTATTCGGCGATCGATGGGGCGCTGCGCCGAGGTTGGACCAGCATCAACGAGCAGTTCGTCGACCAGGGGTGGTTGGAGACGCTGCGCGTACTCGACGCGGCCGGCGAACTCCGGCTACGCGTCAATGCCTACCTGCCGGTCAATTTCGCGGACGACAAGTTCGGCCACTGGTACCTCGCGTTCGAGTCGCGCCACTCGTACAGCCCGCACTTGCGGCTGGCCGGAATCAAGCTGTTCCTCGACCACGACTGGGGCACCAGGTTCCACTGGGGGCAGGCCGGGCTGGACGAGTATGTGCTGACGGCGCACCGCGCCGGCTGGCAGGTGTCGGCGCATGCGGTCAGCGCCGAGGCGCACGACCAGTATCTGACTGCGGTGGCGCGAGCACAGGCCACGCACCCCAACCCCGACGCACGCCACCGGGTCGAGCACGTCGTCCAGCTCCGAGACGACCAGCTCGCCATGATCGGCGAGCTGGGGATGATCGCGTCCATCCAGCCCGGGATCCCGGGGGACCTGGCGGCGGAGGCGGGATTCCCGGAACTGGTGGCTCGCGGCCAGACCCGTTGGATCGCCCGCTGGCGAGACCTGGTGGAAAGCGGTGTTCGCACCATCGGCAGCACCGACATGCCGTGGCTGGTGCTCGGGCTGGGTAGCCGTGCCACCGAGCTGCCCCACGGATCACCCTTGGAGGCGGTCTACCAGGCGGTGACCCGGCAGAGCTACCTCGGCCGCCCTCCGGAGGACTGGCAGCTGGCCCAGCGCTTGACGGTCGATCAGGCGCTTCGGTTGTTCACCATCGACGCTGCGTACGGCACCTTCGAGGAAGAGGTGAAGGGCAGCCTTGCCCGCGGCAAGTACGCGGATCTCGTGATCCTCTCGGACGACCCGACGACAGTCACGGTGGACGCGTTGCTGGACATCCAGGTGCTCGCGACAGTGGTCGGTGGACAGGTGGAGCACTGCGCCGACACCACGCTGTGCTCACCCGGATCGCGGTTCCTCGAGGTCAGGCCGGCTACAGGGTGATCTCGCCGGTGGAGACCATGCGCCCGTTGCTGAGCCGGCACCGCAACCGGAATGGTGACGTGGGCGCCGGGCGGATCCGGAAGTAGCCGTAGGCGTTGGCTGTGATGGTGACGATCTCGCCGCCGCTCAGCACCAGCTGCAGTTCGCCGGCGGGCGGCGGGATGAGCTGCCCAGCCAGCCCGTCGGGCATCACCTCGAGCTCGAAGGTCATGTTGGGCGCCTCGAACGTGAGCGCGCGCAACGTCGCGGACTCCGACCGCAGCTCGACCAGGGCAGCGTCATCGGTGGCCGAGTCGTACGCGAGCGCGGCGAGCTCGGCGTCGACCTGGTGCCAGGCGTAGCAGCCATACGCGGCATTCAGGACGCTCGCCGGCACTTCGACCTCGGGGTGCAGTGCCTGTTGGAGGTCGGCCAGTAGCGATTCGTCGTCGGGCCACCGGTTCACCATGCTCGCCCCTCCTCGTCGCCGAACCACGCAGCCAAGGCCCGGGAGCTCCGCAGCTTGCCCAGGCAGCGGGCGCGTTGCGGCCCTAAGCTGCCGACCGGCCGACCGAGCCGTGCCGCGATCTCGACGTACGGCAGTCGCGGGTCCTGCATCAGCAGCACGATCAGCTGCTGGCAGGCCGGCTTCAGCTGGGCGAACGCGACCCGCAGCGCGGCCGCCAGCTCGGTTGCGACGACGATCTCCTCGGCCGGGTTCAGGTCGTCGTCGTCGGCGATGTCGTCGTCGGCCGGCCGTTCCCTACATTGGCGGTGGCGGTCGCGCTCGACCTGCCGCAGGCACTCCCGCCGGGTCGTGGTGGCCAGCCAACCCGGCAGCGCGGCCGGCTCACGGAGCCGGGTCAGCCCCTCGACCAGGCCGAGCCAGACGGTCTGCATGACGTCGTCGCACTCGGCGGACTGCAGCCGGAACTGGCGGCAAATGGCGAGCACGAGCGACGCGTACCGGTTGACGATCTCGACCCAGGCGTCCCGGTCGCCGTCGGCGGCTGCCGCCACGAGCTCGGTGTCGGTCAACGTGTCGTAGATCACGGCTGCTCACCTGTCCTACGGTCGGCTCACGAATGGACGATGCCAGACCTGCTCGCTGTTGCCGGTGGGTAGCCGCCGCACCTGCTCGAGCGCGCGCCTGGCGTCGACCTCGTACGACCCGCGCCGGATGCGCCTGGCGATCGCCCCGCTGACCATCGCGGCGGCGAACGACGTGCCGGTCCAAGTGGCGCAGCCGTCGAACGACCCGCTCTCCCGCTCCTCGCCGTTCTCGTACGTTCGGAACTTCACCGGGCCCTCGAGGTACAAGCTGGCCACGTCGACACCGCGCGCCGTCATGTCGACCCACGGCGCGTCCGGGCTGAACGCGGCCCGCCCGCCGGCGGCGTCGTGGGCACCGACCGCGACCACCCGGCTCGAGGCCGCCGGCCACATCGGCGACATCGGCGACCTCGGTGCGTACCGGCCGTCCCCAGGGTCACAGTCGGCGAAGTTGCCGGCGGCGGCCACGATCACCTTGTCCGGGCCGACCATCTCCACCGCCCTGGCCAGCAGCAACGGTTCCTTGTCGTCGTCGGTGAAGCACGCGAACGACACGTTGAGCACGTCGACCGACCTGGCCAGCTTGACCATCTCCTCGGCGACCTCCCAGGTCAGCGCGGTGCCGCCGGCCCCGAGGCCGCGGCGCACGATGACGTCGATGTTCGGCGAATTCTGCAGGACCACGGCGGTGACGAACGTCGCGTGCCCGGCCGGATGCCAGTGGAACGTGGCCGGATCGAGCATCACGTCGGACTCACCCTTGCGGTACCGGCCATCGAGATCCGGGTGTGGCCACAGCGGGGTGTCGACGACGCCGACGACCGGGCGCTCGAGGGTCGCGTTCGCGACCAGGCTGCCCACGCTCGTGCGGCTGGCGGGCTTGGGATAGCTCCGGGCCGAGCCGGTGCCGACGTGCTGAACCGTGTGCACGCCGTTGAGCATGCGGTTCTTGCCGATGAGCGGAGTCCAGTAGCCGTACTTGCTACGGCAGCTATCCCGAATCGTTCTCATAACCCGGTCGATTGGGTATTTGCCGGCCCCCGGTGGCAGATCCAACGGGATCTGTGCGGCGATCTTGTCGACTTCCGGAATCGTGACCAGGGCCAGATCGAGGGCGTCGCTTTCCCTCACCCCCGGCCGGCCGACCGGCAGCGGCAGATTACGCAGCTCGTCGAGCACGACCGGCAGGTGCCGCAATGCCACCACGAACTCGTCTGGGTTCCAAGGTTCCTCGGTCGCATCCACGGTTGGGTTCTGCCTATCCGACATGCCAACCTCCGCTCTGTGTGCGCCTGACGCCCCGTCAACCGTGACGGGAGGGTTTCTGGTTCCCTGATACATCCGGCTTTAGAAAATCTCGGGAAAC
>OBLK01000357.1_pt1 | contig 11116 bp, 8 predicted proteins | sample 1518871 | NCBI WGS metagenome assembly OBLK01 (sample SAMEA2464837, study PRJEB22497) | soil metagenome | biome: Grassland; feature: Farmland; material: Clay | place: Australia | collected 2013-02-01 | depth 0.8 m
GCTGTCGTTAGAAGCGACTGAGCCACGACGGGAGCTCACTACTTGCTCGGGGGGGCAGGCGGTACAGCGCCAAAACGCCGGGCGACTCCTCGCTCCAGTCCGGCCGGCCCTAGAGTGCCCCGGGCACTTCCTCGGGCCGCGCGACCACCTGCCACATCGCAAGATGCCGCTCGTCCATGAACCGCTCCGCCACCGAGTGCCTGAAGAGCGACAACAGCGGCTCGAAAAAGCCGCGCGTATTCACCAGCACGATGGGACCCAGGTACAACCCCAGGCGCTTTAGGCTGACGGCCTCCAGGAGCTCCTCCAGGGTGCCGCTGCCGCCGGGCAGGGCGATGGCGGCATGCGCGCCGGTGAGCATCAGGTGCTTGCGGCTGCGCATGTCCTCGACGAGCTTCAGCTCCGTGAGGCCCGGGTGCCCCCACTCCAGGTCCGCCATGAAGCGCGGCAGGATGCCGACCACGCGCCCGCCGCGGCTCAGAGCGCCGTCCGCCAGCGCGCCCATCGAGCCCACGGCCCCGCCGCCATAGATGACGGCAATGCCGTGCGTGGCGAGGACCTCGCCCAGCCTGAACGCCGCCTGGCGGTATTCCGGGTCGGCGCTGCGGCTGGACGCGCAATAGACGCAGACGGACCGCGTGATCACCTGCTCGGGAATGACACTCATGGTTGGAGATGATCCGCCGTGCGCACACCGTGACGCAAGGTCCCGACCGGCCGCGCGGGCGCGCAGCCCTCGGGCACGCCGATCAGGCGCCGCGCTGGCCGAAAACCTGGCGAAGGTAGGCCAGAAAGGTCTCATCGTCGCACAGCAGCTTACCGGGCGAGTCGGACAGCTTGGCCACCGGCTGACCGTTGCACTGCGCCAGCTTCATCACGATGTCGAGCGCGGGGATCCCCAGGTCGTTGCTCAGGCGGGTGCCGACCCCGAAGGCGCACGGCACCCGGTCGGCGAAGTGCTCATGCAACGAGAGTGCCTTCTGCACGGTCAGGCCGTCCGAAAATACGAGGCGCTTGGTGTGCGCGTCGATCCGCAGCCGCTCGTAATGGGCAAGAGCCTTCTCGCCCCACGTCACCGGGTCGCCGGAATCGTGGCGCAATCCGTCGAAGAGCTTGGCGAAGTACAGGTCGAAATCGGCGAGAAAGGCATCCATGCCCACGACATCGGTCAGCGCGATGCCGAGATCTCCCCGGTACTCCTGCACCCAGTTCTCCAGCGCCGCCTTCTGGAAGTGCCGTAGCTGCACGCCCACCGCCTGGAACGTCTGCAGGTACTCGTGAGCCATGGTGCCGACGGCCGTCAGGCCGTATTGCCTGGCGAGGAAGACGTTGGACGTGCCACGGAAGTACTGCGGCACCTCGCGTGCCAGGGTGGCCACGACCTCCTCGTGCCAGAGGCGCGAGAAGCGCCGGCGCGTGCCGAAATCGAAGAACAGGAAGGGATGGCGTCTCGCACGGCCGGTGCGCTCGTAATCCCTAAGCAGCCCGATGTTGCGCGCGAGCCGTTTGCGCCCCTCCTCGAGCGCCGGGCGCTCGTCGAAGGCCCGAAAGTAGAGCTCGTTGACGATCGAGAGCACGTGGATCTCGAAACCCATGACGTGAATCTGCGGACCGCGCGCCTCGATCGCGAGCTGATCGCCGTCGGCGCGCACGCTGAGGTAGCGGGGCTGGAAGCGGAAGATGCGCAGAAAGTCGACGAAGTCGGGCTTCAGGTAACGCAGGGTGGACAGGTACGCGAGCTCCTCTTCACCGAAGGTCAGGCTGCAGAAGTGATCGAGCTGCTCTTTCACCGCTCGCTCGAGCGAGGCGAGCGGGTAGCCGGACCGGTTGCGGCAGACGAACCGATACACGGCGTGGTTGCCCGGAAAGGAATGCAGGAAAGGCTGCCACATGGTGAATTTGTACAGGTCCGTGTCGAGAAGGGAGCGGACCACCGGGACGAAGCCGCTCATCGGATCCACCTGTCCCGCTCGAGCGCCGCGCGCGCCTGCTCGCCCGTCATGAGCCGCGCGCCGGCCGCCGAGGCGCCTTCGAGGAAACTGCCGGCCAGCGCCTCGAATCCGGGCACCGGGCTCATGCAGTCGGTCAGCAGTACCGTGCGCGAGCGCTCCGAATCGTCGAATACCTCGAACAGATCGAGGACGGTGGCGCGCACACAGTGGCTCGAGGCCTCTCCCGCCACGAGCAGCCGCTCCCCCACCAACGGACGCAGGCGCCCGATCAGACCGCCGTTGACGCCGGTGCCGGGATCGTCCTCGCGCGGGACCTCGGCGCGGATCGCGCTGTAATGCTCGGTGAGGGGATTGAAGCCCTTCAGCACCTTCGCGACCTGGCATTGAGTGAGCACTTCCCAGTCGGCGAGCGCGCGGGCCAGCGGGGCGTAGATGTTGTGGCCGGGGGTACCAAGCACACAATGAACCGGCCAGATCATGAGCCGGTAGCGGTCCTGCGCCTCGAGCCGCCGCAGGTACTCGAGGACAGTGGACAAAAGCTTGCCGTTGCGCGGGACGTATCGTCCCTCCCGCACCATGTCGCGCGTGATCTCGGTGAACGGCTCGACCGGCTCGCCGCCGGCCTGCCGCCAGAATGTCACCCGCTCGATCCCCACGTAGGGATGGGAATCGAGCGTCACGGTGATGTCCGTGATCGCATCGCCGGCTTGCGCGATGAGCGTGCCCAGGCGCTCGAGGTCCGCGCTCGCCCCAGGCACCGGCAGCGCCGCCGGCTCGATGTCGCAGAAGTCGTTCTGGGGATCGGCGATGAAGAGTTTCGTGCCCATGGGTCTCTCCGGGGCATTGTCGGCGATCGGGCGAGCGCTTGGCCATCGCCGCCGCCGGGCAGGCCGGCGCCGGCCGCCCGACCCAGGGTGTTGCTGAAGCTTCGCCGCCGCGTGTGCCCTCACGATGCCTGGCTTCCCGCGCGGCGCCGCCGCTTCAGCACGGACGGCGGCTCGCCCAGTGTGCGCAGGAAGCTGCGGCGCATTCGCTCCGTATCGCCGAATCCGCAGGACAGCGCCACGCGCTGCACCGACCGTGCGCCGCTTTGCAGGGCCGCACGCGCCGCATCCACCCGCAGCCGCTCGACGGCCTTTGCCGGGCCCAGACCGGTCTCCGCCCTGAACAGCCTGGAGAAGTGCCGCGGACTCATGCAGCATCGCTGCGCGAGACCGGCAACATCCAGCCGCTCGTCCAGGTGCGAACGGACATAATCCAACAGTTCGCCGAACCGGCCGCCGTGTTGCAGCGCGAGCAGCGGCGAGAATTGCGACTGGCCGCCGGGCCGGCGGTGATAGACGACGAGCTGCTGCGCGGTGCGGCGCGCGACGTCCTCGCCGAGGTCTTCGCCGATCAGCGCCAGCGCCAGATCGATGCCGGCGGTGATTCCGGCCGAGCTCCAGATCCTGCCGTCCTTGACGAAGATTCGGTCGGGATCGAGACGAACCTGCGGAAACCGCTGCGCGAAGTCCGCGGTGCGGCTCCAGTGTGTGGTCGCGTGTCTGCCATCGAGGAGACCCGCCGCGCCGAGAATGTACGTGCCGGTGCACACACTCGCCACTCTGCGCGAGCGCTGTGCGCAGGCGCACACGAATCGCCTGGTCCGCGGACAATCCGCCGCGCCTCGCGATCCCTCCCCGCCGGAGACGATCAGAGTGTCGATGCCGGCGGCTCGGCCGAGCGCTTCGGCCTGCACACACACGGTCGCGGAGCTCGCGACCAGTCCCGGCCGGACGGCGATGGAGCTCAGCGTGTACGTGCCCGGCCGGTAGCGCTCCGCGATCTCGAACACGGCGATGGGTCCGGTGACATCCAGAATCTGAAAGCCCGGGAAGATCAGGAAGGCAATACGGCGCGCCATGGCATAAAAGGTGGTAATCAGGTCATTTACGCCGACACCTTAGCCTGCCATGCTGGCTCGGGTCAAAGCCCGCCAGCCGGCACGAGGTCAGCCGTGAGCACAGAGTTCCCCGTGGTATTCGCGCTCTATCCGCACGTCACCCAGCTCGATTTCACCGCGCCGTTCGAGGTCTTCGCGCGACTGCCCGGTGCCCGCTGCTCGTTGGCCTCGGTCGACGGCGGCAGGCTGCCGCTCGGCGGCATGGTGTTCGACGGGGTGCTGCGCCTGGGCGACATCGGGCAATGCGGTCTGTTGTGCGTGCCCGGCGGATTCGGCACCGTCGCCGCGCTGAGCGACACACGCTATCTCGGGGAACTGCATCGCCTCGCTCTCACGGCCCGGTATGTGACGTCCGTGTGTACCGGATCGTTGCTGCTCGCGGCGGCGGGCCTGCTCACCGGCCGTCGCGCGGCCTGCCACTGGGCCTGGCGCGAGTCGCTGAGCGCGTTCGGCGCGATTCCCGATCCTTCCCGTGTCGTCCGCGACAGCAATGTGATCACCGGCGGCGGAGTCACCGCCGGTATCGACATGGCCCTGACGGTGATGGCGGAGATCGCCGGTGCGGACCACGCCCAGGTGGTGCAGCTTGCACTCGAGTACGCGCCGGCCCCGCCGTTCGACTCCGGGCGGCCGGAGCGGGCCCGGCCGGAAATTCTCGCCATGGCGAAAAAGCGCCTCGACGCCGCCCGGGCCGAGCGCGATGGGGCGGTGCGCACGGCGGCCGCGCGGCTGGCCGCGCAGTCACCGGCAGCCCCGCGCTGATTGCCAGCGCGGGCGGCGTTTCCGTACAATGACGCCGCCGCGCGCGGGTGTAGTTCAATGGTAGAACTGCAGCTTCCCAAGCTGCTAACGTGGGTTCGATTCCCATCACCCGCTCCATTCCCAGGCAACGCCCGGCAAGCTGCGGTAACAGCAGCGACGGCAAATTTCTGATTGCTTGGGAAATTCCATGGCCAGAGCCCGTTCGGTCTGACCCGTGTCATTGCCGCGGGTTGCCCGACCTTGCCCCAGCATTCGCACCTACAGTCGCACTTGAGTCGGGCCGCAGATTCCAAGTGCGAATCAGACACCGCCCCTCGATTCGTCACAAAGCAACGCATTGCAATGCGCGACAAAACTGGACTTCCGCTGTCGGCCAAGAACTCCCGTTAACGACGCTGATAGGGTCGGTCCCAAGCAGTCATCCGGCAAAAAGTCCGCATGCGCCTCGTATTAGTCAGATGGCCATGCGATTCTCCACTTCTCGTACAGTATTGTTAGCTGAAATTGCGGCTACCGCCTCCCGGACTGTTTGTTGCTGCCGAATTCCCACAGATCCCAGCACAACGGATATCAGTGCTATTAGCGCCGACGCAGTGTCGTGGAACTGCGATATCAGACGCGGAACGCTCCGCATCAGATCGCTCCCGGCTAAATCTCTGGGAACGAGACCTCGCATAACCAGAAAGCTAGTAGCAAGACCGCAGGCGCAAGACAGATATAACAAAACCAGCCACACATAATCTGCGCCTATGCCCATTATTTTTCCTCGCACATTCAAGGTCGTGTATGCGACCACAGAGTCTAAAGGCTTTGGCTTCCGGGAGAACCGCCTATACAGGCTCTGAAAAATGCTAGGCGTTACCGCGGCGATGACATATTCACCTTCGGTGAGCGCATATCCAGAAATCGTCAGTCGTTCCGGCGGGTCTCCCAATTTGAACGAAGCGATATAACTGCCGTTGCCAGAGCCACCGCCGAGGCGTACGTCGCTGGCAATGCCTTCCAGAATTCGGACTCTAGACAATGTCGCCTCGCAAGCTGCTGTGGCCGGGACTCAAAAGAGCGTGGAGAAGGTCGCGAAGTCTGCCATTGTTAAGTTATCACAGAATTTGGCCGCGCTCCCAATAGGTGCGTTCACTTTTAGCAGCCATTCGCCACTTCCGCTTTGGGTCGTATCACACCGTTCGTGACGAAAATTGCTCAAGCGAGAAAGGTGACCCGGACCCCAAGGCTTTCATATGTTGGCGCCGCCCTACGGTCGCAGGTAATCAATTCCGCCGAATGGGCGCCAGCAGTTGCGGCAACGAGGGCATCGTACGCTGCGCCGCCCGTAATGCCACGCTCCGACAGTTCGAGTACGAATTCTTTGTAAGCGCGTGCATCAAGACGAAGGTATGCGTCGCTGAAGCGCAAGCGGAGAAAATCGCGCACTACCTCTCCGGTGCAGCGATGTGGCGGCGGCAACCGCGTTAGGACGGAATAGGTCTCGAGCGCGCAGTGGTCGATCAGGCGAGCACCGTCGTCCAATACCCCGCGCGCCCGTTCGTGGTACTCGTGCCACGACGCGAATGCGGCAACGACTACGCTGGTATCAACTGCGTTCACCGTCGGATTCGCTCCAGCGTCTCGCGAACCTCTGCGGCTGTGAGGGTCGGTAGCTCTGTCTCCGGAATTGCGACGACGCTTTTTCCCCGGCGTTTCAGAGTCATCGGAGTAGCGGCAATCTCGATCTCAAGCCGCCCATCTCCGGCCCGGATCTCGAGGATCTGCCCCGGCCTGAGATCAAGCACCTGCCGCAGAGGCTTTGGCACGACAATCCGCCCAGCAGCGTCTATGGTGGTTCTCATGGCAAGAAATATACCATATCTGTGGCACCTATGAAGCCAGTTTTTCTGTCATCAAGATGCCATTATCGGGGCCTCGGGAGAGGGAATGCTGCTGCAACATGTGGCCCGGCGACGCATGACCGGATTTGCAGACCTGGTACCTCATGCCTCAATTCGTGGGCAGCGAGCAGCGGCGCAATTCGGCCTTGAATCGCCGGCGCCAAGTCTCGTCAGTTGTCCTACGCTGCCTCACAGCGCCCCAAGTGCCGCGAAATTTCGCACTTGAATCGCGCTTGCCCGTCGGGAAACATCTAACGCGTTGATTTTTCAGGAACGGCCTATGGGTTCGATTCCCATCACCCGCTCCACTTCAAGGCAATGCCGGGCAAGCTGCGGCAAGACTCTCGCCGACAAGATTCTGATCACTTGGGGGATTTCATGGGATCCAGGCCATCGGGCCGACCTAGGGAATTGCCCTGGATTGCCGTCGAACGCTTCCGCACCAACGTATAAATGCCGGACGTAAATTGCGCGTGTCTGCGCAATTTACGTCCGGCACCCGACCGCGAGAACGGGCCTCCGGTCCGATCTTGCGGTCAGCTCTCCAATGTGAGGGCGATAGAGCTCGGCTTTCTCGTTGCAAGCGCAGCATCACTGTCACCTGCAGCGGCGCTCACTGAATGGGATGCTTCCACAGGTCGTTCAAGTCGTTCCAAGTCCCCATGGAATCATAGCCCCATCCTCCGAACAGCCACAGGTTGCCGTTGGCACCGATCCAAGCGTCCGGAGAAACGCGCGCCCCCGGCAAGTTCGACGCAGCGGCCACACCCTGAGCGCCATAAACCCCGATGGCATTTGGCGTGTTGGGGCCGCCAATCCAAGTCCACTCCCCGCTCGTAGGCGAATATTCCCAAAGATCGCTGAAATCAGCGCCATCCGTGCTCCGTCCACCCCCGAACAGCCATACATTGTCGCTGGCATCGGTCCAGGCGACCGCATCTTCACGGGCCCCCGGGATGTTCGACGCCGCAGTCACGCCTTGGGTGCCGTAGACGCCCTTCTGGTTTGCGATATCAGATCCACCGACCCAGGTCCACTCCCCGCTTGCGGGCGAATACTCCCAGAGGTCGTTCAGCTCACCCTGAGTTCCCGCGGAGTCATAGCCGTATCCCCCGAACAGCCACACGTTGCCGTTGGCATCGGTCCAGAAGGTCGCAAAAGTACGCGCCCCCGGCACATTCGTGGTCGCAGCCACGCCCTGGGTGCCATAGACCCCCTTCTGGTCGGCGGTGTTAGCCCCCCCGACCCAGGTCCACTCTCCGCTTGCAGGTGAATATTCCCATAGATCGTTCCAAAAACTGAACTGACCCACCGCGTAACCACTTTCCCCTCCGAAGAACCACAGATTGCCGCTCGCATCGATCCAGGTGACCGCACCTTGACGCGATCCCGGCACGTTTGAGGCCGCAGGCACTCCCCGAGTGCCGTAGACCCCGGGTGCGTTTGCGGTGTCGGACCCGCTCATCCAGGTCCACTCTGCGCCCGCTGGGGAGTATTTCCACAAATCGTTCAGGGAATTCTGAGTACCCGTGGAATCGACGCCCCATCCCCCGAACAGCCACACGTTGCCGCTCGCATCCGTCCATGTGAGCACGCCGTGACGCGCCCCCGGTATGTTCGACGCCGCGGGCACGCCCTGCGTGCCGTAGACACCGATTTGGTTTATCGCATTGGAGCCGCCAACCCAGGTCCACTGCCCGCTCGTGACTGAATATTCCCATAAATCGTTCAAGTCGCCCTCGGTGTCGGTGGCATCGCGACCCCAACCTCCGAATAGCCATAGATTGCCGCTGGCATCCTTCCACGTAGCCGAGCTGTGACGCGCCCCCGGCGTGTTCGCGGCCGCAGCCACGCCCTGGGTGCCATACGTCCCTGGGGCGCCCGCCTTGTCCGACCCCCCCGCCCAGGTCCAGGCGGCCACGAAACTCGCTGTCACGGTGCAATTGGCGGTGATCGTCCCGGTGGTGTAGGTGCTACCGGACAGACTGCCGCCGCATCCCGTCACGCTGTTGATGGCATAGCCGCTATTCGGCGTAACGGTGAAAGTCGATGTCCCACCTGCATCCACCGCCGCGCTCGAGGGCGATATCGTCCCGCCGGTCCCGGCTATCGCGGTCACCGTGTACTGCAGCACGAAACCCGCTGTCACGGTGCAATTTGCGGTGATCGTCCCGGTGGTATAGGTGCTACCGGAGAGACTGCCGCCGCATCCCGTCACGCTGCTGATGGCATAGCCATTCTGTGGTGTTACGGTAAACTGCGTTGTGCCCCCGGAATCGACTGTTGTGCTTGAAGGCGAAATGCCCCCGCCCGCTCCGGCACTGGCGCTCACGTTGTATGTCTTGACGCCCGATCCGCCTCCACAGGCGCTCAGCAGCAACAACCCTATACACGAAGCGGTTATGCCCAATGATTTCAATGTCCTGTTCTTACGGATTGACATTTCACCACCTGTCCGCTGAGGGACTCCGAATCCCGCGCTTCATAAATGATTTTTCCCGGTTGCGCACAAGTGGAGCTACAAATGCGCTGAGTTCTCTTCTACCTTGGTGTTGACTCGGCCTGATTACGGGTCCGCGACATTGGATTGCATGCTGTGCCATCCTTACCTGACATGGCACGCGCACGCACGGTCTGCCACAGAGGATTGTTCCGCTGAGTAGCCGGTCAAAGAACTGAACGGTGCAAGGCGACCATTGGACATACCATGACGGCCGCAAATTACAGCTTCTTGAAGGACGTCGATCCCAGCGCGCATGCCCGTGCCAGTGCGCAAACAGCACTCCACTGTTCGTTCGCCGCTGGTTGTCCTCAACGATTTCCACCGTCCCCCTGGGCAATCGCTTTATTTTTCGTGATCTCAGGCAGACGAGGCACGCCTGCACCGTAATCTTCGCTGCATCGTACTCATGTCAGAGCAACTCCGTGAATGAATACGTATGCAGAAGCAATTCCCTTAGAAACACTCCATCAGCGGCGGACGTAGAGGTTGCGCCCGTGACCGGCTCAGCGAGGACCGCGGGGGTGACACGAGTGACTGCTCCCCGCCGACTCCAGACCTTCAGCATCCCTCCTCGAGTTGCCATTCATTGCCGTGCGGCGCCACTGGCACCGCCATTTGCCGCACGTGAATCGCACTTGCTGTTTTACACGTGGCTAAGTTATTGTTTTAAATGGAATCCGGTATAAATTCGATTCCCATCACCCGCTCCACTGCCGCATCGCCAGGCGAGCTACGGCGACATCAGCAGAGGGGAGTTTCTGATTACCCGGTCGCGCCGGCCTTCCAGGTCTGACGTGCATGATTGCGAGCATCGTCGGGAGCGCACTAAAGTGCCTTCAAGCGTACCTGAAGCCGGGGTAGGCGAAGGCACCGGCGATGCGTTCGCAGTCGCGCTCAGTGACGCCCTCGCGCCGCGCTAGCTCGTACCACTGGGCTCTGACTTGAGCCTCCATATCATCGAGGATTTTCGCGGCAGCCTCACCGGATAGCAGGAACCGGCCGCACTGCGAGAGAAGGTTCTTGGCGCTCGCGCGCCGGCCTTGATCTCCGCACGTGAGCGCCAGGTCCCGCCGTTCCAGGGAAGGTGGTGCGGTTGGCGTCAGGTCGTACGCGGGGGATAGCCGCCAGTCATCATCAAGCATGATGAACGCATGGTTACGTGGGTGATCATCGCTGTTTGAGATGAGCGCATTGAATGCCATCCTCCGGAAGAGCTCCTGTGCATCCTCCGCAGGGCGCGCCGAGAGGCGGCGCAGCTCCTCGGCAAGCAGCGGATAGGACCATCGCTCGCGGTCGCTAATCGACTCACCCGCTCGCAGGAGTGTAAGGGCCGAGAGCATGCGCGCGCGGCGATAGCCGCCCGCACTCGCCTCGCGGTCAAAGCGCTTGACGAGCAGCGCATCGCGACCGCCCACTGGTTCGATGCGCGATGTCGCGGCCTGAAGTCCGCAGGCTGCTGCGAGCTTAAGCATCGCGTACTCGACGCGAGCGTTGCTCCAACGATCGGTTGCGCAGTTGAATTTTGCGATCCAGAGCGCCCCATCCGCCTCGACGATTGCCTTCGGGCGTGCGCCGCCCATTGACGTACCTATCAGGAGCAGTTCCTCTACCTGTGCGGCGACTGGGTCGTTCGGTGCACGTTCTTCATCGGCGACGATCGTATCGGCTATCGCCTGGATCCGCGCGAGGTCCATGGTCTGATTGAACTTGCGCTTTGGCGCGGGTGGTTTCGCGGCAAGCCCAAAGCCGAGCGCACCGGCGCGGTCGTCGGGTGAGTGCAGCAGGTAATCGATCTCGGGAAGGTCAATGGCGTTCACGTGACGCTGGATTACACGCCGGCCCCAATGATCGGGTGCTGCATCGCGCAGCACGCCGAACACGCCCCCTAACATGCGCGTCTCATACTCGCGCGGTGCAAGCGGGAGCTCCACGGGATCGAGTGGTACCGCTTCCCGGCGCTCGAGATAGCGGCGGCCGTAGATGAGCCGCCCAAGCGGCAGACCGCCCTGATCAGGGCCCTGGCGGCCACCGCAACTTCCCCCACCCGTGGCCGGGTCAAAATCCTCCACCT
>OBLK01000358.1_pt1 | contig 11047 bp, 10 predicted proteins | sample 1518871 | NCBI WGS metagenome assembly OBLK01 (sample SAMEA2464837, study PRJEB22497) | soil metagenome | biome: Grassland; feature: Farmland; material: Clay | place: Australia | collected 2013-02-01 | depth 0.8 m
GCCGGCGGGCGCGGCCGAGCGGGCGCGGTGGGTCGATGCGGCTGGACCCGGGCTGGCCTCCGACGCGGCGCTGCTGGTGGCGACCTCAGGCTCGGCAGGCGAGCCCAAGATCGTGGAGCTACCCGCGGCGGCGCTGGTGGCGTCGGCGGCGGCGACGCACGAGCGGCTCGGCGGGGCGGGCCGCTGGCTGCTCGCGCTACCGGCTCGGCATGTCGCAGGCCTGATGGTGCTGGTGCGCGCGGCGCTGGCGGGCGGCGAGCCGGCGGTGCTGGACCTGCGCGGCGGCTTTCGCGCGGACTCGTTCGCCCGGGCCGCCGACCGCGCCGGCGCGCGGTACACCGCGCTGGTCCCGACCCAGCTGGCCAGGCTGCTCGACGCGGGCGGCGCGGCGCTGGAAGCGCTCGGCCGCTTCGAGGCGGTGCTGCTCGGTGGCGCCGCGACTCCGCCGGCGCTGCTCGACCGGGCGAGGGCGGCCGGGGTGAACGTGGTCCGCACCTACGGCATGACGGAGACCGCAGGCGGCTGCGTCTACGACGGGCTCGCGTTACCGGGCGTCCGGGTGCGGCTGGACGGCGCCGGGCGAATCCACCTGGCGGGATCGATGCTGGCAGCCGGCTACCGGCTGCGACCCGACCTGACCGCGGCCGCGTTCGACGGCGGCTGGTTCCGCACCGGCGACCTCGGGCGGATCCGCGCGGATGGGACGCTCGAGGTGCTCGGCCGCACCGACGACCTGATCGTCACGGGCGGCCGGAAGGTGGCTCCGGCGCAGGTCGAACGCGCCCTGGACGCCTCGCCCGCGGTGGCCGAGTCGTGCGTGGTCGGGCTGCCGGACGCGCACTGGGGTCAGCTGGTGGCCGCGGTGGTCGTACCCGCCGAAGGCACCGGGCCGGACCCGGACGAGCTGCGGGCCAGGGTTCGCGAGCTGGCCGGGCCGGCCGCGGTGCCCAGGCTCATCGAGATGGTGGCCGAGCTGCCGCGACACGGCATCGGCAAGGTCGACCGCGACGCCGTCCAGGGATACCTGACCGGGCGCCGCCAGGATCGATCACAGACCTGATACGTCACGGCGGCCTTCGAGGCGGGCCGCGGGCGACCCGGTAGCGTCCCACCACGATGGCCACCATCGGACAGTGGATCGAGGGCGCGCGCCCGCGCACGTTGCCCAACGCGATCGCTCCGGTGCTGGTCGGGACCGGGCTGGCCGCCGCGGTGGACGGGCTGGTGTGGTGGCGCGCCGGGACCGCGCTGTTCGTGGCGCTGGCGCTGATCATCGGCGTGAACTACGCCAACGACTATGCCGACGGCGTCCGGGGCACCGACCGGATCCGGGTTGGCCCGGTCCGGCTGGTCGGTTCCGGGCTCGCGTCGCCGGCCGCCGTCAAGCGCGCCTCCTACATCGCCCTCGGCGCCGCCGCCGTCGCCGGTCTGGTGCTGATCATCGGATCCAGGCAGTGGCTGCTGCTCGCGGTCGGCGCGCTTTGTATTCCGGCGGCGTGGTTCTACACCGGCGGCAAGCGTCCCTACGGCTATCGCGCGCTCGGTGAGCTCGCGGTGTTCGTGTTCTTCGGGCCGGTCGCCGTGCTCGGCACCCTGTACGTGCAGACCGGGCAGATCAACGGCACCGCGATCGGCTGCTCGGTCGCGGTCGGCACGTTCTCGGCGGCCGTGCTGGTCGCCAACAACCTGCGCGACATCCCGACCGACGCCCAGTCCGGCAAGCGCACGCTCGCCGTGCTGCTCGGCGACAAGGACACCCGGCTGCTGTACCAGGCGCTGATCGCGGTGCCGTTCCTGCTCACGATCCTGCTCGGGCTGCGCAACACGGCCGCGCTGGTCGGGCTGGCCGCCCTGCCGCTGCTGATCCCGCCGGTGCGCCGGATCCGCCGCGGCTACTCCGGCCGCCGCCTGATCAAGGTGCTGCGCGACACCAGCATGGCGATGCTCGCCTGGGCAGTCGCCACCTCGCTGGCGCTGGCGCTGGGCTGATCAGCCCTCGGTCCGGCTACCAGCTGCGCTCGCGCAGGACCGGGCCGTCGCCGTCGAGGTCGTCGTCGCGCGCGCCCGCGACCGGTCGCCGGCCGGACTCCGACTCGAGCACGTCCTCGAGCGAGTAGCCCTCCTCGAACTTGCGGTAGACCGCGGCCAGCTTGTCCAGGTTGACCTCGAACGCCGCCCGCACGCCCGGGTCGTCCATCGCCTTGCCGTCGACGATCTGCCGCCAGCTCAGCTCGCCTTCGTCGACCCGATCGGCGAGCGCCCGCAGTTCCTTCGGGGCGTCGTGGGCCCGGGCCGCCTGGTCGAGCAGCCGGATGTCCTCGTCGCTGACCCGGCTCGGCCGAAGCTGCGCCTTGAACTGCTGCGCCTTCAGGACGGTCTCCCGCCCGTGCTCGACGGCCGCGCGCAGGTTCGCCTCGGCGGCGCGCAGCTCCGGTGTCTTCCAGCTGTCGTCGGTCGTTGGGTAGGTCATGCGCTCATCCCTGCCGTGGAGCCGCTCGACGCGGCCGGTGCGGTCGAGGTCTGGTCGAAGCCGTCCTGTGCGCGGTCGACCGCGTTCTGCACGCGCTCCGCGGCCCTGGCGGCGTCGGCCATGCCGGCGGTCAGCCCGGAGGCCACCGACAGCGCGTCGCCGAGGTTGCGGACGTCCGGGATCGCCTCGAGCGCGTTGCGGATGCGGCCGACGGCGTCGAAGAGCTGCTGCGCGGCGTCGATCACGCCCTTGATCGCCTGGATGATGCCCATGATCTGCTGGAAGATCTGGAACCCCTCGTACACCAGCTGGACGCAGCGCGCCCAACCGACGTAGGGGATCGCGAGCATCGAGATCGCCTCGATCAGCTTGTTGACCAGCTTCTCCAGCAGGTCGACCGTCTCCTGGCACAGCTGCTTGGAGGTCTCGGCGACGACCTCGAAGCCCTCGCCGATCATCTTGGCCAGCCCGGCCTCTGTCTTGAGGGCCCCGGCCCAGGTGTTGCGGACGTGGTTGCCGAAGGAGTCGGACGCGGCGCCGGTCCAGTGCTGCTGCAGGGTGTCGACGTTGGCCGTGAGGTTGTTCGAGATGGACTCGATGGCCTGGCTGATCGAGCGCCAGGCCTCGCCGTTGGCCGCGATCCGTGACCAGTCGCCGGAGATCGGCGTGACCACGGTCTGGATGATGCTGATGCCGGTGACCTTCTTGAAGATCCAGTCGACGGCCGCGACCTGAGGGCTCTGGCTGGCGATGATCTGCATGATGTCGCCCATGAGGTCGAGCGCGGGCGACTGCAGGCGACCGCCGACCGGGTCGACGTCGGCGTAGGCCATCAGATCCCCCTGACCGGGTCGGGAGTTTCCGGCATCTGGATGGCGTCCTGGTTCGCCGCCTCGCGGCGGTCGGTCGCCTCGTAGTCCGCCGCCGTGGTGTCCAACCCCTCGGCGCTTCCGTTCATCCGGTCCAGGCCCACGTCCAGCACGTTGCCGACGATCATGCCGACCCCCTGCACTGCCGGGACCAGGACCGCGAGCAGCCCGATGAAGCCGCCGACGTTGCAACCCTGGCTCGTGGTGAAACCCTTGATCGCGTTGAACCCTTCGGACAGGGTGCGCATGTACTGCGCGAAGTCCCTGAGCTCGGCCGGCTCCACGTAGAACTCACTCATGCGGCGATTTCCCGTCGATCGTTGCGGCGTGAGATGAGACCTAATCAGAACGTGAACGAATTGTCGTGCCTTCGGCTCCGACGCGACCGGTCACGCACCGGTTCCCGCGGACCGCGGCTCAGATCGGCCAGCGGCCGGTTTCGTGGAATGCCTGCAGGGCGGGCTGGTACTCGCTGAGGCGAAGTCGCTGCGCGCGAACCCACGAGTCGTTGTAGTAGGTGTGCCCGTACCGATCGCCACCGTCGCACAGCAGGGTCACCACGCTGCCCGACAGACCAGTCGAGAGCATCTCGGCGACCAGGCCGAACGCACCCCACAGATTCGTGCCGGTGGAACCGCCGACGCGGCGGCCGAGGACGTGCTCGACGTGGCGGATCGTGGCGATCGACGCCGCGTCCGGCACCTTGATCATCCGGTCGATGACCTGGCCGACGAACGACGGCTCGACGCGCGGCCGGCCGATGCCCTCGATGCGCGAACCGGCCCCGGACCGCCGTGCCGGGTCACTGTCGCGCCAAGCCTCGAAGAACACCGAGTTCTCCGGATCGACGACGGCGAGCCTCGTATCGAGCCGGCGGTAGCGCACGTACCGGCCGATCGTGGCGGAGGTGCCGCCGGTGCCGGCGCCGGTGACGATCCAGTGCGGCTCAGGGTGCCGCTCCTGCGCCATCTGCTCGAAGATCGACTCGGCGATGTTGTTGTTGCCGCGCCAATCGGTCGCCCGCTCGGCGTGGGTGAACTGGTCCATGAAGTGGCCGCCGCACTCCGCGGCCAGCCGGTTCGACTCGGGGTAGATCGCCGACGGGTCGTCGACGAGGTGACATCGGCCGCCGTGCGCCTCGATGAGGGCGATCTTCTCCTCGCTGGTCGATCGCGGCATGACCGCGATGAACTCCAGGCCGAGCAGCTCCGCGAAGTACGCCTCCGAGATCGCTGTGGAGCCGGACGACGCCTCGATCACCGTGGTGCCTGCGGTCACCCAGCCGTTGCAGATCGCGTACAGGAACAGCGACCTGGCCAGCCGGTGCTTGAGGTTGCCGGTCGGGTGTGTCGACTCGTCCTTCAGGTACAGCTCGACGTCCCACGACGGCGGCAGCGGGTAGCGCAGCAGGTGGGTGTCGGCGCTTCGGTTGGCGTCGGCCTCGATGATCCGCACGGCCTCGACGACCCAACGCCTGGTGTCGGCGCTGCACCGGTCGACCATGCCCTCGGTCAGCGCGATCAGGTCAGCCGGCATGATCGGCGCCTTCCTGTCGTGCCTGCTGCTCTTGGGTTTCGCCGCGCAGCGAGGCGCGCAGCCGGGCGCGCTCGGCGCAACGGCGGGAGGCGGCCTCGGCGACCGCAACGTTGAGCCTGGCGCGCAGGCCGCGGAACAGCACGAGCGACAGCGACAACGACAGCACCAGCGCGATCATGAGCGCAACCAGCAGCGGTACTCCGGCAACGACCAGGACCACGGTGATCGCGGCGAGTAGCGCCAGCCTGGCCGCCGTGTAAGCGGCCACGGCGGCCGGCAAACCGCCGCCGCGCTGCTGCTGCTGCGACATGCCCACGAGCCTACGACTTCTGAGGCTCGGCAGCTCCTACGGCTCGGCGGCACCCGGCGTGTGCGGGCGACCCTCGAACCGGGTGGACAACACGACCGTGGTGCGGGTCCTGGCGACGCCGTCGATGCGGCGCAGCCGGGTCAGCGAACGCTCGAGCTCGTCGACGGTGGCGACCCTGACCTTGACGATGAACGCGTCGTCCCCGGCGACCGCGTAGCAGGACTCCACCTCGGGCAGGTCGGCGATGCTCGCCGCGATCAGCTCGTCGTCACCCGTGTCGGTCGGCCCGATCCCGATCAACGCGGTGACCCCGAGCCCGACCGCGCGGGGGTCGACCACGGCGTGGTATCCGGTGATGATCCCGCTGGCCTCGAGCTTGCCGACGCGCTCGTGGACCGCCGACGCGGACAGCCCGACCTGCCGCCCGAGCTCGGCGAAAGTCGCCCGGCCGTTGCCGCGAAGCGCGGCGATAATCCTTCGGTCGACGGAATCCATGGATGATCAGGGTAGGACGGGCAGATTTGGAGCTACTCTCGACGGCGTGCTGTACCTGTTTGCGCTCGTCGGAATGGCCGCTGTGGTCGCTGCGGTGTGGGTCGCTCTGCGACCGCAGCCGACCGTGGTGAGGCGTCCCCGAGTGCTGCCACCCGATGACGACCCCGAATTCCTGCGCCGCTTGGGCGAGCGGCGCAACGACCCCCGAGAAGACGGCCTCAACGGCTGATCACCGGTAGGTCCGCGCGCGGTTCATCGCGTGCGGGAAGTCGTCACCGACGGTGGCGGCCAGTTCGAGCAAGGCAAGCCTGGTCGCCTCGGTCAGCTGATCGAGCTCCAACTCGGCGCCCTCCTCCAAGTGGGGGTCGAACGGGATCCGGCACACGGCCCGGCACCTGGCGGCGAAGTGATCGGCGACCTTGTTCAGGTCGACCTTTCCCGCCTTCGGCCGAACTGAGTTGATCACCGCAACGGACCGTGCGACGAGCAGCCGGTAGCCGTGCGCGTCGAGCCAGTCCAGCGTCGCCGACGCCGAGCGGGCGCCGTCGATCGAGCCGGACGAGACGACCACCAGCGAGTCGGCGAGCTCGAGCACGCCCTTCATCGCCGAGTGCATCAGGCCGGTGCCGCAGTCGGTCAGCACGATGTTGTAGAAGTGCTCGAGCAGGTTGACCGTGCGGCGGTAGTCGCTCTCGCTGAACGCCTCGGACACCGCCGGGTCCTGCTCGCTGGCCAGCACCTCCAGCCGGCTCGCGCCCTGCGAGGCGCGGGCGCGCACGTCGGAGTAGCGGCGGATCCGCTGGGCGTCGGCCCGCAGGGGCCGGACGCGTGGCGTGGTCTCCAGCGGGATCTTCTGCGACAGCGTGCCGCGGTCGGGGTTGGCGTCCACGGCGATCACCCGGTCGCCGCGCAGCGAGGCGAACGTCGAGCCGAGCGCGGTCGTCGTGGTGGTCTTGCCCACGCCGCCCTTGAGGCTCAACATCGCGATCTTGTAGCAGCCGCGCAGTGGCTGGTTGATCCGGTTGATCAGCTCGCGACGCATCCGGTCTGAGGGGCTCTCCCCGAAGTTGACCGCGTGCGCCGTGCTGACGTAGACGGCGCGCCGCCAACCGGTCTGGGGCGGGCGCCTCTTCTGCCTCAGCAGCTGCGCCGAGCTCAGGTCGTGGGTGGTCGACGGGTGCTGGGCCGGCTGGCCCGGCTGGGGTGACTGTGCTGGCTGGGACTGTCCTGGCTGGGGCTGTCCTGGCTGGGGCTGTCCTGGCTGGGGCTGTCCTGGCTGGGGTGACTGCGCGGTCTGCTGGCTGGGCTGGTTGAGCTGCTGGTTGAGCGGGGCCTGGTACGGGTGCGGCCCGGCCTGCTGCGCCTGCTGGCCGACGAGGTACCGGCCGGACGGCGTCCGGTCGACCGGGTAGGGGCCGGACTGGTCGACCGGGTGCGATCCGGACTGGGTCTGGTCGGCGTACTGGCCGGAATGGGCGCCGGGATGGGCGCCGGAATGGGCCTGGTCGGGCCAGTACGGCTGCTCGGCGTGGTAGCCGGACCGCGGGTCGGTGGCGTAGCCGGCCGGCGAGCCGTAGTCAGGCGGCGGCGCGGTGTCCACCTGGTGCGGGCCGGACGGGTGCGGCTCGACCGGGCGGCTCTGCGGTGGCGGCTGCCACGCCGGCAGCGCCTCCTGCGCGGGCGCCGCCGTGTCACTGCCCGGCGGGAACCACCGTGCCTCGGGCCGCACCCCTGACTCATCGTGCCGTCCGGTCAACTGCGGTCCTTCCTGAACCCCTCACTGACGCCGTGCACCGTCGCGACTTTCGGGCCCCACGGCCGCGCGTCACAGCACGTCGCCGCCGGTGCGTGACCGGCCAGGTATCGACGGTAGTCCCCCGGTCCCTGGATGGTCGACTCCGGGCCACGGGGTGACTGCTCAGCCGACTCCCGCGTACGAATGCAGGCCGGCGACCACGAGATTGATGAAGAACAGGTTGAACACCATCGCGGCGAAGCCGACGACGTTGATCCAGGCCGCGCGGGAACGCCGCCAGCCGGCCGTCGCCCTCGCGTGCAGGTAGCCGGCGTAGATCACCCAAGTGACGAGCGCGACGGTCTCCTTCGGGTCCCAGCCCCAGTACCGGCCCCAGGCCGTCTCGGCCCAGACCGCGCCGGTGATGATCGCGAAGGTCCACACGGGGAAGGCGAACACGGTGGCGCGGTAGGCAAGCCGGTCGAGCACGTCCGCCGGCGGCAGCCGCCGCCGGGCCAGCACGAAGCGCTCGCCGTCGCGGTCGTTGGCGGCGCGGGCCAGGTAGAACACGCTCGCCACGCCGGCAACCAGCAGCACGCCGGCCGACGTCGCGGCGGCGAAGACGTGGATGACGATCCAGTACGACTGCAGCGCCGGCTCCAGCGGCGCCGCCTGCGTGTACAGCAGGGTGCCGCTGGTGAACAGCAGGATGACGATCGGCGTCAGCACGAACGCACCGAGCCGGCGCACCGCCGGCTCTCGGCGCTGCACCACCAGCCAGGTGAGGACCGCGATCAGGCAGATCGACGAGCCGAACTCGTACATGTTGCCCCACGGCACGCGCTCGACGGCGAGCCCGCGCAGCAGCAGCGACGTAGCGTGCACCAGCGCGCCGAGCACGGTCATCGAGACCGCCATCCGGCCGAGCCGCTCGGCCCTGGAGGGCGGGCCCGGCTCCGCGTCCGACGCCCTTTCTGGAGGCAGGTCCCGCGGGACGTCGGACGCCGCGTCCGGCTGAGCCGCCGGCCCGGCCGCGACCCGCTCGCGCCGCGGCGCCGTCCGGTCGGCCAGCTGCGCGGCGTGCAGCAGCAGCGCGCCGACGTAGATGACCAGCGCGGCCGCATAGGTCCAGTCCGAGTAGGTGGCCAGCGTCACGTCGACCGGCATGCGGCCTCCCTTCCCGCCTCGGCCCGCTCGTCGAGCGCCGTGGTGACCCCCGCGGCCAGCCTGGCGAACTCCTCGCCGTAACCCGCCTGGTCTGTGCGCGCGAGCCCGCCGAGTTCGACAACCGTACGACCGTCCGGTTCGCCGTCACCGGCCGGGGTGGCGCGCACCCAGAACCGCCGGCGCTTGATCGTCAACGACACCGCGAGCCCGGCCAGCACGAGCACAGCGGACACCAGCACCCACAGCTGGGCAGGGTCGTGAGACACCTGCAGCGAGGTCCACTGCTCGACGCCGTCGAAGCGCACGGTCGTGCCGTCGTCCAGGGTGAGCTCGTCGCCGAGCATCAGGTTCTGCCTGGCCACCTTCGTCAACCGGCCCGAGTCGACCATGGCCTGGTCCACCGTGAAGATCGACTGGCCGCGGCCGGAGTCGTTGCCGAGATCGCCGCGCAGCACGTCGATCGCGACGGCCGGGTTGCGCGGCTCGGCGAACTGCGAGGCCATCAGGCTGCCGTCGAACACCGCGGTCGGGGCCAGCAGCCCGGTGATCGCGAGCTGGCTCTTGCGCCGCTGCTCGGCGTCGGTCACGCCGGGTGGGTCGAACTTGGTCGCCCCCTCCGACAGCAGGGTCAGCGGGTCGACCGGGCGCCACTGGATCACACCGGTTCGCTGCTGGCCGTCCGGGAAGGTCACCGTGAAGATCGGCGCGTAGCCGTGTCCGAGCAGGTAGACGCGATCGCCTGACAGCCGCAGCGGGTGATTGACCTGCAGCGTCGCCGATCGCCAGCGGTCGGACCCCTGGCTTCCGGCAGCGTCATCGGCAGGGTCATCGGCAGGGACAGCGGCAAGGTCGTCCGCGTCCTGGTAGGCGACGTCGGCGCTGAACGAGCGGGCCCGCCCGGTGTGCTCGTCGTAGTCGGCGGTGAAGCCGTCGACCCGCACACAGAACGGATCGAGGTCGGTGCCGTCGACGCGCAGCCCGGGGCGGAACGAGTCGTAGGCCAGCAGGCCGGAGTTGCAGAACTGGGCGCCGTTGGCCAGCACGATCACCTGGCCCTCGTACCCGAACAGCTTGCCGACGGCGTAGGACACCAGCAGCGCCAGCAGCGCGAAGTGGAACACCAGGTTGCCGACCTCGCGCAGGTAGCCCTTCTCGGCCGAGAGCGTGTGCGTCCCGTCGGCCCCGGTGCGCCGCTCGACGCGCCAGCCGCTCAGCTGCCCTGCGGCCGCGTCGACGGCCTGCCGCGGCGCGAGCGCCACCGTTGCCGACGTGTGGTGCGGCAGCCTGGCCAGGTTCTTCGGTGTGGCGACCGGCCTGGCCCGCGCCGACCTGGCGTAGTCGAAGCTGCGCGGCACCAGGCAGCCGACCAGCGAGACGAACAGCAGCAGGTAGATCGCCGCGAACCACGGTGCGGCGAACACGTCGAACGCGCCGAGCCGGTCAAGGACCGGTCCCAGCGTCGGGTGCTGCGCGCGGTACTCGTCGACCTTGGCCGCGTTCAGTGACCGCTGCGGCAGCAGCGCCCCGGGCAGGGCCGCCAGCGCGAGCAGGAACAGCAGCACCAGCGCGGTGCGCATGCTCGTCAGGCCGCGCCAGGTGTTGCGGAGCAGGGCGATCGTCGCTGCCATTACGTTGCGCAACGATAGGCGGGCCGGCGCTCAGCCCGTCTCGGCACCCTCGCACGCACCGCCCGCGGCACGCCAGGTGAGGCCGGCGAGCAGCGCCGGCGAGCAGTGCTGGCGGCGTCGGGTTGCCCGCTAGCGTGGGCGCATGCATCCGCTGCTCCCCAAGGTGGCCGAACCCGATGGCGCCGGCGACCGGACAGCGATCCGGTTCGGCCATGACTCCGTCAGCTACCGGCAGCTCGCGGCCGCGACGGCCCGGCTGGCCACCGAGATCGGCCCAGCCGGCCGGGTCGCGGTGTGGGCGACCCCGACGCTGACGACGTGCCTGGCCGTGGTGGCGGCGCTTCGCGCGGGCGTGCCGGCAGTGCCGGTCAACCCGAAGGTCGGCGAGCGCGAGCTGGCGCACATCGTCGGCGACAGCGCCCCGGACGCCGTGCTGGCCGGACCGGACGAGCAGCTTCCTGCGCAGCTGGCCAGCGTGCGGCGGATCGATGTGCGGCACGTCGACGTGCGGCCGGACGCAGGCGCCGGGCCACGGGGTGGCGGGGACGGACTGGACACGGCGGGCGCCGAGGCGCCGGCTCTGGTCGTCTACACGTCGGGGACGACGGGTCCGCCCAAGGGCGTCGTGCTGCCGAGGCGGTCGATCTCGTCGAACCTCGACTCGCTTGCCGACGCGTGGCAGTGGACCGGGGACGACGTGCTGGTGCACGGGCTTCCGCTGTTCCACGTGCACGGGCTGGTGCTCGGTGTGCTCGGGCCGCTACGGCTCGACGGCGCGGGGTATCACCTGGGCCGCCTCACGCCGGCCGAGGCGGCGGCCGAGCTGGCCGGACCCGC
>OBLK01000359.1_pt1 | contig 10992 bp, 6 predicted proteins | sample 1518871 | NCBI WGS metagenome assembly OBLK01 (sample SAMEA2464837, study PRJEB22497) | soil metagenome | biome: Grassland; feature: Farmland; material: Clay | place: Australia | collected 2013-02-01 | depth 0.8 m
CCCCGTCTTGCCTCCCGGTGACCCGTGGGCGACGGCGGCCGGTGGGACACGTTCAGGTTCGACCGAGTAAAGGGGCGCGAGGGCGGCGGTGGCTGCGTCGATGGTCTCCGCCTCGACGACCGCCCGGACGTCGAACGCCGGCCGCCCGGCCAGCGTGAACGCGACATCGTCGAGCCGCGCACCCGAGATCGACAGGTGCCGGCGAAGGCCGGCAGCCATCGCCAGCAACGCCTCGGTGCTGCGCGCGGAGAGCACCAGCCGGTGCACGCCGCTCGGCTCCGGGCGGGCCGGCCGGGCCGGCGGCTCCGCCACGATCACGTGCGCGTTGGTGCCGCCGAGCCCGAACGAGCTGACGCCGGCCCGGCGCACCCCCGGCCCGAACTCGACCGGCTTGACCGGGATCTGCAGGCCCGTCAGGTCCAGCTCCGGGTTCGGGCGCTCGAAGTGAAGGTTCGCCGGGATCGTGCCGTGCCGCACCGCGAGCACCGCCTTGACCAGACCGGTCACCCCGGCCGCCGCGTCCAGGTTGCCGAGGTTGGTCTTGACCGCGCCGAGCACGATGCCGTTGAAGCTGGTGGAGCCGTCAGAGCCGGCGTCGATACCGCCGAACTGCGCCAATGCCTGCCGCAGCGCTGCCAACTCGATCGCGTCGCCGACGAGCGTGCCGCTGCCGTGCGTCTCGACCAGGCCGATGTCGGATGCGGACAGCTCGGCCCCGGCGAGCGCCTCGGCGACCACCGCCGCCTGCCCGTCGAGACCGGGGGCGGCGAACCCGGCCCTGGCGGCGCCGTCGTTGTTGACCGCCCAGCCGCGCAGCACCGCGTACACCTGGTCGCCGTCGGCGAGCGCGTCGGGCAGCCGCTTGAGCGCGACGACCGCGACGCCGCTGCCGTACCCGCTGCCGGCCGTGCTGGCGTCGAACGCGCGGCACCGGCGGTCGGGCGAGATCAGCTCGCTGCGGCGGAACCGCGGCTCGGTCACGCTCACGCCACCGGCCAGCGCGACGTCGCACCGGAAGTCCAGCAGGCCCTGCGCCGCCAGGCAGACCGCGACCAGCGAGCTCGAGCAGGCCGTCTGCACGGCCACCGCCGGCCCGGTCAGGCCGAGCCGGTAGGCCGCCTGGGCCGGCAGGTAGTCCGCCGACCAGCCCGGCGCCAGGAACCGCTCCGGGTCGGCGCCAGGCTCGGCCGCCGCGAGCCGGTACAGGTACGACCGGTTGACCGACGCCCCGGCGAAGACCCCGACGACGCCGTCGAAACCGGCCGGGTCGACCGCGGCGTCGGCGAGCGCGACCCAGCACTGCTCGACGAAGAGCCGCTGCTGCGGGTCCATCGTGGCGAGCTCGGCGTCCGGCACGCCGAAGAACTCCGCGTCGAACCCGGCCCGCGACAGCGACACCCCGTCGAGCCGGCCGTGGCCGCGTACCAGCGCCGGGTCGGCGATCGCCGCCTCGCCGACGCCGAGCGCGCGCAGCTCGTCGTCGGTGTGGTCGTGCACCGAGTCCACCCCGTCGAGCAGGTTGCGCCACAGCGCAGCCACGTCCGGCGCGCCGGGGAACCGCCCGGCCAGCCCGACTACGGCGATGGCGTCGTCGTGCTCGCTCATCGGGAGCCGAGCACCTCCGTACATGCAGCCGCGACGTCCTCGACCGTGTCCACGGGGATGATCGCGGCCTGGTCGAGCGGTTCGAAGTCGGCGGTCGTGTAGGTGCCCGAGCCGTGCACCACGATGTCGCGGTCGTGGTCGACCAGGCCGCGGTCGATCGCGTTGCAGACGCCGGTGAGCGCCATCGCGAGCGACCACTCGCGCAGCGTGCGCAGGTCAGCCGGCAGCTCGCAGCCGGTGCCGGCGACCAGCGCGCGCAGCTGCGGGTACCGGTCGATGCATTCGGCGAGCGAGACCACGACGCCGTCGCCGCCGAACGTGGCGATCAGCTCGTTCATCGCCGGCGAGGTCGCCGGGCGCCTGGTGTAGAACGTCGGGTCGAGCACCTCGTGCGGGTCGTAGGTGACGCTCGGGAAGTGCGGGTCCGCGCTCTGCCGGAACCAGCCGCGCTCCGGGTCGGGTAGGTAGTCGGGCCGGTGGCCGTGGTCGAAGTCGCCGTGCCGCAGGTTGATCACCATGTCCGGGGTGCCGAGGTGCTGCACGAGCAGGCTCGCCGGCCTGGACCCGCGCCCGGTCAGGCCGAGGTCCTCCAGCACGGCGCGGCCCTCGTGGTAGCCCAGCAGGCCGAACGCGCTGGACACGGCGTGCGCGTGCAGCCTCGGCGGGGCGCCGTCGGTCGGGTCGGCCCGGTGCTCGAAGAACGCCCTGGCCGTGTCGGCGACCAGGTAGTTGCGCAGCTCCAGGGAGTACCACAGGTTGGTGCCGTGCTCGCGGCGCAGCGTCGCGGCGTGCTCGTCGGCGAACCGCCGCCCGATCGGCTTGACGTCCTCAGGTTGGTCGCCCCGGTAGAGCAGCAGGGGGTTGAGCGCGCGCAGCCGCTCGTCGGTGGACAGCCGGCTGGCCCGCAGCTTGCCCAGGCACGACCGCGGGGCCAGCACCACGACCCGCAGCTGCTCCGGCTCGACCAGGCCGGCGTCGATCGCCCGCAGCACCGCGTCCCGCAGCGCGACGCCCTTGTTGGCCGAGGTCGGGGAGAAGATCGTGATCGGCTCGCCGGTTCGGCGGATGTAGGCCACGGCCCTGGCCACGATCAGCAGCGAGGCGAACGTCTTGGTGGTGCCGGTGCCGGGGTTGCCGGTCAGGTCGAGCAGCTTGAGCCGGTGCCCGCCGTACTCGCCGAGCTGCCGCCACTGGGCTGTCGCAGCCGCCAGGAAGTCCAGCACCCCGGCGTCGAGCTCGGGCAGCGTGAAGCCGGGCGAGAACGCGGCCGGGTTGTCGGTCACCGGGTCGGGGTCGGCCACGCACCGCTCGATGGCCATCGGCAGCAACTCGTAGAAGTCGATCAGTAGGTTGGCGCTCGTCACCGGCTTCGCTGCCGGCGCCGCTACCGCGGGAGCGGCCATCGCTGAGTTGGGCATCAGACTCGGGTCTCCTGTTCGGCAGTTGTGCTGCCTGGTCGGTGGGTCTGCGCTCGGTCCGGCGGCTCGGTGCGCAGCCGGTCCCGCAGGGCGTGCAGCTCCGCGGTGGCGGAGGCCAGTTCGGCTACCGGGAAGCCGGCGGCGAGCGCCGGCGCGAACCGCTCCAGCTCGGCGGTCGCGGCCGGGCCGAAGCGCACCCCGCCACCCTCGACCACGACGCCGTCGGCAAGTGCGGCCCGCTGGTTGAACTCGATCGCCTCGTCGCGGCTCACGCCCGGCGGTAGCCGCAGCGCCAGTTCGGAGCCGCGGACAGTCACGGGATAACCGCCTGGCAGGCCGAGCGGTCCCGGCAGGTGAGTCTCGACCGTGGTGCCGTCCCCGCGCAGCAGCGCCGCCAGCAGAAGTGCGGCGGTGTGCCCGGTGACCTGGTTGAGCTCGGTGCGATCGGTGGCCCGCTGCTCGGCCAGCAGCGGCGTGACGGCGACAGGTTGGCCGTCCAGCCACCCGAGTGCCTCGGGCTCGCCGGGCTTGGGGGTGTGCAGGTGCAGATGATGCGCAAGCATTCGCAGCCTTCGCTGGTCCGGCAACTCGAGATCAGCCTGGACGCTGGCCGCGAGCAGGCCGATGTTGCCGATCCCGCACAGCACGGGTGTGCCCAGCGTGTGCAGCAGTGGGTTCACCGCGTCCGGAAAGCACGCGTTGACCAGCCACGGCCGCGGATCCCGGCCGGCGAGCAGGCGCCCGACCCGGCCGGCCAGCTCGGCCTGGAACGGCAGCGTGAGCCCGAACCCGGCCCGTCGCAGCAGCTCGGTCCAGGCCGACGGCCGCGACAGCCTCTCCCACGGCGACTGGGTCGACGCGCACACCAGCACGCCCTCGACGGTGTGCACGCTCTCGAGCACCGCCTCGGGCTCGCCGGCGACTGCTTCGAACGTGACGGAACGCCCGCCGGCGGCGGCCCTGGCTCCGGCGACGAAGCACAGCTGCCTCGCCTTGTCGATGTTGCGGCCGATCACCACGACGTGCGCGGGTACGGCACACACCGCGGCCAGCGAGTAGCACGCCGCACGAGAGAGGCTGCCCGTGCCGACCACGGCGATCGTGGTTGGCGCCGGAGCGCGCCGGTCAACCGACAAGACCGTGGCGCGCCTTGCGCAAAGTTGTTGTTACGTACACGAAAACGAATCTCCCCGGTAGAACACTTGCGCTAAGCAGTGCGTTCAGCGTCACCGCCGAGACGGTTGGCGATGTTACCTCGTCGTCGCCGGGAGGGAAGTTCATTGCATCCGGTCAACCTTCCGATACGCACGGTTATCTAACTGAGAGTGATCATGTGACTATCGAGGGTCGCAGTTGAATTCGCAGAGCACTGCGGGCACTCTTGCCGGCGATGGCTGGTGAGGATCCGGAGCGCTGGTTCGTCCGATACGTCCGCCGCCCGGACGCCGAGGTGCAGCTGTTCTGCCTGCCCTACGCCGGTGCCGGGGCGTCTGCCTTCCGCGCGTGGCCGGCCGCGTTCGGGCCGCGGGTGGAGGTGATCGCGGTGCAGCTGCCCGGCCGCGAGAACCGCATCCGCGAGCCGCTCGCGCTCGACTCCGCGCAGATCGCCGCGGCGATCAACGCGGCCGCCGACCGACCGTTCGCGATCTTCGGGCACTCGCTCGGCGGGCGCCTCGGCTTCGAGGTGATCAGGGCGATGCGCCGGGCCGGATCGCCGCAGCCGCAACGGTTCTACCCCAGCGCCAGCAGGGCGCCCGACCAGACGGCCGAGAGCCCGCTCGACGGGCTGTCCAGGCTGTCCGATCAGGACCTGGTCGACCGGCTGGCGGCGGCCGGCGGCTTCCCGGCCGCGGTGCTGGCGATGCCGGAGCTGATGGAGCTGGTGCTGCCGACGCTGCGCGCCGACCTGCGCTGGGTCGACGGCTACCAGTACGTGCCGGAGCCGCCGCTGGAGATGCCGCTGATCGCGTTCGCCGGCGAGTACGACGAAGGGGCGCCGCCGGCGCGGATGGCCGGCTGGCTGCGGCAGACCACCGCCGGCGGGACGCTGCAGACGCTGCGGGGTGGTCACTTCTTCCTGCAGGAGCGGTTCGAGGAGCTGATCGGGCTGATCGAGGCCGACCTGCTGGCCGTAACCGCGAAGTGAGCCGGGACATGAGCGGTGATGCCAGCCGAGACGTGAGCCGCGAGGTCGCCGCCGCGGCCGCCGTGCTGCGTTGCTACAGCGGCTCGCCGCTGGTCGAGCTGGAGGTGCCGGACGGCACTGACGATTCGTGTGCCGCCCACGATCCAGGCGGGATCGTCGAGGACGGGCGGCCCGGGCCGGCGGACCTCGCCGCGCTGTCGGGCATTCCGAGCCGGGCTCGCCTCGAACCGGGGCCACGGCTGAGCTTCGACACCGACATCCCCGAGCCGTTCGCGCGGTGCATGGCGCAGGATCTCGCGGCCGTCCTGGCTGCGTCGGACACGCCTGACAGGCTCACCGCGCCAGCCGAACTCACCGCGCCAGCCGAACTCACCGTGCTCGCCGAGCCGGCGACCGAGCGACTCGGCACCGCACCGGCTCGGCCGGCCTGGCCGGCGCTGCCCGACCTACCCGCGGGGTCGATCGCGGACGAGTTCTGGCTGCGGGTGGCTGAGTTCGCCGACCGGCCGGCGGTCGTCGACGAAGACGGCGCCGAGCTGAGCTACGCCGAGCTCGGCCGGCGCGTGGCCTCGCTCGTGGCCCTGCTTGGCGCAAGGCCGGGGGAGCGGGTCGGGCTGCTGCTCGACCACGGCGCCGCAACGGTCGCGGCGATCCTCGCCACGCTCACCGCGGGCGCCGCGTACGTCCCGCTCGACCCGCGCTACCCCATGCCGCGGTTGCTCGCGATGGCCGACCACGCCCGCCTCGGCGCGATCCTGAGCAGCGCGGCGCACCTGCCGCTGGCCGCCGGCCTCGCCGGCGGTGCGCAGGTCCTCGACGTCGCCGCCGCGCCGCCCGTGGGGAGTCCTGACCCGCCCGACCTGCCGCCGGTCGACCCAGGCGGCCCCGCGTACATCCTCTACACCAGCGGCTCGACGGGGCTGCCCAAGGGCGTCGTGCAGACCCACCGCAACGCCCTGCACCAGGTGCGGCTGCACCGGACGAACCTGCGGCTCACCCCGGACGACCGTCTCAGCGTGGTTTCCTCGTTCGGCTTCGACATGGCCGTCACCGACACCTTCGCGGCGCTGCTCACCGGCGGCTGCTGCGTGCCGGTCGACGTCAGGGCGCTGGGGTTGAACGGGCTGGCCGGGGCCCTGCGCCGGCACCGGGTCTCGATCTACCATTCGACGCCGACCGTGTTCCGCTACCTCGCCGACTGCATCGACTCGCCGCTGCCGGACCTGCGCGCCGTCGTGCTCGGTGGCGAGCCGGTGACCGGCGAGGACCTCGACCGCTGCCGGCGGGTCGCGGCGCCGGACGCGGTCATGGTCAACGGCTACGGCGCCACCGAGATCAGCTTCGCGGTGCAGAACCACCTGCCGGTGGCCACCTCTACCGCCGGCGCCGTCGTGCCGATCGGTGTGCCGCTGGCCGGTGCCCGGGTCGGGCTGCTCGGGCCGGACGGATCGCCGTCGGCTGTCGTCGGTGAGATCGCGATCAGCAGCGAGTTCCTCGCCGGCTACTGGGAGAACCCCGCCGAGTCGGCGCGGTTCGACCTCGACCACCGTGGCGTCCGCCGCTACCACACCGGCGACCTCGGCCGCCGCCTGCCCGACGGGACGCTCGAGTACCTGGGCCGCCGTGATCGCCAGGTCAAGATCCGCGGCTACCGGGTGGAGCCGGCCGAGGTCGAGCACGAGTTGCGAGCCATCGGCGGTGTGACGCACGCCGCCGTACTCGCCGACGGTGAGCAGCTGCGGGCGTTCGTCGTCTCGTCGCACGACCCGGACGCCGTTCGCGCGGCGCTGGCCGGCCGGCTCCCTGAGTACCTGGTCCCCGCGACCGTCACGCCCGTGGCAGAACTTCCGCTCACCCCCACCGGCAAGGTCGACTCCCGCGCGCTGCTGGCGCTCGCCCCGGCGCCGCCCCCGGTGGCCTCGTCGGGCGGCCTCGAGGGCCTGATCGCCGCGACCTGGGCCGAGGCGCTCGGTCGCGAGATCGGCCGCCACGACCGCTTCTTCGACGTCGGCGCGCACTCGCTGGTCGCCGCCAAGGTCCACCACCGGCTGGTCGAGCGCCTCGGCCGCCGGTTCCCGCTCACCGACCTGTACGCACACCCCACGATCGCCGGCCTCGCCGGACATCTGGACGGCGCCGAGCGGTCCGCCACGGTCGAGCAAGCCGCCCGACGAATGGCCCGCCGCCGCGCAGCCCGCGGCCGCCGCTAGCCGAGGGCGGCACCGGCAGCTAACCCGTGCCCAGGGTCAGCTCGTGCACCGTGTCGTACCGCTGGCCGGTGGTGAGGCGGACCGATAGGCCCTGCAGGTCGTAGACCGCGGACCACTGAGTGTGCCCCTGTGCGACCGTCGCCAGCAGCGCCATCGCCTCGGCCGAGGTCAACGCGCCGCCGGTCGCGGCGAGCCTGGTGTCGGCGGTGGTGTAGCGGTGGAAGCCGGAGCGGTCGGTGACGTCGGACAGGTAGAAGTTCTCCATGACCTGCCGGCGGTCCTGCCCGGGCACGACGCGCACCTGGCCGGCCACGAACTCGACGGCGGCCGACTTGCCGCTGGCGTCCGCCACCAGGTAGTGCAGCCCTGGCCCGCCGTCGAAGTCGATGTTGTAGGACTTGAGCACGCCGACGGCCTCGTCGACGGTCCGCGCGTGGTCGAGCACCTGGCGCATGACCCCGACGCTGCCGACCGCGGCCCGTCCCGGGCGCACCTGCGACCGCAGGTCGTCGACCGCCGCCATGCCGATGGTCAGCCCGTGTTCGTTCATCCCGTCGAACGGCACCGCCACCGCCCCCAGCAGCGCCTCCCGCTTGGCCGGGTCGTCGACGTCGGAGTCCGAGGTGAACCCGAGGTAGGAGATGTCGACGACGGAGATCGAGCGGTGCCCGTCGGCCGGGTTGGCGGTCAGCACCAGCGCCGGGTTGTGGTCCCAGTCGAAGTTGCGCCCGAAGAGCGGCCGGTCGCCGGCCGCGAGGAACACGGTGCACGCGAACGGCTTGCGCAGCGCGTGCGCCGAAGTCGTCGGCTCCGAGACCGGCACCGTCTTCACCGTCGGAGCCGGTTCGGCCCCCGCGTCGACCCGCGGCGCCGGCCCGAAGTAGCTCATCGCGTACAGCGGATGGTCGTCGAGCTTGCGCAGCGTGGCCAGGCTCCGCCGCGCCTGCTCCGCCGACGGCGTCACCAGCAGGGGCTTCGCCTTGGTCTGGGTCTGCGCCACGGGCACGCCGGTTGGCTGGTCTGCCGCCGGAGCAGGCTGGTCCGGCTGGGGCGAGGCCAGTGTCATCCCCACGACGGCGGCACCGGCCACTAGCACGAGGCAGGCGGCCGCTAACGCCGCCCGGCTCGGTCTCCGCGCCAGACCCGACACACTCCCGACCGTATACCGCCGGATGCCACCGGCGCGATTGGTCCTCCGGTCACGATTGCGCCAGGGCCGCCGGCGAACCATGACGGGAACGGCTCCGCCGGCGAAATGCGTCAACGGCTCAACCGCTTCGGCCAGAAGAATGTCACGCAACTCGGCGAAAGCGAAAAACAATCCGAGTGGAGCCTTTTCCGCGGGGCGCCCGCCCGACGAGCCGGTCGCAGTACGCGATCCGGGTGAACCTGTCCCGGGCGGAAGCCAATCCGGAGCAGCAAACTGTCACCACCGGTCACTCTGTGTCATTAAGACAGCGAGATTTTGAGATAGACCGTCACAGTCCGTATACCTGATTACTGGCACTTGAAGTGGACAACTTGACAAGGTTTGGCCAAACTCGACCTCTTGGCCCGGGATCAATGCGATCCCCTTGAATGTCGCGGAGGGTCCCCGAATGGCCGACGCTGTGTCGGACCTCATTGCAGAGTTGAAGACGCTGCGTAAAGGGCGTGGCCTCTATGTCCGCCAGATCGGTGACCGCATGGGTCCGATGCTCTCGCTGGTGTGCGGTGTCGTAAGGGGCGACGGCCCGGCCGAGATCCGTGACAAGTTGTCCAAACGGCTGCAGAGCCTGGCCGCCGACCTGCCCCACGACCTTCGTCTGGCCGTGCTCGCGGCGTTCGCGATCGAACGGGACGCCCGGCTGCCGTTCTACCAGGACCGTGTGCGCTGGGTCGCCGCCCGGTTGCGGCGCGACGAGCGCACCGCCCGTCGGCGCATCGACGAAGGAATCGAACGCCTGGCGGAGCTCGCTACGTCCGGGGGTGTTGGCAGACGACCCGGGGAACAGGACGGTCCCCGCTGGTACGTCGAGGAAATTCGGGCCGCTCTGATGGCGCAGCTGCCGGTGCCGGAGGTACTGGAATTCCGCCGCATCGTCTCCGAGCAGGACGACCTCGGCGAGATCGACCTTGCGCTATCGCTCACTGTGCCACCCGGCACGGCGGATCCGAGCGCGGAACGAGGCCTTCGCGTCGACGTGATCTACGGCGGCACCCTGGTGGCCAGGTCGCGCGAGGCCGCCGACCGGTTCGGCTTCGCGCTCGAGCTCCCGCGGCCGTTGGATCAATTCGACAAGCACGAGTACGGCCTGCGCTACCGGCCCGACGACAACCAGCCGATGCAGCCGCACTACGTGTGCGTGCTCAGGTGCCGCTGCGACCGATTCGACCTCCGGGTGCGCTTCGACCGCCGGCGGCCGCCGCGCAGGATCTGGCGCCTGGCTGGGGCCTTCCAGCGCGACCTCGACGACCCGGTCGGCCGCGGTCAGGTCGTCGAGCTCGACAGCGCCGGCGAACTGCGCGTGCAGTTCAGCCACCTCGCCCCTGGCTTGGTGTACGGCGTGCGCTGGGAGTACTGACGCCCCGTCGATGAGGTGGACGGCTGGATGGTCCGGTCAGGAACACGCCCCCGATGTGACCGCCCGCCACCCGGACCATCCAGCATCCAGCACCCCCGCGCCGTATGAGACCATATGAGAGTTACAGTTCGCAAGTTTCTTACCCATCTGGGTCAACCCGTTCAGGGGTGCCGGTCACAAGCCGACACCGCCTGTGGATCAACCGGCCCGTGTTGATCAACCGACCCCGACCGGGGATGCTGTGCGCGCGAGGAGGTGTGACGGTGGCCAATGGGGCAAGCCCTGCCGTGGAGCGCAGACGGCTCGCGCTCGAACTTCGCCGGTTACGGACCGAGGCCGGCAAGACGATCTACGACGTCGCTGATCGGCTCGAGTGCTCCGCCGGCAAGGTCAGCCGCGTCGAGATGGGCGTGGTCGGGGCGCGGATCCAGGACGTCCGCGAGATGCTCGACCTCTACGGCGTGCGCGGTGATCAGCGCGAGCAACTGCTCGAGCTGGTCCGCCGATCCCGCAGGCGTGCCTGGTGGCAGGACTTCGCCGGCGTCGTGCCCCCGGAGTCGGCCAAGCTCTACGGGCTGGAGGCCGGTGCCGCCGCGATCGACGCGCACAGCGTCGCGCTCGTGCCCGGCCTGCTGCAGACCGACGGCTACGCCCGGGCGATCATCGGCTCGCCACCGGACGCGACGCGCGAGACCATCGACCGGCGCATCCAGCTGCGCAGGCGGCGCCAGGAGTTGATCGACCGCACCGATCCGCCCGCTATCAGGTTCGTCCTGCACCAGGCCGCCATCAATGCGCTGATCGGCACCAGGGCCGAAATGGCCGCGCAGCTACGCCACCTGCTAGACGTCGGCGAGCGCCCACACGTCACCCTGCAGGTGATCCGCGCCGACGCGGGTGCCTACGCCGCTGCCGGGGTGTCCTTCACCGCCTTCGGCTTCGCACACGAGGCCGACCCGAAGATCGTCTTCCTGGAGCAGTTGACCAGGAACACGTTCATCGAGGACCTGGAGGAGGTCGACGAGTACACCAAGGCCTTCGAATCCGCG
>OBLK01000360.1_pt1 | contig 10963 bp, 8 predicted proteins | sample 1518871 | NCBI WGS metagenome assembly OBLK01 (sample SAMEA2464837, study PRJEB22497) | soil metagenome | biome: Grassland; feature: Farmland; material: Clay | place: Australia | collected 2013-02-01 | depth 0.8 m
CGTCGAGGCCGGGCCCGGTGCGGATTCGTCGAGGTGCCGCTCGACTACGCCAACCCATCCGGCGCCAAGATCCAGCTTGCGGTTTCCCGGGTGCCGCACAAGACGCCGGACTCGCAGGCGCAGGGCCCGATGCTGGTGAACCCGGGCGGCCCGGGCGGTTCGGGTCTGGTCTACGCCATCCTGGGCGGGCTGGTGCCCGACGGTGGCGGGGACAGCTACGACTGGATCGGGTTCGACCCGCGCGGCGTCAGCTCCAGCCGCCCGGCGCTGTCCTGCATCCCGGACTACAGCGGCTACAACCGGCCGTACTACGTGCCGATCACCCCGCAACTGGAGCAGACCTGGCTGCAACGCGCCGAGGGCTACGCCAACGCGTGTGACCGCGCCCAGCACGAGTTGCTGGCGCACCTGAAGACGGTCGACTCGGCGCGAGACATGGACAGCATCCGCAAGGCCCTCGGCGCACCGCAGATCAGCTACTACGGGTACTCGTACGGCACGTACATCGGGCAGGTCTACGGCACGCTGTTCCCGGACAGGCTCCGGCGCATGGTGCTCGACAGCAATGTGCACCAGAAATGGGTCTGGTACGAGGGCAACCTCGAGCAGAGCCTCGCGTTCGACCGCAACCTCAAGATCTTCTTCGACTGGGTCGCGAGGTACGACACGGTGTACGACCTGGGTACGACCGGTCCGGACGTCGAGCGGCTGTTCTACAGCGAGCAGGCTGAGCTGCTTGCGCAGCCGGCCGGCGGGATCATCGGGCCGGACGAGTGGACCGACCTGTTCGTCCGGGCCGCGTACTTCGTGGACGGCTGGCAGGTGGTGGCCGACGCGTTCGCCAGTTGGGTGCACGACGGCGACTGGCAGGCCCTGCAGGACCTGTACGGCCACCCGCCGTTCAACGACAACGGCTACGCGATCTACCTCGCAGTGTTGTGCACAGACGTGCAGTGGCCGCTCGACTGGGACAAGTGGCGCCGGGACAACTGGCGGATCTACTTCAAGGCCCCGTATGCGACCTGGGGCAATGCCTGGGGCAACGCCCCATGCGTCTTCTGGGGCGCCGAGGCCGGCACCCCGGTGCGGGTGGACGGGCGCAGGGTGCGCAGCGCCCTGCTGATCAACGAGACGCTGGACGCGGCCACCCCGATCGAGGGCGCGTTCGAGGCCCGCCGGTTGTTCCCGAACTCCGTGCTGATCGAGGGCGTCGGCGGCACCACGCACTCCGGCTCACTGTCCGGGGTGGCCTGCACCGACGACCGGATCGTGGCGTACCTGAAGACCGGTGACCTGCCGACCCGCAGGCCCGGCAACAACCGGTCGGACGTGCAGTGCCCGCCGGTTCCGCAGCCGGTGCCGGCCGACGCCCAGCAGCGCACGATCGGCACGACCTCGGTGGCCGACCTGCACCGGGAGTCCTTCCGGCGATGAGCCGAGCACCCGTCGGGATTCTGCCCGGTCGCCGAACGCGCTCGCCTACATCGGTCCTTCGTGCCGCGTCGACGGGTCAGATTCCACCCCTCGCATCAAAGGTGGCTACATATTTCGAGCCGGGGACTACCGGCCGCGAGTTCGCTTGGTGGGATGTAGGGTACTGGCGCGTGACCGATGTTATGGAGTTGCGCCAGTACACGCTGCACCCCGGGCAACGGGACGTATTGATCGAACTGTTCGATCGAGAATTCGTGGAGACCCAGGAAGAGACCGGGATGCGCATCTTGGGCCAGTTCCGGGACCTCGACAGGCCGAACCGATTCGTGTGGGTGCGGAGCTTTCCCGACATGGCGACCCGGGTGGAGTCGTTGACGGCCTTCTACACCGGGCCGGCGTGGAAGGCACACAGCCGTGCCGCCAACGTCACGATGCAGGACGTCGACAACGTGCTGCTACTACGTCCGACCGCGTCGAGCCCCGCATTCGACCTCGACCCCGCGGTGCGCGACACCCCGGCCTCGTCGCTGGTCGTAGCCACCGTCTACTCGCTGCCGGCGCCGGCGGACGACGAGACGGTCCGCTTCTTCCAGGACACGGTCATCCCGCTACTGGTGAAGGCCGGCGCCAAGCCCCTGGCGCTGTTGCAGACCGAGTACGCCGAGAACAACTTCCCCGCCCTGCCGGTCCGCACCGGCGAGCACGTACTGGTCCTGTTCGTCTCGTTCCCCAGCCAGGACGCCCACGCCCAGCACACCAACCGGCTTGCCGAGCTTCCCGAATGGGCCGACGTTCAGGCACGGCTGCCGGCGTCTGTCGAGCGGCTGCGCCTGGCGCCGACGGAACGCTCGATGCTGCGCTGAGCTCGGGCATCGACCCGTGGGCAACCGATACCGAGCTCGGTGAAGCACACGCGGACCCGGTCCTCCAGGTCGTTCATGGCCTGTCGCACGGAGCGGTATTCGGCCACGGCGGCGGCGCGGGACCGGCGGCGGAACGCCAGGTGGTGGCCTGGCGCCGCCTGGCCGAGCGCGAACTGACCGACTCGTGTGGCGACGGCGACCACCGGGTAGCCGGCCGTCACCGGGCGGCCGCGGAGCAGCACGAGCAACTCGCCGGACGGGGTCACCTCGACGGCGCCGGTCGGCACGCCTCGCGAGAGCGGCTCGTGCCGGTCCAACCGGGTCGGGGCCGGACCGAGCAGCCGCAGGCCGGCGTGGTCGGAGGTCGGCGAGACCTGGAACCCCGCGCCGAACACGGTGTCCTCGACGCAGGTGAAGCCGGTGGCGTCGGGCGTTTCGACGACATCGACGGTCCAGGTGGTGCCGAACCGGGGCACCGGCACCACCAGACGGAACAGCGGATGGCGGAAGACCGGATGGTCGAGCACGACGTGGTCGGCGTCCACGGCGATCCGGCTGCCGGTCCGCAGCCAGGTGCCGAAGCCCAGCAACGGATCGGGGGCGCAGCTGCCGAGCCACCTGGGCACCTCTATCGCGCCGCGCACCGCGACGTACCCACGTAGTCCACTGTGGACGTTCGAGATGGTGACCGGCGCCCCCGCAGGCACGCACACCGGCTGCCACCGTTGCTGCTCGTGCGCGCCGACGAGCAGGGTCGCCGGCGCGCCGGTCACCGCGATCAGCGCGGGGCAGCTCGGCGTGAACGACAGCGCCGACGCAGTGATCTCGATCAAGGGAGCGGGCTCCCGGTTTCCCACCAGGATGTTGGCGACCGCGGCCGAGTACTGGTCGGCGGCGCCGTTGGGGGCGATGCCGGCGCGGGCGCAGCCGAAGCGGCCGAGGTCGGTCACGGCGGCCAGGCCGGCCCGGTGCACCAGCAGCCGGTCAACCATGCCCGCCCGGCCCGGAGCGTGCTGGCTCGAAGCGCATTACGTCGCCGGGACGGCAGTGCAGGCCGGCCAGATCGGCCAGGCCCAGCGGAGTGCGGCCGATCAGCCGCCAACCTCCTGGCGACGGCACCGGATAGATCACCGACTGGTGTCCGGCGACCGCCACCGAGCCGGGCGGGACTCGCACGCGTGGCCGCGGGCAGCGGGCGACCGGCGCCGGGAACGCCGGGCCGTCCAGCATCGGCGCCCCGGCCGGGGATCCGCGGAACCGGACGGTCCACGGCGTCGCGGCGTGCCGCCGGACGACCTCGGCCGGCGCGATGCCCAGCTGGTGCGCCACGTCGTCGAGGTCGGGGCCGTGCTCGCCGCCGTAGCGCACCGGAACCCGGATGGTCGCGGGCGCGGGTACAGCGGATACCGGCCGGGCGGCGCGCAGTGCCGACGCCACCTCCTCGAACGTCGTGCGTGCGCAGTCGAACTCGACGAGCAGGGCGTCGTAGGTGGCCACGATGTCGGACACGCCGGGGTGGCGGTCGGCCTCGAGCGCGTCGGCGAGCCGTTGCACGGTGCGCCAACGTTGCTCGGCGGTGCCGGCGGACGCCAGGACTAGAAGCGCCGAGTCGCCGTAAGGCACGACCGCCGGTCCGGTCATGTTCGAGCGGCCAGGACCGAGGTCAGCGGCCGCAGCTCGACCCCGGCGGCGACCAGGCCGGCGCGCACCGCCCCGGCCAGCTCGACCGCGCCCGGGGTGTCCCCGTGCAGCAGCACAGTGTCGGGACGCAGCGGGATGTCCCGCCCGGTCGCCGCGGTGACCACGCCCTCGGTGACCATGCGGATCACCCTGGCGGTCACCTCGCCGTGGTCGGTGAGCACGGCGCCGGGCTGCGACCGGCCGACAAGCGAACCGTCCTCGCGGTAGGCCCGGTCGGCCAGGCCGAGCACCGCGACCGGAAGGCCGGCCTCGCGCGCCGCATCGGTCAGCGCACCCGGCAACGCCACGACGGCCGCCGCCGGATCGAACGCGGCGACCGCGTCCGCGATCGCGCCGGCCCACTGTGGATCGTGCACCGCGACGTTGCCCAGCTGCCCGTGCGGGGTGACATGCCGCACCCGGGTGCCGTGCGCGCGGGCGAACGCGTCCAGGGCGCCGAGCTGGTAGAGCACGTCGGTGTGGATCTCGTGCGGGCTCGCCTCGATCGTGCGCCGGCCGAACCCGGTGCGGTCGGGCAACCCCGGGTGCGCGCCGACGCTCACGCCTCGGCGCACGCAGTCGGCCACCGTGTCGTACATGATCCGCGGGTCGCCGGCGTGGAAGCCACAGGCGACGTTGGCCGACGTCACGATGTCCAGCAGGGCCAGGTCGTCGCCGAGCCGGTAGGCGCCGAAGCCCTCGCCCAGATCGGCCGCCAGGTCGACGATCACCGCGGGCTCGTCGCGACGATCAGGTCCCGGACCGCGGCGATCCCCCGGGCGACCCGGTCCGGCGGCTCGGTGCCGACCGAGATCCGGATGTGCCGGTCGCACGACGCGCCGTAGGCGATGCCGGCGACCACGCTGACCGCGCTCTCCCGCAGCAGCCGGGTGGTGAACTCGATCGACCGCAAGGTGGACCGGCCCAGCGAGGCGAACAGGTAGAACGTCGCCGAACCGGGCAGCGTCGCGATGCCGGCCTCGGCGAGCTGGCCGTCGACCTCCTGTCGCAGGGCCACCACCTTGCGGATCTGCGGCCTGGTGATCTCCAGGATGTCGTCGAAGTGCTCGGCCAGGTAGCACGAAAGGATCGTCGGCGCGCAGGTGATCAGGTGTTGGTTGACCTTCAGCACCTGGTCGATCAGCGTCCGGTGCGCGATCACGTAGCCGACCCGCCAGCCCGATACGCCGTAGTTCTTCGACATCGAGTTGACCGTGACGGTGTGCCGCAGCTCCGGGTCGAAGGCGCCGCACGCACGGAACGGGGTTTCCGGCGGCACGAACTCGTTGTACGCCTCGTCCGCGATGACCATCAGCCCGTGCGCATCCGCCAGGTCGTGCACGAACTGCAGCTCGGCCTCGGTGTGCACGCGACCGGAGGGGTTGTTCGGATTGTTGATCACGATGGCCCTGGTGCGCGGGGTGACGTAGCGGGCCAGGTCCAGCACGGCAACGTCGTGCGGCACCATCACCGGAACGCCGCGGCACAGCCGCACCTGTTCGGGATAGCTCAGCCAGAACGGCTCCGGGACGATCACCTCGTCGCCCGGTTCGAGCAGGGCCAGCAGCACCATGTAGATGGCCACCTTGGACCCAGCGGTGACCAGGATCTCCTGCTCGGGGTCGACCGGGACGTCGAACCCGTCCTGGTAGTAGGCGGCGAGCCGGCGGCGAAGCTGCACCAGGCCGCGGGAGTGTGAGTAGTGGTGCAGGCCGCCGCCGGCCAGGTCGTCGAACCTGGGCAGCGGGAGGTCGAAGAACGCCTCACCGAGCGACAGCGTGACGATGTCGTGCCCGGCCGCGCGCAGCTCGTAGACCAGGTTGTTGTACTTGATGGACAGCGCCTGCCCCACGCCGTCGACCAGGGACGATGCCCGGATCGGCGCCGGCGCGACTGCGGTGGCGGCGATACTCGATGGACTCATTGGCAGCTTCCTCACAGGACGCGCGTCTGACCGGTGCCCCAGACCACGTTCTTCACGGTGGTCAGCGCGGCCAGCCCCATCGGCCCGCGCACATGCAGCTTCTGCGTGGACACACCGATCTCCACGCCGTAGCCGAACTCGCCGCCGTCGGAATAGCGGGTCGAGGTGTTGACGAACACGCTGCCCGAGTCGACCTGGGCGGCGAACCGGCGGGCCACGTCGATGTCCCTTGCCACGATCGCCTCGGCGTTGGAGGTCCCCCACCTGCCGATGTGCGCGACGGCCTCGGCCACGTCCGGCACCACGCGCACGGCCAGCACGAGGTCCAGGTACTCGGTGCCCCAGTCCTGATCGGTCGCCGGCACCGCCTTGGGCCAGACCTCGCAGGTGACGGGGCATCCGCGGATCTCCACCCCGGCAGCGGCCAGGTCGTCGAGCACGCCGGGCAGCCAGCCCGTGGCCAGGTTCTGGTGGACCAGCATGGTCTCCATCGCATTGCACACGCTGGGCCGGGAGGTCTTGGCGTTGACCGTGACCGCGGTGGCGGTGTCCGGGTCGGCCGAGCCGTCGACGTAGACGTGGCAGTTCCCCGCCCCGTCGATCACGGTCGGCACGGTGGCGTTGCGTTCCACCGAGTCGATCAGCTCCGGTCCACCGCGCGGCACCAGCAGGTCCACGTACTCCTTGGCACGCATGAGCTCGAGGGCGCCTTCACGAGACGGCTCGGTGATCAGCTGGACCGCGGCGGCCGGCACCTCGGGATGCCGCTCGATCGCGTCGTCGAGCGCCGCCATGATCGCCGAGTTGGTCGCCATCGCCATCGAGGAGCCGCGAAGGACCGCGCAGTTGCCCGACTTCAGGCACAGCGCGGCGACCTCGGCCGTGACGTTGGGACGGGCCTCGTAGATCACCGCGATCACTCCGAGCGGCTCGCGGACCCGCTCGATCAGCAGACCGTTCGGCCTGGTCCAGCCCTCCACCACCTGGCCGACCGGATCGGGCAGGTCGGCGATGGTGCGGATGGCCGAAACCAGGCCGTCGGCCCGCCGCTCGGTCAGCGTGAGCCGGTCGACCAGTGTGGTCGACACGCCGGCGGCGCGGGCAGCGGCCACGTCGGCCGCGTTGGCCCCGATGATCTGCGCGCGGTGCGCGTCGATGGCGCCGGCCATGTCCTGCAGCAGCGCGTCCTTCTGCGCCGTGCTCAGGCACTTGACCGCGGTCCAGGCAGCAGCCGCGGCGCGGCAGACGTCGGTCACCGTCATGGCAGATCCTCCACGATCCGTACGTAGTCGCCACGGGCGACGATGGGGGCGGCCGGTTCACATCCGGGCCCGGCGAGGCAGCCCGCGGTGCCCCTGGCCAGCGGCCGGCCGGCGGCATCCCTGATCTCCACCACGTCACCCGCCACGAAACCGCCGTGTGTTGCGCCGATGTGGTGGTGACGCAGGGTCTCGCCGCGCTCGAACGCGGCCAGGCCGGCCGGGGTGCAGTGCAGAACCCCCCGAGGCGGCGCGCGGAACGCGCGCCACAGCGCACGCAGGCTCGGGGTCGCACCGGTGACGGCGCGCGGGCGGAACGCGGTGCCCACCGGCCGGCCACGATGCGCGGCGATCAGCACGTCGGGGTCGTCGGTGTCGGCGATCACCGTTCGCACTCCGCGCAACGTCGCGATCCAGCAGGCGCCGAGCTTCATCCGCATGCCACCGGTGCCGCCGTCCCCGATCGAGCCGCCGGCCAGCCCCTCGAGCTCGGGGGTGAGCGCGACGACGTCGCCGATGTGCCTGGCGCCCTCGGCGAGCAGCGGATTGCTGTCGTAGAGCCCTGGCACGTTGGTCAGCAGCAGGAGCAGCCCGGCCTGCAGGTAGCCGCAGAGCAGCGCGGCGAGCACGTCGTTGTTTTGCACGCCGAGCGCGTCGTTCTCGTTGACCACCGGCACCATGCCCAGCGCCAGCATCGTGTCCAGGGTCTGCCGCACCCGGCAGTCGCGGCCCGGATCGACGAGGTCCGGCGGGGTGAGCAGGAGCTGGCCGGTCTGCAGGCCGCGGTCGGCGAACGCGGCCTCGATCGCCGAGTACAACCGCGACTGGCCCAGCGCCGCCGACACCTGCTGGGTCACCAGGTCACGCGCGGCCAGCGCGGGATGCCTGGTGCCGCCGATGGCGATCGCCCCAGAGGCGACCAGTACCGGCCGCAGCCCGCCTACCAGTCCTCTGTGGACCGAATCGCACAGGCGGTCCAGCTTGACCCGGTCGAGCCGGCCGTCGGTGACCAGCGAGGAGGTGCCGATCTTGAGCACCACGCGGTGACCGGCTACCGGAACGTGATCAGCGCGCGTCGCGGCGGCTGGCGAATTGTTTGTCAGCATGGGTTTCTCGTGCTCCACGGGGACCCTGGAACGAACGGCACGGCCGATGCTCGCCGCCGCCGATGTGGCCCCCATGTAGCCGCGATGCGTCCCCGCTGTTTCGGCGGCAGGGTCCGGCGGCGGCGCCCGGTGCACCACGGCCCGGCTGCATTACCGCTGCATCGCCGGTGCATCACCACCACATCGCTCGTCGGGACTCTGAGCACAGGCAATGGGAACAGCGCAGCAAATGCCCAATGACGTTTGGAAGGCGGGCGATGACCGCACAACTGGACCTCGACACCGCGATCGCCAAGTACGCCACAGCCTCCTTCGACGACAGTGCGGTGCTGCTGGACGTCGGACTGGAGTCACTGTCTCTGCTGCGCCTCGCGGTCGAGGTGGCCACCGACGACGACGTCGAGATCGACGCGACCAGGCTGGTCGACCTGCGGACCGTCGGCGAGCTCAAGCAGTGGCTGGCCGAGCTGGCCATGCCCGGCACGGACGAAAGCGCGGACCCACGATGACCGCCGACTTGCAGCAGGCCGCGCCGCCGGCGACCCTGCCGATCACCGAGTCCCAGCAGGGCCTGCTGGTGGTGGACAACCTGGTCTCGGCCAGGGAGATCTACAACCAGGTCGCCCAGTTCGACCTCGACCCTGCCAGGTGCACGGCGCCACTGGCCGAAACGGTGACCCGGGCGCTGATCACCCTGGTCACCGTCCAGCCGGCGCTTCGCCAGGTGTTCGGGCTGCACCCGCAGATGCACGCCAGGCTGTTGCCGCCACCGACCGAGGCGGACCTGCCCCTGGAATCGGTCGCCGTGCCGCCCGCCGACTACGCCGCCGCCGTCGCCGCGATGAGCGCGAGCATCGGGCGCACACCGTTCGACCTGACCGTCGGTCCGGTGTACCGGTTGGGGTTCGTGCACGCCACCGACGGCAGTGCCGCCGCGATCCTGATCTGCGCGCACCACCTGGTCGGCGACGGCGTGTCGATGGGCCCGCTCGTGCGTGACCTCGACCTGGCCCTGGCCGGCCCGGTCGACGTGGCGGCGCTGCGCGAGACCAGGGAGGCCGCCCTGGCGAAGGAACTGCGCGCCCAGCAGCGCGCGGCCTCCTCGCCGCGCACGGCCGAACGCGTGACGAGCTGGGCCGAGCAGCTGCGCGACGTCCCGCCACTGGTGCTCTACCCGAGGCCGGCGCGGCCGGAGCGCACGGATTTCTCCGGCACCCGGATCTCCTGGCTCATGGACCGGGTCGAGACCGAGCGGATGCAAGCCACGTGCAAGCGGCTCGGCATCACCCCGTTCGTGCTGTTGACCGCGGTGTACGGCACGGTGCTGGCGCGACACGGCGGGGTGTCGCGGGTGCTGATCGGCAGTCCGTTCACCGCGCGGCGCACGATCGGTGCGTACGAGCTGTGCGGGTTCTTCGTCAACACCTTGCCGGTCACGGTCGACGTGGACTGGGCGCGCACCGTCGACGAGCACCTCGGGCAGACCGTGCGCGCCGCGGTGGACCACTGCCGGTCCGCCGTCGACGTGCCGTTCAACCAGCTGGTCGCGCAGGTGCAGCCGGACCGCCCGAGCGACCGCAACCCGCTGTTCTCCTGCATGCTGGCCATGCAGGACACCTTCGACGAGGGCAGCGCCTCCGGTGCGGTGATCGGCCTGCGCGAGCCGGGCAACGGCACGGCCAAGTTCGACCTTTGGCTGGGCGCAACCCCGGTCGCCGGCGGCTGGCTGCTCGAGTTGGAGTACGACCGCGGGCTGATCCCACCCGCCGTGGCCGACGGGCTGCTGGACTCGCTGCGCACGGCGGTGCGCCGGGCGCTCACCGGCGGCACGCTGACCCTCGCCGAGCTGTTCGACGACGCGCCGGTCGCGCAGAGCTGGCGCAACGACGGCTACCCGGCGTCGGTGCCGGCGGCGACGCTCAGCGAGTGGTTCGACGAGACGGCGCGGCGCACACCCGACGCGTCGGCCATCGAGGAGCCGGACCGCACGCTCACCTTCGCCGACCTGGCCCGTTCGGCGCGGCGCCTCGCGGCCGGGCTGGCCGGTCACGGCGTCGGTCCGGGGGACGTGGTGGGGTTGCGGCTGGACCGGCTCGGCGAGACGGTCTGCGCGATGCTGGCCGTCCTGCGGCGCGGTGCCACGTACCTCCCGCTGGAGGCGAGCCTGCCCGCGGACCGGGCGGAGTACATGGTGCGGCAGTCCGGATGCCGGCTGGTGGTCGGCGCCGGCCTTGACGTCGACGGCGTGCCGACCGTGCCGCCGGCCGTCCTCTGGTCCGAGGTGGGCGAGTCCGAGCTCGGCGAGTCCGAGCTGGCCGAGTCCGGAGTGGGCGGAGAGTCCGCGGCGACCCCCGACTCCGCCGTGTACGTGATGTTCACCTCGGGCTCGACCGGCCGGCCCAAGGGCGTCCTCATGGGGCACCAGCCGCTGCTCAACCTCGCCGCCTGGCAGATCGCCGCCCTCGGCATGACTGCCGACAGCCGGTTCCTGCAGTACGCGCCGGCCGGGTTCGACGTGTCGTTCCAGGAGATCCTGCCCACGCTGCTCGCGGGCGCGACCGTGGTGTCCAGGGAGCCGGCCGACCGGCGCGACTTCCCGGCCTTGGTGCGCCGGGTCGCCGACACCGCGGTGACCCACGTGTACCTGCCGGTGGCGGCGCTGCGCCCGTTCGTGCAGAGCGCACGCTCGCAGCAGCT
>OBLK01000361.1_pt1 | contig 10913 bp, 9 predicted proteins | sample 1518871 | NCBI WGS metagenome assembly OBLK01 (sample SAMEA2464837, study PRJEB22497) | soil metagenome | biome: Grassland; feature: Farmland; material: Clay | place: Australia | collected 2013-02-01 | depth 0.8 m
CGCAACGAGCGGGGCGTCAGCCCCCGGGGGCTGGGCCAGATCGGGTGCCGGGTCGACGTCGGCAGCGGCGACGGCGGCACGGCCCTTCTCACCGCGCCGCCGCCGACCTGGGGCCCCAACCTGCGGCAGCCCGCCGACCTCGTCGAGGAGGTGCTGCGCCTGGAGGGCTACGACACCATCCCGTCGGAGTTGCCAGCCGCCCCGGCCGGCCGCGGCCTGACCGCGAGCCAGCGCCGGCGCCGCGCGGTCGGGATCGCGCTGGCCTCCGCCGGCTACACCGAGGTGCTGCCGAGCCCCTTCACCGCCTCCGCGGTGTGGGATGCGCTGGGCCTGCGCCAGGACGACTCGCGGCGGCGCACGCTCACCCTGCTCAACCCGCTGGACACCGACCGCGCCGAGCTTGCCACCACGTTGCTGCCGGGCCTGCTGGAGGCGCTGGGCCGCAACGTGTCCCGCGGCCAGCGCGACCTCGCCCTCTACGGCATCGGGCAGGTCGTGCTGCCGCGAAGCCAGCAGGTGCCGATGCCGACGGTCGACGTGGCGGGACGGCCCGACGACCCGCAGATCGCCAGCCTCAACGCCGCCCTGCCGGCGCAGCCCCTGCACGTCGGCGTCGTGCTGTCCGGTTCGTGGGAGCCGGCCGGCTGGTGGGGGCCGGGGCGCGAGGCGTCCTGGTCGGACGCCGTGGCCGCCGCGCACCTGGTGGCCGACACGGCAGGCGTGCAGCTGCGCGTCGTCGCCGCCGACCTGCCGCCGTGGCATCCCGGCCGGTGCGCGGAGCTGCGGGTGGGCGACTGGCCCGTCGGACACGCCGGCGAGCTGCACCCCAAGGTCGTGGAGGCACTGGGGCTCCCCAAGCGCACCTGCGCCATGGAACTCGACCTGGACGCCCTGCCGCTCACCGAACGGCACCCGGCGCCCGCCGTCTCACCGTTCCCGCCGGTGCTGCAGGACATCGCCCTGGTCGTGGACGCCACCGTGCCGGTCGCCGCGCTCACCGAGACGCTGCGCCGCGGCGCCGGCGGCCTGCTCGAGGACATCCGTCTTTTCGACCTCTACACCGGTGAGCAGATCGGCGAGGGCAAGCGCTCCCTGGCGTTCGCCCTGCGCTTCCGGGCACCCGACCGCACCCTCACGGTCGAGGAGGCCTCCGCCGCCCGCGACGCCGCGGTCGCCGCCGCCACCAGCCGCCACGCCGCCACGCTGCGCACCTAGCCCGCTCACGATCGTCAGCCGGCCGGTAGGTGCCTGGTGGCCTCGCGGCGCGACAGAGCCGAAAGCTGCGGGTGCCCGTCGACGAACGCCGCCACCCAGTCCGGGTTGGTCCGGCTGTACTGGCGCAGCGCCCAGCCAATGCCTTTGCGCAGGAAGAAGTCGTGGTCATCGATATTGGCCTCGACGCAGAACGTGAGTAGGCGGGTATCGGTCGCCGCCTTCGACCCGACCTGGCAGATCACCGACGCACGCCGCAGCCAAGGGTCGTCGCGCTCGGCCCACGCCCGCACGACCGGGGTCAGCTCGTCGGGACAGGCCCGCAGCAGCGGTCCGACGCGGTGGATCGCGAGCAGGTCCACGAAGTCCCACCAGGCACCGTCGACGATCAGTTCCTCGTACAGCGGCAGCAGCTCGAACAGTACCCATCGGTGGCCGCCGGTCAGCTCCAGCGCCACGTACCGCTCCTCGCGGAACCGCGCGCCGTGCCACAGCTCGTGCACGGTTGCCACCAGCGCCGGGACGCCGGTGGCCGGACGTTCGCGGGCGAGTCGCCTGGCCAGCGGGCGCCACTGCGGCGTCTGCACGCCGCGGTAGGGCATGGCCGAGCGCATGTACCGCTGCATCTGCGGCGCCTTGACCGGGTCGGCGAGCTCGGCGAGGCCGCTGCGCACGGCCGCCACCAGGTCCTGATCCGCCGAGTCCACGCCGGCCACCCTAAGGAACGTCGGCCGCTGCCGAACGGACGACACGGCGGTCGAAACGGACGACACGGCTGCACCCGGTTGGATGAGTTTGCGGTATCCCGTATAGTCATGCGGCGTGAGTGTGAGGGTGGCGGTGGCCGGGGCGAGTGGGTATGCGGGCGGTGAGCTGTTGAGGCTGTTGCTCGGCCACCCGGACGTCGTGATCGGGGCGCTCACCGCCGGGGAGAGCGCCGGCACGACGTTGGCGGGGCACCACCCACACCTGGTGCCGCTGGCCGGCAGGGTGCTGGCGGCGACGGCGCCCGACGTGCTGACCGGGCACGACGTGGTGTTCCTGGCGCTGCCGCACGGACGTTCCGCCGAGCTGGCCAAGCGCCTGCCGGCGGACACCGTGGTCGTCGACTGCGGGGCGGACTTCCGGCTCGCCGACCCGCAGGCGTGGCTGCGCTGGTACGGCACCGAGCACGCCGGCACCTGGCCGTACGGCCTGCCCGAGCTGCCGTCCCAGCGGGAGAAGCTGCGCGGAGCCAGGAGGGTGGCCGTGCCCGGCTGCTACCCGACCGCGGCGTCGCTCGCGCTCGCCCCGGCGCTGGCCGCCGGAATGGTCGAGCCGGACGTCGACGTGGTCGCGTTCTCCGGGACGTCCGGCGCCGGCAAGGCGCTCAAGCCGCACCTGCTCGGCGCCGAGGTGATGGGTTCGGCCAGCGCGTACGGGGTCGGCGGCCAGCACCGGCACACCCCGGAGATCGCGCAGAACCTGGCCGCGGCCGCCGGCCGGCCGGTCGGAGTGTCGTTCACGCCGGTGCTGGCCCCGATGCCACGCGGCATCCTCGCCGTCTGCAGCGCCCACCTGGCGGGCGAGCCAGGAAACCCGTACGAGCTGTACCAGCAGGCGTATCGCGACGAGCCGTTCGTCCACGTACTGCCGCCTGGCCAATGGCCGGACACCAAGGACGTCCTCGGCTGCAACAGCGTGCACCTGCAGGTGACCGTGGACCACGACGCCGGGCGGCTGGTCGCCGTGACGGCCGTCGACAACCTCACCAAGGGCACCGCCGGCGCCGCCGTGCAGTGCATGAACCTGGCGCTGGGCCTGCCGGAGACCGCCGGCCTGCCGACCATTGGAGTCGCCCCGTGAACAGGGACGCCGGCGTGACCGCGCCGATGGGATTCAGGGCCGCGGGCGTCGCGGCCGGCCTCAAGGCCAGCGGCGCGCTCGACGTCGCCCTGGTCGTCAACGACGGGCCCGGTGACGCCGCGGCCGCGGTGTTCACCACGAACAAGGTCAAGGCGGCGCCCGTGCTGTGGACGCGGCAGGTGCTCGGCGAGCGCAGGCTCCGCGCGGTCGTGCTCAACTCCGGCGGCGCCAACGCCTGCACCGGCCCGGCCGGCTTCCACGACACCCACGCCACCGCCGAGCACGTCGCCGGGGCGCTCGACGTCGGCGCCATCGAGGTCGCCGTGTGCTCGACCGGACTGATCGGCGAGCGCCTCCCGATGCCGGCACTGCTCGCCGGCGTCGACAAGGCCGCGGCGGCGCTCGGGCCCGACCGGCAGGCCGGCCTCGACGCGGCGAGCGCGGTCATGACCACCGACACCGTGCCGAAACAGGCCGCCGTCGAGCATCCGGACGGCTGGACGATCGGCGGGTTCGCCAAGGGCGCCGGCATGCTCGCCCCGAGCCTGGCCACCATGCTCGCCGTCCTCACCACCGACGCCGACATCGACGGCCACGAGCTGGACGACGCCCTGCGCGCAGTAGCGGCGCGAACCTTCGATCGGCTCGACGTCGACGGCAGCGGCTCGACCAACGACACCGTGCTGCTGCTCGCCTCCGGCGCGTCCGGACGCCGCCCCACCCGGCAGGACTTCCGGCGCGAGCTCGAGAGGCTGTGCCAGGACCTCGTTCAACAGCTGCAGGCCGACGCGGAAGGCGTCACCAAACGCGTCACGATCACCGTCGGCACCGCGGCGACCGAGACCGACGCGCTGGCCGTGGCGCGTGCGGTGGCCAGGGACAGCCTGGTGAAGACCGCCTTGTTCGGCTCCGACCCGAACTGGGGCCGGATCGTCGCCGCCGCCGGCATGGCCAGCGCCCTGCTCGACCCCGACCGGCTCGACGTCGCGATCAACTCGATCGTGCTGTGTCGGGACGGCCACGCCGCCACCGACCGGTCCACCTGTGACCTGTCCGGACCGGAGATCCACGTCCACGTCGCGCTGAACCAGGGCCGGCACGAGGCCACCATCCTGACCACCGACCTGTCCCACGGCTACGTCGAAGAGAACAGCGCGTACTCGTCATGACCACATCGGACGCCAGCGAGGCCAGGGAGGCCGCCGAGAAGGCGGCGGTGCTGATCGAGGCCCTGCCGTGGCTGCAGCGGTTCCACGGCAGCACGGTCGTGGTCAAGTACGGCGGCAATGCCATGGTCGACGACCAGCTCAAACGCGCGTTCGCCCAGGACATGGTGTTCCTGCGGCTGGCCGGCATCCACCCGATCGTCGTGCACGGCGGCGGGCCGCAGATCACCGCCATGCTCAACCGCCTCGGCATGGACGGCGTGTTTCGCGGCGGGCTGCGGGTCACCACGCCGGAGACCATGGACGTCGTCCGGATGGTGCTGGTCGGCCAGGTCGGGCGCGAACTGGTCGGGTTGATCAACGCCTTCGGCCCGTACGCGGTAGGGATCAGCGGCGAGGACGCCCACCTGTTCACCGCCGCCAGGCGGACCGCGACGGTGAACGGGCAGCCGGTCGACATCGGCCTGGTCGGCGACGTCGTCAACGTCAACCCCGACGCCGTGGTCGACATCGTCCGGGCCGGGCGAATCCCGGTCGTGTCCACCGTCGCCCCCGACGCCGCCGGCGTCGTGCACAACGTCAACTCGGACACCGCGGCCGCCGCGCTCGCGGTGGCCCTGGGCGCCGACAAGCTCGTGATGCTCACCGACGTCGAGGGGCTCTACGCGAACTGGCCGGACCGCGGGTCGCTGTTGTCGGAGATCACGGCCGACCGGCTGGAGGCGATCTTGCCGAGGCTCGCCGACGGCATGGTGCCGAAGATGGAGGCGTGCCTTCGAGCCGTGCGCGGCGGCGTCGGCCGGGCCCACGTCATCGACGGCAGGCTGGCGCACTCGGTGCTGCTGGAGGTCTTCACCGAATCGGGAGTCGGCACGATGGTGCTGGCAGGGGAGCGGGCATGAGCAACCAGGACGGCCGGCTGCGCTGGCAGGCGGTCATGATGGACAACTACGGCACCCCGGCCCTGACGCTGGTCCGTGGCGAGGGCGCCTACGTGTGGGATGCCGACGGCAACCGGCTGCTCGACCTGGTCGGCGGGATCGCGGTCAACGCTCTCGGTCACCAGCACCCCGCGGTGGTCAAGGCGGTCACCGCGCAGGTCACACGTCTCGGTCACGTGTCGAACCTGTACGCCAGCGAGCCGGCGCTCGACCTCGCCGAGCAGCTCGCCGCCCTGGTCGGCGCCGATCAGGCCAGGGTGCTGTTCACCAACTCGGGGGCCGAGGCCAACGAGGCCGCGTTCAAGATCGCCAGACGGACCGGCCGGCCGGCGATCGTGGCGACCGAGGGTTCGTTCCACGGCCGCACCATGGGTGCCCTGTCGTTGACCGGTCAGCCGGCCAAGCGCACCCCGTTCGAGCCGATGACCCCCGGCGTCAAGCACGTCCCGTTCGGCGACGCCGGCGCCCTGGAGTCCGCCGTGGACGAGCAGACCGCCGCGGTGTTCCTCGAGCCGATCCTCGGCGAGGGCGGCGTGGTGCCGGCGCCGGACGGCTACCTGAGCCGGGCCAGGCAGATCACCGAGCGGGCCGGCGCGCTGCTCGTGCTGGACGAGGTGCAGACCGGCATCGGCCGCACCGGCGACTGGTTCGCCTACCAGGCCAGCGGCATCACCCCGGACATCGTCACCGTGGCCAAGGGCCTGGGCGGCGGGCTGCCGATCGGCGCCTGCATAGGCATCGGCGACGCTGGCACGCTGCTGCGCCCTGGCGAGCACGGCACCACGTTCGGCGCCAACCCGGTGTGCGCGGCGGCCGCGCTCGCCGTGATCGCCACCATCCGCGACGAGGGCCTCCTCGAGCACGTCTCGGCGTTGGGCAAGCAGATCGCCGCCGGGGTCGAGGGCGTCGAGCACCCGCTCGTCGACCACGTGCGCGGCACCGGCCTGCTGCTTGGCATCGGCCTGACCGAGGCCAAGGGCCCCGACCTGGCCAAGGCCGCCGTCGACCAAGGGTTCCTGGTCAACCCGGTGCGGCCGGACACCATCCGGCTGGCGCCGCCGCTGATCCTGACGTCGAGGCAGGCCGGCGAGTTCGTCGACGCGCTGCCGCGGATCCTCCAGGAGCTCGCATGACGCCGCAGCACTTCCTTCGAGACGACGACCTCGCGCCGGACGAGCAGACCGCCGTGCTGGACCTGGCCATGGCCATGAAGAAGGACCCGGCCGCCTACCAGCAGGCCCTGGCCGGTCCGAGGTCGGTGGCGGTGATCTTCGAGAAGACCTCGACCAGGACCAGGATCTCGTTCGAGGTCGCCATCGCCCAGCTCGGTGGGCACCCGTTGCTGATCGACGCCCGCGACACCCAGCTCGGCCGCGAGGAGACCATCGAGGACACCGCCCGGGTGTTGTCGCGCTACGTCGACGCCGTCGCCTGGCGCACGCACGGCCAGGAGCGGATCGAGGCGATGGCCTCGGCCGCCACCATCCCGGTGGTCAACGCGCTCACCAACGAGTTCCATCCCTGCCAGGTGCTCGCCGACCTGCTGACCGTCCGCGAGCGGCACGGCAGCCTCGCGGGACGGCGGTTGACCTTCCTCGGCGACGGCGGGAACAACATGGCGCACTCGCTGCTGCTCGGCGGCGCCAACGCCGGCATGCACGTGCGGATCGGCGCGCCGGAGGGCTTCGAGCCGCAGCGCTGGGTGCTCGACGCCGCGGCCCGGCGGGCCGCCGAGACCGGTGGCAGCGTCGCCGTGCTCACCGACCCCAGGGCCGCCGTCGACGGCGCCGAGGTGCTGTCCACCGATGGCTGGACGTCGATGGGCCAGGAGAACGACGGAAGGGACCGGGTCGGGCCGTTCTGGCCGTTCCAGGTCAACGCGGGCCTCCTCGCCGCGACCGGGGCCGACACGACCGTCCTGCACTGCCTGCCCGCCCACCGCGGCCGGGAGATCACCGACGACGTGCTCGACGGCGCGGCGAGCGCAGTCTGGGACGAGGCGGAGAACCGGCTGCACACGCAGAAGGCACTGCTGGTCTGGCTGCTGGAGCACAGATGACGACCGCGACCAGGGTCGCCAGGCAGGCGCGGATCGTGCAGCTGATCACAAACCGGGCGATCCGCAGCCAGTCCGAGCTCGCCACCCTGCTCGCCGCCGAGGGCATCGAGACCACGCAGGCCACGCTCTCGCGTGACCTCGACGAGCTGGGCGCGGTGAAGCTGCGCGGGGCCGACGGCGGTGCCCCGATCTACGTCATCCCGGAGGACGGCAGCCCGGTCCGCGCGGTCGAGGGCGGCACCGACCGGCTGCGCCGCCTGCTCGCCGAGCTGCTGGTCTCCGTCGACGCCAGCGCCAACCTGGCCGTGCTGCGCACCCCGCCGGGCGCCGCGCACTACCTGGCCAGCGCGATCGACCGGGCCGCGCTGCACGACATCGTCGGCACGATCGCCGGCGACGACACGATCGTGGTCGTCGCGCGCGAGCCACTCACCGGAACCGAGCTCGGCGGGCGCCTGCGGGCGCTCGCCGGTCAGCAGAAGGAGAACAGGTAACCATGACTGATCGCGTGGTGCTCGCCTACTCGGGCGGCCTGGACACGTCGGTCGCGATCGGCTGGATCGCCGAGCAGACCGGTGCGCAGGTCGTCGCGTGCGCGGTCGACGTCGGCCAGGGCGGTGAGGACCTCGAGTCGATCCGCAAGCGCGCGCTGGCCTGCGGCGCCGTCGAGTCCGTCGTGGTCGACGCCCGCGACGAGTTCGCCGAGCAGTACTGCCTGCCCGCCCTGCAGGCCAACGCCCTCTACATGCAGCGCTACCCGCTGGTGTCGGCGCTGTCCCGGCCGGTGATCGCCAAGCACCTGGTGGCCGCCGCCAGGGAGCACGGCGCCGGCGCCGTCGCCCACGGCTGCACCGGCAAGGGCAACGACCAGGTCCGCTTCGAGGTCGGCATCGGTGCCCTCGCGCCCGACCTCGACGTGCTCGCCCCGGTCCGCGACTACGCCTGGACCAGGGAGCAGGCGATCGAGTACGCCGAGGCCCGGTCGCTGCCGATCGAGGTCAACAAGCGCTCGCCGTACTCGATCGACCAGAACGTCTGGGGCCGCGCCGTCGAGACCGGCTTCCTGGAGGACATCTGGAACGCCCCGACCGAGGACGTCTACGACTACACCGCCGACCCCACCGTGCCGAGGCCCGCGGACGAACTGGTGCTGACGTTCGAGGCCGGCGCCCCGGTCGCGATCGACGGCCATCCGGTCACCGTGCTGCAGGCGATCGTCGAGCTCAACCAGCGCGCGGGTGCGCACGGCGTCGGACGCCTCGACCTGGTCGAGGACCGGCTGGTCGGGATCAAGAGCCGGGAGGTCTACGAGGCGCCTGGCGCGCTCGCACTGATCGCGGCTCACCAGGAGCTGGAGAACGTCACCGTCGAACGTGACCTGGCCAGGTTCAAGCGCCAGGTCGAGCAGCGATGGACCGAACTGGTCTACGACGGCCTGTGGTTCTCACCGCTCAAGAGCGCACTGGACGCCTTCGTCCAGCAAAGCCAGCGGCACGTCAGCGGCGAGGTCCGGCTCGTCCTGCACGGTGGCCGCGCGGTCGTCACCGGCCGGCGCTCCGAGCGCTCGCTCTACGACTACAACCTCGCCACCTACGACTCGGGCGACACCTTCGACCAGTCCCTGGCCAAGGGCTTCGTCCAGCTGTGGGGCCTGCCGTCCAAGACGGCGGCGCAGCGGGACCTGCGCGCAGGCCACCTGGTCACGACGGCGTGACCGGTTCGAAGCTGTGGGGCGGGCGGTTCGCCGCCGGTCCGGCACCGGCGCTGTCGGCGCTGTCGAGATCGACGCACTTCGACTGGCGGTTGGCGCCCTACGACCTGCGGGGCTCGGCCGCGCACGCCCGCGGACTGCACCGCGCCGGGCTGCTCACCGACGCCGAGCTGGCCGGCATGCTCGACGCGCTGGGCAAGCTCGCCGCCGACGTCCGCTCCGGCGCGTTCGTCCCGGGGGACGGGGACGAGGACGGGCACGGGGGGCTCGAGCGCGGGCCGGTCGAGCGTGCCGGTCCGGCGCTCGGCGGCAAGCTGCGCGCCGGGCGGTCCCGCAACGACCAGATCGCGGCCATGTTCCGGATGTACCTGCGGGACGCCGCGCGCCGCATCGCCGCCGGCACGCTCGACGTGGTGGACGCGCTCGCCGCGCAGGCCAGGTCGCACCCGGACGCCGTGCTGCCCGGCCGGACCCATCTGCAGCACGCCCAACCCGTGCTCCTGGCGCACCACCTGCTCGCGCACGCGCATCCGCTGCTGCGTGACCTGGACCGGCTGCGTGACTGGGACGCCAGGGCGGCGGTCTCGCCGTACGGCTCCGGGGCGCTGGCCGGCTCGTCACTCGGCCTCGATCCGGCCGCCGTCGCCGCCGAGCTCGGCTTCGCCGCGGCGGCCGACAACTCGATCGACGCCACCGCCTCCCGCGACTTCGCCGCCGAGGCGGCGTTCGTGCTCGCCATGATCGCGGTCGACCTGTCCAGGATCGCCGAGGACGTGATCATCTGGTGCACCGCCGAGTTCGGTTACGCCCGGCTGCACGACTCCTGGTCCACCGGCAGCTCGATCATGCCGCAGAAGAAGAACCCGGACATCGCCGAGCTGGCCAGGGGGAAGGCCGGCCGGTTGATCGGCAACCTGACCGGGCTGCTCGCCACGTTGAAGGCGCAGCCGACCGCCTACAACCGTGACCTGCAGGAGGACAAGGAGCCGCTGTTCGACTCGGTCGACCAGCTCGAGCTCGTGCTGCCGGCGATGGCCGGGCTGATCGCCACGCTCGATTTCGACACCGCGCGGATGGCCGCCCAGGCGCCGGCCGGGTTCACCCTGGCCACCGACGTCGCCGACTGGCTGGTGCGCCGCGGCGTGCCGTTCCGCGAGGCGCACGGGGCCGCCGGCGCCTGCGTGCGCGCGGCCGAGGAGCGCGGCGTCGGGCTGGCCGAGCTGACTGACGCCGAGCTGGCCGCGATCTCCCCGGCGCTCACCCCTGCGGTCCGCGACGTGCTCACCGTCGAGGGGTCGATCGCCGCCAGGGACGCGGTCGGCGGCACCGCCCCCGGCCAGGTCGCACGCCAGCTGGCCAGGGTGGTCGCCAAGGCCGACGCCCACCGTGCCCTGGGTACTTGAGCCCTGGGTACTCGAGCCCTGGGTACTCGAGCCCTGGGTACTCGACCGGCTCCGGAGCCGGCCTGGTGGCCCGATAGCGTTGCGTGGCGTGGCAACGATGGCTCGCGACGAGCTCGCCGTCGACGTGCTCGACGCGGCGCACGCGCTGCTCGGCACGACCCTGGTCGCGGACTCGGCCGACGGCACGGTCGCGCTCCGCCTGGTCGAGGTCGAGGCGTACCGGGGCGCCGATGACCCCGCGTCGCACTCCTACCGCGGCCGTACCGCGCGCAACGCCGTCATGTTCGGCCCGGCCGGACACCTCTACGTGTACTTCGTCTACGGCATGCATTTCTGCGCGAACGTGGTGTGCCTGACCGACGGCGTGCCCGGGGCGGTGCTGCTGCGAGCCGGTGAGGTGATCGCCGGCCACGAGCTGGCCAGGCAGCGGCGGCCGGCGTCGCGGCGGGACACCGCACTGGCCAACGGGCCCGCGGGGGTGACCGAGGGGGCGGGGCCTTGCCCCGAGGCCCAACGGGGCGGGCCGAACCGACCCCGCCCGCCCGGCCCCCCGCAGCCGGGGAATCCCGGTAAGGG
>OBLK01000362.1_pt1 | contig 10889 bp, 9 predicted proteins | sample 1518871 | NCBI WGS metagenome assembly OBLK01 (sample SAMEA2464837, study PRJEB22497) | soil metagenome | biome: Grassland; feature: Farmland; material: Clay | place: Australia | collected 2013-02-01 | depth 0.8 m
CACACCCAGGGTGCTCCTGCAGGCGTTGCGTGAGACGACCGTCATCACCGGCGCTATCGCGATCATCCTCGGGGCGGCGGCGCTGCTCGGCCTGATCCTGAGCCGGGCGCAGGTCTCCCGCGATGTCGCGGAGTTCCTGACGTCCCTGTCGGACGACCCGTGGGTGTTCATGATCCTGGTGAACATCCTGCTGCTCGTCCTCGGGAGCCTGATCGACGCGACCGCGATCATCCTGGTCACGGTGCCGGTCCTGCTGCCGATCGCCGAGGACTTCGGCATCGACCCGATCTACTTCGGCGTGGTAATGATCATCAATCTGATGATCGGGCTGCTGACCCCGCCTGTCGGCAGCGTGCTCTACATCACCAGTTCGGTGACCGGTCGGCCGGTCGACATCGTCTTCCGCGGAATCGCGCCGTTCCTCATCCCGCTCATCGCCGTGCTGATCGTCGTGACCGCATTCCCGGACCTCGTGATGTGGCTGCCCCGCACGCTCGGATTCTGAATTGTCCACCCACTTTTCGAAGTCGCGCACCGCGCTCGTATCGGACGACCCGCCCGTCGTCCTTTGAGAGGAGAAATCATGCAACCCGAGTCACGCAGGTGGCGTCGGATCGGCGCGACACTCGCGTTGCCGATGTCGCTGGCGCTCTTCGCCGGCTGCACCACCGCGGAGAACACGCCGGCCGCCGCCGGCGAGAATCCCACGCTCACGCTCAAGATCGGCAGCAGCCAGCCGGAGACCCAACCGAACTTCTACTGCGGGATGAAACTGCTCAAGGAGCGCATCGAGGCCCAGGAGGACCTCAACCTCACCCTCGACCTGTTCCCCAACAGCCAACTCGGTCCGGACGCCGAGCGCTTCTCCAGCGTCCAGAGCGGCGATATCGACATCGACCTGCAGGGTGGCTCGGCCATGTCCACCGCCTTTCCGAAGATCGGCGTGCTCGACGCGGCCTACGCCTTCGACGACATCGACCACTTCTTCAAGTGGATCGACGAGAACGGTGAGCAGTTCTTCGCCGAATTCAACGGCGCGACCGACACGACCATCGTCGACGCCTGGTACTTCGGCATGCGGACGTTCACCGCGACCGCGCCGATCCGCAGTCCCGACGACCTCGCCGATCTGAAGATCCGGTTCCCCAACACGCCGCAGTTCCTGGCCAATGCCAAGGCCTTGGGCGCCAATGCCGTCGCGATCGCGGTCGAGGAGCTCTACCTCGCCCTGCAACAGGGCGTGGCACAGGGGCAGGAGAACCCGGTCGTCGCCACCCATGCCCAGAAGTTCGACGAGATCCTCAAGATGGCGAGCCTGACCAATCACCAGGTCGGCGCCCATTACGTCGTGATGTCGGACAGGACCCTGGACCGGATGAGTCAGCCACAGAAGGACGCGCTGTTCCAGGCCGTCCACGACATCCGGGCGGAGAACCGCAAGTGCGTCGACGAGGAGACCGAGAAGGTCCTCAACGAGTGGCGCAACGACGCCAGCCGGACTGTCGTCGAGATCGAGGACGTCGACCGCGAGGCGTTCATCAGCAAGGCCGAGGAGTACTTCAAGACATTCTACACCGGTGATAACCTCGCCCTTTACCAGAGCATTCGAGATACGGCCAGCTGATCCCGTCAACCGGATCGGTGGTGCGGAGCCGGCACGACGGCAGCTCCGCACCACCGGCGCACGCCATGGTCTCTCGCAGAATGCATCGAAGGAATAAGTATGGCCCGATCTGAGCGGGACTTCGTCCTCATCGGATTGATCGGCGACGGAATCGGCCAGTCGCTGTCCCCGCTTCTGCACCAGCGAGAAGCGGACCGGCAGGGCATCCGGCTGATCTACACCACGATCGACTCGGGGGAGCTCGGCCTGACCGCCACCGACCTGCCGGACCTGCTCCGGTGGACCCGGCTGCTCGGATTTCGCGGGATGAACGTCACTTACCCGTTCAAGCAGGAGATCGTGGCGCACCTCGATGACCTGTCCGGCGAGGCCAGGTCCCTCGGTGCGGTCAACACAGTCGTGTTCGAGGACGGCCGGACCAAGGGCTACAACACCGACTGGTTCGGGTTCCGCCGCAGCTTCGACCGCAGCTTCGCCCACGTCCCGCAGGACCGGGTCGTGCAGCTGGGCGCCGGCGGCGCGGGGTCGGCGGTGGCGCACGCCATGCTCACCCGTGGCGCGGGCCACCTCACCCTGATCGACCTGGAGATCGACAAGGCCAAGCAGCTGGAGAGCGTGCTGGCCGGCGAGTTCGGCGCGGGCCGGGTCTCGACCGGCCTGCCCGGTGACCTGGCCGCGCTGCTGGCCTCCGCCGACGGGGTCATCAACACCACACCGGTCGGGATGGCCCACCACCCCGGTTCACCGGTACCGGAGTCGGAGCTGCGGCCGGACCTGTGGGTCGCCGACATCGTCTACCGGCCGACCGAGACACCGCTGCTGCTGGCCGCCCAGTCGATCGGGGCGCCGACCCTGCACGGCGGCGGGATGAACGTCTTCCAGGCCGTCGCCGCGTTCGAGTACTTCACCGGCGCCACCGCGAACGTCGAGGCCATGCTCGCCGACTCCGCCGAGCTGCTCACCGCTGGGCCCTGACCGGCGGTGTTGGGACGTACCCGCGGTACGTCCCAACACCGTGGCGGGTTACTGGCAGAACTGGCTGCGGCCCATGGCGGACTCGATGCCGCCCAGGACGTGCGCCACGAAGTACTCGTCGCCGGTCAGCGGCGCGTCGGTCCAGGCCTCCACAGCGTGCCCGAGCGTGGTCACCCACGAGCGTCCGCCGTCGTAGTACTGGCACCACGAGACGGGGTGGTTGCGGCCGTGTCCGGGGTGCCCGCTGCCGCCCGTCGGGCCGCTGGGCAGGGTGGACTCGTCGACCGAGGCCAGGATCCGCACGTCGCTCGGGAACGGGACGAGGTTGTACCACTCGTCGGTGAAATCCCAACGCTGCGGCAGATCAGCCGTCGACACGTCCCGCCGGCTGTCCACCACGACGGTGCCCGGCTGGTTGCGACCGTGGTCGTAGTAGTTGGCCCCGCCGAGCAGGCCCTCGTACCACTCCCAGTTGTATTCCGTGCCGAACGCGTTGTGGATACCGACGAAGCCGCCGCCGCCGCGGATGTACTGCCGCAGGGAGGTCTGGGCGGGGTCGTCCAGCGTGTCGCGGGTGGTGCTCATGAAGATGACGGCGTTGTAGCGGAACAGCCGCGACGGGGTCGACAGCTGGGTGACGTCCTCGGTCCAGTCGACCGCGAAGTTGTGCTCGGCGCCCAGCCTGATCAGAGCGTTCTGGGCGGCGTGGGCAGGCGTCAGCGGTGGGTTGAGGCCAGCCGGCAGGGCCGGGCCGAGATGGGCGTGGCGAGGGCCGGCGGTGCGGCTGTAGACGAGCACCCGGTAGCCGTCGGTGGCGGGGTCGAAGTTGCCCCAGTCGTGGTAGCAGCGGGGGTCCGGCCCGCGGCAGACGCCGTAGTCGGGATCGCCGAGGTTCTCCGCGCCGCTGTCGCTGCTGGCGGGGGCCACCGTCCCGGCCGAGCCGAGGATGGCCGTGCTCACCACCGCGGTGCTCACCACGATCACGGACGCGGTGAGCGCGGCGGTGGCCGCAATGAGGATGGTGCTGCGCCGAAAGGCCATGAGTGCTCCTAGCTGAGACGCGGGTCGTCGGGGATCGTCGGCAGAGCGGGAACATTTGGTGTGGTCCGCTAGGTGGACCTGCTTAATTGCAGAGCTTGTGAGTCGGGTCGCCGTCAGCCTAATGTGAATCTGCCAGATGATCCATCTAGTCCGCCTAGCGGACCAATCCTGACCCCGGCGGCCGGAGCTACGGCCGAGGAAGAGGCGACCGCTGATGGCATCTATCGACCGAAGGAACGTGCTCAAGGGCGCCGCGGCAACGGCCGTGGCGGCGGCGCTGGGCCACGCCGGCGCCGGTCTGGCGGCGGCAGCCGAAACGGACCACGGCGCCGCGGACCTCGCCCGGTTCGACACCCCGGGCGACAAGGACTTCCCGAAGGTAGGCGGGAACCTCGGCAACCAGAACTACACCTCGCTGCGAAGCATCCACCACGGCAACATCGCGCGCCTGCGCGGCGCCTGGGTCAACCGCATCGAAGGCGGGCTGGCCTCGGGCAACAGCCAGAGCACGACGGTCGCCGTCGACGGCGTGCTCTACATCGAGTCGGCCCTGGGCAACGTCATCGCGGTGGACGGCGTCACCGGGCAGACCCTCTGGCGGTACGACCAGATCCGCGGCCCGCTGACCCGGCGAGGCGTCGCGGTCGGCGGGGGATACGTCTACACGAAGTCGAACCAGAACTACGTCATCGCCCTCGACCAGCAGACCGGCCAGGTTGCGTGGGAGCGCCAGGTCGACGGCTACGGCAACATCGAGAAGGTGGCCGTCGTCTACCACGACGGTCTGCTCTTCTGCGGCACCAACGACGGTCCGAGAGGCGCCGCGCTCGCGCTCGACGCCACCAACGGCGACGTCCTGTGGCACTTCTGGGGAACACCCGGTCCGGGTGAGTTCGGCAACGACACCTGGGAGGGCGACTCCTGGATGGAGGGCGGCGCGACGCCGTGGATCCACCCGGCGATCGACCCCGAGCTCGGGATGGCGTACTGGACCTTCGGCAACGCCCGCGGCAACAACTCCTCCCAGGACGGCTCCGCCCGCGGCGGGCAGAACCTGTTCGCCAATTCGCTCGTGGCGCTCGACCTGCGCACCGGCGCCTACCGCTGGCACTTCCAGTCCATCCACCACGACATCTGGGACATGGACAACGTGATGTCGCCGGTGCTCGCCGACGTCCGAATCAACGGGCGCATGCGCAAGGTGGTCATCTACGGCAGCAAGTCCGGCATGTTCTTCATCCTCGACCGCACGGACGGCAGCGCGCCGCTCGGCATCGTCGAGCGACCCGTGCCGCAGGAGCCGCGGCAGAAGACCTGGCCGACCCAGCCGTTCCCGCTGCAGGGCGGCTGGACCGAGCAGCGGGTCGTCGACCAGCCGCTGGGCACGTCGATCCCGGGTGACCCCAACCGCGCGGTGCCCAACTACGTGCAGGGCGCCCTCTACGACCCGCACTGGGAGACACCGATCCTGTCGATCCCGGGCCACGGTGGCGGCGCCGACTGGTCGCACCTGTCGTTCAGCCACCACACCCGGCTGGTCTATACCGGGTTCGGGTACGTCGCCGCCGCGCACTCGCTGACCGAGAGCAGCAATGGGCTGCGCCCGCCGGGCGAGTACCAGACCGGCGGCATCGTCGCGGTCGAGGTGAGCACCAACCAGATCAGGTGGAAGCGGCGCCTGCCGTACTCGCTGGCCCACGGCAACGGCATCCTCACCACGTCGGCCGACCTCATGTTCATCGGCCAGCCGGACGGCAACCTGCTGGCCCTGGACGCCCACACCGGTCGGGAGCTCTGGCGCTTCCAGACCGGTGCGGCGATCAGCTCCAGCCCGATCATGTACCGGGCGGGCGGCAAGGAGTACCTGGCGGTGTATGCCGGCGGAACCAGCATCCCGTACGGGAACTCCGCGCCACGCGGCGACTTCCTGTGGGCGTTCGAGCTCGACGGCAGCGTGGGCGCCGCGCCGACCCCGCCGCCCCCGGTGATCCGCCGCCCGGTCTCAGGCGGTCCGGTCGAGGGCGCCGCGGTGGCCGACACCGTGGGCATCGGCCGCACCCTCAACGCCTCGCCCGGCGTGATCAGCCCGACCGAGTCGTTCGGCGTGGCGAGCATGGCGCCGACACACCTGCGGGTGCCGGTCGGCACCACGGTCACGTTCACCAACCACCCGGGCAACGCCGGGGAACGCGGGGTGACGCAGTTCTTCGAGGGGCTGTTCAACGTCCGGCTCGCGCCGGGACAGTCCTACCAGCACACCTTCGACGCCGCCGGCGAGTACTTCTTCAACGACCCGGCAAGCCCCCGCTCCACCGGGAAGGTCGAGGTGTTGTAGCCCTTCCTTGCCCCGGACCTACGGGACCGCCGGGTCGAGGTAGCCGCGCGTCGCCGCGATCGACAGGCGGGCGTGCTCCTTCGCGCCGACCTGTGCCACCAGGGTGGCCCGCGGGATCTCCAGGGCGTAGGGCAGGCCGGGTGGCAGGGCGTCCAAGATGCCGTGGACGTCGATGCCGCCCTCGCCGGGAACCAGACGTTCGAACCTGGCCGTGTGGATGAGGCCTTCGGTGGTGGCGGGCACGCCGGGCGGTGCGTCGCAGACGTGGACGAAGTGGAACCAGTCGGCCGGCAACTGGCGCAGGTCGGCCACGCTGGATCCGGAGCGGGCGAAGTGCAGCAGGTCGACGAGGATCCCGGCGTTGGGCTGGTCGGCAGCGCGCACGACCCGCACGGCCTCACGCAGGTCGGGGGTTTCCGTCCACGACGGGAACTCGAGATCGACCGTGAGGCCCAGCGGCCGAGCCAGCTCGCACAGCTGCGCGAATCGGTCGATCTTGCGGGCGCGGTCCGGGTCGGGTAGCTGGGTGATGACGTGGCGGGCTCCGAGCTCTGCGCCCGCCTCCAGGAACCGGACGAACTCGCGCGGGTCCTCGCTCGGGCTGATCCGGGCGAGCTCGATGTCGAGGACCTCGATCCCGGTGGCGGCCAGACGGATCTTCGTGGTCCGCATCAGGGCCGAGTCGGTGGCAAGTGGGTAGTGCGGTTCCTGCGGTGTCACCCGGGTCAGGCGAAGCCCCACGTACCGGTAGCCGGCATCGGCGGCGGCGTCCACCAGCTCAGGCGGGGACAGGCTGAGCGCCGTCAGATGGGCAAGCGAGTAGTTGTGCCGTTCGTCGTCTCGGGGCGCCGCCGCATGCCTGAGCATGACGAGCCGGCGTTCCCGGTGCGCCGCCATCCGCACCGGGGCGCTGTTGGGAACGCCGAAGCCGGTGTAGCCACCGATTCGCTGCACGACAGCGAAGAACACCCGGGAGCCGAGCATCTCGGTGTAGAAGTGCAGGTACTCGCCGTGCTCGTCGCGGTCGTAGAGCACCGAGTACTCGCGCAGAGCCGCGAGCCGCTCCGGTGGGAGGGCCTCCCTCGCGTCGAGGTTGACGTAGTAGTTGTCGGGGATCTTCAGCACGGGCGCGCCCAGCGCGCGCATCGCCTTGGCGCTGGCGATCGCGTCGCCGGTGCTGAAGGCGACGTGCTGGGGGCTCGGGATGGCCGGCGCCCAGTCGCCGCGGCGCAGTGGGGCGGTGTTGAGGGTGATCCGGACCTGCTGGGTCGGGTCGGTGGCGGCCCGGCTCCTGATGAGCCCGAAGGGTGCAGCGATCTCGGTGGTTTCGTCGGGACGAAGGCCAAGCACCGTGCGGTAGAACAGGGCGGCTTCGTCGAAGTCGTCGACCGACTCGGTCAGCGAGACGTGGTCGGTTCCGGTCACGAAACCGTCGGCGGCGGCGGTGGTACCGGTGGCGGCGAAGTCGTCGGCCCAGCTCTCTGCGCTGTGCCCGTCCATGCCGGTGCGGACGAGGACCACGGCCGTCCCGTCGGGGGCGGCGATGCTGGTCAGGCCGGCCAGGCCGGCCTGCTCGACCTGGCCGGCCTGGCCGGGCCGGGGCAGCACCGGGGCGAGCAGCCGCTCCGCCCGCTGCGCCAGACCGGCCGGGTCGGCGCTCTCCACGCCAAGGGCGCTGATCGCCGCCGTGCCTGGCGCCATCGTGCGCTGTGCCGCGAAGTTCAGCAGGATCCGCGCCTTGGCCTGCTCCCACAGCTGCACCGGTCTGGAGCGGTGCTGGCCGGTGTGGGCGAAGCCGAGTGCGGTCAGCGCGCGGGCGACGACCGGGCCGGAGATGTCGTCGACGGCGAGCTCGGTGAACGCGTGGCCGCTGAGCCTTGGCGCCGGGGGGAGCGCGGCCACCCGAATCTGTTCGCGGACCGCCGGCGGTCCCGAGGTGCCGATCGTCTCCTGCAAGGCCAAGAGCGATCGCATGCCGTCGATGGCGGCGTGGCGGGGATCGGCCTGCCGGTAGACGTCGTTGAACACCTCGAGCGACAGCGGCCCGCCGTAGCCGGTGGTCAGGACGTGGCCGACGAAATCGGCGAGGTCGAACGACCCCATTCCGGGGAACAGCCGATGATGCCTGCTCCACTCGACCACATCCATGTTCAGCCGCGGCGCGTCCGCCAACTGGACGTGGAACACCTTCGAGCCCGGAATGACCCTGATGCCAACCGGGTCGTCCCCGCGCGAGAGGACGTGAAAGCTGTCCAGGCACAACCCGAGCGCCGGATGCCCGGCGTGGCGGACTATCCGCCACGCCTGCGAGTACGTCTTGACGAATCGGCCCCAGGCCAGCGCCTCGTACGCGATCCGCAGCCCGCGCTGCTCGGCCCGGGAGGCCAGAACGTGCAGTTGCTCGGCGGCGAGGTCGTCGTCGTCCACCGCGTCCGTGGACACCGAGGAGCACAGCAGCATGGTCTCGGCGCCGAGCTGCTCCAGGACGTCGAACGTACGCTCCGCCCGGCGCAGGTTGGCCGCGAGGACGTCGGGCGGAACCGCCTCGAAGTCACGAAACGGCTGGTAGAGATCGATCGACACGCCACGCCGCGCACACTCCTGCCGGACCCGGGCCGGCGACCACGGGGACGCGACGAGGTCGTTCTCGAAGATCTCGACTCCGTGGAACCGGGCCGCCGCGGCCGCCGCCAGCTTGTCCTCCAGTGACCCTGACAGGCAGACCGTGGCAATGGCCAGGTGGGGGCCGGTCGGCGATCCCTCGGCACCTACGGCAGCGGCGTCACGCTCAGCGGTGCGCACGAGGCCCTCCTGGCGCCAGCGAATGAACGTACCAGATAGTTATTTATACGCCTCGCTGGTGCCAGCGGGAAGGGTCGCGATCACCACCTGCGTTCGGAGGGCTTCGGTGCGGACCGGGCGCCTACAGATCGAGCGAGCTCGGGTCCGCCGGGACGTCGACGGCGTGCTCCTGCAGCATTGCCATCGGCACGATCTGCAGGACGGCCTCGTTGGTGGCGGCCAGTACGACCGGCGACGCGACGCCGTCGTGGTAGGCACGAGCCCAGTTCAGGGCGGTCACGCACCAGCGGTCGCCCGGCACCAGCCCAGGGAAGCTGTACTGCGGCCTCGGCGTCGACAGGTCGTTGCCGATGCGGAGCTGGTAGTCCAGGAACTCGGCCGTGACGACCGCGCAGATGGTGTGGCTACCCTGGTCTTGCGGGCCGGTCCGGCAGCAGCCGTCGCGAAAGAACCCGGTCATCGGGTCGGTGCCGCAAGGCTCCAAGTCACCACCCAGGACGTTGCGCTCGGCCACGCCACAAGTATCACTCGGCGACGCGCGTCCTCACCGCAATAGGGGCCGTCCGAGGCGAGGTGGGTCTGGAATGGGCGAGAGCCGCTGGCAACGCAAGCAACGGCACCTCAACGAGGACCACGCGGCTCGACGCAAGCAGTCGAAGCGCACGATCGACCTCATGAAGTCCCAGGAGAGGATCGACCGGCTCTCAGCGGACATCGAGTCGGCCAGCACCGACCGGACAGAGCCCCCTGCGTTCTCCGCCGAGTTCCGGCGGCTCGGGGTCGAGTGGATCATGAAGAAGACGTCGACCATGGCCGAGATCGACAGCAACCCCTACCTGTCGGCCGACCTCAAGGCGGCGTGGCGCAGCACCCTGGAGCAGACCGCGCTCACCGACTCCGACGACGAGGACCTCACCAGCCTTCGGGCTCGCATCCTGCTCCACGCCATGAAATTCGATCCCCGACCCGGGCGCGTCGACAGCCTGGTCGTCCTGACCGGCAGCGTCACCACCCTGATCGAGCTGCGCACTCGGGCCCGCGCCGAGATGTGACCGGCCTGTCCGAGCGACTTGCGGCCATCGTGGACGCCCTGCCGTTCACACCGCAGTCGCGGGTGTTGGAGATCGGATGCGGGCCCGGTGCCGCAGCGCGTGCGATCGCCAGGCGGCTGGACGGCGGGCACATTCTGGCGATCGATCGATCGGCCAGGGCGGTCGCCCAGGCGCCACCCTGCCGCCGGGGACAGGGCCATGGAGCGCATCAAGGCGGCGCTGGCACCCGGTGGCCGGGTCTTCGTCGATGGCGGTGACCCGCTGCGCGAGCTACCCATCAGAGGCTGAGCGGTCCACCAGGATTCAGTCCGTCGAGGACAGTGCTTCGATGGGCGCGATTGTCACCAGGCCTTTCACGGCACGGGCGAGCTCCGCGTCGAGCGTGATGAACGCGTCGGCTTGGAGCTGGGTCAGCGCGACGTACTCGGCGTCGGCTGTGTCGGGCCATCCGAGCTGGTCGGCGACCTTCCAGGCGACGTTCTGGAGAACGCGGTCGCCGAGAAGTCGAATCCGAAGCGCGCGCACGTAGTTGAGCTGGCGGTCGGCCTCCTTCTTGGTCAGCTCACCTTGGCGAGCGGCCCGGTACAGGGCTGACAGCAGCTGCGAGCGCAGCAGCGTCGGAGCCAGGAGCTGGTGCTCGGCGGGGATCGCGGTCTCGTCGCGAGCCAGCCGAAGGGCGACGTCCGGCCCGATCACGTACCTGGTCATGATCGCCGCTGCGACGGTCAGGCGCCCACGCTTGATCGGCCCGCTCTCGGGCGCCAGCCGGCCGGAGGGTCCTCGCCGACCCGCCCGTCCACGGCCTCGCGGAGCAGGTCGGCGTGCCCGGTGTGCCGGCCGTACTCCTCGATGAGGTCGCACACCAGCCGGCGCAGGTTGGCGTGGCGACCATCGGGCCAGCCAAGGTGGACGAGCTGGTCGAGCCCACCGTTGGCCAAGGCCGCGTCGAGCCGCGCGCGCGACCGCTCGACAGCGCCGTCCCACAGTGCGTAGAGCTGTTCGGGACTGTCGTCGGCGGCGGAGTTGAGCTCCCAGTCGTTGCTGCCGTCCCAGCCGATGG
>OBLK01000363.1_pt1 | contig 10884 bp, 9 predicted proteins | sample 1518871 | NCBI WGS metagenome assembly OBLK01 (sample SAMEA2464837, study PRJEB22497) | soil metagenome | biome: Grassland; feature: Farmland; material: Clay | place: Australia | collected 2013-02-01 | depth 0.8 m
CCGGCCGCCGAGGCGAACCCCGCCGCCGATGGCCACCGGTGCGCCGGGTCGGCGGCCAGCGCCCGCTCGACCACCCCGGCGACCGCCGGCGGCACGTCCGCTCCGACTGGTGGGGGCGGCCGCCCGACCCGCTGCATGGCCACCGCGAACGGGTTGTCACCGACGAACGGCGGCCGCCCGGTGAGGCATTCGTAGGCGACGACGCCCAGCGCGTACACGTCGCTTCGCGGCGAGGCTGGCTGGCCCATTACCTGCTCGGGCGCCAGGTACAGCGGGGTGCCGATCACCGCGCCGGTCCTGGTCAGCGACGTGTTCTCCAGCCCGAGCGCGATGCCGAAATCGGCCAGCGCGACCGTGCCGTCGGTGCGCAGCAGCAGGTTCGCCGGCTTGACGTCGCGGTGCACGATGCCGCGGTCGTGCACGGCCTGCAGCGCCAGCGCCACCTGGCGGACCAGGTCCATGGTGGCGGCGGCGCCGAGCCGGCCGACCCGTTCGATCACCTTCGACATGGGCTCGCCGTCGGCGAACTCCATGACCAGGTAGGCGCCGGCCCGGTCGGCGTGGAAGTCGTGGATCGCCACCACCCCGGAGTGCCGCACGCTCGCCATGGCCCTGGCCTCGGCCAGGAACCGGCGGACGAAGCCGGGGTCGTCGACCAGGGCGGGCAGGATCAGCTTCACGGCGACGGTGCGGCCGAGCACGTCGTCGGTGGCCCGCCAGACCTCACCCATGCCGCCGGCGCCGATGCGCTCTCGCAGCTGGTACCGGCCGGCGAGCACCCTCGCCCCGCGCATCTCGCCCCCGCTCCGCTGCCCGTGTGAGCGTCAGCCGTGTGAAGTGTCGTGTGTCGGCCGTGTCGGCCCGCACCCTAACGGCCGGCCGGGGAGCGGGCCGGCGAGCCTCGTCCCTCGCACCTCGATCATCAAGCGGTTCCGGGGAATTCCGTTGCGGCTGCAACGAAGCTATTTGCGGCCGTGCACCGCGGAACCGGGCGTGGACACGCCCCGGTCTGACCGTCGTGAACGAGATCTTGTTCTTCAGCTACAACGGCGACGCGATCTCCAGGGCGGCCGCCGGTGCCGCCACCACCGCCGAGGAGCTCGCCGCGCTCCTCGGCACGTGCGGCGCTGGATTGGCGACCGCGACCGGCCCGCTGGAGACCGTGGCGGCGCTGCGCCAGTGCGCCGGCACGTGGACCGACCGCGTCGGCGTGCTCGGCGAGGACGTGCGGCTGGTGTCCGAGCGGCTCACCGACACCCTGGCCGGATACCAACGTATCGACGACGACGTCGCCACCGTCTTCGACGGCCTCGCCGCCTGGTAACCGTTCCCGCAGAGGAGACCTCCGTGCTCACCGTCAGCCAGCTGCTGCAGTTCGATCCGGCGCCGCTGCAGGAGTCCGCCGGCCAATGGCGGCTCCTCGCCGGCGGGGTCCTCGACCAGGGAGGCGGTCTGCAGGGCGCGGTGCGCGCGTGGTTGGACCCGCACAGCTGGGACGGCGCCGCCGCGACCGCCGCTCGCGGCCAGGTCGACGGGCTCTCGGAGCGCTTCACCCACCAGGCCGGGCGGTTGCAGCAGATCGCGGCGACGCTCGACAGCGCAGCCACCGGCCTGGCCCAGGCCAGGTCCGTGCTGCAGGGCGTGGTCGCGACCGCCGGCTCGTTCGGGTTGACCGTGAACGAGAACGGCACGGTCGCGGTCGGCAGCGCCGCCAACGTTTCCGATCCCGCCCAGGCCGGCCGGTTGCGGATGATCGCCGCCCAGCTCACCGCCACGGCCGTGCCGGTGCTGGAGGCGGCGACCGGCCTGGACGTGTCGACCGCAGCGGCGCTTCGCACCGACCCGCAGAGTTTCAGCGGGACCGGCAGCCGCGGCTTCGCCAGCAGCACCGCGATCGAGGACGCCGAGCGCGCCGCCGAGATCGTCAACAGCGGCACGTTTGACGACGACGACCTGCTGGAGCTGGAGACGCTGCTGCGGGACAACGCCGGCGACCCGGAGTTCGCCGGCACCTTCTACTCCGCGGTCGGGCCCGAGGGTGCGCTGTACTTCGTCGACAGCCTGGCGTCCAACGTCGGGCACACGCCCGGCGTGACGACCGTCGGCAGCATCCAGGCCAGCATGGGCACGATGCTCGCCATGGTCACCGACCAGGATTCGTCGGCCTACCTCGGCCAGGAGTGGACCGACCAGCTGCTCGAGTCCGACGTCGAGCAGGTCGACTACCCGGCGCTCGGCGTGCTGCTGAACTCCGGCGACTACTCCACCGATTTCCTGCTGGCCACCGCCGAGAAGTTCGAGGAGTTCGAGGACGGCGACTCCTCGCGGTGGGTGACGCCGGGCGAGCGGCAGCTCAACTTCATCGGCTTCCCGGAGACCAACGGCTACGGCTCCGACCCGATGACCGGCCTGTTCTCCGCGTTCGGACGCAACGCCGAGGCCTCGTCGCAGTTCTTCGACCCGGCCGCGAACCCGGAGCGGATCGAGTACTACCTGCACGAGCGCGAGGGCATCCTGACCGGCATCGAGCAGCCGTTCGACTCGGCTCCGTCGTTCTACAACACCCTCGGCCAGGCGCTCGAGTCCGCCGTCAGCGGCGACCCGCACGACGCGCGGTCGGCCCACATCATGAGCGAGACCGTGCACGTGCTCGGCGACCTGGAACTGCGCGGCGGCGACGTGCCGGAGAACATGCGCGACAGCGTCGCGAACATGGCCGCCGAGTACATCGGCGACGTGAACGCGGCGTTCACCTACGACCACGCGCCCGGCTACCCGCCGCCGGACGGCCAGGCACCCGACTTCGACCTGGACTTCTCCGGCGCCATGGACGTGCCCTCCGCCAACGAGGCGCACGCCCTGTTCGACCAGAGCGACCTGCTGCGCGCCATGGCCGGCACCGCCGAGGACCCGGACGCCTACGCCACCATGTACAACGCCCAGGCCGGCTACACCGGGCTCGTCGTCGGCACCACAGCAATCGACACCACCCTCTCCGAGCAGGAGCGTGCCGACGAGATCGCCGTCGAGACCGAGAAGCTCGCCTACGTGTTCGGGGCCCTCGACGAGGCCAGGGCCAGCGCCGTCGAGGACCAGTACACCTCGGCCGACGCCGCCCACAACGCCAACGCGGCCATCGGCGAGAGGATCCTCGGCGGGCTCGGCGGGCTGCTCTGGGACGAGCTGTCCGACCCCATCCCCGGCGACAAGATCCTCAAGCAGGGCCTCGACCCGCTGATCGACATGCTGTTCGGCGAGCAGGACACCAGCGAGCAGATGGCCCGCGAGATCGCCACCATCTACCAGGGCGGGTCCGAGCAGGCCTTCACGATCAGCCAAATGATCATGGAAATGTACGGCCTGTGGGACGAGAGCGAGAACCTCAAGCTCGCCAACGCCAGCGGCTACGACGCCGGCGCTGGCGACATGGCCCGCGCCCTCGGCGAGAGCTAGGACGACTGGGCCTGGCTGGTAGGGATTGACAGCCTGAAGAGGGCCGGCACAGGATGGTTGATTGGCCGTCCGACGGATCCCCTTCGACCAGCCGCATTCGCCATTTCCACGATGACATCCGCCCACGAGTAGAACTGCGCGCAGAAGGGTGGACACGACGATGCACGGTCCCCGGTGGCGACGCCGCCTTTCACTCCCGGCGGCCCTGGCCGCGGCGCTCACGACCGTCCTGCTGGTCAACCCCGCGGTGCCGCAGGCCGGCGCCAATCCCGACACCGCCGGTCTCGGCCCGGTGGCGGGGGAGGAGGCGAGCGTCGTCGAGGTGCTGCTCGCGGGCACCGACGAGCTGGACCAGCTGGTCGCGACCGGCGTCGACCTCGACCATCAGGTCACCCGGACCGAGAACGGTGTGGTCGCGCGTGCCGTGATCACGCCGAGCGAGGCGGCTTCCCTGCAAGCCGCTGGCTTCGAGCTGGGCAACGTCCTGTACAGCCCGGGCGACGCGCAGGCCCGGGTCGACGAACGAAACGCCACGATCGCCGAGCACGTCGCGCAGAACCGCGCGTTCGCGGCCGCGGTAACGGACTCGGCCGGAACCGACGTCTCCGACGTCAAGATCATTCGGGCGGACTACTACACGTCGGGGACCAACCAGGTGCTCTCGGTCGAGGCCAAGTGGGCCCAGGGCCAGACGGCGCCGAACCCGCTGGTCGTCGAGCGGGACAGCGGTCCCGGCACTCCCATCGGATCCGGCGGCACGCAGACGATCTCCCGGTTCGTCGACGCCGGCGTGTACCTGTACCACCGCGGCGCCGCCGCCGTGACCGCCCGCCCCGACTACATCCGCATCACGAGCCCGTCCGGCGACGTCGCCGTCGCCAGGGTGCAGGAGTGGCTGCCGATCCCGGTCACCGACCCGGAAGGCCCCGGGTACCAGAAGGACTTCGTCACCAGCTACCTGACGCCGACCGAGTTGTACGCGCGGATCGGTCAGCTCGCGGCCGAGTTCCCGGAACTGGCCGAGGTCGTCGAGCTGCCGTACCGGACCAATGGCTACCGCCGCAAGGCGCAGGCTGTGTTCGGCAGCACCAGTGCCAGCCGGGTCGCGGTCGACTCGCTGGCCTGGGGCCACGAGGGCGGTAACCGGGTCTCGGTGGAGATCGTCGATCCGGGCGCGGCCGACCAGCCGCTGTCGGTGAGCGTGACCGGCGATGCCATCCAGGTGAGCCTCGCGACCGGAGCAACCGGCGCCGTGACCAGCACGGCGGCCCAGGTCGTCGCGGCGCTAAACGACGGCGCCGGTTCACTGGTCCGGGCGTACACCTACCGCGGTAACGCCGGCGGCGGGCTGGTCGCCCCGGCCGCCCGGACGCTGCTCAGCGACGGCCTGAGCGCGCCGGACTCGGTGTCGCGCGAGCCGCACCCGGTCCACGCGATCAGGATCGGCAAGCACCGCGACGGGTCCAGGCTCGGCGTGCTGGCCTACTCGCAGGAGCACGCCCGGGAATGGGTGCCGCCGCTGGTCGCCATCGAGTCCGCCGAGCGGCTGCTGCGCAACTACGGGCACGACGGCCGGACCAGGCAGCTGCTGGACAACCTCGACATCTGGATCGCGCCGTCGATTAACCCGGACGGCGGTCACTACTCGTTCTACGACTTCAACTCGCAACGCAAGAACATGACCAACCACTGCCCACTGACCGGGTCGGTCGATTTCCTCGCGCGCGATTCGTGGGGCGTGGACGTCAATCGCAATTACTCCGAGTACAGCCTGTACGACGGCTATTCCGGCGCGTCGACGAGTTGCACGAGCGGTACCTTTGCCGGGCCGGCTGAGCTGTCCGAGCCGGAGAGCAGCAACCTGGACTGGTTGGCCACCCAGCCCAACATGCGGTTCTCGATGAACCTGCACTCCTCGGGCAACTACTTCATGTGGTCACCCGGTTCGTACGCGTTGCCCGGCCGGGTCTCGGCTCCGCGCCCGACGCTCGCCGAGGAGGCGTTCTTCTGGGGCGCATCCTCGCGGATCCTGACCGCCATCAAGCGGCACCGGAACATGGCGGTCACGCCGGCGCGGACCGGTCCGATCTCGGACGTCTTGTACTCGGCGGCCGGCAACTCCGGGGACATGCTGTGGTACCGCTACGGCATCTACGCCTGGAACTTCGAGGTCGGCACGGAGTTCCAGCCCGAATGGGCAGAGGCGCACGAGGAGACGATGGAGTTCGCCAACGGCCTGGTCGAACTCATGCGTGTCGCGCGGGACTTCGACCAGGACAACACCCGCCCGCTCAGCACGCTGTCGGTCACCGCAAGCGCCGCCCCCGGCATGGTCGACGTGACGTTCCAGACCAGTGAGCCGGCGGCGGTGTTCTACACGCTGGACGGCGGCCGCCCGACGTACGCGTCCACGCTGTACGCCGCGGCCGGGATCCGCGAGGGCGGGCAGACGCTGGTCATGCCGGCCGGGACCACCGTGCACTGGTTCTCGGTGGACGCGGCAGGCAACGTCGAGAACAACTACAGACCTGACGGCACCGGTACCAACTACCGCAGTGCCATCGCCATCGTGACCTGACCATCTGGGCGTGCGTCGGGTTCGCGTTGCCGCTGGTCAGCCACGCGGATGCGGGTAGTCCGGCGAGCGGCGTTGGTAGGACAGGATGTTCGGGTTCTGGATGACGCCGTCGCGGATCTCGATGGCCCGTCGGACGGTCTCGTTGGCCTCCCACGCCCGGGGGCCGGTGAGCATCGTTCGTAGGTGCGGCAGCAGCGCCTCGCTGATCTCCCAGGTCGCGGAGTTCCATAGATACGACGGGCTGTGGTCGACGCCGTAGTAGTAGATGTTGTCGCCGACTACGAACATCGGTTCTGTGAAGGTGGTGGGTCGCGCCCAGCTGAATCCCATCCCCTCGTCGCACGAAACGTCGACGATGAGTGAGCCCGGTGCGAAGGCTGCCAGGTCGTCCTCCGTCAGGAACACCAGTGGTGCATCGGTGTCCTGTAGCACGCAGTTGACGACGATGTCGTGCTTGGCGAGGAAGCCCGCAAGGGGTACGCGGTCGCCGTCATAGAGCGCGTGGCTCCGGCGGTTCGCGTCGTGGTCCATGTGCACGATTCGCGCCGAGTGGATCGGCGAGGCGACCGCGGTGACGCCACGGTGGGTGAGGATGCTGACGTCGTGCACGCCGTGTGCGTTGAGTGCCGTCACCGCGCCCCGGGCGGTCGCCCCGAAGCCGATGACCGCCGCCCGCAGCCGACGACCGTAGTCGCCCGTGCTTCCGATGAGCTCCAGTGCGTGCAGCACCGAGCAGTAGCCGGCCAGCTCGTTGTTCTTGTGGAAGACGTGCAGGCTGAACCCGCCGTCGGCGGTCCAGTGGTTCATCGCCTCGAATGCGATGATCGTCAGCCGTTTGTCGACGGCCAGCTGGGTGATCTTCTCGTCCTGAACGCAATGCGGCCAGCCCCACAGGACCTGCGCCTCGCGCATCTCGACGAGGTCTTCCGGCATCGGCTTGGGTAGCACGATGACGTCACACTGCGCGAGAAGTTGGTCGCGGGGACGTAGGCCGGCGACGTGCGGGACCAACTGCCTGTCCGGCAGGTTGAAGCGCTCGCCGTAGCCGCATTCGAGGTAGATACGTGCCCGAAGGTCGGCCTCGATCCGCTGCAAGTGCAGCGGGTGGATCGGCAGCCGGCGCTCGTTTTCCTTTCGCGACCGCGACATGACTCCGAGGCTGAGCTGTTCCACTTGCGCTCCTCCTCGTAGGAAAGTTGCCATGTGGCCGCCAAATGTGACTGACCTGCCACCTCGGTCCGACCGGTCCGAGTCGTGCACCCAGACCCTACGCCCGCTCTCGGTTGAGCCTTCTGGTTTAGTGATCCGTAGCGGCTCTACGCTCGCCGTCATGAGCGCGCAGCAGTGGGAGTACCTGCTTCACGAGCTTGTCCACGACACGAACCAGGTAGACGCGGCGACGTGGCTGGCCGAGCTGAACAGACTCGGTGCCGAAGGCTGGGAGGCGGTCGGCCCAGTCAACATACTGGCATCGCCGGCCAGCGATCTTGTGCCCGAGTTGCTGCTGAAGAGGCCCGTCTACTAGCCCGGGCTGCTGGCCCACGGGACCGGCCGCGGCGGCGTACGATCGTGTGAGGTGCCGGGAAGTCTGGTCGGCGGGTGTTGCACGATTCTGGGAAGCGGCGGCGTTATCGGTCACCGCATCTGGCTCGGCCCCGGCATTCTCCGGAGCCAGGTAGGAGCGCTGCCTGATGGATCCCTGGATGCTCTGGTTGATCGTCGCGGTGCTGCTCATCGTTGCCGAGATCTTCTCGCTGACTGCCGCGCTGGGGCTGCTCGGGGCGGCCGCCCTGATCGCGTCCCTGGCCGCGGCCGTCGGGCTGCCGGTGCCGGTCCAGATGGTGGTATTCGCCGTCGCCTCGCTGGCCGGCATAGTGCTGGTTCGGCCGATCGCGCGGCGGCACATGCAGCGCCCGCAGCTGGAGCGCTTCGGCGTGGATGCACTCGTCGGCAGGTCCGCGCACGTCGTGCAGGAGGTGACCGGGCAGGGCGGCCGGATTCGCATCGACGGCGAGGAGTGGACGGCGCGTGCCTTCGATGATTCGTTGGTGATCCCGGCCGGCGCGACCGTGGACGTGATGGAGATCCGTGGTGCGATCGCCGTCGTCTATCCCAGGGAGTGATTCATGGAACCGTTGCTGATCGCGGGACTGGTCGTCGCGCTGTTCGTCGTGTTTTTCGTGCTGCGCACCGTGCGAATCGTCCCACAGGCGAGGGCCCGCAATGTGGAACGGCTCGGCCGGTACAGCCGCACGTTGCAGCCGGGGCTCAACTTTGTCATTCCCTTCGTCGACCGCGTCTATCCGGCGATCGACCTGCGCGAGCAGGTGGTGTCGTTTCCCCCGCAGCCGGTGATCACCGAAGACAACCTGGTGGTCGAGATCGACACCGTGCTGTACTTCCAGGTCACCAATCCACGCTCGGCCGCCTACGAGATCGCCAGCTACCTGCAGGCCGTCGAGCAGCTCACGGTCACCACGCTGCGCAACGTGGTCGGCTCCATGGATCTGGAGAAGACCTTGACCTCTCGCGACAGCATCAACAGCCAGCTACGTGGGGTGCTGGACGAGGCGACCGGCAAATGGGGCCTGAGGGTCAACCGGGTAGAGATCAAGGCCATCGACCCGCCAAAGACGATCAAGGACGCGATGGAGAAGCAGATGCGCGCCGAGCGAGACAAGCGCGCCGCCATCCTCAACGCCGAGGGCCAGCGACAGTCGCAGATCCTCACCGCCGAGGGGGACAAGCAGGGAGCCATCCTGCGCGCCGAAGGCGACCGGACCGCCGCGATCGTCAAGGCCGAAGGCCAGGCCCGCGCGATCGACGACGTGTTCCAGGCCGTCCATCGCAACGACCCCGATCCCAAGCTGCTCGCCTACCAGTACCTGCAGATGCTGCCCCAACTCGCCCAGGGCCCGGGCAACACCTTCTGGGTGATTCCCAGCGAGTTCACCGCGGCCCTCCAGGGCGTTTCCCGCGCCTTCAACCAGGACCTTCCCCCGTCGCCGGCGACCCACCGCGTGTCGTCCGCGGACGAATCCGCGGCGAGAGCCGCCGAGGACGCCGCGGTCGCCGAGGAGGCCGCCGCCGAGGCTGTCGCCGACGCGTCCGAGGTGAAGACCGTCGGCCAACTCACCGCCGACGCCCGGGCAGCCGCGACCAACCCCACGAACTCGGCAGGCACCCCCACCGCGAACAGGTCTGGCGGCGCATCCTCGCCCAGCAGCTGACCGGCTCGGGTGACCGGGTAATCGCCAAAACGGCCTGAACCCGGGGACGCGGGATGGTGGCCTTCCGCCTCCGAGAAGAGCGCCGCGATACCGTAGCTGTAGCGCGACCAAGGCGGTAATGGCGGGACGGGTCGGCCGTGTAGGTGGCGGAGGCGTCGGCGTTTCGAGGCGATGGGAGACGGTAAGTGTCCGGGGCGTTGAGCGTGTCGGCGGCCAGTGAGCGGGTGGAACTGGACTCCACCGGACGGGCCGAGGCCACCTTCACTGTCACCAATCAAGGTCCGATCGACCAGCGGCTGGTGTTCGACGTCGAGCCCGGCGAGACGGCTGACCAGGCCTGGTTCAACGTCGTGGAGCCGCAGGTTCTCGTGCAGCATGGCGGTTCGGCGACCTTTCTGGTCAGGCTCGCTGTGCCGGTCGGGACCGCACCTGGTCCGGGGTGGTTCGCGGGCCGCGTCTACTCGGCGGACCGCGCGCCCGAGGAGACCTCCGTGATCAGCGACCGGGTCGCATTCGAGATCAGGCAGTCCAGCAGGCCCGTGCCGTGGTGGCGGAAGTGGTGGTGGGTCTTCGTGGCGGCGGCTCTGTTGCTGGTCGCGATCGCGGTGGTGCTGGCGTTCGTGCTGCGCGACGGCTCGTCGACCGTGTACCGCAGCGGCCAACTCGTCATCAACATGGGCGGTACAGCCGATCTGGACGAGGTCATTGTCGGTGGATCCAACACGGAGTTCGACTTCGACCTGCAGCCCGGAGGAGGTTCGGGCGAGTGGTACATCACACCGGCGAACGCGGCCAAGTTGGCTCAGATTGGCGCGGCTGCCGAACCGGTGACCGCGTGCGCCACCGCGACGCTGAGCGAGGACGGCATCCCGAACTTCGGTCTGGTCGCCGACGACGTGATCTGCGTGCGGACCAGCGAAGGCAGGCAGTCGGTCGTGACCGTCCTCGGACCGATCGGCCTGGGTGTGACCCAGCTGCGGATCTCTGTCACCACCTATGAGTCATAGGAGAGGCCACGTTGCGCGTGGCGGCCGAGGATGCCCCCCGCGCACGGCTCTAGTGGCGGCGGAGCCGGCCGGCGAGGCGGTGTTCCTCGGCCATGACGACGCGCTGGGTCGAGGGCACCGACGGGTCGTCGAGCTCGCCAGGGCGGTGCTCGCCTGAGTCGACGGCGCGCAGGTCGACGCCCTTGGCGTCGCTCTTGCGGGCGTACTCGTCGAACAGCAGGCGCTTGCCCTCCTGGATCTCGCGGATCCGCTCGTCGACGCTGTCCTTGGCGAGCAGGCGGTGCACCTGGACTCTGCGCACCTGGCCCATGCGATGTGCCCTGGCCACGGCCTGGTCCTCGGTGCCGGGCTTCCACTGCGGCTCGGCGATGATCACCACTGAGGCGGCCTGCACGTTGAGGCCGACGCCACCGGCCTCGATCTGAGCGAGCAGCACGGCGTGTCCCTTGCGGCGGGGCACCACGGTCGACAGACCCCGCCGCCCGGCCCGCCCCGGCGCCCCCGCGGGCGCGCCCGCAACGGCCCGGCCCCCCCGGGCCTCCCCCAACCCCGTGCCCAGCCGGGAGAAAGAAGAGAGCGCACACTACACACACACCCCTCGCGCGCCTCGTCGAGG
>OBLK01000364.1_pt1 | contig 10763 bp, 5 predicted proteins | sample 1518871 | NCBI WGS metagenome assembly OBLK01 (sample SAMEA2464837, study PRJEB22497) | soil metagenome | biome: Grassland; feature: Farmland; material: Clay | place: Australia | collected 2013-02-01 | depth 0.8 m
GCGCCCGTAGCTCAGTTGGATAGAGCGCATGGCTACGAACCATGAGGTCGGGAGTTCGAATCTCTCCGGGCGCGCCAATATTTCAATCACTCGCGGTTCATACCGCGTCCTTCGCGTGAGTCCGTGATCTTGATTCTCGCGACACCCGGATGCGCGTCGATGCCCAACAGCCGATTGGCGATCACGTGTCGCTCGGAGAATCCGGGAAATCGAGAGTGAGGGAGCCTAGGCCGCGCGTGGCACTGCGCACGCGCTGCAGGCGAATCGCACGGGACAGAGACGGCAAGTTCTCTTGGCCGGTTTCGCGTCGAATTCCCGTCGCGCGATACTGTTGAATACCGAATCCAGCTCTTCCCGCACGGGCTCCGGTGGGCGGCGGGAAATACTCTCTTCCCGGGCCTCCTTGAGGTAGTGAACCACCAAGGCGGGATCTTCGCTCGGGTACGCCAGTGAATAGTGCTCCAGTTGCCGCCGCGGATAATCGGGCATCATCGGATTGCGGTGATATTTGAATTCCACGATTTCAAGGCGTCCTTCGCGTTCGCGCACCAGATCGATCCGTCCGGTCAGCACGCCACGGCCCTCGGCCACGAAAAACGGCCGCTCGACATCGACCGTCCGCAAACCGCGCTCGTGTTCCCCGGTTTCCCACTGCTCGACGTATTTTCTGAATACGCAGAATAACTCGGCGCGCTCGGCGTTCGCGGCCTCCTTGCCGCGCGGCCTGAGCCAGGCCCGCTCGAAGATCAGCTCACGCCGGTCCGCCGTGACCTGCTCCCCGTCGCGGCGCAGGCGGTGGTAGATCTCCAGTGCCCGATGCAGGCTTTGTCCGGTCCGCAGGGGCGTTATGGGTCGGCCCGCGAATCCGTAGCGGCTCTCGAGCAGGTAGCGGCGCGGGCAGAAGTGATAGTTGTAGATCGCGCTGTGATGCTCATGGAACGGCGGCTCGCTTTTGCTTCGCTTGCCGTAGGCGTCGACCGAGATTATTGGGACACGTCCTTCGGTGGGTGCCGGGTCCTGGCGGAACTCGGCGAGAAAGGGCGAGGGTTTGCTCTTTGCCGCGGCGAGTATCAAATACGAGCGAGCCCGGGTCATGCCCACGTAGAGGACCCGCCGCTCTTCCTCTTCGGGATCGAGCTGAGTCTCAATGCCCGCAAGATCACGCCGCAGGCGTGTTCTGATGTTCATGGGAAAGTGCGCGGGGAGCGCCCCATCGGTAGCGTCGCCAATGACGATCACCGGAAATTCCAGCCCCTTTGCCTTGTGGATGGTCATGAGCGAGACGGCGTCTTGCGGCTCCTCGCCGGGACCCTCGTAGGCGCCGGAGGCCGCATCGGCGTAGGAATTGAAGAAGGAGAGGCGCTTGATGATGTCCGGGCTCCTGAGCTGCGAGTCCGCATCCGCGATGAACGCCGACAGGCGACCCATCGCCGGGAGCAGGGTATTCGACTCGATGGCGCCGCTCTCATGGAGCATCGCGTAGAACAGGTCCAGCAGGCTCTTGTAGCGCTGGGCTCTCAGGCACTCGCGCCACCCTCGTATGAGGCCGGCGATCGTCTCATGGTCGCTGATGTTCAGCATTTCGAACCACGCGCGATGCTTGCGTTGTCTCCGTGTGGGCTCGCTTTCCCCGTTGGCCAGCATCTTGAGCGTTTCCAAAAACGAGTGTACGACCGGTTCCTTCAGAAAGCGGTGATCGCCGCTGATTTGAGCCGGAATGCCTTGCTTGCGCAGCGCCTCCTGGTACTTGGGAACCTCCTGGTTGAGGCAGCGGAACAGAATGGCGACATCGCGCCAACTCTCGATTGCACCCTCGCGGCGCATGGTGTCGAGGAGTCTGGCCAGTTCCGCAGGAAGCGCCGCCTGCTCGGCCTCCAGCCGCCAGGGCGGGATGCCCGCTGCATTTTTCGTGTGCAATGATTTGGCTTCCCGCGCCCGATTGTGGGCGATCAGCTCGGAAAAGGCGGCAAGCAGCGCTTTCGACGAACGCCGGTTCTCCTCCAGTTTCCGCACCTGTGTCCCCGGCCAGCGTTTCTCGAACTCGGTTGCGTTTCGCACATCGGCGCCGCGAAACGCATAAATGGACTGATCGTCGTCGCCGACGGCGAAGAGATTTCCCTGGTTGCCGACGATGGCCCGGAAAATGCGGTCCTGAATGGGGTTCGTGTCTTGATATTCATCGACGAGCACGTGCCGATACGTGCCCTGAACCTGGCGGCGCACCTGCGGGTCGTCGAGAAGCGCCTCCGCGTAGGCGAGCTGCATCGAGTGATCGAGAAACCCCTCATCCTGAACGAGCTGCCAGTAAGCGGGATAACTGGCGATGATGCGTTCATCGACCGTGTTCCCTCCGCCTCCGTGGATGATCTGCAAATAGCGATGCCGCAGGCCGGGTTCGACGCCGCGCAGCACGTCTTCGGAGAGGAAATCGTAGATCTCGCCCACATAGGCATAGAAGTGAAACAGGTCGATCGGCGACCATTTCGATTCCTGGAACCGGACTTTCTTCCAATCCTGATATACGGGAAAGACCTTCAGGGCGTGGCCGTGACGGAACAGGAACAGCATCCGCTGCGTGGTATCCATCGGTGAGAAGGTGCCCTTGAGAAAGAGCGCGTGGTGATGGAAGCGGCTGATCAGCCGAAAGCAGAAACTGTGGATAGTGCTGATCGCAAGGCGCTGCATGATCGCGTCGGCTTCTTTGACGTTGTTTCGACGCAATGTCGAATGAACACGTACGCGAAGCTCGTCCGCGGCCTTGTTCGTGAATGTCGTGACCAGAAGTCGATCCGGTGAAACGTTCTCCTGTCGCAGCAGGCGCCAGAGCTCCTGCTCTATGCAATAGGTCTTGCCGGTGCCCGGGCCGGCGAAGACCATGGTGTGGCCGCCGCGCGAGACCTCCGGCGCCGGGGCGATCAACCCGGTGTCCGTGTCCGTCCACGCGAGATCCTCGTCGCCCGCGACCGAATCCGCGTTCAACAGGGATTTCAGGTGTTGGCGAAGATCCTCATCGAGGTCGGACTCGCCGCGGTCGCGCACTTCCCGCCAATACTCCGAGTGTGGTGCGATCCCGTGGCGCGCGAGCGTGGCGGGCTCGAGCTCCTCCGCAAGCGCTTCAAACGCCCAGCCGATGAGGGCGAGGTCTTCGCGAAATCCCTCCGGTCCGTAGATGAACTCGGGGCACAGATCCAGAGGGCTGAGCAGGTATTTGACGACCCGGCGCACGACGCGGCGCTGCGTGTCATCGAGCGCTTCATCGGTCGACAAGCCGACGAGTGCGTCGAACCATTCCGGCGTTCTCCTCACCAGTGGCCACCACGGATCCGTCGGATCGGCATCGGGCGCCCACTCTTCGATTTCACGGGCGATGCTGTCGCGGTAGGCGAGCTGCTCTCGTTTGTCCATTTTGGCCGACCCCCTGCGCCGATTATCGTGACCCTGGCAGATCCGGGCAAATTGCCCATCGACCCATTATCATAGACTCGTGTCGCCGGCGAGAGTGAACCCGATCACAGCCGCGTTCCCGGAAGACTGTCGGAAAAGACGGTTACGTTGATTGCGGCAGTTCTGACACTGGTGTGGGAACATTGATGGCAGCGGGTTTTCCCTCCCGGTCGCGGGGCCGGGGTTGGGCCTTGCGGCCGACCAGGCGTCTCTGGCGACCGCGATCGCGGGTCCGTCCGGGCGTGAGCATTCCAAATGTGTCGACACCTTTGTCTGGGGCGGGACGGGAAGACTCGAGGCCGACGCGCAGGCACGGTCCCGGCGGATCGCTGTCTCGGCAGCTTCTGCTCACGATACAGGGGGGCACCTACAGAGGCCCCGTCAACGGTCCAGACATTCCGGCGGTCTATCGGCTCCCGCGCCTCGGCGGCAGGGGGCATCGCGCCGGGCATCCACGGCTGGAGTGAATCCCCGGATGATTCGAGGGCGGCGAGGTCGCTCGCGGCCATGAGGTGTGGCGACTCCCGCCGACGATCGAAACACCGGCTGCAACTTGCGCGCGCCTGGTGTGTTCTGCAGGCATATCGGAGGAGACACCATCATGAACACCATCCAGAAGGCCGCTGCCGCCGTCATGGCGCTCACCATCACCCTCACGGGCGCGGTCCTGTCCACCGCGCCAATGACACTCGCCGGCTCGCGACTGGTCGCGTCCTCTACCGCGTTCCGGAGCCCGAGCCAGTCGCAGCTCACGCTCCCCGGTCAGAGCGCACTCAAGAATGCCGCGCGGACCCTGACCGATCTTGGATAGCCGTGCGTACCGGGGTCCCTGGCATGCGCCGTGATCGAACCCGCGGCGCGGCGCATGCCAGGCTTGAGCGGGACTGTCTGCCGTCGCAATTCCGCCACACTCGTCACTCCCTCCATTCGATGCGTGGGCATCAATATGCCGGGGAGATGGTGTTCCGCTCCGCCGGGAATCACGCGGCGCGAACGCTGTCACTCTCGCGCCAGTCCCGCGAGACGAGAGCCGCGCCCTGGCGCATAATCACCACGGATGAGATCGAAGGGCGCTCTTTTAATTCTGTTGCTCGTGCCGCTGGTCATCGCATCGGCACCGGCTCGGGCGGACTGGCGCGCGCTCGCGCAGTTGCAGCAGCAGGGAGCGCGGGTTTCCGCGATGGCGGTGGACCTCGAGAGCGGCCATGTCCTCGAGCAGCTCAACCCTTCCTTGCGGCTGACGCCGGCGTCGCTCACCAAGCTGGTGACGGCGGCGGCGGCTCTGGAGTCCTGGCCGCCCGACAAGATGTTCCAGACCCGCCTGGTCGCCAGCCGGCCGGCTCGGGACGGCACGCTGACGGGCGATCTGACGCTGGTCGGCGCCGGCGATCCCTCTCTCGACGACGAGTCTCTCTGGCAGCTCGCCGCCCAGGTGCGCGGAGCGGGCATCCGCGTGGTGGACGGCCGGCTGATCATCGATCCGCAACCCTTCGGGGTGGTCGACTGCCAGGCCCGGGACCGGTGTAAGGCCGTCGACCGCAGCGACCACGCCTACAACGCTCCTCTGGCCGCGTTCGGCGTGGATTTCGGCACCTGGTGCGTGCGGGTCAGGCCGACGGTGGCTGGGGCGGCCGCAGAGGTGAGCGGCTGCGGCGTCAGCCGCCTGCCCATTCCGGTCTCGGGGACGATCCGCACCGTGGCCCGGGGTCACCGGCAGACCTTCTGGGTCGAGCGGCGCACGGGTCCGGGCGGCGATGCGCTGCGGATCGGCGGGAATGTTCCGCTCGGCAAGGATCAGGAGGTCTATCGCTCCATGTCCGATCCCGTGCATGGCGCGGGCCTGCTTTTGAAAGAGACGCTGAGGGAGATCGGCGTCCAGGTACGTGGTCCGGTGGTGGTGCGCGATGGTCCCGCGCCCACCAACCCGAGCGTGCTGGCCGACGTCGAGGGTCTGATGCTGCGCGAGCAGCTCGGGCGCATGCTCCAATACTCCAACAACTACATCGCCGACGTGTTGACCCTGGACATGGCGGCAAAACCCGGGCAGAGCGATACGCTGGCCTTCGCCAGCCGGCGGCTGGCGGATTTCCTGGCCGAAGCGCAGCGCTGGGATCCGCCGGCGGTCAGCGCGCCGCCGCTGTACAGCGGCAGCGGGCTGACCACCGACAACCGGCTCTCGGCCCGCGACCTGGTGAACCTGCTGATTCACCAGTACCACGACAGCAGCCGTTTCCCGGCCTTCTACGGCGGGCTGGTGGTGCCGCGCGACGCGCCCTTTGCGTTTCTGCGTCAGGGCGATGCCGCCTGGCTGAACCGGGTGGCCATCAAGACCGGCACGCTGGACAACCCCCGCTCGGTGTGCGGCATCGCCGGCTACCTGCGCAAGCGCGACGGCGGCTGGATCGCCTTCGCCGCCATCGTCAACGGCGGCCCGGGATTCAAGCATGTGCCGCTCGATGCTGCGATAGGCGCCGAGCGCGCCGACGTCGACAGGCTGCTGCGAAAATACTGAGCGCTTCAGTGTCTGATCGGCAGCTCGAACGGCACGGCGGGCAAACCTTCCCGGTCGTATAGGTTGCAGATGGGGCTGTCGTCCCAGCAGTAGCGCACCGTCACCGCGGAGGGCATGCCCGAGGCGTCCAGCTCGACCTCCGCGCCGCGCTGCTAGGCGTCGACGAAGGCGCAGTGACCGGCGCGGTTCCCGGCATTTCAGACTCCTCGTGCGAACCGAGCGAGGCGACGTATGGTAGCGATATCACACTGTGCGCGCCACTGTTGCGGCGGCGCATACGGTGCGCGATGCGCCCCGGCGCCCGTGCAATGCCCACCGGCGGAGCCTGGTCGGTCGACGCCAATCTGAAAAACCCGTCAGGATGGATTCAGAGTCCTTTCAGATTGGCGGCGTAGTGTGCGCCGGTAGTTCGATCTACAGATCAACGAGAAGGGGGGAGCTCATGAACGGTTCATCGCGCCGGCTGCCGGCGATCGAAGCGGCTGTGTTGTCCAGCCTCGGCCTCTTTTGCGCCACAGGCGCATTCGCGGCCGGCACCGGCCCGGCGGCACCAGCCGCCGGCCCGGCATCCATGACATCCCTGCGGCAGGTGGTCGTCACAGGCACGCTGATTCCCACCAACCCCAACTCCGTGGCGGTACCCGTTACGACGCTCAGCGAGAGCGATCTTCGGCAGACCGGTGTCGCGAGCAACATGCTCGATACGCTGCGCAAGGCTATTCCGGCCTTTGCCGGCCGAAGCAATGCGGGTGCCAGCAATGCCCAGAACCACAATCAGTTCACCGCCGGCGGCTCGCAGATCGAGCTGCGCAATCTCCCGACCCTGGTACTGGTGAACGGTCGGCGAATGGCGGTCGACGCTGTCGCGGGCGTTGGCAGCAGCAAGGTCTTCGTTGACGTCAGCCAGATCCCGGCCTCCGCCCTCGAGCGGGTCGATGTGCTCACCGACGGCGCTTCCTCGCTGTACGGTGCGGATGCCATCGGCGGCGTGGTGAACTTCGTCCTGAAGCACAATTACCACGGCGTGACCTTCGGTACCCATTACGGCACGGCCGACGGCGGTTACCGTGACCGCTCGACCTTCGTCACCGTGGGCGGGGATGTGGGGCCGGTGAACATCACCGCGACCCTGAACTACTCCAAGACCAGCCCGCTCTGGCAGAATACCCGCTCCTTCACGAACCCTGATTACAATGTCGTCCCCGGCACCGGCATCCCCGGCGTCGTGGACGGCGGCAACTACGTTCTGGCCCCGGGACTGCTCTCCCCGCCGGTGCCGACCGGCATCAACGCCACGGCCGGCAGCTATGCCGACCTGGCCTCCCAGGGCGTGTACAACGCCACCAGCGCCTCGCAGCTGTCCAGCCGCTTCAACTATGCGAAGTACTCCATGCTGCTGCAGCAGGAGGAGCATAGGAACTTCGTCGCCGACATCACCTCGCGGCCGTTGTTCGGCACCAGCACGACCGCCTTCGGCGACATCCTGATCACGCAGAACCGAGTGAAATCAACCGCCTGGCAGGCTGCCGGCAAGCCCTTCGCCTACTCGAGCCTGACCGTGCCGGCCGGGTCGCCCTACAATCCGCTGACCACCGATGCGACCGGGGTCACCTTTGCCGACGTGAATCGGCCGAAGGGCGTGTACGACACCACGGACGACTACCGCGTCTCGTTCGGCCTGAAGGGCCGCCTGACGCATTCGTGGACCTGGCAGACCAGCCTCGATTACAGCCAGAGCAAGCTCACCGAGCGCGACACCAATCTGATCTTCGGGCCGAACCTGGCCAACGCGATTGCGGGCGGCTACGACGCCAACGGCAATGCGGTGACCGGCGGCGCCTACAGCGAGGTCTACGACAATTACGCCAAGAACGGCTCGATGGTGCTCCAGCCGGCGCTCGATCCGTTCGCTGTGACCAATCCGGCGGCCGCGCTGGCCAACGTGCTCGGCACCGAAGTGCTGCACGCGGACAGCAAGCTGTACTCATGGGATGCGCATGCGGTGGGCAACGTGCTGAAGATGCCCGCGGGTATGGTGAGTTTGGCCGTTGGTGTGAACTGGCGTCGCGAAGAGCTGTCCGGCCACACCGATCCCAACGGCCGCGTGACCGACCCGACCCAGGGCAGCGTCAATTGCTCGCTTGCGACCAGCAACTGCGCGAACTGGATCGGCGGCGTGTATGCCGATCCGTTCATCCACGGCCGCAACGTCAGCGCGGTGTATGCCGAGACGCGTATCCCGCTGACCGCGAGCCGCATGAACATCCCCGGTCTGCACGAGCTCGAGCTGACTGCGGCCGGTCGGTTCGAGCACTACAGCGACGCAGGCAGCGGCACCTCGCCGAAGTTCGGCATCCGTTGGGAGCCGTTCGACAGTCAGTTCGTGATGCACGCCACGTACACGAAGGCGTTTTCTCCGCCGCAGCCATATCAGGCGTACGGTCCGTACGACACCCGTCCGGTCACCGATCGCCTCATCGGTATCGTGTTCGGCCCGGGTTACGCCCTGGGACAGTCCTTCAACGGCCAGGATGGCGTCAACCCGAACCTCAAACCCGCCACTTCGGTGTCGCGCTCGATCGGCTTCACCTTCCGGCCGCACTTCATCAAGGGCCTGGCGGTGACCGCCGACTTCTCCTCGATCGACGTGTTCGGCTTCCAGGGCGGGGCGGACTTCACCCGCATCATGCAGTCGGTGAATGAGTTCGGCTCGGCCTCGCCGTACTTCGACAGCGTGAGCACGGGAAACTTCACCAACCTCGGCGGCACCGATCCGTTCGGCACTCCGGGTTCGTTGCTGACCTTCCTCACGAAAGCGGGCACCACCGGTGTGGGCGATCCGAGCAAGTACTCGCAACTGTACGTGATCGACCGCTTCAGGAACGAGAGTACCCTGGTGGAGCGCTCGTGGAACATCGGTGCGACGTACATCCTGCCGTGGGATCGGTACGGCACCTGGACGGTATCCAGCAACGGCATGGTCTTCGACTCGTTCAAGTTCCAGCGCCGGCCCACGGATCCGTTCGTCCAGTACGCCGGAAACGCCAGCAACATCGGCGTTTTCGCCGGCACGCTGCCCAAGTACCGCTTCTACACGACGCTCGACTGGTCGTACCGGAACCTGGAGATTGCCCTGGCCAACACGTTCGTCTCGTCGGTCAATGATGCCGGCCCCGTGGGAACGAGCAGCCCGCTCATCCCGGTGTCGCATTACAGCGCCTGGGATCTGCATGGAGCCTACAGCTGGCCGTTCGGCGTCGAGGGCGGCAAGAAGCTTGTGCTGGCGCTCGGCGTCAACAACCTGAACAATGCCTCTCCGCCGTATTTCCCGCGTTCGTTCTACAACCAGTACCTGTATACGGACATCGGCACCTACTCGCCCATCGGGCGCCTGGTGTATGGTGATCTGACGGTATCCTTCTGAGGCGCAACGCAAGGAGAAGAGTGCGTGAGCGAAGGTACCGCCAGGAATCTTTCCGGGACCGATGCGGCCGGTCCGCGTGAGCTGAGCACGGGGGGGCGCACCGGCAACGTTGCGCCCCCTCCGGTTATCGAGCCGCCCCGCTGGGCGCAGGCCTGGCGGCGTCTGATGGATCGTCGGCTCGGCGCGGTGCCGGTGCCGGTGGCGGTGTTGCTCGCCGGGGTGCTGGGGTACTTCGTGGCGCACGGGTCGGTGGCGGCGGACCTGCCGACCATGATCGCGGTGACTGTGCTGCTGGGATTTGCGTGCGCGGAGATCGGGCAGCGGATTGCGGGGCTGCGCGTGGTGGGTGGCGGAGTGATCCTGGCGACCTTTCTGCCCTCGGCGCTGGCGTACTACCACGTGCTGCCGGTGGACCTGGTGAACGCGGTGACGCACTTCACCAAGGGCTCGAACTACCTGTTCTTGTACATCTCGGCGGTGATCGTCGGGAGCGTTTTCGGAATGGACCGGACGGTATTGATCCGGGGATTCGTAAAGATTTTCGCGCCGCTGGCGATCGGCACGGTGGCCGCGGTGCTGGTCGGGAGCATGGTCGGCGCTGCGCTGGGTCTTGGAGTGAAGCACACGCTTTTTTACGTGGTGCTGCCGGTGATGGCCGGCGGCGTGGGCGACGGGGCGGTCCCGCTGTCGCTGGGCTACGCGGGGGTGGTGCACCAGGGGTTTGGCGGTCAGTTCGCGCTGGTGCTGCCGCCGGTGATGATCGGCAGCCTGTTCTCGGTGCTGCTGGCCGGCGGGTTGAACTGGCTGGGCAAGCGAAAGCCGCAGTGGTCCGGGGACGGGCGGCTGCAGCCCGGGACGCGGGCCGATGAGTACCTGCGCGGCGACGAGCCGCCGCCGCACGTGGACGTGATGAGCATTGCCGCCGGAGCCATGACGGCGGTGGCGCTGTACCTGGTGGGCGAGCTGACCTACCAGCAATGGAAGATGCCCGCGCCGGTGGTGATGCTGGCCGTGGCGGTGGCGATGAAACTCGGCTGGTCCGTGACACGCAAGCTGGAGCTGGGGGCCGACGCGGTCTTTCAGATGTTTGCCAAGGTGGGCACGTACCCGCTGCTGTTCATGGTGGGTGTGGCGTGGACGCCCTGGGACAAGCTGCTCTCAGCGCTGGCGCCGGCGAACCTGGTGACCATCGCCGCCACGGTGGCGACGCTGGTCGGGGTGGGCTTCTGGGCGGGGCGCAAGGTGAATCTGTACCCGATCGAGGCGGCGATCATAAATGCCACGCACGCCGGGGAGGGTGGCACGGGCGGGGGGGCGATCCTGACGGCCGCCCAGCGCATGGGGCCGATGCCCTTCGCGCAGATCGCCAACCGCACCGGCGCG
>OBLK01000365.1_pt1 | contig 10732 bp, 11 predicted proteins | sample 1518871 | NCBI WGS metagenome assembly OBLK01 (sample SAMEA2464837, study PRJEB22497) | soil metagenome | biome: Grassland; feature: Farmland; material: Clay | place: Australia | collected 2013-02-01 | depth 0.8 m
GGCCCGCGGCACGCTGACCGCGGTGCGGGCGATCCGGGCGAGCGCCCCCACCGCCGAGCCGACGCCGGTGGCACTCATCGGCGGCCTGGCCACCCTCGGCGAAGCGCTGCTGAGACCGTGGCGCTCGGCCATGGCCGGCTCTGCCGTCGAGGTGGTGAGCCGCCCCGCCGCGGACGCCCTGGGCGGCGCCGCGATGCTGGCGCTTCGCGACGACCTGCCGCACGAGCCGTCGGTGCACCGCTCGGTGGTGGCATCGGAACCTGCCGTGGTGATCGCGCCCGCTTCGCCATCAGCGAAGCCAGGGACGGACGGGCTGGCCACCGAGCAGGTCCGGCCCGGCCTGGACGACCTGGACGCCAGGCCGGCGCGCGAGCTCGTCGAGCTGCTGCTCGGCGCCGAGGCCGCGGTGCCAGCCGCGCTGGCCGCAGCGGTGCCGGCGCTCGCCGAGGCCGTCGAGATCACGGTCGATCGGCTGCGCGCCGGCGGGCGACTGGTGTACGCCGGCGCCGGCACCCCCGGCCGGCTCGCCGCGCTCGACGCCGCCGAGGTCGGGCCGACGTTCGGGGTGCCGCCAGGCACCGTCATCTCGATCATCGCCGGCGGTGACGACGCGCGGCTGCAGGCCCTCGAGGGTGCCGAGGACGACCGCCAGGCCGGCGGCGACGACCTCGCCGCCCACGCGGTCGGGCCGGCCGACGTGGTCGTCGGGGTGAGCGCCTCCGGTCGGACCCCGTACGTGCTCGGCGCGCTCACCGCCGCCCGCGCCGCCGGCGCGGCCACCGTCGCCGTGGTCAACAACCCGACCAGCCCGATCGCCGCGGTCGCCGATACCGCGGTCGAGGTGAACACCGGCGCCGAGGTGATCGCCGGCTCCACCAGGCTCACCGCGGGCACGGCGCAGAAGGTCGTGCTCAACGTGCTTTCCACGGCCACGATGGTTCGGCTGGGCCGCACGTTCGGTGCCTGGATGGTCGACGTCCAGGCCCGCAACCACAAACTGCGCCACCGGGCGCTGCGCATCCTGCGCGAGGCCACCGGCGCGGCGCCGGAGGCCGCCGAACGCGCGCTCGCCGACGCCGGCGGTGAGACCCGCACCGCCCTGGTGGCGCTGCTGCTCGACATCGACGCCTGCGCCGCACGTACCCGGCTCGCCGACGCGGGCGGCGTGATCCGCGAGGCGCTCGCGGCGGGGAAGTAGCCGGCGTTGCGGGTCGTCGGGCTGCTGTCGGGCACCTCGGTCGACGCGATCGACGTCGCAGCCGCCGACGTGTCGGTCGAGGTCGGAGAGGACTGTGCTGTCGGTTTGCGGCTGCTCGGCCATGCCGAGCAGCCGTGGCCACCCGGGCTGGCCGAGCGCATCCTTGCGGTGCTGCCGCCGGCCACCACGACCGCCGCGCAGCTGTGTGCCCTGGACAACGACATCGGCCGGGCGTTCGGCGCCGCCGCCGTCACCGCGATCGGCTCGCTCGCCGGAGGGAGCGCCGACCTGGTGGCCAGCCTCGGGCAGACGGTGTTCCACGACATCGACGGCGGCGTCTGCCGCGGCACGCTGCAACTGGGCCAGCCGGCGTGGATCGCCGAGGCCACCGGCCTGCCCGTGGTGTCGGACCTGCGTGCGGCTGACGTCGCCGCCGGCGGGCACGGCGCCCCCCTGGCCAGCACGCTCGACGCGCTGTGGCTGGCCGGCCCTGGCGGCCCGCGGGCGGCGCTCAACCTCGGCGGCATCGCCAACGTCACCGTGGTGTACGGCCCAGGAGAGCCGGTGCTGGCCTTCGACACCGGGCCGGGCAACTGCCTGCTCGACCTGGCCGCGGCGCGGGCCACGGGGCGGCGGTTCGACGCCGGTGGCTCGGTGGCCGCGAGCGGCCGGGTCGACGGCGATCTGCTGCGCCGGCTGCGCGCGCACCCGTACTTCGCCCTGCCTGCGCCCAAGTCGACCGGCCGCGAGCTGTTCGGCCAGGACTACCTGGACCGCGCCCCCGCCGGCCACGTCGACGGCCCCGACCTGCTGGCGACGCTCACCGAGCTGACCGCGTCGACGGTCGCCGACGCCCTCGCCCCGTACGCGGTCACCGAGGTGGTCGTCTCCGGTGGCGGGGTGCGCAACCCGACGCTGCTGGCGGCGCTACGGCGGTTGCTGCCGGGTCCGGTGTGGTCGATCAGCGACGAGCGTGGTCTACCGGCCGAGGCCAAGGAGGCCTACCTGGTAGCGCTGCTCGGCGCGCTGAGCTGGTTGGGCCTGCCCGGTACGGTCCCGGGCCACGGCGGCCGCACCGCCACCGGCGCCGCTCACCCAACTGTCCTTGGCCGGCACACCCCGGCCACCACCCCGGCCAGTCGGCCGGCCCAGCCGGCTCCGGCCCGACTGACACTGACCGTCAGGGAACCGGCGACAGGTACAGGCGGGCGAACAGCAGCGACTCGGTGAGCGCCGTGATGCGGGCCGCGCGGCTGCGCATCGCCCTGGTGTTGATCTCGACCGAGATGGTGCCGGTGAACCCGGTTCGCGCCAGCGTCTCGCACACCTGCGCGCAGGGCTGGTTGCCGCGGCCGGGCACCAGGTGCTCGTCGCGGGGCAGGCCGGTCCCGTCGCCGAGGTGCACGTGCACCAGGCCGGAGCCCATCCGCTCGAGCAGCGCAATCGCGTCCTGGCGGGCGGCCGCGGTGTGCGACAGGTCGAGCGTGTAGTGCGGGTAGCCGGCGTCGGTCGGGTCGAACGTCGGGTGGAACGCCGACACCGCGAGCCCGGCCCGCCGGACCGGGAACATGTTCTCCACGGCCACCGCGACGCCGTGGTCGCGCTCGGCGGCGGCGATCTCGTCGGCGAACGTCGCCACGTACCGCCGCTGCCACCGAAACGGCGGGTGGATGACGACGGTGCGCGCGCCCAGCTGTGCCGCCGCCTCGGCGCTGCGCCGCAGCCGGACCACCGGGTCCGGGCTCCAGACCCGCTGCGTGATCAGCAGGCACGGCGCGTGCAGGGCCAGGATCGGCATCCGGTACCGCTTGGCGAAGCCGGCCAGGGCCCGCACGTCCTGGCTGGCGGGCTCGGTCCAGATCATCACCTCGATGCCGTCGTAGCCCAGCTCGGCGGCCAGTTCGAACGCGCGCGAGACCGGCTCGGGAAAGACCGATGCCGTCGACAGCGCCACCGGCGGGCCGCTCACCGTCACCGGCTACAGGTCGAGCAGCAGTACAGCGGGCGACATGGTCACGAACAGCCCGATCAGCACGGTCATCACGACGGTTCGCACGTCGTTGGACCGCCAGATCCGCCGGACCAGCAGCACCGCGATGAGCGTGACGAGCACCGCTGCGACCAGCGCGATCAGTGGCTGGCTGCGCCAGAGCCAGCGGAACGCCAGCCACAGCACCGCGCCGGCAACGCCGCCGGCCACCAACTGCGCGATCGTGGTCAGCCACTCCCGGATCGGCTGCCGCTCCTCGTCGAGGTGCTCGTCGTCCTCGTCGTACCGGCCCTCGTCGTACTGGTCGACGCCGTATCGGTCACCTTCGTAACGGTCACCGTCGTACCGGCCCTCGTCGTACCGGTCGCCGTCGTAACGGTCACCGTCGTACCGGCCGTCGTCGAAGTGCCCGGCGTCGTACAGCTCGTCGCCGGGCTCGGGCCAGTCGTCGGCCGGAGGCCCTGGCCTTCGACCTGGAGGCACGATGACGGTGTGCTCGGGGTCGTAGTCCAGACCGCCCCGGCCGGGCCGGTCTCGCCCGTAGGCCTCCGGCTCCAGCCGCTCGTGGAACTGGGTGTCGGCCGGGTCCATGAGGGCGCGTCCGTAAGAGTCGTGCGGTTCGACGCGACCCGGCGGGCCCGGGCGGCCCGGTGCGGGCGGGCCCGGCCGGCCGGCGACTTCGCGCTCGTCACGGCCGCGCCGTCTCGAAGGTAGGGGCTCACCATGGCCGGGGCCGGCCCGCCGCTCGCGTTCGGCCCGTTCCCGTTCGGCCCGTTCGCGTTCAGCCCGTTCGCGTTCAGCTCGTTCCCGTTCGATGCGCTCCCGCTCCGCCCGTTCGCGCTCGATCCGTTCGCGCTCCGCGCGTTCCCGCTCGGCTCGTTCCCGCTCGATCCGCTCGCGCTCCGCGCGTTCCCGCTCGATCCGTTCGCGTTCGGCCCGCTCCCGTTCCGCGCGTTCGGCCCGTTCGCGTTCAACACGTTCCCGTTCGGCACGTTCGCGCTCGCGCCGTTCAGCGCCCCGGTCGCGCCGCTCGGCGCCACCACCCGGAGGACCTCCGGGTGGTGGGGTGGTCCGGCCAGGTGGTGGAGGGCCGGGACGGGGCGGTACTCCAGGCCGGCCGGGCTGCATCGGCGGCGCGACCAGGCTGCCGGAGGATCGTGGGTCGCCGTGGCGGTCGCTGATGCGCGGGAGTTCGTCGGTCTGGTCGACCTCGCGGCGGGCCCGGCGCCCGCTGCCGCCGATCGGCCGTGACGGCTGCTGCCCGGTCGGCGGCCCGGGCAGGTTGTGGGACCCGGAGGTCTCGCCGGCCCGCGACCGGCCGCCTGGCCTGGGCGGAGGCACCGCGGCGGGCTCCTGCGGGGGGTGGTTGGTGACCGGCCGGTGCGTGCCGCTGTCTGCCAGGACCCGGTCGATGATCACCTGCGGCGCGGTGTCCTCGGGGTCCTCGGTCCGGCGGCGGCGCCGGCCACCTGTGGACTCGGACGACCCCGCGTCGCCGCTGCCGTACTGGGCGATCAGGTCCGCCACGCTCCGCGGACCCTGCTCCGGGCCCTGTCGCCGCCTACTCATCGGTTCCACCGTGCCTGCTGGTTCGACGTTCGTCCAGTGGTCAGAGTGCAGGCTGCGACCGCCGGAGCCTGCCGGCGCCCGGCGGTCCTGCCATCTTCACCTGCGGTGATGGCAAATATCGGCTGCGGAATCACGGCGGTTCGATCCCGTCGAGCTCGGCGTCGAGGCGGCGCAGGATGACGCCCTCACGCAGCGCCCACGGGCAGATCTCGAGCTCGTGCAGTTCGAGCGCGCGCATCGAGGCCTCCGCCACCAGCGCACCGGCCACCAGCTGGTGTGCGCGGCTGGCGCTGACGCCCTCGAGCTCGGCGACGTCGTTCGCGGTCATCCGCGAGATGAACGCGATCACCTGGCGCAGCCCGGCGTCGGTGAGGGTGCGGGTCGCCCGCAGCCCGGCGCTGGACGGGGCTGCGCCGGTCAGCCTGGCCAGCGACCGGAACGTCTTCGAGGTGGCGACCGCCCGGTCCGGCGGACCCATCTTGCGCAACTTCTTCGCCGGGCCGGCCAACTGGTCGTCCAGCCAGTCCCGCAGCTCGCTGATCGCGGTCTTGCCCGGCGGGTCGACGCGCAGGCGCTCCCGGCTGAGCCGTCCCGCGCCAAGCGGCAGCGAGATGGCCAGCTCGGGTGCCTCGTCGACGCCGATCGCCAGCTCGAGCGACCCGCCGCCGATGTCGAGTACCAGCAGCCGGCCGGCCGACCAGCCGTACCAGCGGCGGACCGCGAGGAAGGTGTACGTCGCCTCCTGGTCGCCGGGCAGTACCTGCAGCTTGACCCCGGTCTCGGCCTTGATCCGCTCCAACACGTCGGCGACGTTGGAGGCGTCGCGCACGGCCGAAGTGGCGAACGCCATCATCTCGGCGCAGCCCAGCTCTGCCGCGGACTTCTTGGCCGCGGCGACGGTGCTGACCAGGCGGTCGGCGCCGGCTTTGGTCAGCCGGCCGTCCTTGACCTGCTCGGCCAGCCTCAGCACCGTCTTCTCGCTGCTCATCGGCGTCGGATGGGCGCCACGATGGGCCTCGACGACGAGCAGGTGGACGGTGTTCGAGCCGACATCCAGCACCCCTAGCCGCATGGCGCTGACGGTACCGGGATCGGACCGGGCCGACCTGCCGGTTGGCCAGCGTGGACGCCAGGATCGGCCCGCCCTAACGTTCACGGCGTGAGCACTCCGAACAACCCGGACGCCGGCGAACCCGGCCAACCCGGCCACCCGGGCCAACCTGGTCAGCCGGGCCAACCTGGTCAGCAGCCCTACCCGGCGCAGCCGGATCCGTACGGGTACCAGTCGTACCCGGCGCAGCCCGACCCGTACGGGTACCAGGCGACTCCGCAGCCGCCGTATGGCTACCAGTACCCCGCCGGGTACTCGCCGTACGGCGCCTGGCAGGGCTATCCGGAGTACGCGCAGGCACCGGCCGCCCCACCGCGGCGGCCCGGCGTCCTGATCGCCGCCGGAGTCATCTGGCTGCTGCTCGGCGGGATCATGCTGCTGTTCGGGATCGCGCTGCTGTTCGCCAACCAGCTCGAGGGCATCGACCAGGTGTACGCCGACTACCCCGAGGTCACACCGGAGATCCTGACCGGCCTCGGCGTGGTGATGACGGTGCTGGCCGTGATCGTGATCGGGCTGGCCATCGCGGTGTTCTCCGGCGCGCTCTGGGCGCGCATCGCGATTGCGGTGGTCGGCGGGCTGCTCGGGCTGGTCGGCATCACCGCCGTGGTGTTCCCGGTGATGGCGCTCGCCGCGATCGTGCTGCAGTTCCTGCCGGCGTCCAACGCCTATGGCAAGGCCAGGCGCGAACGGACGGCGTGAGCCAGTTGGACGACGGCCCGGTGCTGTTCGCCGAGGCAGGGTCGTCGTGGTGGCCCCTGCTGTGGGGCCCGCTGGCCCTGCGCCCCGGTGCTCGAAGCCAGGGCGCCGCGCGAACCGGCCGCCGGGGACGACGGATAATCTGGCGGCGATGGACGCCAAGCACGCCCTGCCCGTTCGCGCCCTCGTCGGGTTCCTGGAGATCGTCGCTGCGGTGCTGCTCGGCGTCGCCGCCGTGTGGGCGTGGCGCCGCGGCTCGGTCCCGTACGAGCTGCCCCCCAGCGACAACCCGGCCGTGCCGGACTCGGTGTACCGGTGGTCGGGGCCGTGGATCGGGGCGGCGTTCGGGCTCGTGCTGCTGGCCGGCCTGGCCTTGCTGGACGCCGGCCGCCGGCTTGCCGAGGCGTTCACCCGCCCCTGGCAGACTTCCGACCATGGCCTCCCCGTTGCCGACGAGTGACACCTCTGAAGAGCTCTTCCGGCGTGCCTGCGCGGTCATTCCCGGCGGCGTGAACTCACCGGTCCGGGCGTTCGGAGCGGTCGGCGGCACCCCCAGGTTCATGGTCAGCGGGCACGGCGCGCACCTGTTCGACGCCGACGGCGCCCGCTACGTCGACCTGGTGTGCTCGTGGGGACCGATGATCCTCGGCCACGCCCACCCAGCCGTGGTGGGGGCCGTCCTCGAGGTCGCCGTCGACGGGTTGTCCTTCGGCGCGCCGACCGAGCGCGAGGTCGAGCTCGCCGAGCTGATCGTCGACCGGGTCGAGCCGGTCGAGTCGGTGCGGCTGGTCAACTCAGGCACCGAGGCCACGATGAGTGCGGTCCGCCTGGCCCGCGGCGCTACCGGGCGCAGGCTGGTCGCCAAGTTCGCCGGGCACTACCACGGTCACGTCGACGCGCTGCTGGCATCGGCCGGCTCGGGCGTCGCGACGTTCGGGCTGCCGGCTTCGCCCGGGGTCGCCGGCGCCACCGACACCATCGTGCTGCCGTACAACGACGAGCCCGCCGTGCGGGCCGCGTTCGCCGAGCACGGCGCCGAGCTCGCCTGCGTGATCACCGAGGCGGCCGCCGGCAACATGGGCGCGGTCGCCCCGGCGCCCGGCTTCAACGCGACGCTGCGCGAGCTGTGCACGGCGCACGGCGCGCTGCTGATCGTCGACGAGGTGATGACGGGCTTTCGGGTCGGCCCGGCCGGCTGGTTCGGGATCGAACGGGTGCCGGGCGACCTCTACACGTTCGGCAAGGTCATGTCTGGCGGTCTGCCGGCGGCGGCGTTCGGCGGTCGAGCCGACGTGATGGCCCAGCTGGCGCCGAGCGGGCCGGTCTATCAGGCCGGCACGCTGTCCGGGAACCCGGTGGCGGTCGCGGCGGGCCTGGCGACCCTGCGTGCCGCGGGCCGGGACACCTACGCCGCCCTGGACGCCAACGCCCGTCGGCTCGGCGACCTGCTGTCGGCGGCGCTGACCGCCGAGGGCGTCGCGCACCGCGTCCAGTACGCCGGCAACCTGCTCTCGGTGTTCTTCACCGCCGAGCCGGTGGCCGACTTCGACGCCGCACGGGCCGCCGACACCTGGCGGTTCGGGCCGTTCTTCCACGCGTTGCTCGACCACGGCGTCTACGCCCCGCCGAGCGCGTTCGAGGCCTGGTTCGTCTCGGCGGCGCTGTCCGACCGCGACTTCGAGACCATCGAGAACGCCCTGCGACCGGCCGCCAAGGCGGCCGCCACGTCGACCCCCTGACCGAATACTGCCCGTACCCTGGCAGCCGAACCGGCCTGTCAGCGCATACGCTCGCCGGACGTGAGGGTGAGATGACGCGGACGGTCGTGCATTTGCTGCGGCACGGAGAGGTGTTCAACCCGGCGGGCGTGCTGTACGGGCGGCTGCCGGGATTCGGACTCTCCGACTCCGGCCAGCGCCAAGCCAAGATCGTCGCCGAGTACCTGCGCGACCACGATGTCACCGTGCTGGTGGCCTCCCCGCTGCAGCGGGCGCAGGAGACCGCGGAGCCGATCGCACAGCAGCACGGCCTCACGATGATCACCGATGACGAGCTGATCGAGGCCGACAACGTCTTCCAGGGCCAGAAGGTCGCGGTCGGCGACGGTGCGCTGCGCCACCCCGAGCACTGGGCGAAGCTGCGCAACCCGTTCCGGCCGTCGTGGGGGGAGCCCTACCTGCAGATCGCCCACCGGATGCTGGCCGCCGTGCACCGTGCAAGGGCACGGGCCAGCGGTCACGAGGCCGTGTGCGTGTCGCACCAGTTGCCGATCTGGACGCTGCGCCGCTACCTGGAGGGCCGGCGGCTGTGGCACGACCCGCGGCGGCGGCAGTGCTCGCTGGCGTCGCTGACCAGCGTGGTGTTCACCGACGAGCGGGTCCAGGAGATCGTCTACGCCGAGCCCGTCGGCACCACCGACCCGAGGGTGACCGGCGCATGAGGTCGCCGCTGCTCCCGCTCGTGATGCTCGCGGTGGTCCTGCTGGCCGCGTGCGGCACCGGCACCGACGCCGTGACCCGCGGCGGCGAGTTCAGGTTCGTCTCGCCGGGCGGCCAGACCAAGATCTTCTACGACCCGCCGGCCGACCGCGGCGCGATCGGCGACCTGTCCGGCGAGAACCTGCTCGAGCCGGGACAGACGATCGACCTCGACGACTTCGCCGGCAAGGTCGTCGTCGTCAACATCTGGGGTTCGTGGTGTGGCCCGTGCCGTGCCGAGGCCGACGACCTGCAGCAGGTGGCCGACGCCACCGCGTCCGACGGCGTCGCGCTGCTGGGCATCGACGTCCGCGACGACCGCGACGCCGCCTCGGACTTCGTTCGCGACCGCAGCCTGACCTGGCCCTCGATCTACGACCCGCCAGGGCGTTCGCTGCTCGCGCTGCACGGCTACCCGCGCTCCGTGGTGCCGTCCACGATCGTGCTCGACCGCGAGCACCGGGTCGCCGCGGTCTTCCTGCAGTCCTTGCTGGCCGAGGACCTGCTCCCGGTCGTGGAGCGCATCGCCGCGGAAACCTGACCGCCCACACAACCTCGCGGTCCCGCCGGGCGTCTCTGCCCCGCCACGACCGTGGGCGGGCGTGACGCCGCCTATCGCAAGTTCCGCCTGCACAGCGGCGACAGTGAGCGGGAGATCGAGCAGTGGACGGTACCGACCGCTCCCGGCGTCAAGTTCCACCGCGAGAGCATCGATCCGGAGACCGAGGACGACCCGCGGACCTGCGACCTGGCGACGTTGCTGCGGCGAATCGAAGAGGGCGACAGGCGCTCCGACGGCGGTCCGCCCGTCGCCTCGATCCCGGTGTGGTTCGGCCTCGACGGCGCGAAAGTGATCGCCGTCACCTGAGCTGCTTCTTGGTGACCTTGCCCATGTCGTTTCGGGGCAGCTCGTCCAGGAAACGGACGGTCCGGGGACGCTTGTGCGGGGCGAGCTGGTCGGCGACGTGGCCGGCCAGCTCGTCGGGTGTCGGGTTGGTGCCAGGTTCGGCGACGACCCAGGCGACGACGCGCTCGCCGAGGTCCTCGTCTGGCTCGCCGGTGACGGCGACCTCGGCGACCGCCGGGTGGTCGAGCAGCACGTTCTCGATCTCCGCCGCGCCGATCTTGAAACCGCCGCTCTTGATCAAGTCGGTGGACTTGCGGCCGACGATCCGCACGTAGCCGTCCGGCGCCACGGTTGCCATGTCGCCGGTGACGAACCAGCCGTCGCGCATCGCCTCCGCGGTCGCGTCGGGCCGGTTGAGGTACTCGGTGAACAGGTTCGGTCCGCGCACGCAGATCTCGCCGACGGTCTCGTCGTCGCGCGTGTCGATCACTGAGCCATCCTCGTCGACCAGCCGCACCTGCACGCCGTCCAGCGGCGGCCCGACGTAACCGGCCCGCCGCTCGCCGCCGGCTCGGACGCCGCAGTTCATCAGCGTCTCGGTCATCCCGTACCGCTCGACGACCCGCTGCCCGGTCAACCGCTCGATCCGCTCGTGCAGCGTCGCCGGCAGCGCCGCCGAGCCGGACACCAGCAGCCGCGCCTTGGCGACTGCCCTGGCCAGGCCGGCGTCCTGTTCCGCCTGGGCGGCCAGCCGGCGGTACATCGTCGGCAGCCCGAACATCATCGTGGCTGGTCCGGCCAGCTCGACCGCCGCCTCGGCCGGCGTGAAGCGGCCCAGGTG
>OBLK01000366.1_pt1 | contig 10728 bp, 7 predicted proteins | sample 1518871 | NCBI WGS metagenome assembly OBLK01 (sample SAMEA2464837, study PRJEB22497) | soil metagenome | biome: Grassland; feature: Farmland; material: Clay | place: Australia | collected 2013-02-01 | depth 0.8 m
CTGGGGGACCGTGACCTGGGCCGCGGGGCGGTCCGTACAGCGGGGCGCCGTGCGGCGGGACCGGCTGGGCGACCGTGGTGTGGGAGGCGACGGCGGTGGCGACACCGGCCGCCGGACGGTAGACCTCGGTGGTCGCCGACGGCTCGACCTCGCCCTGGTTGCCGCGCTGCCATGGCGGCGTGCCTGGCGAGTAGCTCGGGTCGGTCTGCTTGCCTTCGCCGAAGAACGCGGTGGCCTCGACATCACCGGTGCGTGCACCACGCTCGTGCCGCCCGTGGGAGCCGTCGGCCGGAACCGGCCGGTCCTGGGGTGCGTTGGGCGCACTACCCGGGCCGGCCGCCCGGTCGTTGCTGTTCCCGCTCGTTCGGTCACTCACGGCATGTCCCTCTCGCCAAAGGGGCTGCAGTCCAGTTACGACGCTACGCGTCCGCAAGACCCTAGGCACCCCCGGCGTCCGGATCCCCGGCCTCGTCGGCGTTGCGCGCCACCGCTACCAGCGATGCCGTGTCGCCGAGGTTCATCAGCCGAACGCCCTTGGTCTGCCGGCCGGCCTTGCGGACCTGCTTGGCCGCTGTGCGGATCACCCCACCGCTCGACGTGATCGCGTACAGCTCGTCGTCGAGGTCGACGATGAGTGCACCGACCAGCCGCCCGCGCCGGCGGTCGTACTGGATCGTGAGCACGCCCTTGCCGCCACGGCCCTGCAGCGGGTAGTCGTCGATCGGCGTGCGCTTGGCGTAGCCGCCATCGGTGGCGACCAGCACGAACTTGCCCGGGCGCACGACGCCGATCGACAGCAGCTCGTCGCCGGCGTAGAAGCGCATACCGAGCACGCCCGAGGTGGCCCGGCCCATCGGGCGCAGCGCGTCGTCGGTCGCCTTGAACCGGATCGACTGGCCGCCGGCCGACACCAGCAGCAGGTCGTCGTCGGCCGAGCACAGCACGGCCCCGACGAGCTCGTCGTCGTCGCGCAGGTTGATCGCGATCAGCCCGCCGGCCCGGTTGGAGTCGAACTCGGTCAGGCGCGACTTCTTGACCAGGCCGTTCTTCGTGGCGAGTACGAGGTACGGCGCGGCCTCGTAGTTGGAGATCTCGATGACCTGCGCGATCTGCTCGTCCGGCTGGAAGGCCAGCAGGTTGGCGACGTGCTGGCCGCGGGCGTTGCGATTGGCCTCCGGCAGCTCGTAGGCCTTCGCCCGGTACACCCGGCCCTTGTTGGTGAAGAACAGGATCCAGTCGTGCGTCGAGCACACGAAGAAGTGCTCGACGATGTCGTCGGCCTTCAGCCCGGCGCCGAGCACACCCTTGCCACCGCGCTTCTGCGCCCGGTACAGGTCGGTCTTGGTGCGCTTGGCGTAGCCGGTGCGGGTGATCGTGACGACGACGTCCTCGACCGCGATCAGATCCTCGATCGACACCTCGCCGTCGAACGGGATGATCCGCGTACGGCGGTCCTGGCCGTGCTTGTCGACGATCGCCATCAGCTCGTCGCGGATGATCGCCCGCTGCCGGTCGGGCCTGTCCAGGATGTCCTTGAGGTCGGCGATCTGCGCCTCGATCTCGGCCAGCTCGTCGATGATCTTCTGACGCTCGAGCGCCGCGAGCCTGCGCAGCTGCATCGCCAGGATCTCGTTGGCCTGCGCCTCGTCGACGTCGAGCAGCTCGATCAGGCCGGCGCGGGCGATGTCGACCGTCTGCGACCGCCGGATCAGCGCGATGACCTCGTCGAGCATGTCCAGCGCCTTGACCAGCCCGCGCAGGATGTGGGCGCGCTCCTCGGCCTTGCGAAGGCGGTACCGGGTGCGCCGGACGATGACCTCGACCTGGTGCTTGACGTAGTAGCGGATGACCTGGTCCAGCCGGAGCGTGCGCGGCACCCCGTCGACCAGCGCCAGCATGTTGACGCCGAACGTGGTCTGCAGCTGCGTGTGCTTGTACAGGTTGTTCAGCACGACCTTGGGCACGGCGTCACGGCGAAGCGTCACCACGATGCGCATGCCCCGGCGCTTGTTGGACTCGTCGGCGATGTTGGAGATGCCGGCGACCTTGCCGTCGCGCACGAGCGCCGCGATGTTCTCGATCAGGTTGTCCGGGTTGGTCTGGTACGGCAGCTCGGTGACGACCAGGATGTTGCGCCCCTTGGCGTCCTCCTCCGCCTCGACGACCGCGCGCATCCGGATCGAGCCGCGGCCGGTGCGGTAGGCCTCCTCGATCGCGGTGGTACCGACGATCAGCGCCGCGGTCGGGAAGTCGGGGCCCTTGATCCGCTGCAGCAGCGCCGCCAGCAACTCCTCCTCGGATGCCTCCGGGTGCGCCAGCGCCCAGACCACGCCCTCGGCGACCTCGCGCAGGTTGTGCGTCGGGATGTTGGTGGCCATCCCGACCGCGATCCCGGAGCCGCCGTTGACCAGCAGGTTGGGAATCCTGGCCGGCAGCACCGCCGGCTCCTGGGTACGACCGTCGTAGTTCGGCCCGAAGTCGACGGTGTCCTCGCCGATGTCGGCGAGCATCTCCATCGCCAACGGCGTCAACCGGCATTCCGTATATCTCATCGCGGCTGGCGGATCGTTGCCGGGAGAGCCGAAGTTGCCCTGGCCGTCGATCAGGGTGTGCCGCATCGACCACGGCTGGGCCAGCCGCACGAGGGTGTCGTAGATGGCGGTGTCGCCGTGCGGGTGGTAGTTGCCCATGACGTCGCCGACGACGCGGGAGCACTTGACGTACCCGCGCTCCGGGCGGAAGCCGGAGTCGAACATCGAGTACAGCACCCTGCGGTGCACCGGCTTGAGGCCGTCGCGGACGTCGGGCAGCGCCCGCCCGACGATCACGCTCATCGCGTAGTCGATGTAGGAGCGCTGCATCTCCTGCTGGATGTCGACCGGCTCGATGCGGTCGCCTTCCGACGGCAGGATGGTCTCAGTCACGATCTAGTTTCCTTCCAGACCCGCCTGTGGCAGCCCCCCAGTCAGGCGTCGGGGTCTGGCGGAAGTCTATCGGTCGAGGGGCTCCGGCCCGGAATCGACGCGACCGGTCTCACCAGCGCAGTTGTGGCCGCGCGGTGTCGCGCTCGGGGAGCCGCCGGCTCCGAGGGCGGAACCGGAGCTCCCCGAGCACCGAGAAGGACGGCACCCGCGAACCGCGCGGGCGCCAGGCTCAATCTGTCGCGCCCTTGGTGACCAGCGACAGGATCAGGAAGATCGCGCCGAAGGCTGCGAAGACGATGCCGGCGATCAGGAAGAACGTCGACGGCTGTACGACCCCGACGATGATCAGGACGATCCCGAGCACGATCGAGGCGATCCACGCGAGGCGGCCTCGAATGACCACAGATGGCATGTGACTCTGACTCCTCTCGCCCGGCCGCGATGACTCGGGCACAGCCTTGAGGAGATCAGCCAGGGAAGTGATACATCGGGCCTCAGACGTCCAGGAACCGCACGTCCTTGGCATTGCGCGTGATGAACGAGCGGCGGGCCTCGACGTCCTCGCCCATGAGCACCGAGAACAGCTCGTCGGCCGTCGCCGCGTCGTCCATGGTCACCTGCAGCAGCAGCCGGTGCGCCGGGTCCATGGTCGTTTCCCACAGCTCGTCGGCGTTCATCTCGCCCAGCCCCTTGTACCGCTGGATGCCGTCGTCACGCGGCAGCTTGCGCCCGGCCGCGGTGCCCGCCTCGATCAGGCCGTCGCGCTCGCGGTCGGAGTAGGCGAACTCCGGCTCGCCGCGCGGCCACTTGATCTTGAACAGCGGCGGCTGGGCCAGGAACACGTGCCCGTGCTCGATCAGTGGCCGCATGAACCGGAACAGCAGCGTCAGCAGCAACGTGCGGATGTGCTGGCCGTCGACGTCGGCGTCGGCCATCAGCACGATCTTGTGGTAGCGCAGCTTGGACACGTCGAACTCGTCGTGGATGCCGGTGCCGAGCGCCGTGATGATCGACTGGACCTCGGTGTTGCGCAGCACCTTGTCGATCCGCGACTTCTCGACGTTGATGATCTTGCCGCGGATCGGCAGGATCGCCTGGAACTCCGACTCCCGGCCCTCCTTGGCGCTACCGCCGGCCGAGTCGCCCTCCACGATGTACAGCTCGCACTCGGCCGGGTTGGTCGAGCGGCAGTCCTTGAGCTTGCCGGGCAGCCCGCCGATCTCCAGTGCGCTCTTGCGCCGGACCAGGTCCTTGGCCTTGCGCGCGGCCATCCGCGCATGGGCGCTCGAGACCGCCTTGTTGATGATGACGCGGGCCTCGCTCGGGTTGCGCTCGAACCAGTCGGCGAGCCACTCGTTGCACGTCTTCTGCACGAACGACTTCGCCTCGGTGTTGCCGAGCTTGGTCTTGGTCTGGCCCTCGAACTGCGGCTCGGCGAGCTTGATCGACACGATCGCGGCGAGACCCTCGCGGGCGTCCTCACCGGTCAGGTTGGCGTCCTTCTCCTTGAGGATCTTCTTCTCCCGCGCGTAGTCGTTGACCACCCTGGTCAGCGCGGACCGGAAGCCCTCCTCGTGGGTGCCGCCCTCGTGAGTGTTGATCGTGTTGGCGAAGGTGTACACCGACTCGGCATAGGTCGAGTTCCACTGCATCGCGACGTCGACCTCGATGCCCTCGGCCTTCGCCCCGAACGTGACGACCTTCTTGTGGATGGCGTCCTTGGTGGCGTTGATGTGCTTGACGAAGTCCTCCAGGCCGCCGGGGTAGCAGTACTTGCGCTCCTTGATCCGGCCGGTCTCCTCCTCGCCGTTGCCGTTGTGGCCGTTGCGCTTGTCGTGCAGGACCATCGTCAGGCCCTTGTTCAGGAAGGCCATCTCCTGCAGCCGGCGGGCGATCGTCTCGGCGTTGAACTCGACGGTCTCGAAGATCTTCTCGTCCGGCCAGAACGTCACGATGCTGCCGGTGCGCCTGGTCGGCTCGCCCTTGAGCAGCTTGCCCGGCTTGGAGTCGACGTAGTGCTGGCGCCACACGTGACCGTCGCGGTAGATCTCCACGTCGAGCGCCTTGGACAGCGCGTTCACCACTGAGACGCCGACGCCGTGCAGGCCACCGGAGACCGCGTAGGACTTCCCGTCGAACTTGCCGCCGGCGTGCAGCGTGGTCAGCACGACCTCGACCGCCGGCCGCTTCTCGACCGGGTGCATGTCGACCGGGATGCCGCGGCCGTCGTCGCGAACGCTGACCCCGCCGTCGGCCAGCAACGTCACGTCGACGCGCGTTGCGATTCCGGCCATCGCCTCGTCGACGGCGTTGTCCACGACCTCCTGCACCAGGTGGTGCAGGCCGCGCTCACCGGTCGAGCCGATGTACATGCCTGGCCGCTTGCGAACCGCTTCGAGACCTTCGAGGACGGTGATGGACGAAGCGCTGTAGTCGTTCTTCTTTGCAGCCACATGTCTCCTCAACGAAACCGACAAGCCGCTCTACGGCGTCGGCGTTCAACCTTCCCAATTCTACCCGGAAACGCCGCATGACCTGGGTCGGCGCGCGGTGCAGAGCGCCGGCCGGTACCGGTTCTGGGTTCAGCCGTAGGTGTCCCTCGGGCCGCGGCCGGACACGTGCCTCGTTCCGCGCCGCCAGCTCGGCGCTGACGGGCCGTGGATGCGCATCCTGGTGACCACGTTGCGGCCCACGCCGGCCGCGATCCGCCCCAGCAGCTGGCGTTGCAGCAGCCGCAGCTGGGTGGCCCACGCGGTCGAGCTCGCCTGCACGGTCAGCTCGCCGTCGCGCAGCGACACCGGCTGCGCGTGCTCGGCGATCTCGGCGCCGACCAGCTCGGTCCACCGGCCGAACACCGCACCGTCGGACAGGCTGGGCGACCAACCGCGCTCGGTGGCCATCCGCGACGCCAACCGGCCGACCTGCTGCGGATCGCGGTCGTCCGGCCGGGCGCCGGACCATCCGCTTCGGCGCCGTCCACCGCGTCGCCCGGTGCCCGCGGTGCGGCGGGCCGGCTTGGCGCCCCTGGACTGGGCCGCCTGCTTGGCCGCATCGAGGGCGGCCCTGGCAAGGTCCGGACCGGTCGCCCGATCGGGGGACGCCTGGTCAGGCTGCGGTTGGGTGTCTCGTCGCACGGAGTTGTCCACAGAATCCACAGGGTTGTCCCCAACGGGGGATGTCTCGGTCATCGCCCGCGCACCTGCCCCTCGTGGACGTCGAGCCAGCGGCCTTCGAGCTCGGCCGGAACGTCGTCGCCGACCGCCGCCGTCACCAGGACCTGCTCGGCCGTGCCGGCCACCTTGGCCAGCGCGGACCGGCGCCGGCGGTCGAGCTCGGCGAAGACGTCGTCGAGCACGAGCACCGGATCGACGCCGTCGGAGCGAAGCAGCTCGAACGACCCGAGCCGCAGCGCGAGGGCGAACGACCACGACTCGCCGTGGCTGGCGAACCCGCGCGCGGTCTCCGGACCCAGCCGCAGCTCGAGCTCGTCGCGGTGCGGCCCGACCAGGCACACCCCGCGCTCCAGCTCGGCCGGCCTGGCCTCGGCCAGCGCGTCGAGCAGCACGGTGGTCAGCAGCTCGGGGTCGGCACGCTCGCCCTCCGGCTCGCCGTAACCGGCCGGCAGGCTGGCAGCGCCGGGCAAGCTGGCAGCGCCGGGCAGGCCGCCGGTTCCGGGCAGGTTGGCCCGGTAGGCGAGCCTGGCCGGCTCCGAATCCGGCGCGACCCCGGCATAGGCCGAGGTGACGTGCGGGCCGAGGTCGGCGACCAGGTCCAGCCGCGCGGCCAGCAGGGTCGCGCCGTGGGTGGCCAGGTGGCCGTCCCACACGTCGAGCGTGCGCAGGTCGTCCTTGGCGCTGCGCGCGGTCTTCAGCAGCGCCGAACGCTGTTTGAGCACGCGCTCGTAGTCCGAGCGCACGGCGGCGAACCGCGGCGCCCTGGTCACCAGCAACTCGTCGAGGAACCGCCGCCGCTCCGCCGGGTCGCCGCGGACCAGCGCGAGGTCCTCCGGCGCGAACTGCACGAGCCGCAGGACGCCGAGCACCTCGCGCGGCCGCTTGACCGGCGCGCGGTTGATCCTGGCCCGGTTGGACCTGCCGGGGTTGATCTCCAGCTCGACGACGAGCTGACGGCCGGCGCTGACGACGGTCGTGCGCACCACGGCCCGCTCGGCTCCGCGCCTGACCAGCGCCGCGTCGGTGGCGACCCGGTGCGAGCCGAGCGTGGCGACGTAACCGATGGCCTCGACCAGATTCGTCTTGCCCTGACCGTTCGCCCCGACCAGCACGCTCACCCCGGGCTCCAGGGCCAGATCCGCTTCCGCCCAAGAGCGGAAGTCGACGAGCTGGAGCCGGCTGACGTGCACCTAACCCACTTCGCCCGAGCCCGACGTCGGGCCGGCCTTGTGCACGGCGTGGCCGCCGAACTGCTGGCGCAGCGCCGCGACCGCCTTCATCGCCGGCGAGTCCTCCTGACGGGAGCCGAACCTGGCGAACAGCGCCGCAGCGATCGCCGGCACCGGCACCGAGTGGTTGATCGCCTCCTCGACCGTCCAGCGGCCCTCACCGGAGTCCTCCACGTAGCCGGACAGCGCTTCTAGTTCCGGGTCCTCGTCCAGCGCCCGGACCAGCAGGTCGAGCAGCCACGACCGGACGACGGTGCCCCGGGTCCACGACTTGAGCACCGCGGGCACGTCGGTCACGACCTCGGCGGCGGTCAGCAGCTCGTAGCCCTCGGCGTAGGCCTGCATCAGGCCGTACTCGATGCCGTTGTGCACCATCTTCGAGAAGTGCCCCGCGCCGACCGGCCCTGCGTGCGCGAACCCCTCCTCGCGCGGGCCCTCTGGCCGCAGCGTGTCGAAGATGGGCATCGCATGCTGCACGTGTTCGGTATCGCCGCCGACCATCAAGCCGTAACCGTTCTCGCGGCCCCAGACACCGCCGGACACCCCGCAGTCGACGTAGCCGATCTTTCGCTCGGCCAGTAGCTCCGCGTGGACGAAGTCGTCGGTGAACCGGGAGTTGCCGCCGTCGATCACCAGGTCGCTCTCGCCGAGCAGCCCGGCCAGCTCGCGCACCGTCTGCCTGGTCGGCTCCCCGGACGGCACCATGATCCACACAGTGCGCGGCGCGGCCAGCTTGTCGACCAGGTCCGCCAGCGAGCCGGCATCGCTGATCTCGGGGTCGTGGTCGAACCCGACCACGTCGTGCCCGCCGGCGCGCAGCCGCTCTCGCATGTTGAAGCCCATCCGGCCGAGGCCGACAAGTCCAAGCTGCACGACGTTCACGGTAGAGCGTCGCCTGCCCGACGCCCGCCCCGACCCGTCCCGTACACAGCCAGGTTTCGGATCCTTGTTCTTTGGATAAGAGATACAGCCGTAGTAGTAGGCGCTGTGGGCGCTGTGGATAGGGCCGATCAGGGCAGGTAGGGCCCCTGCCGCCATGTGGATGGCCACGTTGCGTTAACGCCCGCGGGCGAGGTCTGCCGGTGGACAGCTACCGGTTGCTCCATCCGATACACAACAACCCCCAGTAGTCCACAGGGTTGTCCCCACTTGTGGGCTGTTGGGGGTGCGCACGATCGCGGACCGTGACGGCCCTCGTCGCCCGTCACTCGAGTGCATCCGTAGGTATGTCGTCTCGGACTGCCTCGATCGCTACAACGACGCATGGGCGTCCCACGATGCGCTGTTGCGCACCTTCGGGACGCCCACGTACCCGGTCGCGGCCGCTCAGCGGGCAGCCAGCAGGTCCTTGCGCTGCTCGTGGATCTCGTCGAGCTCGTGGCGAGGGACGCGTATCTGCCACACCCCATGGTCGACCTCGGTCATGCCGGCGTCTCTGGCCGCGTACGAGTTGCCGGCGAGGTACTGGATCTCGAGTTCCCCGCCCTCGTCCTGCCAGACGGCCGTGCAGTCCAGGCCGCGGTACCGGCACGGGTGATCGACCTCGTAGTACTCGTCCAGCTCGCCGACCGGCACGTGCTTTCGCCAGATTCCGGGTCGTTTCGACTCGAAGCCGGGCTCCGGAGCGGAGTCACCTGGTGCGAGCAGCAGCACGAGGTCCTGGTTGGTCGTCGCGTGCGCCTTGTAGAGCCGGCCGTGGTACCGGGCGAACGTCCCGCCGAGCTCCTTCATCGGATGCCTCCGTTGACCGGTATCCAACCTTGGTCAGGACCACCGTAGATTCCGACGACCCGCTCGTTTCCGGAGGCGTCTATCTCGTAGATGGCCGCACCCTCCGGAATCTGCGCACGCGGGTTTCTGGTGAACTCGGGAACGACGTGCTCGTTGCTGCCGGTGAAGCCGGTTCCGGTGAATGGCGGTGCGCTGTGCGTGGGTCGCTCGTTGATCCCGGAGGAACCGCCGCCGAAATCGTTGATAGGTGAGCCGCCGGGGTTGTTTCCGCCGAACGGGATCGAATAGTCGCCGGTGTTTCCGGCGTCGAAGCGCATGCTGTAGATCCGCTGGTCGGACGGGGTGAACGGGGTGTTGTCGTAGCCGAGCGCCAGGCCGTCGTACAGCTCCGCCGGGCTGTTCATGCCGGCGACATCGCTCTGCCTTGCCACGAAGCCACCGACGTTGTTCGGGTCGAACGGCCGCCCGTCCGGCGTGGTGGTGAGGTTGTCGAGGTACTGGCGGGCGACGTTCTCCGGCAGCACCTTGGAGACGACGGTGTCGGGCTCGAGTGTGACGGCGTGGCGGACGTCGTGGACGATCCGGGCCTGCTCCGGCGTGAGGCTGTCGGCGGATCCGCTGGCCAAGTCGTGGAACTCCTGACGGCTGATTCCGTGATCGGCGAGGACCGAGTCTAGGTCCGCCTCGAACGGCGGCGTCGCCGAGGAGTTCGGGAACGGGTCGGTCGGGTCGCGGCCGTCGGTCCTCGGCGGCAGGTCGTTCGTGGTGCTCGTGTTCGGGTCGGTCGTGGTGTTCGGTGTGGTCGAGCCGGGAGTCGGATCCGGTCCGCCTGGGGTGGTCGGGCCACCCGGCGTCGACGGTGCGCCCGGCGTGACGCCAGGAGTCGTCGGGCCGCCGGGCGTCGTGGTCGTCGGGCCGGCGCCGCTCGGCGTGGTGGTGGTCGGACCGGTCCCGCTCGGCGTCGTCGTACCCGGCGTAGTGACCCCTGGCGGCGTGGTCGTGCCCGGCGCGGCGCCGCTAGGCGATGTGGGCGTTGTGGGCGTTGTGGGCGGCGGGGTGGATGGCGAGCTCGGGGCGGTGGTGGTCCCCGGGGTTGTGGCCGGATCGTCGGTGCGGACCGTCGGTGGCTCGGTTCCCGGCGTGGACGTCGGTGCCGTCGGGGTGTCCGGCGTGGTCGGGGTCGGAGCGTCGGGGCCGCCCGGGGCGCGCCGGAAGCCGCCGCGAAGGGCCTCCCAGATCTCGTCGAGGCGGCGCAGCAGCGGGCGGAGGTTGTTGATCGAGCGGATGAGCTTCTGGATGACGTCGGCGACCCGGCGGACCCACCTGGCGATCAACGCGGAGGCCGAGGCGACGACGTGCGGGGTGGCGAGCCCGAGAGTGACGGCCTCCTCGGCGAGCCACTGCGGCACGCGGGCGACCAGGGTGGCGATGCAGTCGGCGATGAGGTCCCGGACGATCTCGCGGACGACACCGACCAGCACGCCGACGATCTCCACGACGCTACCGATGGTGTCCGACGCGGTGGCGGTGGCGGTGAGGTTCTCGGCCTGGCGGGTGGCGGCGGCACGGTAGGCGTCGCCGGCGGCGCCGGTCCACTGTGCGGGCTGCTGGTTGACCGCGGTGGTGAACGAGTCCTTGGCCCCTGTCACGGCGCCGGCGACGTTGCGCCCG
>OBLK01000367.1_pt1 | contig 10725 bp, 9 predicted proteins | sample 1518871 | NCBI WGS metagenome assembly OBLK01 (sample SAMEA2464837, study PRJEB22497) | soil metagenome | biome: Grassland; feature: Farmland; material: Clay | place: Australia | collected 2013-02-01 | depth 0.8 m
CGCGCGCGGGGAGACGCCGTGCGCGCGGCCGGGAGCCCTCGCGGCCGCCGGCGCCGACTGAAGGGCCGTGGCGGCGGGCAGCGGCGGGCCGGGGTCCACCGAAAACTAAGGCCCCCCACCGGGGGGCGCGGCGGCGGGGGGCGCGCCGACGAGCGTGACCACGCCGGCGCCCGGGGTTAACGCCCGCGCCCACGCCGGCGTCTCCACGCCTACCCCGGATGTTCCCCAGACAACCATCGGTTGTCCACTACAGATCGCGCGCCGGCCAGTGGGTATGTTTCAAGCCGCTGTGAGACATCATTGTTCTCATGGGCATTCGTTCAGGAGACTCAAGCATGAACGTAACAGCATCACAATTTCGTAACTCGGAGATCGCCGCCTTCGGCGGCATGATGGATGCCATGGGCGGCGTCGCCACCGCGGTCCTGGCGATCGTGGCGCTCACGGGCACGAACCCGCGGCTTCTGGAAGGCGTCGCCACGATCGTCTTCGGCGGGACGCTTCTCGTCCAGGGCGGTACATTGGTATCGGAATATTCGCAACTGCCCGCGTCCGCCTCGCAGCTGAGCACCGTGCGCGCCGCGGCCGAGGCATTGACCGGAGACGGGCTGGCGGCGTTGTTTCCGGTCGGTCTCGCCGGCATCGTGCTGGGGATCCTGGCGCTGCTGGGCGTGTCCATGACGGTGCTCGCGCCCATCGCGCTGATCGCCTTCGGCGTCGCGCTCATGCTGAGCTCGCAGTCGGTGCGCAGGTTGTACGCGCTGCAGGCCGCGGCGCGCCAGGCGGCCGAGCCGCACCTCATGCGGGAGTACCTGTCGAGCGAGCTGGCATCGGGTTCCGCGGGGCTGCAATTCATCTCGGGTGTCGCGGCCGCGGTGCTCGGCATCATCGCCGTGTCGGACGTGCATTATGCGGCGCTGACATTGGTGGGACTGCTGATCGTCGGTTTGACGTTGATCGTCAGCGGCGGCGCGCTGAGCGGGCTCGTGCTGAGCTTCGCGCGCGGCGGCGCGTCGGCGTCCTGACCAACATCATCGCGGGGAGGGCGGTCCCGGCGGCGCAGGAGTGCCCGGGCCGCGCCCCGGCGATCTGGCCGCATACGGCGGTGCGTGTCAGTCCGTGCCGCGCCCGGCCAATGGCCCGGGTGAGGTCGCGCTGATATCCTCCCTGTGTGGCCGCAACCTACGATTACATCGTCGTCGGTGCCGGATCGGCGGGCTGTGTGCTCGCCAACCGGCTGAGCGCCGATCCCACGGTCCGGGTCCTGTTGCTCGAGGCGGGCGGCCGGGACGATTCCTTTCTGATCCGCATGCCGGCCGGAATCGGCCGGCTCGTCACACCCGAGGTCAACTGGCTCTACGAGACCGTGCCCCAGGCGGAAATGGCCGGCCGGCGCATGTTCTGGCCTCGGGGCAAGACCTTGGGCGGCTCGAGCTCCCTCAACGCGATGGTCTACATCCGCGGGCAGCGGCAGGACTACGACCATTGGCGGAATCTGGGAAATCCCGGCTGGGGCTACCACGAGGTCCTGCCCTATTTCCGCCGGTCTGAAAACAACGAGAGCATGGAGGGCGAATGGCACGGCCGCGGCGGCCCGCTCAACGTCTGTGACCGCCGTTACACCAATCCGCTGAGCCGCGTGTTCGTCGAGGCCGCGGCGGCGGCCGGCCTGGCGCGCAATCCCGACTTCAACGGCCGCGAGCAGGCGGGTGCCGGACTCTATCAGGTGACCCAGCGGGACGGGCGGCGCTGCAGTGCCGCCACGGCCTACCTGCACCCGGTGCTCCGCAGACGGAACCTGAGCGTGATCACCGGTGCGCTGGCGCAGCGCATCCTCTTCCAGGGGCATCGCGCGACCGGCGTGGCTTACGCGCACCAGGGCGTGCTTCGACAAGCGCGCGCGGAGCGCGAGGTCCTGATCTCGGCCGGCGCCATCAACTCACCGCAGCTGCTGCTGCTCTCGGGAATCGGACCGGCCAGTGAGATTCGGCCGCTCGGTATCGCCGTTCATCGGGATCTGCCGGGAGTCGGCAAGAACCTTCAGGATCACCTGGACATCAACGTCATCCACGCGTGTACGGAGCCGATCACTCTGGACGGCTCGGCGAGCGGGTTCGGAGCGCTCAAAACGGCGCTGCGATTCGCCGTGCTCAGGAGCGGACCGGGCGTCAGCAACATCGCCGAGGCCGGCGCCTTTCTGCAATCGGGACCCGATGCCGCGACTCCCGACCTGCAGCTCCACTTCATCCCCGCGTATGTCGTGGATCACGGACGGCGGAAAATGCCCGGCCACGGCATGACGCTGCACGTCTGTTACCTGCGCCCGGGCAGCCGGGGCGAGATCCGGCTGCACTCCGCCGACCCGGCGGACCCGCCGCTGATCGACCCGGGATATTTGTCCGTCGCCGCCGATCTGACGCCGCTGATCGCCGGTATCCGCCGCGCCCGCGACATCTACGCGCGGGCGCCGTTGCGCCGTTATCTCGGCGCTGAGGTCTTCCCGGGGTCCGGCAGGCAGTCGGACGCCGAGCTCGGGGAGTTCATCCGCGGCGCCGCCGAGACCGAATATCATCCTGTTGGCACGTGCGCGATGGGCACCGGCGCGCAGGCGGTGGTCGACCCCGAGCTGAAAGTACACGGCGTCGACGGCCTGCGCGTCGTGGATGCCTCCATCATGCCGACCCTGGTGAGCGGCAACACGAACGCGCCGACCATCATGATCGCTGAGAAGGCGGCGGAGCTGATTCTGGGCGGGAGCGCGCCGAGCGCACCCTGAGACAGGGAGCTGCCGTCGCTGATCCGCCGGCGCGAGGCTCGCGCCCGGCTGTGCGCGACTCCCGGGGGGGCATTTCGGTCGGCGCGAGCCCTGCGAAAGGCTCGCGCCCATTGCGCGTACACGGAGCCCTGCGGAGAATAGAAGTCGCCGCGTCGCGGCACGCGCACTCTCGTGCGCTCTATTCCCGCCGGGACCCCGCTATGCTTCATGCGAACTGGCTTGATTCACACCGGGACATGCTGATTCACATCGGTGTCGTCGTTGCGGTCGCCGCTTTTCTGGTCGTGTCGCTCCGGCTGGCGGGGGCGAGGCTCATCAGCAGATTGACGGGACGTACGCAGCCGCTTCGCGAAGCGCTTTATCGCTCGGCGCACTACCCATTGCTCGCGCTGATCACGCTGTGCGCCGTTTATCTGATCGGCACGCTGGTCAATGCGCAGATCCACGCCAGGGTGCTCTCTGATTTCCTGGATCCGTCGCTGCACGTCGGAATTCTTCTGACGATCGCCTGGGTGGGCTGGAACCTGACCAAGTTCTACCCGCTGGCCCGGCGCACGCGCACTCATGACCTGGATCCCATGCTTTACGACATGGCCGGGAAGCTTGCCCGTCTGGTATTGCTGGCGCTCGTCGGACTGATGATCCTGCGCACGCTGCATTTCCCGATCGCGAGCATACTGACCTTCGGCGGCGTGGCGGGCATCGCGATCGGCTTTGCCGCCCAGGGAGTTGTGTCAAATCTTTTCGGGGCCCTGGTCATCTACATGGATCAGCCATTCAAGATCGGCGAGTGGATCGTGCTGCCGCAGATGAACATCTCGGGCACGGTGGAGCACATTGGCTGGCGGTCCACGAGGTTGCGCGGTTTCGACACGTACCCGTATTGCGTTCCAAACCACGTGTTCAACACTCACGTGGTCGAGACACCGCCGCGGATGCAGGCCAGGCGCATTCAGCAGACGCTGCCCGTGCGCTATTCCGACGTGGGCCGGTTGCCCGGGATCCTGCAGGAGCTGCGTGCCTACATCGGCAACCATTCCGGCATCGATCACAGCCAGAGCGAAATGGTGTATTTCACCAATTACGGCGCCCATTCCCTCGACATTCTGATCTACTGTTTCGCCGCAACGGTCCAGTGGGCCGAATCCCTGGCGATACAGGAGGATGTTCTGCTCAACGCTTCACGAATCATCGGCCGGCATGGGGGAGAGCTGGCGTTGCCCGTCACTCGCGTGCAATTGCAGCCGGCCCAACCCGAAGGCGACCGCGATGCGCAGGGGGCCGCCTCCCGGGCCTGACCGTGCCATGAACAGCCAGCGCCTTGCCGGCCGCACCGTCGCCGTTCCCGAGACCCGGGAGGTCGAAGTCTTCGCCGCGCTTCTCGAGCGGCGCGGGGCGCGCGTGATCCGCTGTCCCATGGTCGCGATCCACGACGCGCCCGATCCGGTGCCGGTGCTGCAATGGAGCCGGCGGCTCGCCGCGGGCGGCTTCGACGACCTGATCCTGCTCACCGGCGAGGGGCTGCGGCGCATCCTGTCCTGCATCGAGCGGCACGAGCCGGCGCTGCGCCCCGGCTTCGTCGAAGCGCTCTGCCGTATCCGCAAAGTCACTCGCGGGCCGAAGCCGGCCAGGACATTGCGGGAGCTCGGAATGAAATCGGACCTGGCGCCGGAGCGGGCAACCACCGAGGGCGTGATCGCGACGCTGCGCTCGCACGACCTGCGCGGCCGTCGCATCGGCGTACAGCTCTACGGCACCGAGCCCAATCGCCCCCTGGTGGATTTCCTGGAAGGCGCGGGAGCGGCGGTGTTCGCGGTGGCGCCGTATGTCTATGCGGATGGCGCGGAAGACCGGGCCGTGCGGGAGCTGCTCGAACGGCTGGCTGCGGGTGGGGTCGATGCGGTCGCCTTCACCAGCTCCACCCAGATCGAGCGGCTGGTCGCCGTCACATCGGAGGAGGCCGTCCGATCGGCGCTCGGTAAGACCCTGGTGGCCGCGGTCGGTCCGGTCGTGGCCGATACGCTGCGCCGCCACGGCATCGCGCCCCGGCTCATGCCGCAACAAGCCTACTTTCTGAAGCCGCTGGTGGCCGCATTGGAAGAGGCGCTGGGCGCAACCTCGAACTGACCGATTACAGGCCCGGACAGGCGGCGGAACCGCCGCGGCGGTAGAGCCTCTCGTGACCGCCCGATGCGCCGGGCATGCCGCCAAGAGGGTCTCACGAGCCAAGGGCCGCTCTGCGGTCGCTGATACGCGACGCGCGCGGCGCAACCTGTCACAAAACTAAGATTTCCCCGCCCGGCGCCTTGAGCGTAATCTTGCCTCTTTACTACGACAATACGGGGGCGTTGATGCCGGACGACCATTCGACCTTGGCCGCCGCGGGCCAGCCGTGCGCGGCGGGCGGCGTGGATCTGCGGCGTACCGCCGCCAATCCCGATTACTGGTATCCGCTGGCCTGGTCCGACGAGCTCAAAGCCGGCCGGATCGTGGGACGCCAGTTCGCGGGCGAGCCGATCGCGCTCTACCGCGGCAAGAGCGGCCAGGTGTTCGCGCTCGAGGACCGGTGCGCCCATCGGCAGGTGCCCCTGCATCTCGGGGTCGTCACCGGCGACGTCCTGAAATGTCATTACCACGGCTGGGCGTACGACTGCGCCGGGAAGTGTGTGGACGTTCCCTATCTCGGAAAAGAGCGCAGGCCGAACGGAGTGCGAAGCTACCCGGTGCGCGAGGTCGACGGGCTGATCCTCGTCTTTCCCGGAGACCCCGCCCTGGCCGAAGAGCGCCTGCCTTCCTCGCTCGGCTCATCGCGGCGCCGCGACTACAAGACGCGGCGGCTGAATCGCGAGGTGGCCTGCCACTACACGTTCATGCACGAAAATCTCTTCGACATGAATCACCAATTCATGCACCGCAAGCAGATGGGCTCGATCCGGGCGAGCTGCCTCGGACGCCGCCACGGCGACCAGTGGGCGGAGGTCGAGTACAGCTTCAGCCGCACGGAAGGAAAATCCACCGTCGGAGAGCGCGTCATCGTCGACATGATGCGCAAGCGGGGGGAGGAGCGGCACGACTTTCGCGACCACATGCGTATCCGCACCGATTATCCTGCGCAGAGCCTGAAGGTGTGGGTCGGCCGCGACATCAAGGACACCCAGGACCCGGTGCTCGATGTGTGGCTCTGCTACACACCGCTCGACGCGCAGCACCGCACCAACCGCACCTTCGGCTACCTGTCGGTGAAGAAACCCCCCGTACCGGGCCTCATTCACCTGGCCTGGCCGTTCGTGGTCTGGTTCACCGAGAACATCTTCCGCGAGGACAAGGAGATCGTCGAATACGAGCAGCGCGCCCACGATGCCCAGGGCAGCGACTGGAACAACGAGGTGTTTCCGGCGTTGCGCGACCTGCGGCAAGTGCTCGGCCGCTGCGGCGTCCCCCTGTAATCCGGGCGGCGCCGCTTACCGGCGCTCTGTCAGGATCCGGCGCGCAACGTGCCCAGCGGCGGCTGGCTCACGACCGTGCGGGTCGCCAGCCAGCCGCTCGCGGCCACCAGCAGGACTCCGCAGGCGAAGCCGGTCGCACAGGCCCCCGGACTGAATATGTAGCGCAGATTCAATACGTGGGTCGTGATGAACCAGGCGGCAACGGACGCGCCCGCCGCCGCCAGCACTCCGGCAAGAGCGCCCAGCGCGGCGAACTCCGCCAGCACACCCTTGATGACCGTGGCGCGGCTCGCCCCGAGCGTGCGCAGCATGGCGCTCTCATAACGCCGCTCGTCGCGGCTCGACTGCGCCGCGGCCAGCAATACCGTCAGACCCGCGAGCAGCGTGAAGAAGAACACGCTCCGTACGGCCAGTATCGCCCTGTTCAGCATCGTGCGCACGTCGGCAAGCAGATCGTCGATGTCGAAGATCGAAACGCTGGGAAAACGCCGCGCGAACCCGGCCAGCGAGCGGGCCTGCGCCGGTGTCAGGTAGGCGCTGGTGAGATACGTGCCCGTCTCCTTCTCGAGCAGACCGGGTGGAAATACCAGGAAGAAATTGGGTTTGAAGCTGTCCCATTCCACCTTGCGGACGCTCGCCATGCGCGCCGTGAAGGAATCCCCGGCGATGTCGAAGGTCAGCCTGTCTCCCAGCCGCAGCCCCAGCCAGCGCTCGAACTCGGTCGAGACCGACACCAGAGGCTCGCCGAACTGCTCCCGGGTCCACCATCGGCCGGCGACGATCCGGTTGTCGCCGCCCGGGGCGGCGGTCCAGGTGAGGTTCTGCTCGCGCGTCGCGAAATGCCTGCCCCGCCGGCCCGCGAAGCGGATCGACCCGACCGGCCGCCCGTTGATCGCCGTCAGCCGTCCGCGCAGCATGGGCAGCATGCGCGAAGTGCGCGCACCGTGCGAACGCAGAAAGCCGAGGACGGCACCGCGGCTCCGCGGCGGGATGTTGACGAAGAAATAGTTCGGCAGATCCGCGGGCAGAGTGCGCCGCCAGCCGCCGTCGAGCTCGTTGCGGATCAGTCCGAGCAGCAGCAGCGCCATGATGCCGACGCCGAACGCCACGATCTGCACCACGCTGTCGGTGCGCCGCCGGCTCAGATTGGCCAGCCCATAGCGCCATGCCACGCCCACGCGGCCGCGCAGCCGTGACGCGGCCGCCACCAACAGCGTGCCCGCAGCCGTGAGCAGCGCGATGAACGCGGCGAGGCCGGCCGTGAGCTCGGCGAACAGCCGCAGGTCGAGCACCACCCAGTAGATGAGCGCGCCGACCACCGCCGCGGCGGGACCGAAGGCGAGCAGCACGGCGGGCGGCGGCGGTCCAATATCCCGGCGCAGCACGCGCACGGCCGGAGTGCGTGACAGCTGCAACAGCGGCGGCAGCGCGAAACCGGCGAGCAGCGCCACCGCTGTGAGAGCGCCGACACCGATGGGTGTCAGGCTCGCCGCCGGCAGGGTCCTGCTGGCGAGCACGCCCCGCAGCGCGTGTGCCAGCCATGCCTGCGTCAGGTAGCCGAGCGAGGCGCCGGCCAGGGTGGCCAGCGTCGCCAACCCGAGAAGCTGCAGCGCCGTCAGACACAACGTGAGGCTGCGCGAAGCGCCCAGGGTTTTCAACAGCGCGACCAGGTCGAGGTGGCGGGCGACGTATCGTCGAGCCGACATCGCCACCGCCACGGCGCACAACAGCACCGCCGCCAGGCTCGCCAGAGTGAGAAACCTGCCGGCGCGATCGGCCGCGTTGTGGATCTGCGGGCTGGCTTCAGCGATGTCGCGCAGGCGCTCGCCGGGGCGCAGGCGCGCCACCAGCCAGGCATTGAACGCCTCGAGCGGCGCACGGCGGCCCGCGAACAGCCCGCTGTAATGCACGCGGCTGCCCGGCTGGATGAGCTGCGTACCCGGCAGGTCCGCGGCATTCATGAGCAGGCTGGGGACCAGACCGGTGAAGGTGCCGGCCTGATCGGGACGCGAGATCAGCACGCGGCCGACCCGGAAGGTGGCCGCCCCGACGCTCAGCGACGACCCCACGTGACCGCCGAGGGCGGCGAGCAGCCTGGAGTCGGGCCAGACCACCCCGCGCGGCGGAATGCCGCCGGCGCGCTCACCCCGGGCGAAGGGGCGGCTAGCCACGAGCACGCTGCCGCGCAGCGGATAGCCCGGCGTGACGGCGTATAGGTCCGCCAACTGGCTTTGCTGCCCGTTGAACACGACGCTCAGCATGTCAGTGGTGCGTGCGCTGCGCAGGCCGTGTCGATGTGCCCGGGCGAAGTCGGCCTTTGCGATGGGCTGGGGCGATTCCACGCGCAGGTCCGCGGCGAGCACCTGAGTCGCTTGCAGCGATACCGCCGCCCTGATGCGGCTCGCCAGAAATCCCACTCCGGTCAGCGCCGCCACCGCGATGGTGAGCGCGAGCAGCAGCACGCCGAGCTCGCCCGAGCGCCACTCCCGGCCGAGCATGCGCAGTGCAAACCGGATCGAGCGCATGTCAGAGGATCCGGCCGGCTTCCATGTGCACGACGCGCCGGCAGCGCCCGGCGAGCCCCTGATCGTGCGTGACCAGCACGAGGGTGGTGTGCGAGCCGGCATTCATCTCGAACAGCAGCTCGCCGATGCGGGCGCCCGTGGCGGTGTCGAGATTGCCGGTGGGCTCGTCCGCGAACAGCACGGCCGGCTTCGTGACGAAGGCTCTAGCCAGGGCGACACGCTGTTGCTCGCCGCCGGAGAGTTGGCGGGGATAGTGGCCGGTACGATCCGCCAGTCCGACGCGGCGCAGAGTCTCCAGAGCCGGCTCGCGCGCGCCGGTGTGTCCGGCGAGCTCCAGCGGCAGCGAGACATTCTCGAGCGCCGTGAGCGCCGGAATCAGATGGAATGCCTGGAACACGAAGCCCACGCGTTGGGCCCTGAGGCGGGCTCGCCCGTCCTCGTCGAGCGCCGTGAGGTCCCGCCCCTCGAGCAGCACCTTTCCGGCGGTCGGCAGGTCGAGCCCGGCGAGCAAGGCCAGAAGAGTCGACTTGCCGGCGCCGGAAGGGCCGGCGATGGCCACCGATTCGCCGGGGGCGATGTCGAGCGAGACGTCGTGCACAATAGTCAGCAGGCCTTCCGGACTGTCGACTTGCTTGGAGAGATGCTCTGCCGTGAGAACACTGACCAGCCCCGCGGGCGTCTGCGCGCCGACGATATCGTCCCGGCTATGGGCAGCCGTCGCGGGCATCGCCTTGCTGTTCATCGCGCTCCAGTGTGCGGTGGCCGGAAATCGCACCATCCTCGTCTTCGGCGACAGCCTGAGCGCCGCGCATGGCCTGCGGCCCGATCAGGGTTGGGTCGCACTGCTGGTCCGGCGGCTGCACAGGCAAGGGTACCGGTACAGGGTCGTCAACGCCAGCGTCAGCGGAGAGACCACCGCCGGGGGTCTTGCCCGGCTGCCGCACGAGCTCACGGCCTACCGGCCGGGCATCGTCATCCTGGAGCTGGGCGCGAACGACGGGCTGAGAGGTCTGCCGCTGACCCTTGCCGAAAAGCACCTCGGCGTCATGGTGCGCATGGCGCGGACGGCCGGCGCGCGCGTGCTGCTGGTCGGCATCCTCATTCCGCCAAACTACGGACCGCGCTACACCAGGCAGTTCGCCGCCATGTACCCGGACCTGGCGCGACGGTACCACCTGCCCCTGGTGCCCTTCCTGCTGAACGAGGTCGCGCTCGACCCGCGCCTGATGCAGTCCGATGGCCTGCATCCCAATGCCCGCGGCGAGCCGCTGGTGCTCGATACGCTCTGGTCATATCTCACGCCTATGCTGACCCGGTAACACTGAGCCTCGCTGTGGCGGCGGACCGCCGCCTCACTTTCGCCCGAGGTGCGCCTCCAACTCGGTCAGGAAGGGCACCTGGCCTTTCAGTATCTTCCGCTTCGCCACCTCGACGGGAAGCCACGCGGCCCGGTCGACCTCGGCAAATTCCCGCCGCTCACCGGACTTCGGCGGCCATTCCATGGAAAACATGTTGCTCTTCAGCGCCGCCACATCGAACTCGCCGCTTGCCGCCCAGGCATGCACGGTCTTTCCGCTGGGCTGACGCACGGCATGCAGCGGCAGGAGCCCGCTGGCCGGAGGCGAGGCGCCGGTCTCTTCCTCGAACTCGCGCCTGGCCGCCTGCAGAGGATCCTCTCCGTCCTCGAATTCCCCCTTCGGAATCGACCAGGCCCCGTCGTCCTTGTCGGCCCAGAACGGGCCTCCCGGATGCACCAGAAGAACTTCCAACTCTCCCGAGACCTCTCGGAAGAGGACAAGGCCCGCGCTCCGCTTTTTGGGCATGATTCCTCCTTCTCGCGCGGGTCCGGCGCTCCAAGACCCGGAGCCAAGCCTGCTCGAGGCGGCAACGGGCACGACTGCGCCGGATGTTCGCCCGGTGAGAGCTAGTCAGAATGGAACCGGCTCCCGATTTGCAGCATCGCGGATTACGCTGCGAA
>OBLK01000368.1_pt1 | contig 10725 bp, 10 predicted proteins | sample 1518871 | NCBI WGS metagenome assembly OBLK01 (sample SAMEA2464837, study PRJEB22497) | soil metagenome | biome: Grassland; feature: Farmland; material: Clay | place: Australia | collected 2013-02-01 | depth 0.8 m
CCCTGGCGCGAGCCATCGAGGCGCTGGCGATCTCGATCCCGCTGTTTCTCGTGATCTTCTCCGCGACCTACTACCTGATGGGCGAGGCCGATCCGGCCGGCTGGTCGGAGCCGCTGAGCCGGCTCGACGCCGCGTACTTCACGACGACGGTCTTCGCCACTGTCGGTTTCGGGGACATCACCCCGGTGTCCGAGCTCGCGAGGTCCGTGGTCACCGCGCAGATGATCGGGGACGTAGTGCTCGTCGGCCTGATCGCCCGGGTGTTCGTCGGCGCGGTCAAGGAGGGTAGGCGACGCCAGCGCGCCGACAAGCAGCCGTGAGCCACGGGTCAGGTTGACGGTTCTGCCCCCGGCTGGCGGGTCGGGATGCCCCGCGCGAAGAAGAGCGCGATCAGGGCGATCAGCGCCAGCACCGACAGCGCCGCGCGCAGGCCGTCGAGCCTGGCGTCGGTGTTCTCGTCGACGATGGCCTCCGCGGTGGCCGGCTCGACGCCGGCCTCCTCGAGCGCTCTGGACAGGTCGCTGTCCGGGACGAACGGCACGCCACCGGCAAGCTCGACCTGCGCCGCCGAGCTCAACTCGTCGGGAACCGCGGGGTTGTCCTGGATGCCGGCGAAGAACGAGCTGCTCAGCGCCGAGATCAGGACGGCGCCGGCGAGGGCCGTGCCGATCGACGCGCCGAGGTTGGTCACGGTGTTCTGCAGCCCACCCACCTCGGCGCTCTGCTCGTCGTCCACCGCCGACACCGTGACGCTGCCCAGCTGAGACGCGAGCGCCCCCACCCCGAGCCCGGCGAGCAGCAGCGGCACCGTCACGACCTCGGGACCCACCCCGAGCTCGAGCGACGCGACCAGGGCAACCGTCCCGACGAACAGCGACGCGAAGCCGAACCGCACGACGCGGCGAGGCGAGGCGTTGGGCATGAACTTCGGGATCCCGACCGCGGCCAGCAGCAGCGTGACCGACAGCGGCATGATCCGCAGGCCGGTGTCCACGGCCGAGAGCCCGAGGGCGACCGACAGGAACAGCGGCACCGCGAAGAACAGGCCGGCCTGCAGCAGGTACTGGAAGAAGAACGATGTCAGCCCGCCGCGCAAGCGCCTGTTGCCGAGCATCGTCGGATCGATCAGCACCGCCTTGCCGGCCTCGATGCGGCGCCGCTCCCAGGCCAGGAACAGCCGCAGCACCAGGCCGCCGGCGACGACCATCCAGAACACCGGGGACAGGCCCAGCCAGTCCGGAGCGCCCGGTTTCGGGTTGACGAACCCCCAGGCACCGCCACGAAGCACGCCGAGCACGACCAGGCCGAGCCCGAGCGCGGACAGTGCCGTGCCGACCCCGTCCAGCCGGGCCGAGCGGTCCGCGGGCGTGTCGGTCATGGCCCTGGTCATGAACAGGATCACGGCGACGATCACGACCTCGCCGGCGAACACCCACCGCCAGGACGCATAGGTCGTCATGACTCCGCCGATCAGCGGCCCCACGGCGACCGCGATCGCGCCGAACGCCGCGACCAGCCCGTACGCCCTGGGCCGGTCCGCCCGGCCGAAGTTGGAGGCGACCAGCGTGACGATCGCCGGCATGATCAGGGCGGCGCCGAAGCCCTCCAGGAACGACCAACCGATGATCAGCACCGTCAGGTTCGGGGCGATCGCCGTGGTGAACGAGCCCACGCCGTAGATCACGCAGCCGATCGCGAAGGCGCGCTTGCGGCCCAGGATCTGGCCGATCTTCCCGCCCGTGATCATGAACGAGGCCATGACGAGCGTGTAGAGCGTGATCGCGGTCTGGATCCCGGTGACCGTCGTCCCGACATCGTTGGCCACTGTCGCGATCGACACGTTCATGACCGAGCTGTCCAGCGTCATCAGGAACTGCGCCGAGGCGAGCGTGAGCAGCACGGTTCTGCCGGCGGTCGCCGCCCGGCCGGTGCGGACCTCGCTGTCCATGAGCCGCACCTTCCTCTTCAACGGAGCCGGGTCGACGAACCAGCCAGGGCTCGACACCGGAGCTCCGCACAGGCGACCAACGCGACCCCAAGCAGACGCGGTGCGGGCCCGCGGCGCCTCACCCCTTCGGGATGAGGCGGCTGTCTTGGTCGCGATGCAGCATCGGTGGCCGGCGGTGCACTCGCTCGCACTGGCGCACCCGGCAGCTGCCTCCAGCGGGGACGGCCGGCCAGACGCAGAGACAGGAGTGACAGGTGACCACGGTAGCTACCGACGTTCACGGCCCGATCGACTTCGTGCTCATCGAGTTCCCCGGTGACCGGCTCACCGGGGAGGCCAGCAAGGCGCTTGTCGACCTCGTCGAGCGCGGAATCATCCGGCTGTACGACCTAATGATCATCCAGAAGCACGACGACGGCAGGATCGAGGCCCTGGAGATCACCGACCCGGAAGGGGCCGGCGGTTTCGTCTACTTCGCCGGTGCCCGCTCCGGTCTGCTCGGCAACGACGACCTGGAGCAGGCCGCCGGCGCGATGGAACCGGGCACGGTGGCGGCGCTGATCGTCTACGAGAACGTCTGGGCCATCCCGTTCGTGGCCGCCGCGCGCAACAGCGGTGGCGAGTTGATCGCGAGCGCCCGCATCCCGGCGACCGACGTCATGGCCGCCCTCGAAGAGAACTGAGGAGAACGACATGCCAGGACTACTGCGAGGGGTCGCCCGGACCGCGGTCGTGGCCGGAACTGCAACCGCGGTCAGCGGTAGGGTGCAGCGCCGCCAGGCCGAGAAGTACTCCGCCCGCGACGCCCAGATCTACGCCGACCGGCAGCAGGCCTACGAACAGCAGTACGAGCAGCAGCACCCCCAGCAGCAGCAGTACGCACAGCCGCAGTACGCACAGCCCGCCGCTCCCCCGCCCGACCCGATCGAGCAGTTGAAGGCTCTCGCCGAGCTGAAGGCTCAGGGCGTGCTCACCGAGGAGGAGTTCGCCGCGCAGAAGGCGAAGATCCTCGGGTCCTGAGCGCCGGGTCGGTCCGCCGCAAGCGGGCCATCCGGGGTGGACCCACCGACCGTTCCAGGAAGGAGGGCACCGATGAGGAAAGTCGTCGTCATCACCCTGACCGTGGTCGTGGTCGCAGCCGTGGCCGCAGCGGCGGCGAGGCGCTCGCACAGCTGACCTGTCGGATGCGATGAGTGACGTGCTCTGGCGCCCGGTCCCGCAGGGCGGGTAGCCCGGTCCGGAGCCGGTAGCCGACGCCGTCCAACGGCGACTCGACGAGGAGACAGCCGATGGCGCAACCGGCGCGGTCCGACCGGCAACCGGCCGAGCGGGCGATGACGGTCCGCGGTGCGGCGTTCCTCGGCGTCGGCTCCATGGTCGGTGCGGGCATCTTCGCGCTGCTCGGCGAGGCCGGGGCGGTCGCCGGCTCGGCGGTGTGGATGTCGTTCGCCATCGCCGGCGTGGTCGCCGCCCTGCAGGGTTATGCGGTCGCCAAGCTCGGTGCGCGTTATCCCTCGTCGGGTGGCATCGTCACGTTCCTCATCCAGGGTTTCGGCCGCGGGAATCTGACCGCGATCACGTCGTGGCTGCTCTACTTCGCCGCGATCATCGTCACGGCGATGGTGGCCGTGTCGTTCGGCAGCTACGGCTCGGCGCTGTTCTTCGGTGACGACGCCTCGCAGATCTGGGCAAACGTGCTGACCACGCTCGTGGTGATCGCCGTGGCGGTGATCAACATCGCTGGCGCCAAGTTCATCGACCGCGTCCAGAGCCTGATCGTGATCATCCTGCTGGCGGTCTTCGCACTGTTCATCGTCGTGACCCTGGCGCAGCTCGACCCCGAACTGCTCGCTCCGTCGACCTACCCGCCGGCCGCCGACATCGTCTCGAGCGTCGCGCTGACGTTCTTCGCCTACCTCGGCTTCACGGTCATCAGCTTCACCGGCGACGACCTTCCGGACCCGAAGCGGAACCTGCCGCGGGCGATGTACCTGGCGCTGGCCATCACGACAGCGCTCTACATCCTGATCGCGCTCGGGGTGTTCGGGACGCTGACCGTCCAGGAGGTCATCGACAACGGCGAGACTGCGCTCGCCGTGGCCGCCAAGCCCGCTCTCGGCCAAGCCGGCTTCGCCATCATGGCCATCGCGGCGCTGCTGGCCACGTCGTCGTCGGTCAACGCCAACCTCTACGCGGCTACCGGCTCGACCGCCAAGCTGGCCCAGTCGGGCCTGTTCCCCCCTGTCTTCGGCCAGGCGGCACGGGTCGGCAGCACCAGAGGTTTGGTGATCTCGACGCTGCTGGTGCTGCTGCTGGCGAACCTCGTCGACCTGACGGCGATCGCCTCCCTGGGAAGCGTGGTGGCGCTGGTGATCTTCCTCGTCACGTCGATCGCGGCCATGCGGCTTCGGGCCGAGACGGGGTCCAATAAGTGGGTGCTGGTCGCCGGCATCACGCTGACCGCGGTCGTCCTCGTCGTCTTCGCCGTGCAGACGCTGCGGACCGCGCCGGAGACGTTCACCGCGATGATCGCGGTGCTCCTCCTCGCGATAGTCCTGAACCTGGTGTGGGGCAGGATCCGCGGACGCCGGGCCGCCAGCCAGGCTCCCGATCGCCCGGCCGCCTGAGCAGCCCCGCTTTCGCATCACCCGCAACGGGTGAGGTCGAGCACACGACGGCGTCACGCACTCTGGCGAGTCACGACGGGTCACCCTTTTCGGATGAGCCCGTCCGCCGGCCGAATCCATAGCCTGATTTCCATCACTCACGCCGCAGGTGAAGGGCGGTGACGATGACCAGCCAACTGCGTCGAGCCGGCCTGGCGTCACGCTCAGGGGGCCGGCGTTCAACGCAATCTTGTGCGGCAATGAAGGAGGTCTACGGCACGCCCATGACGTCGAGGGGCCCAAGCCCGTGCCGGCCTACATCCTCGCCGACGGTGCGCGAGACCGACAAAGTCTCATCCGCTAAAGGTGAGGTGGCGGGCCCACCGAGAGAGCACATTTCGCGTGAAGGATCTTCTTAAACCCTTGTGAGGGAGGGAGCTCAATGTCGTTCTGGGACGTGGTGTGGTTCATCTTCATCAGTTTCCTGTTCTTCGCGTACCTCATGGTGATCTTCTACATCATCACCGACCTGTTCCGGGACCGGGAGACATCCGGCTTCGTCAAGGCCGTCTGGATCGTCGCCCTGCTGTTCATCCCGCTCCTGACCTCGCTCATCTACCTCGTGGCCAGGGGCCACGGGATGGCCGAACGGTCGGCAAAGCACGCTGCAGAGATGCGGCAGATGCAGGACGCCTACATCCGGGAGGTGGCGGAAAGCAAGTCCTCGCCGGCCGACCAGATCGCCCAGGCCAAGGCCATGCTCGACGCCGGGGTCATCTCGCAGCCGGAGTACGACCGGCTCAAGGAGAAGGCGCTGGTCTGAGACAGCAAACCTGAACCGAACCGTCTGATCGGTGCCCTGGTGCATCGGTCAGGCGGCTTCGCGTTTTACGCCAGCTGACCGGCCAGCAGCCCGGCGGCCTCGACCAGCGATGGACCCCACCAGGTCAGGTGCCGGCCGGACACCAGGACGCAGCGCGCGCCGGGAAACGCCTCAGGGCCGTCGTCGGAGCTGAACGCGTACGGCTCGTCGGGCAGTATGACCAGGCCGTCGGTCAGCTCGCCGAGCCGCCGGTGGAGCTCGTCGAGCGGTGGCCGTGGGTAGCGTTGCGGATCGTCGGCCAAGGCGTTGGCGATGCCGAGCCGGCGCAGCACGTCGCCGGCGAAGGTATCCCTGCCAAGGACAATCCAGGGGCGCCGCCACACGCAGACGATCGCGGTCGCGTGCGGTTCGGGCTTCGGCTCCCGCGCCCAGGCCCGGCGCGCGGCCGGCAACCACTCGGGCTCACCGGCACCGAGCGCCTCGACGAGCATGCGGCGCAGCGACTCGAGCGCCTCCGGCACGCTCGCCGCAGCCGCCGTCGTCCAGACCGCAACGCCCCGTTCCCGCAGCGCCTCGACATCCTCCCGACGATTCTCCTCGGCGTTGGCCAGCACCAGGTCGGGCTTGGTGGCGAGAACGGCGTCCAGATCGGGGTACTTCGAACCCCCGACCCGCGGCACGTCGAGGTCGGGGGGATGGGTGCAGTAGTCCGTTGCCCCGACCAGCAGCCACGGCGCCGACATCGCGACCGTGTCGGTGATCGACGGCACCAGCGACACCACCCGCCTGGGTCCCCGCCCCAGCCGGACCTCCACCCCGAGGTCGTCCACCCCCAGGTCGTCCACCACGCCTGCCGTGTCGTCCGTCTGGGCAGACACGCTGGTCAGCGGGTGACGTCGGTGATGCGGACGCCGGCGTGGGCGGAATAGCGGCGGTTGACGGCGATGAGGTTCGCGGTGAGGGCCTCGCCCTGTCCGGCGTTGCGCAGGCGGCCGCCGTAGATGCCGCGCATGCCGGGGATCCGGTCGGCGAGGTCGATCACGGTCTGCACGGCCGGACGGTCGTCGCCGAGCACGAGCACGTCAGTGTCGATCTTGTCGATAGCGCGGTCGCCGAGCAGCACAGCCGACACGTGGTGGAAGGCGGCCACCACGGTCGACTCGGGCAGCAGCGACGCGGCCTGGCCGGCGGCACTGCCACCAGGCACCGCCAGCGCGAACGGACCCTGCTTGTCGAACCCGATCGGGTTGACACAGTCGACGACGATCTTGCCGGCGAGCGCGGCGCGCAGCGGCTCGACGGTGGCGGCGTGCCCGTCCCACGGCACCGCGACCACGACGATGTCGGCGGCTGCGGCACACTCGTCGTTGGCCAGGCCGCGAACGTCGGCGCCGGCACCGGCGGTCAGCACGGTGATCGTGTCGGCCGCCACCTGCGCCCGCGCCGCATCCCTGGACCCGATCACGACGGGCAGCCCGGCGAGCGCCCACCGGTAGGCCAGGCCGCGACCCTGCGGTCCGGTGCCGCCGATGACGCCGATGGTTCGCCCGTCGAGCTCGTCCACATCAGCTCCTCAGCCGGCTGCCGCGGTCACCGCCTCGAACCGCACTTTACGGGTGTGCGGGTCGGCTTCGACGAGCCGGACCTTGAGCCGCCGGCCGTCCCGCAGGCCGAGGCCGGTGCAGCGGCCAAGCACCGGTGGCTCGGTGACGAACACGTCGGCCGTGACGGCGGCGTGCGCGCCGTTGGACTCTGGGTCGCTGGAGCGCAGCACGACCGCGCCGAACAGCTCCCCGACCCGGTCAGCCAGCAGCCACGACTCGACCTGATCGAGGCAGGCCCGCTCGACCTGGGCGGCCTGCCGGTCGGAGCTGGCCATCACTTCGGGCAGCAGCGGCAGCGCGTGCCTGGTCCACTCCGGCACCGGGGTACCGGCGTGCACGGCCAGGCACACCTCGCTGCTGAACCGGTCGACCAGCCGCCGGATCGGCGCCGTCACGTGGGCGTACGGCGCGCCGACCCCGGTGTGGCCTGTGTGCTCGGGCGTCGCCCCGTCGAAGGACACGTAGCCGGCGCCCCGCAGCAACCTGGTGGCCTCGGTGAACACCGCCAGCGCGCGCGGTTGGCTCGGGTCGAGGCCGGCCAGCACCTGTGCCGGGCTCTGGCCCTCCGCCCACTCGACGCCTACCGAACGAGCGGTGCGCCGCAGGCCGGCGATCGCGCTCTCGGCCGGGGCCGGCAACGTGCGCAGCAGGCCGATCCGGGCGTTGAGCATCAACTGGGCCGCGCACATCCCGGTCAGCAGCGACATCTCGGCGTTCCAGGTGTCGACCTCGTTGCGCCGCCGCAGCACGATGTGCCAGCCGCCGGAACCGTCCGGCTCGACCTCTTGCTCCGGCAGTTCCAGCTCGACCGCGCCGCGCGCGACGGCGTGCCGGCGGCGCAGCCGGCCGAACTCCGGCAGCGCGGCGATCGACGGATGCGGCCGCCCGGCGGCGACGGTGGCCTGCACGCCCGCGTAGTCCAGCCGGGCGGTCGCGCGGACCACCGCCCGCCGCACCCGCACGCCGACCGGTTCGCCGTCGGCGCCCGTGTCGATCGTCCAGAGCACCGCCGGCCGCACCTTGCCCGGCAACAGGCTCGCCGCGCCCTCGCTGAGCACCGGCGGGTGCAGCGGCACCTTCGCGTCCGGCAGGTACAGCGTCTGGCCGCGCCGCTGCGCCTCGAGGTCAAGCGCGCCGCCGGGCGGGACGAACGCGCCCATGTCGGAGATCGCGTAGTGCAGCGTGAACCCGCCGCGGCCGGCCGGCTGCACCAGCAGCGCCTGGTCCAGGTCCATCGCGTCCGGCGGGTCGATCGTCACCAGCGGCAGGTCGGTCGCGTCCTCCCGGCCGGCGAACGCGTGCTGCGCGGCCGTCCGTTCGGCCTCCGCCTGCACGGCAGCGGGAAACACCGCGCTGCTGTCGGGGTCGGGAAGCGACATCTCCTTGCGAACGGCCGCGAACCCTGGCGTCGCAGTTCCGGTTCGCAACATGCATCTCACCCTAAGGTCGGCGTCACCCTCTGGCGTGGTCTCACGTTCAGCTTTCACCAACCGGTCGCCAAGGTGCCGCCGATGTGCGCCAGCCGTACCCCCAAGTTCGCCGAACGGTCACCGCCGCACGGCGGACGTAACCCGTTCAGACCAGCTACTAACGTCGCCCCCTGAACACCCGGCCGTGACGCACTTGGGGAGCTTCAGTTCCAGATGTGGAACACAAGCTCCCCAAGTGACGCAAACGACCGGGGCGCGGCGGCTACTCGGTGGGCCAGACCGGCGCGGCGCGGCGCGGTTTGCGTTGCTGGGGCTGGGGTTGCGGGGACGGCTGGGCCGCCGGCCGCGATGCCGGCTGACGCGGTGGTTGGGCGCTCGGTTGGGCTGCCGGGTTTGGCGGCGAGGGCTGCTGCACCGGCATCTGGTTGGTGCGGGCCCGAGGGATCGGGTCGAGGCAGGACACCAGGACCTGGTGGCGCTCGGGCTGCTCGATGAGCCTGCCCTGCCGGTCGCGGTAGCGCAGCTCGCCGTCCGAGTCGATCTCCACGAGGCAGCCGACCTCGGCCAGCTGCTCCTCGTCGAGGTCGACCAGCAGCTCCGTGCGAGACGGCACGACCCGGTAGATGGGCCACGGCAGGTGGCCGTAGGCGTGCTGCAGCTCGGCGAGCAGGTGCACGAACTGCTGCTGCCACAGCAGCGGCATCGACTCGGCGAGCGACCTCGGCACGACGACGTAACCGGGATCGACGCCGTTGCGGATGCCGGCGAGGAAGTCGCGCAGCGGGGTGGCGGATGCCGGGCCGGCCTGGCGCGGGATGGGCTTGGACGTAAAGGCCATCTTCATCACTCCCTAGACACCTGGCCGGACGGCCACAGGCATGAGTTCCGGCTCGTCGAACCGCACGGCCCTGGTGTGCACCGGCACGCCCCGCTGCTGGGCCTCGACGATCTGCCCGCCGCCCAGGTACATCGCCACGTGGTGCACCGTGCGCGGATCGGACTCGTCGTAGGCCCAGAACAGCAGGTCTCCGGGCAGCGCGGATTCGACGGGAAGCTTGGCGCCGGCGTTGAACTGCTGGCGGGACACACGCGGCAGCTGGATGCCGGCCGACTCGTAGGCGCGCAGCATCAGCCCGGAGCAGTCGAAGGAGTTGGGCCCGGTCGCGCCCCACACGTACGGCTTGCCGAGCTGGGCCAGGGCGAACGCGATGCTGGTGCCGGCCGCGGCAGTCGGCGGTGGCACCAGGCCGGGCAGCAGCGGCGACAGCTGGCAGCCACCTGGGTTCTCGACGCCACCGAGCTGGCCGATCAGCGAGACCGCGAGCGACTCCCACAGGTGGTATCGATCGGGGAAGGCCGAGCGCTCGACGGCCTGCGCGGCGTCGCCTGGCCGCATGTGCTCCCAGCCGGGGATCTTCAGCAGTACGTCGTAGAACTTGTTGATCGAGTACGAGGTGTCCAGGATCTGCTCGACGGTCCCCCAGCCCATGGACGGGCGCATCTGGAAGATGCCGAGCGAGTCGCGGTCGCCGTAGGCAACGTTGCGCAGCTTCGACTCGGTCAGGCCGGCCTGCAGCGCGATCTGCCAGCCACGAGGCTGCAGCTGCCGCTGCTCGCCGATGTGGACGATCTGCGTGGCGATGCTGGCCTGTTCCTCGTCGAGGTCCTCCGGGCCGAGCGGGCTGCTGGCGCCACCGGGATCGGTCGGGTTGAGCGTCGGCAGGCACGGCAGACCCCACGCGCGGTTGCTGGCGGTGCCGCCGAGGAACGCGGTGACGACGCCCGCCGCCACGAGGCCGACGACCATGGCCGCCGAGACCAGACCCAGCAGAAGCCGCCGCCGCATGGTTTCACTCCGACCGGTCGTACGCGGACACTCGCCAGCCGGCCGGCGTGGCGATGACGGTGAGGTGCAGGAGGGCGCCGTCGGTGGCGATGTCGACCTCGACGGCGCGCGCGGTGGAACTGGTCGGGGTGGCCGTGCCGGTCACGGTGGTGGACGGGATGTTGGCCGGGTCGACCGTGCGCAGCTGCGGGACGTACTCGTCGGTGGTCAGCGGCGCGAGCTGGGCGACCCACTCGTCACTCGACATGCCGGCGGGGTGGTTCACCCATGCCCGGGCCCACGCGGTGGCCACGCCCAGCGCCCCCCGGGCCGGGGGCGGCGGCGCCGGCGGGGGCCTCGCGCACGGGGCCCACCGGGGGGGCGGGCGCGCCGGCGCGCGCGGGGGCGCGACGCGACCCGGGGGCGTCCGGCCGCCCGCCCGCGCCGGCCGCACGGGGGCGGGGGGTGGGCGGCAGGCCGTGGGCCGCG
>OBLK01000369.1_pt1 | contig 10697 bp, 12 predicted proteins | sample 1518871 | NCBI WGS metagenome assembly OBLK01 (sample SAMEA2464837, study PRJEB22497) | soil metagenome | biome: Grassland; feature: Farmland; material: Clay | place: Australia | collected 2013-02-01 | depth 0.8 m
TGATCCCGGGGGGGCCGGGCGGGACGGGGGGTTCCCGGCGCACGGGATGGCGCGGGCGGGACGGGCGGCGGCGGCTGCTCGACGCCAAGCCCCCCCCCGACCCGCCTCGCCTCGAGGTGGTCGACGAGGAGGTCGTGATCGGCTCGGTCACCGACCTCGACGTGATCCGGGCCGCCTGCCGTGGTGTCGACGCCGTGGTGCACCTCGCCGGCATCGCCGGCGAGGCAGCGTGGCCGGACATCCTGGAGAGCAACATCCACGGCACCTGGTGCGTGCTCGACGCCGCTCGCGAGGCCGACGTGCAGCGGGTGGTGCTGGCCGGCAGCAACCACGCCACCGGTTTCAGCGAACGTGGCGGCGAGCCGGCCGCCGACGACCTGCCGCACCGGCCGGACACCTACTACGGCGTGAGCAAGGTCGCCATGGAGGCGCTCGGCTCGCTGTACGCCGACCGGCACGGCATGGACGTGGTGTGCCTGCGAATCGGCACCTGCCGCGAGGTCCCGACCGACGAGCGCTCGCTGGCCACCTGGCTCTCGCCAGGCGACACCGCTCGGCTGGTGGAGGCGGCCATGACGACCCCGTCGCCAGGGTTCCGGGTGGTGTGGGGCGTCTCGGCCAACACCCGCCGCTGGTGGTCGACCGCCGGCGGCGACGCGATCGGCTTCCACCCGGTCGACGACGCCGAGCCGTACGCCGACCAGGTGACGGAAGAGCCGGACGAGCAGGTGCTCACCAGGGTGGGCGGGCCTTGGGCCCGGCGGGCCGACCGGTGACCGCGAATTTGCGGCAAGCTTGAACCCGTGACCGAGGCGAGCACCGTCCGGCTTCGACCGCCGGCGCACCGGGTCGACCGGCGGGCGATCATCTGGTGGACCGTGCAGGCACTGATCGGCTGGCTGATCCTGCTCGTGCCGGCGACGGTCGTGGTCGTGATCATCCAGGGCGAGCCGGGCTGGATCACCACGGTGCTGGTGGCGCTGTGGGTGCTCGCGGTCGCGCACGTCGCCGTGATGCCGCGCTGGCGCTTCCAGGTGCACCGCTGGGAGACCACCGAGGACGCCGTCTACACCCAGTCCGGCTGGCTCAACCAGGAGTGGCGGGTCGCGCCCATGTCGCGGATCCAGACCGTCGACACCGAACGCGGGCCGCTGCAGCAGTTGCTCCGGCTGGCGACGGTCACCGTGACCACGGCGTCTGCGGCCGGCCCGTTGCACATCGCCGGGCTCGACGTCGGGGTGGCCGCCCGCCTCGTCGAGCAGCTCACCGCGACCACCCAGGCCACGCCCGGGGACGCCACGTGACCGAGCCGGCTGCGACCGGCTGGTCCCGGTTGGACCCGCGGATGCTCGCCGTCGCACCCGGTCAGGAACTGGTCCGGTACCTGCCGCTGCTGATCGCGGCGCTCGTCGCCGGCCGCGGTACGGAGGAGCCTTGGTGGGCGATCGCCGTCCTGGCGCTCGCCGCCGGCACCGGCATCCTGCGGTGGCTCACCACGCGCTACAAGGTCGACGCCCAGCGCGTCGAGGTACGCAGCGGCCTCGTCTTCCGCCAGCACCGCTCGGTACCGCGCGACCGCGTGCGCACGGTCGACGTCACGGCCGGCCCGCTGCACCGCCTGTTCGGGCTTGCGGTGCTGCGCGTCGGCACTGGCCGCCAGCAGGAGACCAAGCAGCAGGAGCTGGCGCTCAACGCGGTGAGCGCACCGGAGGCGGAACGGCTGCGGACGCTGCTGCTGGACCGGTCCCCCGTCGCCGAGCCGGCCACCACCGCGGAAGCGGCAGACGGTTCCGGAGTTGTCGAGCTGGCCAGGATCGACTGGTCCTGGCTCCGGTTCGCGCCGCTCACCGTGTTCGGCGTGGTCGCGGTCGGCGCGCTGCTCGGCACCACCTGGCAGCTGCTCGAGCAGTTCGGCGTCGACGTCCTCGACGTCGAGGTGGTGCGCTCCGCGGTCGACTGGACTACCGGCCGGCCCACCTGGCAGGCGATCGTCACACCGGCCGTCGTGCTGATCGCGATCGGCACCGTCGGTTCGCTCGTCATGTACGTCGAGGCCTGGTGGAACTACCGGCTCACCCGCCATCCCGACAACACCCTGCAGGTCAACCGTGGCCTGCTGACCAAACGATCGGTCTCGCTCGAGGAACGCCGGCTGCGCGGCGCGACCGTGGACGAGGCCCTGCTGCTGCGGGCCGGCGGCGGCGCGTCGTGCTCGGCCGTCGCCACCGGCAGCTCAGGCCGCGGGCAGCTGCTGCCGCCCGCCCCGCCCCCCGCGGCCTCCCGCGTCGCCAGCGCAAGACAGCGCGAGACGGACCCGCCGACCCCGGCGCCGCCGCGCCCCCACCCCCCCGCTCTCGGCGCCCGCCGGCGGCGCCCGTCCGCCGCACCGGTTCTGGTCGTCGTCGCCGGGCTCGCGGTGGCCGACACCTGGCTGCCGTCTTGGCCTTGGCTGCTGGCCGCTGCGGTGCTCACGCCGGCCTCGGCGCTGCTCGGCGTCGACCGCTACCGCAACCTCGGGCACACCAACACCGCCCGGCAGCTGGTCACCAGGGAAGGCTCGATCGTGCGGCAGACCGTCGCGCTGCACCACGTTGGCATCATCGGTTGGCGGATCGAACAATCGATCTTCCAGCGGCGAGCCGGGCTGGCCACCGTCACCGCGACGACAGCCGCCGGCGCCGGCGCCTACCGGGTGCTCGACGTCGACCTGCCCGAGGGGCTCACCACCGCGCGGACCGCCACCCCCGGCCTGCTCGACCCGTTCCTGACCGGCACCAGCCCTTCCTGACCGGCGCGCCGTCCAAGATCGCTGAAGGTGATACGTCACCGCGCACCTTGCGACCCGGAGCGCACGGTGGGGTATCACAAATCGCGATCATCGTGGACGCGCCCGATTCGGCGACGGCGGACCGACCGGGTGCCGGTGGCGGGTGGACGACAGGGTGCGGGCCGTCGTGGGCAACTGCCTGCTCATCTCTATCCGGCGGAAAATCCACGCCGTAGCGTGTGTGGCGGGTCCCTGTGCGTCTTGATCAAACGGGGGAGCGCCATGGCCGCCGGTGACGGCCCCGACGACGTGCGAGCCTTCGTCCGCGCGTTCTGGCGGGAGCTCGACTCGTTGCGGCACGAACGCGGAATGTCGTACAAGCAGTTGGAGCGCCGGACGAAGATCGCGTGCAGCACGCTGCAGTACTGGATGACCAGAAGCAGGCGGCTGCAGCCGTGGGTGCAGGTCAGGGCGGTCGTGCTCGCCCTGCATGCGCCCGAGGACCTGTGGTTCGACCGGTGGAAGCAGGCTGACCACATGTCGGCGCTCAACGGGTCCGCGGCGATCAACTCGGGCGACTTCGACGGCGACGCGCCGCCGGGCGGTGCGGCCGTGGTCGCGCGGGCGCAGTTGCCAATGGACATCCTGGAGTTCATCGGCCGGGAGGGTGAGCAGCGCCGGTTGCGGGAGGCGCTGTCACCGGACGACGGCGCGACCGCGATGGCCGTGTCGGTGATCACAGGGATGGCCGGCATCGGGAAGACCCGGCTCGCCGTGCACGTGGCCCACCAGCTCCGGCGTTGGTTCCGGCTCGACGACCTGCAGCTGTACGCGGACCTGCGCGGTCACTGTCCGGCCGGCGAGCCGGCTGACCCGGCGGCGACGCTGGCGGCATTCCTGCGCTGTTTGGGGGTGCCGGGCGGCGACCTCCCCGGCGACGTCGACGGCAGGGCCGCGTTGTACCGGGACCGCATGGACGGCAAGCGGGCCATCGTGGTGTTGGACGACGCGGCGGACGAGCAGCAGGTTCAACAGCTGTTACCGGGCAGCCCGACCTGCCGCGTCCTGGTGACCAGCAGGCGGAGGCTGAACGGGCTGGACGGCGCGCGGCCGCTGGCCCTCGGCCTGTTCAGCCTGGAGGAGGCGCTCACCCTGCTCGCCACGGTGGCCGGCGGGGAGCGCGTGCCGGCGGAGCGGGCCGCGGCGGAGGAGATCGTCCGGCGCTGCGGGTACCTGCCGCTCGCGGTGACGCTGGCCGCCCGGCGCCTGCAGGCGCGGCCCGCCTGGGCCCTGGCCGATCTCGCCGAACTGCTCGGCGTCGAGGCGGGCCGGCTGGACGAGCTCGCGGTGCGCAACCGCGCGGTCCGGACCGTCTTCGACCTGTCGTACCGCCGGCTCGGCGGCGAGCAACGCCGGATGTTCCGGTTGCTGGGCCTGCATCCGGGGCATGACTTCACCGCGCAGTCCGCCGCGGCGCTGGCCGACGTCCGGCCCGAGCAGGCAAAGGCGCTGCTGGAGTCGCTGTTCGACGAGCACCTGCTGGACCAGGCGACGTGCGGCCGGTACCGCTTCCACGGCCTGATGCGCAGCTATGCCGGGGAACGGGCCGGCGACGAGGAGGCTGCCGACGGCGGGATCGAGGCGGTGCGCCGGCTGCTCGTCTGGTACCTGCACACCGCCGAGTCCGCGAGCCGGACGCTGGCACCAGGCATCCACCGGTTCCCCCTCGACTCCGCCGGCGTGCCAGGCCGGCACGTCGTGCACTTCGGCACTTGCGGGCAGGCGCTGACCTGGCTCGACGCCGAGCACGCCAACCTGGCGGCCGCCGTGCGGGTGGCGAGCGGGCACCGCTTCGACCTTGTCGCGTGGCGGCTGGCGTCGGCGTTGCTCAGCTTCTTCCAGCTCCGTAGGCGCTGCGACGAGTGGATCGCGACGTTCACCGTCGCGGTGTGCGCGGCCCGCCGCCTGCAGGACGCTGCCGGCGAGGCGAGGCTGCTCGACGGGCTGGGCGTGGCCTATTGTGAGGCAGGCCGGTTCCCGGAATCGCTCGACTGTCACCAGCGGGCACTGTCGCTTTATCGCCGGTCCGGCGACCGGATCGGCGAGAGCCAGGTACTCAACAACCTCGGTGATTACCACCGGCATCGGGGCCAATTCGAGGAGGCCGCGGACCATTACCGGCAATCCACGGATATCTGCCGAGAGCTCGGGATCGACGATTTCACCGGCGTGAACGATCTTGACAAGGAGCTGGGCGACACGTCCGGCCTGGCGGACCCGCTGGAACGCCTCGACCAGGATTGACCGTCCGAACTCACCCGAACCCGTCCAAGGCCGTCCCGGGTCGTCCAGATTCCCTTGTTGCCGCCGAACGCCGGGGTTTATACACGGAGGTCGTCGGTTCGGCGGAGGGAGTGGCTATGCGCAAGGTCACCAGGGCGCTGATCATCGGGGCTTCGGCGGCGACGCTGTTCGCCGCAACGTTCGTCGCGGCGGCGGCATCGCCGGTCGCGGCAGCGCCCGCGGCGGCATCGCCGGTCGCTTCATCGTCGGTCGCGGCAGCGCCGATGGCGGCAGCGCCCGCGACGGCACCGGTGGGGATCCTGTACGTCAGTGGCGACTACCGGGTCTCGGGCGTCTACATCCGGACGTGCCCGTACACGTCGTGTACCGCCTTGGGCCTCGGCTACCCCGGTCAGGGCGCCAGAATCGACTGCTTCAGGTCGGGCACCAGCGTCAACGGCAACAACCTGTGGCTCCATCACCGCAACGTGACGACGGGGGTGCTCGGGTACAGCGCCGACTACTACATGCGGCACGGCACCCTGAACATTCCGCGCTGCTGACGCGGCGACGTGGACCACGACAAAGGTCACGCGGGACGGTTGCTGGAACCGGGTGACCATCCGGTCGACGTGCCCATCACGTGCGTGATCAGCCGGTTCGGGATGCGTCACGCCCGCGGGCTCGTGCCGAGCTACCGCGACTACCGTCGGGTGGTCCGGGAGGCGGAACGGTCTCGTACACCTGGATTCCTACGCAGCGCGTTCCTGGTCGAGGACCTCACGACCTGGTTCGGCCTGTCGTTCTGGTCCGAACCCAATGCGATTGCGCATTTCGGTACCAACGTGCCTGGGCACGTCGACGCCGCGCGGCGAGGGTTCGGCCGCCTCGCGTACGACCCCGCACGCGGACCTGAGCTGTGGTCGACCAAGTGGCGGTTGGTGTCGGTGAGCAACAACCTCGCCTGGGATGACTTCGACCTGCGCGGAATCATCGCCGGGCTGGAAGGCGAGGTAGGCGATGGGTGACGGCGCAGGCCAGGTGGTGTTGTATGCGGCGCAGGCAGGCCAGCTCGCCCTCGGCATGGTGTTCCTGTTCGCCGCGGTGCCGAAGCTGCGCGGGCCGGGCGGGTTCGTGCAGGCGGTCCGGGGATACGAGCTGCTGCCGGCGGCCATGGTCCGGCCCTCGGCGTTCGCGCTGATCGGGGTCGAGTCGTTCCTGGCCGTCGCATTGATCACAGGCTGGGCAGTCGGCGTCGCGATGCCGGTGGCGATCGCCAGCTTGCTGGTCTTCATGGTGGGCGTCGGCGTCAACCTGCGGCGCGGGCGCCGGGTCCGGTGCGGGTGCTACGGCGGCTCGGGCGAGATGCTGTCCGCCCGCACCATGGCCCGCCTGGTGATCCTGCTGCTGGGCACGATCCTGCTGCTGGTGCTGCACACAGTCGGCGCCGAGTCGGTGTGGACCATCGGCCGGGTCGCGACCGACGGTGCGTACCTGGCCGGTCTGGCCGCGTTCTGGCTGTTGTTCGGACTCTGGCTGCTCCAGCTGCCTGAGCTGACCTCGCTGCTGCGTGGAAAGGCCCGGTCGGACCGGGCCGCATCCTGAGGATGAGGTGGGTGGCACATGTCGATCGTGGCGACGACGTCCCATGTGGCGTTGTGGGTGCTGGTGATCCTGCAGGGGCTCATCCTGCTCGGGCTGACCCGGGCCCTCTACCGCCTGCAGCAGAGTGGTGGCGGCGGTGACCTGCCGCAGTCGAAGAGTGAACGGCTGGTCGGGCGGCGGGCACCGGAGTTCGTCGCCGTCGACGTCTTCGGGCAGCCGGTGGCCAGCAGCGACCTGTGGGGCCGGCTGACCGCGATGCTGTTCGTCTCGCCGCTGTGCTCGAACTGCGCGGTGACCCTCGACGAGTTGGAGGGGCTGAAGACGAAGGTCAACGGCAACGTGGTCGTGATCTGCGTGGCCGACACCGAGCAGTCCCGGAGCGTGGCCGAGGACTACCAGCTCAGCGTGCCGGTCGTGGCCGATCCGGACGAACAGATCACCAAGCAGTACGACGTGGCCGGGACACCGACCGCGGTGCTGGTCGGCAAGGGCGGCCGGATCCTGCAGTACGGCCATCCGAGCAGGGCCGACGACGTGGAGGAGATGATGCGGGAACCGCAGCCCGTCACGGCCGACGACGTACGGTGACCATGCCGGCGCACGGCGTCTCGAAGCCCGACGCGCATCACCTGAGCCGGGTATCGCGTGTCGCGGTGCTGGTGGCTGTCACCGGGCTCGCGGTGGGCGGGGTGGCCGGGGCTGTCGAGTCCCGATCGCTGCTGGTCGCCGGAGCCGTGCTGCTGGGTTGGAGCCAGCTCGTCGGCCTTTGAGGCCAGGCGCTCCTCGGAGCGCTCGCGCCCCTCGGGAAGGTGGCCTCAGAACGATCACGATGGCTGGCGAAGATCGGTCTCTACACGATCGGCGGCGCGGTCAGCAGTGTGCTGGTCGGCGCCGCGCTCGGCGCGCTCGGCCGGCTGTTGCCGGCGCCGGTAACGGCCCATGGCGGCACGATCCTCCTGGCGGTCGCGGCGCTGGCCGTCGCACGCGAGGTCGGTGTGCTGCGCTTCCCGTTGCCACAGCCGCGGCGGCAGACCAGGGACGTGTGGTCCAAGGTCTTCCCGGCCCCGGTAGCGGCGCTGCTGTGGGGTTTCGACCTGGGCCTGACCGTGACCACCCGATTCACCTTCGCCGGTACCTGGGTACTGCTGCTCGTGCCGGTACTGACGGCGAATCCGGCCGTCGGCGCCGTCCTGCTGCTCGCGCACTGGCTCGGCCGGGCCCTGCCGGTATGGCTCTCCCCGCTGCTCATGTCGAGTCCCACGTCGACACCGCAGGTGTACGACGCCATCGACGCCCGGGAGCGCATCTTCCGGTCCACCCAGGTGCTCGGCCTCGCGATGCTGACCGCTTTCTGGCTCAGCCAGCTGTGACTCGTCGGTGACTCGTTGAAGGGAGGTGAGATCATGACATTCGAGAAAATCGCGCACGGGGTCGGTAAGCAGGTCGAGCGGCGGCACTTCTTCAGGAAGGCCGGCGCCGGGGCGCTGACCGTGACTCTCGGCATGCTCGGCCTGCAGGGCACCGCAAGTGGCGCCAGCATCCAGCTGGTGTCGGTGCGATGCTGCAATCTGTGCCGGTCGCCCGGCACCTGCACGGGAAACTGCATCTGGTGCTGGAACTGTTGTCAGAGCGGCAGACGCTATCGCTGCTGCGAGCGTTACCGGAGCACCACCTCGTGCAATGGCGGCTGCAGCAACCTGGCCTGCTCGAGTATCGAACCCGCAGGCTCATGCTAGTGCGCATGTGGTGCGGGCGGCCGCCGCGACGACCGCCCGCACCACCGCCCGTCCGGCCGCCCTGCGTTCATACCGCCGTGAGACCCCCCGTGAGGTCGACGGCGGGCGTGGCCGCTTATACCTCGGGGTGGAGGCAAACCGGATCTGCCGTCGTTCGTAGGAGGCCGGGTGCATTTTGAGTCGGCTGGGCTCCGACCGGAACCTCGACGGCTGCGGCGGTGTACCCGGTATATGCGGTGCAGCGACGGCGTCGTGGTGACGGCCCTCGTCGGCGTCCTGGTCTGCAGTACCGGCTGCAGCGGTGGTGGGTCGGCCGGGGGCGTCGGCACGCACCCGGTGACCGCTACGCCGACCACGAGCAGCGCCGCTTGGCTGCCGGCGTCGGCTTGTCCGGTGACCCATCCGACGATGTTCGATCCACCGCCCGGCGTCGAGCCCGACGCCTTGTTCGGGGCTGCGGCTTCGGTCGGCAACGGGCAGCTCTGGGTAGGCGGTCTCGGCGAGAACGGTGTGCTCGTGCTGCCGCGGGACACCGATGGCACGATCGGCAACAAGTTCGGTTGGTGGCGCGCGACTGCGGGACAGTTGCGGATCACCGGCCGACGCCTCGACGGGCCGGCCCCCGCTCTGAAGGCCAGTGTTCCATCCGGCTACGGCACGATCGGCTTCCAGTCCAGCGGAGTGTCCTTCCCGACCGACGGATGCTGGGAGATCACCGGCCAGGTCGGCGCGACCACGCTCACCTTCGTCACGCTCGTGCTCGCCCAATAAGCCATCCGCCGGGCTCATGCGCCGCTACCGGTCTCTGGGTCTCACCAGCGCGCGAGCTCTCGCCCAGACGCTACCGTCCTGACTGCTGAGCAGAAATGAATACATGCCGGTACGGCGCGGTCGTCGGGCGACGAGGGCCGATGTTCGGTGCCCCTGTTCTGGGTGGACTCCTGCTCTTCCGGTGCTCTCAGACGGCGCACCTAGCGCCGATTCGGTGTACTCGCGATCGCGAACACCGCAAGAGGCACACACGTCGAGATCACGATTGAGTCGGATCAACGGCGTACCTCGATGCCCCGGCCGGGACATCATCACTATCCGAAGGAGATCGTCCGGGATGGGCTGTACGGTGCCGGGCATGACAGAGATCGGAACGGATTGGCGGGTGGTCGACGGCGTTGCGACGGCATGGTTCGACGCGCCGTCGCTGATCGAGGGGGCTGCGCTGGCCGGGCGCATCGTGGAGCTGTCGGCCGAGATCGTGGTCGACCTGCGCTCGACAGGCATGCGGGTGCGCCTCGACTCAGACGAGCACGCCGAGGCGGTGTCGGCGGCGGCGCGGGATCTCGGGCTGGCCGCGAACCCTGCCGTGCTGCAGCACCTGAGCGTCGTGTTCGAATCCGCGAACCCGTCTGTGGTGAGGCGGTTCTGGCAGCGCGTGCTCGACTACGCGCCTGGGGAGGACGGCGGTTTGGCGGATCCGTTGCGGCGCGACCCTGCGATACGGATCCGGCAGTCGACCGAGCCACGGCCGCTTCGAAACCGCATCCACCTCGACGTGGTGCGGCCGGCCGCGGCGGTCGAGCAGGCGAGTCTTGGTGAGGCATCGGGACCGTTCGGGGTCTGTCACACCGACGCCGACGGCAACGAGGTCGACCTGGTGCCGGGCGCGGCGCTCGGCGAGAGGATCGGGACAGCCGACTGGCAGGCGGTGTTCAGCGCGATGGCGTGCTACCGCACCACCTCGCCGACGCAGCAGCGTGACCTGGCCGCCGCAGCAGCGGCGCTGGCCGACGACACGAGCTTCCCGCTGCTGGTCGACCTGCGCCCCGGGCTCGTGATCATCGACAGCGGTAAGGACCAGTGGGTGGACGACGCCCACGGCCTCGAGCTCGACTTCACCGACCTCGCCGGAAACCTTCAGACCGCTGCCCGCGAACTCGGGGCCACTGCGGATCCGGGGCTGCCGCGCTTCGCTCAGCTCTTCCTCGACGCCGCCGACGTCGCCGCGGTCCGCGCGTTCTGGGTCGCCGCACTCGGATACACCCACGACCGGCGAGCCTGGGTCAGCGACATCCACGATCCGCGGCGGCTGAACCCGGTGCTGGTGTTCCAAGAGCTCGACGCTTCGCAGACGCAGCGGCGCCGGCAGCGCAACCGCATCCACTTCGAACTCGCGGTGCCGTCGGACCTCGCGCAGACCCGCCTCGCCACGACCGTCGCAGCCGGTGGCCGGCTCCTTGACGAGTCGGAGGATCGCTGGCGGGTCGCCGACCCCGAAGGCAACGAAATGGTGATCGTCAGCGGGGCATGAG
>OBLK01000370.1_pt1 | contig 10687 bp, 10 predicted proteins | sample 1518871 | NCBI WGS metagenome assembly OBLK01 (sample SAMEA2464837, study PRJEB22497) | soil metagenome | biome: Grassland; feature: Farmland; material: Clay | place: Australia | collected 2013-02-01 | depth 0.8 m
TTACCACTGCCCTCGCCATCTTCTCGGCAGGGCGGGCGGGGGGGAGCCCTAAGACGGAGACAGGACGAGGCCGCCGGGGCTATCCCGCGGTTGGATGCCCTCCTGGCGGCCGCCCGGCTCTTTTCCCCCCCCCGGGGGGGGGGGGGGGGGGGCGGGCCCGGGCGAGCCCCGCCACTGGCCCGAGCGCACCGCCGCCGTCTGAGGCAGGAAATCCGGCAGTGCGCCCGCGTCGAGCTCCCGCTGACGCTGCTCGCGCGCGGCGAGCAGCTCGAGGCGGCGCGGATTGAAGCGTCGATGCAGGTGGGCGAGAAGCTGCAGCGCGAGCGGGGTCAGCACCTCCTCGGATCGCTCGACGGTGTGGCCCACGACGTCCACCGGAGAGCCGGCCGGCTCCCGGGAATAGAGTTTACCGGTCCTGACGAGTTCGTCGGCTCTGGCGTTCATGGGCTCTGCTCTCCGGCACTGTCGAACAGTGCAGGAAGCATAGTCCTGGAATCAGAAGAATTTGACTATAGAAACTTCACACTGTTAATTTCACATCCAGAGACTGCACCGATCCGAATCCGAGGTTCGCCATGACACCACTGCTGCGCAAGGGACACTTTCTCGGCGCGAAGCTTCGCGACCTGAGAAAGCGCAACGGCTTGACGCTCGAGGAGTTGTCCTCGCGCTGCATCCAGCGCGACGCCGAGCGTGCGCCCTCGGTCTCCTACCTGAGCATGATCGAAAGCGGCAAGCGTGTCCCCTCGGCCGAGCTCCTGGGGCTGCTCTCGCAGGTCTTTCAGCGCCATCCGAGCTGGTTTCTCGACGAAAGCAGCGAGTCGGAGCTGCCGGCCGTGTCCGCCCCGGCGGGCGGTGCTGCCAAGGTACCGCTCGAGCCCGCATTCCTCTTCTCCAAGGAAGTGCTGCAGGCGGCCATCCCGGAACTGCTTCAGCAGACCGGCACCAGCGGCCGGCAGTTCGCGCACCTGCTCATCCGCTCGCACCAGGAGATGTCTCGCAATGATTTTCCGGACCTCGAGCGCGCCGCCGAGGCGGTGGGCGAGCGCAAGCTGCCGCTCGGGGTCGAGGACCTGATGCGCCTGACCCGGCGCCACGGGCTCGAGATCCGCTGGTTCGAGCGCAGGCCGGTGCTCGCCCGCGACAAGGACCACGACGTGCGCAGCATGGTGCGCTCGTTCTTCGAGCCGCCGCGGCACATCTACGCCAACCGCGCGCTGCAGTCCGATCCGGCGCGGCTGAAGTTCGATCTGGCGGCGCACATCGCGCACAAAGTGCTGCACGGAGGCGACGGGTTGAAATCCGCGCACGCCACCGGCGGGGAGATGGGAGGCAGCCCCGAAGGCACCTCGGCGGGCGGCATGAACGCCCAGGATGTGCTGCACGCCTGGCGTGACTTCGAGTGCAGCTTCTTCGCCGGCGCGCTGCTCGCCCCGCGCGTGCCGTTCCGGCGCTTCCTGGCGCGCGAGCGCTACCGGGTGGAGGCGGGCACGGAACGCCTGACACTCACGCCCGCGGTGATCATGCGGCGCATGACCAAGGTCTCACCCTACCCTTACTGGCATTTCTTCGACGCCTACCCACCGGGCTATCTGCGCGCGGTGTATCGCGGCAACGGCATTCCGCTGCCCTGGGGCAACATGGCGCGCATCAGCGATCCCTGCCCCAACTGGGCGGTGTTCCGCATGATCGACGGACAGCGGGACATCGGCTCGCAGATCTCCGTATTGCGCGACGGAGAGCGCTCGCTTCTTTACTGCTGCCACTCGCGCCGCGTGCGCGACATGGCCGGCAACCCGCACGTGCTCTCGACGGGGTTGGATCTCGCGCCCGCGCTCGATGCCAACGGGGTGTCCAGCGAGCAGACCATCGATGCCATCCTCGCTGAATGCCTGCGCGGGAAGGGAGAAGCGCGCGCGCCCAAAGCCGCGCACGCGGCGCTTCAAGCGGTCGCCAACGTGCTCAACATCGCGTGGATCGAGGACGCGCTGCAGCGGCCCGCGCGCATCATCTGCCCGCGCAGCTCGCTCTGTCCCCGCCCGGAGCGTTGCGACGGGGCGAGAAGCCGCCCGTCCCGGGCGCGCGAGATCGACGAGGTGAAGGCGGAGATCCTGGGCAAACCCTAGTTTATTGGCGGAAATCGCCGAGGCGATTTCCGCAAGACCCTACACATTTGCCGCGGGCTCGGGAGCGGCCTGTCGCCCGCTACGCCGCGCCAATTGTCCGTGGCGAGTTGCTCGGTCCGTCCTGATCGCTCAGCCAAGCAGGGCTGGATTGGCGCGCCAGATCGACCAGCTCAGTACCGTCGCGAAAGCCACCCAGCCGAGATATGGCACGAGCAGCACCGCGGCGACGCGGCTGACGCGCCAGAACGTCACAATGGTCGCGAGGATCATCGCGAGCAGCAGCATGATCCACGCGAACGCCGGCGCACCCAGATGCCAGCGAAAAAACAACCACGACCAGGACGCATTGAGCGCGAGTTGCACCAGGAACAGGGTGATCGCCGCCGCGTGACCACGCGGACCGCGCCACACCCGCCAGAGTGCGATCCCCATCAGTGAATAAAGTAGCGTCCAAACCGGCCCGAAGACCGACGAAGGAGGCGCCCATCCGGGCCGCGTCAGGCTGGCGTAGAAGGCCGGCGCATTCAGCGAGGCAACGGCGCCGATCGCCGCCGCCGCGTAGACGATCAGCAGGCACACGATGAGGAGACCGAGATCACGCGGGGATCCCGGGCGCCGTTTCGAGACACTCGTATCGGCGGTCATTATCGAGGTGTCCTGCGCGCGGCCCGCCTCCGGATCGACTTGCACGGTAACGCTGTCAACACCGGGCCGAGGCATCCCCTGCGTACGAGGAACCCGGGCTAGCCGATGAAGATGGTCGCGGGATGCTCAATGATCTCCTTCAGCGCCTGAATCATCGCCGCCGCGTCGTAGCCGTCGACGAAGCGGTGATCGAACGATGACGAGAGATTCATCATGCGCCGCACCGCGATGGCGCCCTGGACCACCATCGGGCGCTCGACGGCGCGATTGACTCCGACGATCGCAACCTCGGGCGCGTTGATGATGGGCGTGCTCGCGATACCGCCGAGCCTGCCGAGACTGGTCAAGGTGAGGGTCGAGCCGGTCAGCTCCTCGCGCGACGCCTTGTTGGCCCGCGCGGCCTCGGTGACCCGGCGCATCTCGGCGGCCAGCTCCCACAGCGTGCGCCGCTGCGCATCGCGCACCACCGGCACCTTCAGACCCTCGGGAGTCTGAGTGGCCACACCAATATGCACGGCGCGGTGGCGGATGATCACGCCCCTTTCGGCGTCGTAATGGGCATTGCATTGCGGAAAATCCGCGATGACCCGGACCAGCGCCAGCGCGATGAACGGCAGGTAGGTGAGCGCCGGCGTGCCCGGCTGGAGCTTGCCGTTCAGGTGCCGGCGGAGCGACTCGAGCTCGGTGACGTCGACTTCCTCGACATATGAGAAATGCGGGATGTTGCGTTTGCTCTCGCTCATGCGCTGTGCGATGAGCCGGCGCACACCGATGACTTTGATCTCCTCGGTGGCGCCGGCCGCGCGCCGCGCGGCCGCTCCGGCCGGTGCCGCCGCGGCGGCAGGCACGGCGGCCAGAGCCGGTCTGCCCTGGGCCGGGGAGTGTGCCGTGTGCGCTTCGAGATCCCCGCGCAGGATGCGGCCCTGGGGACCGCTCCCGCGGACCGCCCTGAGGTCGATGCCCGCCTCGCGGGCCTTGCGGCGGATGGCCGGCGAGGTCATCACCCGGCTGCGCTCCGCAACCGCGACTTGCGCCGCCGCACCGGCGCCGTTACCCGGCGCGCTCCGCGATACCTTGCCGGCACTGGAGCCGGCGGCCGTGGCGTCGGGACGGGCCGCGCCACGCTCGTCCTTCGAAGGCTCTCCGGACCCGGTCTCGAAAACGATCAGCTCCGAGCCCACGGCCACCATGTCGCCCGGCTGGCCCGTGGTGGAAACCACTTTGCCGCTGACCGGCGAGGGCACCTCCACCGCCGCCTTCTCGGTCATGACCTCGGCCAGCACCTGCTCCTCGGCGACCACATCACCCGGCTGGACGTGCCAGGCGACGATCTCGGCCGAGACCGTGCCTTCCCCCAAGTCCGGCAGCTTGAACACGTAGCGGCTCATTTCGCCTCCAACACGCTGTTGAGCGCCGCGATGATGCGCCGGGGCCCCGGGAAATAGTCCCACTCGAAGGCATGAGGATAGGGAGTATCCCAGCCGGTGACACGGGCGATCGGAGCCTCCAGGTGCCAGAAGCATTCCTCCTGGACCGTGGCCGACAGCTCCGCGCCGAAGCCGCTGAACCGGGTCGCCTCGTGCACGATGACGCAGCGGCCGGTCTTGCACACGGACGTGCACAGCGTATCGACATCGAGCGGCACCATGGAACGCACGTCGATGATCTCGGCGTCGACCTGCGCAAGCCCCACCGCCGCTTCCGCCACGTGCACCATGGTGCCGTAGGTCAGCACGGTGACGTCCGTGCCAGGACGGATGATTTCGGCCTTGCCGAGGGGAACGCTGTAATGCCCGTCCGGCACCTCACCTCTCGGATGCGCGCTCCAGGGCACCGCGGGCTTGTGCGGATCCCCGTCGAAGGGTCCGTTGTACAGCCGCTTCGGCTCGAAGAACACCACCGGGTCTTCGTCCTCGATGCAGCTTATGAGCAATCCCTTGGCATCGTAAGGGTTGGAAGGCATCACCACCTTGATGCCGCAGACATGGGTGAAAACGCCCTCGGGGCTCTGCGAGTGGGTCTGCCCGCCGCGGATGCCGCCGCCGCACGGCGTACGGATGGTCACCGGGGCGGAAAAATCCCCGCCAGTCCGGTAGCGCAGCCGCGCCAGCTCGCTCACGATCTGATCGAACGCCGGATAGATGTAGTCGGCGAACTGGATTTCCGCCACCGGCTTGAGCCCGTTGACGCCCATGCCGATCGCCGTCGCGACGATTCCACCCTCGGCGATCGGGGTGTCGAGCACGCGGTGCTCGCCGTGCTTTCTTTGCAGACCGTCGGTGCAACGAAACACACCGCCGAAATATCCGACATCCTCGCCGAACACCACCACGCGCGGATCACGCCCCAGCATCACGTCGAGGCCGGAGTTGATCGCCTGCACCATGTTCATGCGGGCCATCGCTCAACCCTCCCCCGCCAGAGTCCGGGAATCGGCATCGCGGGCCGTCGCGGCGGCCTCGGCGCGCTCCTCCTGCTTCAGACGCCTGAACTCTTCGCGCTGGCGCTCGAGGTTCGGCGGCATCTCGTGCAGCACATCCTCGAACATGCTGAGCGGGTCGAGCCGGGGTCCCTCGGTCAGGGTGCCGTAGGTCATGGCCTCCTTCCAACAGGCGGTTACGTGCGCTTCGAGCTCCTTCTCGAGGGCCTTGTGGCGCTCCTCGGACCATTCCCCGAGATGGATCAGATGCTCCTTCAGACGCTGGACCGGATCGCCGAGCGGCCAGGCCCGCCACTCATCCTTCGGCCGGTAGCGCGAGGGATCGTCGCTGGTGGAGTGGGGCGCGGCCCGGTAGGTGACCAGCTCGACCAAGGTCGGTCCGCCGCTTGCGCGCGCCCGCTCGGCCGCCCACTGGGTGACCGCGTAAACGGCGAGAAAGTCATTTCCGTCGACGCGCACACCGGGGATGCCGTAGCCGGGACCGCGCCGGGCGAAGGTCCGGTGCTCGCCGCCGGCGAAACCCTGAAAGCTCGAGATGGCCCACTGGTTGTTGACCACGTTCAGGATCACGGGCGCCTGGTACACCGCGGCGAATGTGAGAGCGTGGTGGAAATCGGCCTCGGCGCTCGCGCCTTCGCCGAGCCAGGCGGCCACGACATGGTCCTCGCCCTTGATCGCCGCCGCCATCGCCCAGCCCACCGCCTGCGGAAACTGCGTGGCGAGGTTGCCGGAGATCGAAAAGATGTTGCCGGCCGCCCATTGATACATGATGGGCATCTGCCGCCCGCGGCACATGTCGCGTGTGTTGGACAGACACTGGCACATCAGATCGACCAGGCTCTTGCCGCGCACGACGAACAATCCCTGGGTTCGGTAGGAGGGAAAGAGCATGTCGCCGGGCCGCAGCGCCATGGCCTGCGCCACCGCCACGGCCTCCTCGCCGGTGGATTTCATGTAGAACGAGATGCGCCCCTGGCGCTGCATGCGCTGCATGCGCTCGTCGAACAGGCGCGTCAGCAGCATGTGCCGCAGCCCCACCTGCAGCTCTTCGGGCTCGAGGTTCGGATTCCACGGTCCCACGGCCTGCCCCTGCTCGTCGAGCACCCGCACCATCTCGGTGGCCAGGCTCTCGATGTCGAGGGCCGATGCCCGGATGTCGGGGCGGGCCACCGCGCCCGGCGCACAGATGTGGACGTAGCTGAAGTCGGGCTTTTCCCCTGGACGGGCCGGAGGATGGGGAACATGCAGGCGAGACTGCCTCATGGATGTCGACCTCGTCACCGCCAGGGTTTGGCGTGGTGCAAATTTTACCGCTCCAAAGGTGCAATGCACGTTCCAATCGATTCGCAAATGCGGTAAGTGACGCAATACTCGTCTCACGCGGGGGCGTTTCCCAGTGCATTCTCCAGCGCGGTGGGAAGCGCGTTCCCCAGCGCCGCCTCCGTCGTCGGACGGGTGTCGGAGAATTCCTCCGGCTTCGCGGCCGCGGGTCTCTCAATACCCGCCCCCGAAGACTCGGCCCCGGGTGGATTGGCGAGGTCGCAGGCCCCGTCCATAATGCATGCATGAAACCCCTTCAGACCGCCCGGGGCGTGGTTCTGCGTGCACGCCGGGTCGCGCCACCGGCCGCCTCGTCCCCCTCCGGAGCGGGCGCGAACGCCCGCGTGCGCGTGGGGCGCGAGGTCGCCGGCCGCGGGGGCAAGGGCGTCTCGGTCATCACCGGCCTGCCGCTCGCCGGTGCAGAGCTCGAAACGCTGGCTCGCCGGCTGAAAAAGCTATGCGGGGCCGGGGGCGGCGTGCGCGAGGGCGTCATCGAGATCCAGGGCGAGCATCGCGACCGCCTGGTCGCCGAGCTGTGCAGGCTCGGCTATGAGGCCAAGCGGTCGGGAGGCTGACTCCCCGGGGCGCCGCCCGTGATGGGAGACGGTGGCCGCGGCGCTCAGCGCGCGGCGTGCACCGGGTAATGCGCGAAGATGTGCCTGACCGCTTTGTCGAGCGCCCAGTCGGGGTGATCCATCATGCGCCACGTGAAATCCGAGGCCGTCGTGCCGCTCCAGACGGCCATCCGATCCTGCGCGTTGATCACGGTGATGGTCAGGGCCGCCGTGCTGATCGTTTGGACGTCATTGTAGTAGCCGCCCCATCCCCAGCCCGGGCCGTAGTATGGCCACCCCCAGGTCGGACCGTAGCCCCAGCCCCAGGGGCCCCAATAGCCTGACGAGAACATCGGCCCGAAGCCGCCCTCGACCCGGTTATGAGTGGTGATGTGGAAGTCCACCAGCAGATCGGGCTTCTGTCCCTCTTTCGCCAGCGTATAGCCGCGCGCCTCCATCTGCTGGGTAACGTCCCGCTCGAGCCGCTGGCTGGTCAGGGAGTGATACGGTCCGTGGTCGGTGCCCAGCCGTTTGACGTACGCGAACGTATGCGCACCGACCAGATTGGCCCCTGCGGCGGTCTGGGTACGCACCACCGGACCCGTGGCGCAACCGGCGAGCACGGCAGCGGCTGCGCACGAGGCGAAAAGCCCGATCTTCTTGTACGTCCCGTGGGACTTAGAGGCCATCATGAGTATCTCCACCGGTATGTGACCCGATCAACGCCCCGGAGTTCCCGTCGTTGACCGGCGACGGCGGGAGCCGCGCCCGGCCATCCCCATCGCGCCAAGGCATGCAGTCTACCGCAGGCCGGAACCACAGCAGGGACGGTCCCGGGCGGACCATCACCGGCCTCAAGCGGGCAGCAGCGACAGTTGACGCTCGAAGCGCGAGGTGTGCGCCGCTGCCTCATCCGGCAACGCCGAGGCCAGCAGGTCGATGACGCGCCCGCGGCTTTCGAGCAGGCAGCTCGAGCCGGATTTGGTCTTGGCGAGGCTCTTCATCCGCCGCAGGCTCTCGAGAACGCTTTCGGCGCTCACCGGCGCGGTCCCATCGACCTCCACGACCCCGATCGAGACCCCGAGCAGCGGAAAGCGCCGCCGGCCACCGTCACGGTCGTGCCCATCGAAGCCGGCCGCGCAGCGGTGCTCGGGCAGGTGGAAGTTCGGCAGCGAGACCATGAGTTCCTCGACGAGGGCCGAGAAGCGCAGCGCCCAGTCCTGGCTGCGCAACAGGCAGACGAAGTCATCCCCGCCCACGTGTCCGACGAAGTCCACCGGCCGGCGCGAGATGCGCGTGATCACCTGCGCGACGTGCAGCAAGACCTGATCGCCGCGGGCATAGCCGTACTCGTCCTTGTAGGGCTTGAAGTGATCGATGTCCAGATGGCAGGCCACGAAGTGGCGCCACCTCTGCACCCACTGCGACAGCTGTGTCTGGATTTGCAGGTTCCCCGGCAAACCGGTCAGGGGGTTGGAGTACATGGCCATCTGGATCTGCTGCGCCGTCAACAGCCGCAGCAGGTCCACGGTCCGGCCCAGTCCGAGATACCGGCCGCTGCGCGTGATGATGAAGTCGTCGTGCTGCCGCGCGGCCGGCCCGAAGTAGCGGTCGGCCTTGACGTAATCCGGTCGCACTTCCGCCCACGCCTTCAGGCCCGAAGATCCCGCGCCGAGGTCATCGATCGCGATGTCGCAACCGGTCGCGCGCAGCGGTCTGACGGCGGCGGCACCCAAATCGCGGGGACCGCCTACGCCGCCGGAACCACCGTGATGCGGAAGTCCCGCCCGGCCCACTCGCCGCTCGGCTCGATACGGTAGGTCAGATCGACGCTGCGGCCGCTGCCGAGGGTGCGGGTGTCGATCTGCACCGTGTGCAGATCCAAGGGATTGGCGGTGGTGCGGCTCTCTTGGATGTTCTGCCAGCCGTCGATGCTCCAGCGGAAGACGCCCGGCTCGGTCAGCGCCACCGTCAGCTCCGCGCCCTCGGGCAGGCGGCTCGCCGGCGCGTGCGCGCACCAGATCACCCGTTTCAGCGCCGGACGCCTGCCGCCGTAGCGCTGCCAGACCGGCTCCGGCCGGTCGAAGGGCCGGCCCAGCGTGCGGGAGACGGCGAGCTTGATGTACTCCGCGTGGGCCCAGACCAGAGGCATTGCTCCGCCGGTCGGCCGTCCGGGCCGAAGCCCCATCGCCATGATGGGGGCTGCGTCCCAGATCTGCTCGGGCAGCATGCCGCCGGCGGAGGCCGTGCGCGCCATCGCCTGAAGAAGCGGCAGCGGATCGCGCCCGGCGACCAGCTCGTAATGACCGCGCTCGCCGGCAAGAAGAGGCCAGGCCCGGCCCCTGCCGGTTCCATCGTAGGCCGAGCCGTCATCGTGCTCGCCGTACCCGTCGTCGTTGTAACGGTGCCAGCTCGGGCCGCTCGGCGTGTCGACCTTCAGCAGCGCATCGACCAGCTTCACCGTCGCGACGATCAGCGCATCGTCCGCCGATCTCAATCCGAAGCGCACCAACTGCAGGAAATCCACGCCGATCTGCGCCGCGGCGGGCAACCCCGGATCGACCTCCTGGTTGCGGATGGGCAGCGCGCATTGCAGCGCCGCGCGGTCGCGCATCGCATCCTGCGGGGCCACGCGCACGTAGTAGCCCGGAATGCCGTGCCGGCGGGCGAGCGGCGTGTCGGTGACCGCGGTCCAATCCTCCAGACTGGCGTTCCAGTAATCGGCCACCGCCAGGGCGAGCTCGCGGGCTTCCGTATCCAGGTGCGGCGCGCCGCAGACCAACGCGGCGACGCACGCCGCCAGGGTGAAGGTGTTGAGGCCCGCGTCCTCCTCCCAGCGGTCCTGGTCCGAGGCCGGGCCGTTGCGTACGATGAAGGACAGGGCACGCCGGATCATGTCAGCCACCTCGACGCCATCGAGCGCCCCGCGCTCGTGCAGCACGGCCGCGAGCAGCACCGGGAAGGCCGTCTCGTCGAGCTGCACCGCGCCCCAGTAGGGGGTGCCCCCGAGCCATTGGTTCTGGTGCCAGTGGCCGTCGGCGAGCTGCGTGGCGCGCAGATACCGCAGCGTGTCGAGCGCCTCGGGCGTGGCGCCGAAGGCCAGCAGCGCACCGGCGGTCTCGCACAGATCGCGCGGCCAGACCAGATGGTAGCCGGGCCGCTCGTCCTTCGTGTTGCCCCAGGGCACGCTCAGGGAAGCCACCATCGCCCCGCGGAAAGTCTTGTCCTGATGGGTCCTCAGGACCATGGTCGAGAGCACGAACTGCTCGCGGCACTGCGCCGGCAACGAGCCGGTGACCCGCGCGCGGGCCGCGCAGCTATCGTGCCAACCCGTCCAGTCATCGAGCTGACGCTGCCAGCTCGCATCGAACGGCTCGAACAGCGCCGACAGCGCCAGTGTCGCCGCCGACTCCGTGCTGCTGGCGAAACCGAGCGCCAGCACGGCCTCGCGGGGCAACTCGCCCATCAATGCCACATTGCCCGGTCCGGCCCGCTCGTACTGCCAGCTCATCGCGCCGTTGTGCTCGAAGTCCTGCCAGCCGTCGCTCGCGCCCACGTAGCCGCAGCTTGCGCGGCCCCAGGCGCCCCGCTCGCCCCCGCCC
>OBLK01000371.1_pt1 | contig 10654 bp, 7 predicted proteins | sample 1518871 | NCBI WGS metagenome assembly OBLK01 (sample SAMEA2464837, study PRJEB22497) | soil metagenome | biome: Grassland; feature: Farmland; material: Clay | place: Australia | collected 2013-02-01 | depth 0.8 m
TGGTAGAGCGTCGCCTTTACACGGCGAATGTCGGGGGTTCGAGCCCCTCAGCACCCACCACTTCCCCGACGCCCAAAATGCCACGGGCCATCGCCTCGGGCGATCCGCATCGCTCGACCCGCCTGTCCGGGCGGCGTACGATCGCGCAAGCTCGAGTCGACCCGCTGGGAACTCCGGCGCAGAGGACCCTTGGGTCCGATCCCGGCTCGGTGGCGGCTGGCTCGCAGAGGACTCCCGCATGAAACGCACTCTTGCACTGTTGCTCACCGGTGCCGCGCTGGCCGGCGCGCCGGCGGCTTTCGCCGGGACCGCACCGGCCAAGGCCGTCAGTGCGCACGGCGCGCGGCCCAGGGCCAAAGCCGTGCTCACCCACGGCAGTGTGGTGGTCGACGGCAAGCGCATCGATTACACGGCGACGGCCGGTACGATCATTCTCAGGAACGAGGCCGGCGCGCCCACGGCCAGCATGTTCTACATCGCCTATACCAAGGAAGGAGTGCACGATGCGGGTACGCGCCCCATCACCTTTGCCTACAACGGCGGACCGGGATTCGCTTCGGCGCTGGTCGACATCGGCGGCTTCGGGCCGCGCCGCCTGCGGTGGCCGGCGCCGGGGCAGATCCAGGCCGAGCAGCCGCCCTACCGGCTGGTGCCCAACGCGGACACCATACTGAAATCCACCGACCTGGTGTTCATCGACGCGGTGGGCACGGGCTACAGCCGCATTCTCGGCGCCGGCAAGCCGGCGATGTTCTACAGCATCAATGGCGATGCCAGGGCCTTCACCCAATTCATCGAGCGCTATATCCAACGGAACGGCCGCTTTCAATCTCCGAAGTTTCTGCTGGGCGAGAGCTACGGCACCACGCGCTCGGCGGTATTGGCGGGCGATCTGGTGGCCAAGGGCGTATATCTCGACGGGGTCATCCTGTGCTCGACGGTGCTGGATTTCGCCACCTTGAACAATACGCCGGGCAATGACCTGCCCTATGTCCTGTACCTGCCGTCCTACGCGGCGGTGGCGTGGTATCACCATCGGCTCCAGCCGCGGCCGGCGGATCTGGCGGCCTTCGTGCACCGGGTCGAGCGCTTCGCGGGCGGCTCGTACGCGCATGCGCTGTTCGAGGGCTCGGCGTTGCCGCCGCAGCAGAAGGCGCGGCTTGCCGCGCGGCTCGCCCGCTATACCGGTTTGCCGGCCACGCTGTGGGAGCGGGCGGACCTGCGCATCCCTCTGTCGGTGTTCCAGCGGCGCCTGCTGGGCGGCGACGGCAGCACCGGGCGCTTCGACGCGCGCTTCACCACGTCTGAGCTGCAGCCTCTGATGCCGGAGGAGGGCGGCTCCGCGGCCGGCGCCGCCACCACCGCGATCTGGGGAGCTTTGAGCGCCGCCTTCGACGAGTATTTGCACCACGGGCTCGGCTACCGCAGCAACCGCTTGTATGTACAGAGCAGCGGCGCCGTGTTCAAGGCCTGGGGCTGGAGTCACTATCAGCCGCCGCTGCAACAGCTATCCGAAGGCGTCGGCAGCACCGAGAGTCTGGAGCGCGTGCGTAACGTGGCGCCGGCGCTCGCCCGGGCGATGAGCAACGACCCGGGCATGCAGTTGATGCTCAACAACGGCTGGTTCGACATGGCTACGCCGTTCTTCGCGACCGATTACACGATCGACCACATGGGCCTGCCGGCGGCACTCGAGCCCGACATCCACGAGTACTACTACCCCGTCGGGCACATGCTCTACCTCGATCCCGCAGTCTTGCCGCAACTGGCGCGCAATATCGACGCGTTCATCGCCGGGGCCGTCAAGCACGGCTGATCGCCGCGAGGGACGCGTGCCGCCCGCGAGACAGGACCGTTCCTTCGGCGGAAACCGGCGCCCGGATCCGCGGATGCGGCTCGTGCGTATCGACGGCGCGCCGTCACGGGTGTACGAGCGTTGACGTGAGCTACGTGAAGCAATTCAAGATCGAGCCCGGCGCACGCGTGAAGCTCGCGCAGATCGATCCGGCGTTCAAGGGACACCACGAGGGCCACGAAGCGGCGGCCCAGGAGACCGAACACTACAACCGCAGGCTGCGTGCGCTGCAGGAAGTGCTCTATGCCGAGAACAAGCGCTCGCTGCTGATCTGCCTGCAGGCGATGGACACCGGCGGCAAGGACGGCATCATCAATCACGTGCTCGCCGCCATGAATCCTCAGGGGTGCCGGGTCCAGCATTTCCGCCGGCCGTCGGCGGAGGAGGCCTCGCATGACTTCCTGTGGCGGGCGCATCGGGTGGCGCCGGCCCGCAGCGAGGTGGTCATCTTCAACCGCTCCCACTACGAGGACGTGCTCATCGTGCGCGTGCACGGGTTGGTGCCCGAGGAAGCCTGGTCGGAGCGTTATGAGCGGATCAACGAGTTCGAGCGCACGCTCGCCGACAGCGGCACCGAGATCCTGAAATTCTACCTGCACATCTCGAGCGAGGAGCAGTTGGCGCGCTTCAAGGGCCGGCTCGACGATCCGACCAAGCACTGGAAGATCAGCGAGGCGGACTACGCCGAGCGCAAGCTCTGGCCGCAGTACATGGCCGCGTATGAAGAGGCGCTGTCACGCTGCAGCACGGCGCGCGCACCCTGGTTCGTGATCCCGTCGAACCACAAGTGGTTCCGCAATCTCGCGGTGGCACGCATCGTGGTCGAGCACCTCGAAGGACTGGGCCTGACCTATCCGAAGTCCACGGTCGACCTCGCGCGCATCCGGCGCGAATATCACGCGGCGGCCTCGAAGTAGGCCGACTGGCCGAAGGACCGCTCAGGCGAGCGGCGCGAGCAGCCGTTCCAGGTCGCAGTGGGTTTCGATGGCGTCGGCCAGGCGATCGAGCATCCGCTCGCGTCTCGCGGCGTGATCGATCGGCTGCGGCTCGCTCAGGCCCGCCCAGCGCAGCAGCGCGGCGCAGGCCGCGGGCTCCTCGAATATGCCGTGCAGGTAGGTGCCGAGGATCCGCCGGTCCGCCGACATCGCTCCATCGGGCGCCCCGTCGTCGAGCCGTACCGCGGGCCGCTCGAGCGCCGGGCCACAGGTGCGGCCCATGTGGATCTCATAGCCGCGCGCGGGCGCGTCGGCGAACGTCAGGCGGCCGGTCACATTGCGCAGCCGTTTGCCGGGCAGGAGCGTCGTGGCCAGATCGAGCCAGCCGAGGCCTGCGCTCTCGCCCGCCGCGCCCTCGACGCCCTCGGGATCGGCGATTCGCCGTCCCAGCATCTGAAGTCCGCCGCAGATACCCATCAGCCGCCCGCCGTAGCGCAGGTGCCGCCCGATGTGCTCGCCCCAGCCGCGCGCGCGCAGCCAGTCGAGATCGGACCGCACCGCTTTGGAGCCGGGCAGGATCAGCAGGTCTCCCGGCGGAGGCGGCTCGTCACCAACATAACATAACTCGACCTGCGGGTGCCCGGCGAGGGGCTCGAAGTCGGTGTGATTGCTGATCTTCGGAATCAGCGGGACGATTACGCGCAGCCGCAGACCTTCCGCGCCCGCCCCGCGCGCCTGCGCGCCCGCCTGCCGGCTCAGGCTGTCCTCGGCATCCAGTCTGAGATCGGCAAGGTAGGGCAACACGCCGAATGAGGGCTTGCCGGTATGGCGGGCGAGCCATTCGATGCCCGGCTCGAGCAGCCGCGCATCGCCGCGGAATCGGTTGATGAGAAAGCCGCCGACCCGGGCGCGCTCGCTCTTGCTCAGCAGGGCGAGCGTGCCGGCGATGTGCGCGAACACCCCGCCGCGCTCGATGTCGGCCACCAGCGCCACGGGGCAATCGATCGCCTCGGCGAATCCCATATTGGCGATGTCGCCCTCGCGCAGGTTGATCTCCGCGGGCGAGCCCGCGCCCTCGACGACGATGGCGTCGTAGGTATCCCGCAGCTTGCCGTAGGAGGCGAGCACCGCTTCGAAGGCCTGCGGCTTGAAGCGGTGGAATTCGGCGGCGTCCATGTCGCCGACCGGCTGCCCTCGCACGATCACCTGAGCGCGCCGGTCGGAGCTCGGCTTGAGCAGTACCGGATTGAGGTCCACGGTGGGCGCGATGCCGGCTGCCTGCGCCTGCAGCGCCTGGGCACGGCCCAGCTCGCCGCCGTCGGCCCCCACGGCGCTGTTCAACGCCATGTTCTGCGGCTTGAAGGGCGCCACGCGCACGCCGCGCCGGCGCAGAATGCGGCACAGTCCCGCCACCAGCGTGCTCTTGCCGGCATCCGAGGTCGTGCCCTGGATCATGAGGGTGCGGGCGCTCACGCACACCCCTCGCGCGCCACCGAGGATAATGCCGTCTCGAGCCGGCGCCACTCCTGCTCGGTCCCCGGCAGACCGAAGCGCAGGCTCGCGGGGGTGTCGAACAGCCGGCAAAGAATGGCTCTGTGGGCAAGCTGCTCGTGGATGTGCGCGGCCCGCGGCGTCACCACCCATTGGAACAAATCGCAGCCTCCGGCGGGCTCGAGCGTGGACCCGCGCAACAGGGCCGCGAGCCGCCCGGCATCGGCGCGCAGCCGCCGGCGAGCCTCGGTCTGCCACGGCCGGTCTCGCAACGCCTGGATCGCGATGGCGCGCGAGGGGCCCGCGACCGTCCAGGGTCCCAGCCGCTCGGCGAGCGTCCGGCGCAGCGGCTCGGCCGCCAGCACGAATCCCACCCGGGCGCCGGCGAGACCGAAGAACTTGCCGAGCGACTTCAGCACCACCAGGCCCTCGCGGCGGGTCTCGGCGGCGAGGCTCGCCGCCGGATCGGTGTCGGCGAAGGTCTCGTCGATCACCAGCCAGCCGCCGCGCGCGGCGAGCCGCGCGTGCCAGTCGAGAAGCTGTGAGTGTGTGAAGCGGTGGCCGGTCGGATTGTTGGGATTGATCAGCACCAGCGCGTCGAGGCCGGCGGCGGCGGCCGCGCAGTCCGAGGCGGTCACGGGAGCGACATCGTGGCCGCTTTCACGCCAGCGTGCGGCGTGTTCGGCATAGCCGGGACTCAACACACCGACGCGGCACGGTGCGCGCAGGCGCGGCAGGCTCAGGATGGCCGCCTGGGAGCCCGCGGTCGGCAGCGCGCCCGGAGCGCCGTAGTATTCCTGTGCGGCCTCGGCGAGCCCATCCTCCTCTTCCGGCAATCGCCGCCAGAGCTCGATCGGCACCGCAGCGCCGCTCCACGGCCTGGGATTGATCCCGGTCGACAGATCGAGCCAGCGCTCAAGGGCGATGCCGTACCGGGCGCTGGCGCGGCGCAGCCGCCCTCCGTGCTCAAGCATGCCTCAGCGCCTCCACGCCGGCGAGCGTTGCGGTCGCGACGGCAATCACCGCGAGCCACAGCAGCGCGGAGCGCGCCACCAGGCGCAGGGCGCGGGTGATGTCATCGGGACCGGCAGGCGCTCCCTCGCCGAGCGCGGCGCGCTCGTGCCATTCGCCCTGGTAGAACGCGCCGCCGCCCAGGCGCACGCCCAGTGCGCCGGCGCCGGCCGCCATGACGGGGCCCGCGTTGGGGCTGTCCCACAGCGGCGCCTGTGCCCGCCAGCAGTGCAGCGCGCGCTGACATCGGCCGACCACGGCGTACGTCAGCGCAGTCAGCCGTGCCGGCACGAAGTTCGCCACGTCATCCAGCCGTGCCGCCGCCCACCCGAACCGCAGATAGCGCGCCGTGCGGTAGCCCCACAGGGCATCCAGTGTATTGATCAGACGGTAGGCGAGCGCTCCGGGAGCACCCGCAACCACGAACCAGAACAGAGCGCCGAACACTGCGTCATTTCCGTTTTCCAGCACCGACTCGACGGCCGCCGCGCTGACGCGCGCGGCGTCCATGTCGGCCGTATCCCGGCTGACCATCATGCCGACACCCCGACGGGCACCCGCCAGGTCGCCGCGCACGAGCGCTTCCCGCACCCGCCGGGCATGCTGGTGCAGGCTTTTGTGTCCGAGGACGAGATACAGGATCGCGGCATCCCAGAGCGGACCGATCCAGTGCGGTCCGGCTGCCAGGGCACACAGGAGCACCCAGGGCGCGACGGCCAGGACGAGCGCCAGGACGCCCATGGCGCGCCCCCAGGCCGCCGGGCGGACGGTTCGCGGGTGCAGCCTGAGCTCGATGCGGCGCGCGTAGGCGCCGAACAGCGCAAGCGGATGCCAGCGGGCCGGCTCGCCGAGGAGCCAGTCCAGGCCCAGGCCTGAGGCGGCGAGCAGTGCGATCACTTGGGGTGGGGCAATCTCTTCGGACGCACCACTGTACCGAGGCCGCTCCGGCCCGCGCAAGGCGGGCCGTCCGGGCGGTCGCAATCGGGCTCGGCCGGCGGGATTCAGTTCCGCACGGGGATCTCGAGGCCCCTGGCGACCGCCGGGCGGACCACGAAGGCATCGAGCGCCCTTTTCACCTGCGGGAAGTCCCCGATGCCGACCAGCCCGCCCGCTTCGTAGAACTCTATGAGATTGCGCACCCAGGGAAAGACGGCGATGTCGGCGATGGTGTATTCGGCGCCGGCCACCCAGGCGTGTTGCTTGAGCTGCCCTTCGAGCACCCCCAGCAGACGTCTGGACTCCGCGACGTAGAGCTCGCGTGGGCGCTTGTCTTCGAATTCCCTGCCGGCGAACTTGTGGAAGAAACCGAGCTGGCCAAACATCGGGCCGATGCCGCCCATCTGGAACATCAGCCACGCAAGCGTCTGGTGGCGCCTGGCCGGCTCGCGCGGCAGGAGCTGACCGGTTTTCTCGGCGAGGTAGATCAGGATCGCGCCCGACTCGAACAGCGCCAGCGGCCTGCCCCCGGGGCCGTCGGGGTCGAGGATGGCGGGGATCTTGCTGTTGGGATTGAGCGAGAGGAATTCCGGGGAGAGCTGCTCGCGGCCATCGAAACTCACCCGGTGCGCTTCATAGGGCAGCCCCGTCTCCTCGAGCATGATCGAGATCTTGACCCCGTTCGGCGTCGGCAGCGAGTATAGCTGCAGTCGCTCGGGGTGCAGGGCGGGCCATTTGCGCGTGATGGGAAAGACGGACAGATCGGTCATGGCAAGTCCCTTGTTCCGGTTGAGCGCGAACAAAGACATAGATTGAACACCGTGCCCGGCCGGGGAAAATCTCCCGGAAGAGGGGGCGGCCGTTCCGCCGTCGGAGGCCTGGTTCGAAGCATGCGGCTATCGCCCCGCCGCGCCCAGGGCCCGCAGCAGCACGGACCGGAATGCGGTATCGTTCATCCTTTTTTGAGGGTCGTCCCATGAGCACAACCGCCTGCCGCGCGCGCAGGCGCCGCTCGGCGCTTACGCTAGCGGGCTCGGGCCTGCTGGTCTGCCTCGCTCTGTCCGTCGGTTCCACAGAAGCCCGGCAGTCTTCCATGCACGTGCCGTTCCCTGCCGCCACCACGCTCGCAAAGGACGGTCCGCTGCCGCAATCGGCCCTGTCCGCGTTGCATTGGCGTCTGGTGGGGCCGTTCCGCGGAGGCTGGGCGACCATGGCGGCCGGCGTGCCGCAACGTCCCAACACGTTTTACATCGGCACGGCGGGCGGCGGAGTGTGGAAGACCGCGGACGCGGGCAGGACGTGGCATTCAGTGGGCAATGCGCTGCCGCCGTCGATCGGCGCCATCGCCGTCGCGCCGTCCTCGCCCGACACCGTCTATGTCGGCACGGGCCAGGTCGCGCCGCGCTACGACGTGGGTGCCGGCCACGGCGTGTTCAAATCCACCGACGGAGGCAAAACGTGGCATTCGCTCGGCCTGGCCTCGACGCGCTCCATCGGGCGCATCTGGGTGGATCCGGACAATGCCGATGTGGTGCTGGTGGGCGCGCTCGGCCATCTCTACGGGCCCAACCCGCAGCGGGGCATCTACCGCTCGACCGACGGGGGCAAGACTTGGAAACACGTCCTGTTCATCAATGACGAGACCGGTGTGGTCGATCTGGCTGCCGATCCGACCAACCCGAAAGTGCTGTTCGCCGCCGCGTGGCAGATGCGCGACTGGCCCTGGCTGGACTACTTCGAGCCTCACGGCGGACCCGGCAGCGGCGTTTACCGCTCCACGGACGGGGGCAAGACCTGGACGCGCCTGCAGGGCGCGGGTTGGCCGACCGGCCCGCTGGGGCGCATCGGGCTCGCCGTCACTCATACCGCTCAGGGTACCCGCATCTACGCGACGGTGGATTCCGCCACGCAGGGCGGCGTGTGGCGCTCCGACGACGGCGGCAACCACTGGAATCGCGTGAACGACGACGAGGACGTGTTCGGCAATTGGTACTTCGCGCGCCTGACCGTCGATCCGCACGATCCCGATGTCGTCTATTCCGCCGGGCGGTCCGTGCGTCGCTCCACCGACGGGGGACACACCTGGCACATCATCAAGGGTGCCCCCGGGGGGGACGATTACCACTTCATATGGCTCAATCCCTTGCACGCGGGCCACTGGATCGTCGCCGCCGACCAGGGCGCGGCGGTCACCGTGGATGGCGGGCGCTCCTGGAGTAGCTGGTACAACCAGCCGACCGGCCAGTTCTACCACCTCGCCACCGACGACCGCTTCCCCTACTGGATCTACAGCGGCCAGCAGGACAGCGGCACGGTAGGCGCAGCGAGCCGCAGCGACTACGGCTCGCTGACCTTCCGCGACTGGCATCCTGTGGGCGGCGATGAGCGCGACTACATGGTGCCCGATCCGGACAACCCGGACCTGGTGTTCGGCAGCGGTCTCGGCGGGCGGGGCTCGCGCTGGGACGCGATCACCGGTCAGGTCGCCAATGTCTCGCCGTATCCGGTGAACAGCTATGGGGCGAACCCCCTCAAAGTGAAATACCGCTACGGCTGGGTGACACCGCTGGTGTTCACGCCGACCAAGCCCCATGCGCTGCTCTACGGTGCGCAGGTGCTGTTCCGCTCGAGCGACCTGGGGCAGACCTGGCAGGTCATCTCGCCCGATCTGACCGGGGCGGTCGCGGGCACGCCGGGCTGCACCAAGGCCGCCACCGGCGAGCTCGCCCGCGAGTGCGGTTTCGGCGTGATCAGCGCCATCGCCCCTTCGCCGCTCACGAGCGGCGAGATCTGGGTGGGGACCGACAGCGGCCTCATCCAGCTCACTCGTGACGGCGGCCAGCATTGGGAAAATGTCACCCCGCCGGAGCTTGCGCCGTGGGAGAAGGTCAGCGCCATCTCCGCCTCCGGCCTCGACCCGGCGACGGCTTATGCCGCGGTGGACGGTCAGCGCCGCGACGACTTCAGTCCGCATGTATTGAGCACCCACGATTACGGGCGCACCTGGCGGGAGGTCGACACCGGACTGCCCGCCGGAGAACCGGTCAAGGTCGTGCGGGCCGATCCGGTGCGCTCGGGCCTGCTGTACGCGGGAACGACCCAGGGCGTGTTCGTGTCCTTCGACGACGGCGGCCACTGGCAGTCGCTCTCGCTGAACCTGCCCAACGCACGGGTGTCGGATCTCGAGGTCCACGACAATGACCTCATCGCGGCCACCGAGGGGCGGGCGATTTGGGTTTTGGACGATGTAACGCCGCTGCGGCAACTGTCCTCGGCGGTGCTCGCCGCTCCCGCGCACCTGTTCGCGCCCGAGGTGGCCTACCGGGTGCATCCGAACAACAACCGCGATACGCCGCTGCCGCCGTCCACGCCCCAGGGTCAGAATCCGCCCGCCGGAGCGCTGATCGATTACTGGCTGGCGCCGGGCAGCCAAGGGCCGGCCACTCTCGCCATCTATAATTTTCAAGGGCAGCTCGTGCGCCGCTTCTCCTCCAGCGAGATACCACAGCCCGTTCATGCGGACCGGTATTTCACCAAGGACTGGCTCACGCCCGCCGGGCGGCTCTCGGCCGCGCCCGGCATGCACCGCTTCGTGTGGAATCTGCGTTACGCCCGCCCGCCGGCGATCTCGTTTCATTACAGCATCGCCGCGGTATTCGGCGAAAACACTCCCACAGCCGTGGAGGGGCCGTTCGTGCTGCCGGGTATCTACCGGATCGTGCTGACCGTCGATGGCCAGCAGTACAAGGCGCCGCTGGTGGTGCGCCTCGACCCGCGTGAGCACGTCAGTACGGAGGATCTGCACTCGCTGCTGTCGTTCAGCCAGAAGGCCGATGCGGGGCTGGCGCGCGCCAAGACCCTTTACGATGCCGAGAAACCGGCGCACCAGGCGCTTGCGAAGCTGGCCGCGGGCATCCGTTCCGGGCACGGTCCGCGACGGCTGCTGCCGCTCATCGAGCGCTTGAGCGCCGCCACCGGGGACCAGGGGATCGAGCGCCTGACCCGCCTCAACGGCCAGCTCGGCGCGCTCGAGGCGGACGCCGAATCGGCCGATATGGCGCCCACGCCGGCGGCGCAGAGCACGCTCACGGCGTCGCTGAGCTCGCTCGAGCGGGTGGCGGGCCGCTGGCACGCGAGCCAGGTGCGGATCCGGGGGCTCAATCGGGAGTTGCACCGCGCCGGGCTGACCCCGGTGCCCCTGCCCGGCGCCTGATGCGTGCAATCGGCGGGCGGGGCGAGCCCCCCCCCCGATTTACCCGGGCGGCCCTCAAAAGGGGAAGGAAGGGCCCCCGCCGGGCGAGGGGGTTTCGCCGGGGATCGCCACATAAACAATTCGGCCGGAAAAAAAAGGCAGCCCCAAGTCGAAAGAGCAGGTGCTGGGGGCGTTGGGGCAGAAGGGCGGCTGGGTGGCGCTGCTGCCCCCGGG
>OBLK01000372.1_pt1 | contig 10647 bp, 8 predicted proteins | sample 1518871 | NCBI WGS metagenome assembly OBLK01 (sample SAMEA2464837, study PRJEB22497) | soil metagenome | biome: Grassland; feature: Farmland; material: Clay | place: Australia | collected 2013-02-01 | depth 0.8 m
GCGGCGCACCCGTCGGCTCCGGCGGCCCGCGCCCCCCTCGTCCTCCTCAGCCGGCGGTTCTCGGCGAACAATCGGAGGTTCTGGGGCGTCTGGGCGGCTTCCCCCGGGCGCCCCCCCCGTGTGGGCCGCCCACCCGCCGGTGGCCGTGGCGGGGGTGAGCGAGCCCGCCACGGCGAAGGCGATCCGCTTGCCGGTCGGCGACACGGCAGGGTAGGTGATGTCGCGGCCGGTGACCACGTCGGTCCAGGAGGCACCGGCGTCGGTGCTGACAGCGAGCCGGTCCGGACCCTTGGCGTCGACCACCTTGGCGACGGTCGCGCCGTCAGGAGACGAGCTGACCGCGCCGAGCATCTGCATGGGCTTCTCGCCGACCTGCAGCTCGCGCGAGACCAGCACGGTCGAGCCGTCGAAGGTGACCGCGTTGGCGATCCCACCGGCTGTCGAGACGCCAGCTGCCGTGCAGTCCGTGCTTTCGCCGGCCGAGACCCGGTCGGTACGGACGTCCTCGGCCGACCCGGTGAGGACCGCGGCCAGGACGATCGCGCCGGCCGCACCCGTGGCGGTCGTCATGGTGAGCAGGAACCTGCGTTGCACAACTGCCTCCTCGGGTTAGTAGCCGGTCGCGTACTGGAAGTGGTGGGGGTCGTTCCAGGACAGGCCCCAGGTGAAGTTGATGTAGGAGTAGCCGTTCATCTTCCAGATCTCAGGGATCTGGGTGCCGTAGTCCGGGCCGTTGCAGGTGCCGTACCACCAGCCGTTGCCCCGCCAGTAGGTCTGGCCCTGCGGGTTGCAGGCGGTGTTGGTGTCGGTGGCAATGCCCCAGGCGTGCACGCTGTAGGCGTCCGGGCTGTTGTTCTTGGTGCGGCAGTTGTAGCCGCCGACGCCATAGTTGACCTTGGCGAAGCCGCCGTCGGTGGCGCCGACCCACCAGGCTGCGGCGTTGTACTGCTCCCACAGGTAGGCGTGACCCAGATGGGTCGACGCGTTGCCGCTGCCGTCCCACGCCCCGCGGTGCCAGGTCGTGGCGTGGTCGTTGGCCAGCGAGTTGCACGCGCTGCCGAAGGTCGCCCTGATCTGGGCCTCGCCGTGCGGCTTGGCCGGCGCGGCCTGCGCCGTGCCGGACTTCCACCCGCACAGCACGGCAGCCGTGGTGATCCCGGCCAGGGCGGTGAGCCTGACCGGTACCGATCGTCTGGTCATCCGCGTTCCCCTTCCCGCTTCTCGACCGGGCCTCATGGGCCCAACGTCCACGGTCGGCAGGGAGCAAGGGCCACAGGGAAATCCCGGACGATCCCGGACAGTCGCCGCACGATCACGCGCAGGTCAACGTCGCGCAGGCCGGCGGCGGTTCAGAGCCGGCTGGTGACCCTCGCCGCCTCCGGGGACCCGAGCTCGGTGTAGAGGTCCAGGGCCAGCCGCCAGTGGCGCCTCGCGCCGTCGGCGTCGCCGAGATCCTGCCTGGCGTGCGCCAGGCCGTCGTGCGCGCGGGCCTGTTCACGGCGGTCGCCCAGATCGGCGGCCTGGGCGAGGGCCCGCGCGTGGTGGTCGGCGGCGAGATCGGGGCGGCCGGTGTGGCGCAACGACTCCCCGATGCCGTTGAGGGCCTCGACCTGGCCGTCGCGGTTGCCGACCGAGCGGTAGATGCCCAGCGCCCTGCGGTGGTACTCCAGGGCACGCGGGTAGTCGCCGCGGCGCTGGTGGAGGTCGCCGAGGATGCCGACCGCCGCCGCCTGCCCGGTCCGGTTGCCGACCTCCTCGGCGACGGTCAGCGCGTCCGCGGCGTACCCGGCCGCCTCGGAGTCCAGGCCGTGCCGCCAGCAGGCGTCGGCGAGGTTGCCGAGCATGCGCCCCTCGTTGATCCGGTCGCCCACCGCGCGGAAGGCCTCCAGGCCGCTGCGCAGGTGCTGCAACGCCTCCTGGTAGCGGCCGAGCTTGCTGCACACGATGCCGAGGTTGCTCACCGCGAACCCCTCGCCGTGGCGGTCGCCGACACGGCGGTAGCCCTCCAGCGCCCGGCGGTCGTGCTCGAGAGCCTCCTGGTAGCGGCCGAGCCGCTCGTGGACGACGCCGAGGTTGGACAGCGCGTCGCACTCGCCGGCGCCGTCGCCGACCTGGCGGTACAGCGCGAGCGCCTGGCGCAGACGCTCGATCGCGTCGTGGTTGCGGCCCAGCCGCCAGTGCGTGACTCCCAGGTTGAGCAGCGTGCGGGCCCGAACGGCCGGGTCGTCCACCCGGCACGCCCTGGTGTGCAGGATCAGCGCGTCGTGCTGGTGCCCGTGCGTGTCCAGGTAGCGGTAGAGGACCCGGGACAGCGCGGCGGTGTAGTCGGCGCGACCGTGGTCGGCGGCGTGCACCGCGACGGCCACCAGGTTGGTGCGCTCGGTGTCCAGCCAGGCCACCGCCGCCTCCCGGCCGGCGAGCTCCGGGACCGGGGACGGTGGCCGCGGCAGCGTGGGCCGGCGGTGCCCCCCGGGGGCGGCGTACTGGTCCATGGCCCGGCCCGCCGGGTGGCCCTGGGAGTTCAGCAGCCGCGCGCGCGCCGCCCGCCGCTCGCTTCCCCGGTCCGCCGCCCCCGCCCGGGTCCACCCCCACGCGCGGGCCAGGGCCGGCAGCTCGTACCGGGCCGGGGCGCGCCCGGGGAGCAGGTTGGCGCCCGGCACGCGCCCGCGGTGGCGGCGGGCGGTGTCCAGGTCGAGGTCGCCGAGCGCGGCCGCGGCGTAGGGGTCGACGTCGATGCCGGGGTGCAGGGCGAGCAGCCGGAACGTCCGCGCCGGGCGCGGCCCGAGCCGGTCGTAGGACAGGTCCAGCGCGAGCGAGACCGGATTCTCCAGCCGCACGCTGGTGGCCAGCCGCGACGGGTCGGCGAGCAGCCTGGCCACCGCGTCGCGCACGTCGGGGGCGGGGTCGCCGCGGTCGACGAGCCGCTCGAGGTGGTCGGTCAGCGTCCAGCCGGCGTCGGTGCGGATCCGCCCGGCGGTCAGGCCGAGTGCGAGCGGCAGGTAGCCGAGCAGCTGGGCGATGAGCGCGGCCACCTCGGGCTCGGCGGCGAACCGTTGCTCGCCGGCAGCGGCGCGCAGCAACTCGACGGCGTCGCCGGGCGAGAACACGTCCAGGCACAGCTGGGCGGCGCCGGGCAACCCGCCGAGTGAGGCCCGGCTGGTCACCACGGTCAGGCAGCCCGGCAGCGTGGACAGCAGTGGCTGCACCTGGTGCTCGGAGGCCGCATTGTCCAGCACGGTCAGCACCTGGCGCCCGCCGAGCTGCTCCCGGTACAGCCGGATGCGCTGGTCGAGGCGGTGCGGGATGGCGTGCGCTGCGACCCCGAGCAGCCGCAGGAACGCGTCGAGCACGGCGGCCGGGTCCGCCGGCGGCTGGGCCGGCGACGGGTGGAAACCGCGCAGGTCGACGAACAGCACCCGGTCGAAGACGCCCTCGCGGACGAACAGGTGCGCGGCGTGCACCGCGAGCTGGGTCTTGCCGACGCCGGCCATACCAGCGATCACCATCGGGCCGGCGCCACCGGACGGCGCGGACTCCAGGTGGTGGCGCAGGCTCTTGATCTCGTCGTCGCGCCCGGTGAAGCCGGCCAGGTCGTCCGGCGGCCGGTCGTGCGCCCGGACGAAGCTCGCCGCGACCGCCTCGCCGCGCACGACCCGGAACGCCTGCCGCCACCTGGACACGTATCCGGGGTCGGGGTGCAACGCCTCGACCGCGGCGAGCACGAGGTCCTCGCTCGGCCTGGCGCGGCCGATCGAGAAGCAGTCGGCCACGGTGTTCTTCGTCGTGCGCTCGGGCCGCCCGGCCGCGGACCAGCGCGCGTTGACCCGCCTCGCGATCGTGCCGTACGAGGGATCACCGCCCCACGCCTTGAGCAGTCGCAAGCCCGCGATCAGGTCGTCGACGCTGGTGCAGGCGTCGGGATCGGGCGGTTCGTTGAACGTGGACACGCCAGGCATGAGGCCACCTCTGCCAAGGTTCTTACCGGGCGGCCGCACATCTGGTAACCCTTTCCCGAAAAGAAGCGTGTGCGCCCCGAATTGGAGCTCTCGGGGCGCACACGCCTGATCTATCTAGGGACTACAGCGTCAACGTCCAGGAGTCGATGCGCCCGGTCTGGGCCCGGCGCGCCTGGTCGATGACCCGCAACTGCCACTGGCCATTGCGTGCCTCGCTGGAGAGGTTGACCGTGTAGGTGCGGTTGATGTTGTCCTGGTTGCCGCCGCTGCGGTTGTGCAGCACGTACGACGAACCGTCCGGTGCGACCAGGCTGACCACCAGGTCACCGATGGCGGTGTGCACGATGTGCACCTCGACGGTGCTGGTCGCCGACGCGTTGCCGGTGCAGCCGCTCACGTTGATCGGGCTGAACACGGCCACCTGGTGCGGGATCGCCACGTCGGTGCCGTTGGTGAACGGACCGCAGGTGGGCGGCGGCGGCGAGCCGGGTGGCAGGAACCGGATCGACTGGTCGTTGGACAGCGACGCGGTGTTGGCCGAGTACTGCAGGGCCACGGTGCCGGCGGCGTCCTCGATGCCGACGGTGGCCGAGTTGCCCTGCTCGACCGCGCCGTCGAGGTTGCGGTAGCGCAGCGCGACCTGACCGCTCTCGTACAGCTCGATCTCGGCGTCGATCCGCCCGGTCGCGCCGAAGAACGCGGCGTTGCGCCATTCGACGAGGAACGAGCGGTTCGGTGCGGTGCCGGCTGTCCCGGTGAACACGCCGCTGCTGGCGTCAAGCAGCAGGTCGTCCCAGAACGCGTACACGGCCGCGTTCGGCGTGCCAGGCGACGGGATCGTCGTGTTGCTGAACGCCGTCGCCGCACCCAGGAAGTTCAGGTTGCCGTTGCTGGACACGAACGCCTGGCTGTAGTTCGTGCCGTAGAACGGGAACGCGAACGGAAGGGCCACGGTCGCCGAGGCGTCGTCACCGGTCAGCGGCACAGCCGTGGTGCCCTGGACGTAGCCGGCGCCCTCGATCGCACAGGTGTAGCCGAAGCTGTCCGACCGCGCGGCGAGGCTGAAGTTCAGCGTCTCCGGCCCGTCGACGGTCAGCGGCAGCGTCTGGGAGCCCGTGCACTGCCCGGCGGTGGCGGTCACCTGGTAGGTGCCGTTGGGCACGCTGGCGAACGAGTACGACCCGTCGGCGCCGCTGGTCGCCGGCGGGATCGGCGTGCCGGCGATCGTCACGGTGGCGCCCGCCACGGCGGTACCGGTGGTGGTGCGGACGAAACCGCTCACCGGGTTGGCCGCCGCCGGGGTCAGGGCGAAGTTTCGCGTGGTCGTGGCGCCCTGGGTGATCGTCGCGCTCGCGCTGCCAGGGGCGAACCCGAACGCGGACGCCGTCAGCGCATAGTCGCCGACCGGCAGGGTCAGTGAGTAGGCGCCGGAGGCGTTGGTGACGACGTTGCGGTTGACCGGACCGGTGACGCTCACGGTGGCGCCGGCGATCGGCGAGCCGTTCGAGGCGTTGGTGACCGTACCGGCGAGCGTGCCGGTCGGGCCGCGCGGCGACTGCGTCACCGCGTTGAGGGCGTCGAGCTTGCCCTCGCCCCAGACGTTGTTGTTCGCCGCGGTGCCGCCACAGGTCAGGTCGCTGGTGTCGACCGCGGTCTGGTTGAGCAGCGCCGAGGTCTGCGCGATGTCGCCGACCAGCGACGCCGCGGCCGACCACATGAGCGCCACCGCACCAGCCGTGTGCGGCGAGGCCATCGAGGTGCCGGAGAAGTTGCCGTAGCCGCCGCCGTTGATCGAGGAGCGGACGTTGACGCCGGGCGAGGCCAGGTTCGGCTTGATGCCGCCGCCGGCCGGGCCGCGGCTGGAGAACGAGGCGATCGCGCCGTTGATGTCGAACGCGCCGGACGCGTACGACTCTGCGTAGTCACCGGGCGAGCCGGAGGTACCGCAGCCCGGGCCGGAGTTGCCGTTGGAGAACGCCGGGAAGATGCCGGCCGCACGCCACGCGTTGACGGTGTCGAGGTACCAGGGGTCGCCGCCACCGCCGCCCCACGAGTTGTTCACGATGTGCGGGCGAAGGTCCGGACGCGGGTTGGCGTTGGCGAGGTCGGTCGGGGCCGTGACCCACTGGCCGGAGCCGAGCAGCGCCGACTCGGAGCAGCTGCTGCTCTCGCAGCCCTTGGCCGCGATCCAGCGAGCGTTGGGCGCCACGCCGATCTGGTTGACGCCGCCGTCGTCGCCGACCATCGTGCCCATGGTGTGGGTGCCGTGGTTGTTGTTGTCACAGGGCGCCAGCGACGGGGTACCGCAGACCTGCGACGGGTCGTGCCAGTTGTAGTTGTGGTCGAACGAGCCGCCGCCGTTGTTGCCGCGGTACTTGCCGACCAGGGCCGGGTGGTCGAAGTCGACGCCGGTGTCGATGTTGGCCACGACGATGCCCTCGCCGCGCACGCCGAAGGTCGACCAGACCTGGTCGGCCCTGATCGCGGCGACGCCCCACTCCACGGCGTTGATCGTGTTTTCGTCCTGGCCGTCGATCGGCCTGGGCAGCTGGTAGGTCTTGGGCGTGCTGAGCTTGGTGACGTTGGTCAACTGCGCAAGGCTTTGCGCGACCGCCGCCGTGCCGTTGCGCACCAGGATCGTGTTGCTGACCCAGTACGGCTGGTACGAGGAGCCGGCAGCTTCGAGCTGCTGACGGGCCGCGGCCTGGCTGTGGTCGGCGGTCTTCTGCAGGGCGTCGACGACGGCCGCGCCGCGCGCGCTCCAGTCCGTCACCTGCGAGGCCGCGGTCAGGTCAGCGCGTTCGCTGAACCGGACGAAGAAGTCTGCGTTGCCATCCGCCTGCAGGGTTGCAGCAACGGTGGAGTCGATCTTGCCGGCGGTGCTCGCCGGTTGCGCGGCGGCAGTCGTCGCGCACAGCCCTATCGTCGTCAGGATCGCCGACAGCAGGCCGATGAGCCGCAACATCCGTCGCGGCGGGGCTAACTGTGTCACCCGAGAATCTCCCTCAGATTGAACAGCTCTTGACAGGTCGACCGAGCGCCGCCGGCACGCTCAGTCCCTCGCCGGCTTCACTCGGTAGGGGGAACCTATGGCTGACCAGGCGTCACCGTCTGCCACCATTCGGTTGACGTTAGTGATCGAACTTTTCACCCGGACTTGTACGCGGCGATGCGGTCCACGGTGATCCGCCAGTAGTAGCCGGGGTCCGGCCAGCGCTCGCTGGTTCCGGCGAGTTGGTGTCGGCCGGCTGGACCGCGTTCTCCTCGGCGAACCGATAGCAGTCCCGGCGCCCCAGCCGTCAGGACCATTCGGCCGCAACCACTTCGGCCCTACGCGGGGCCGTAGGTCAGGTACAGCACGCCGTTGTCGAACGTGCGGGAGTCCAGCAGCCGCAACGGAATCCGCTCGGTCTCGCCGTCGAACAGGCGCATGCCTGAGCCGACGACGACCGGATGGACCAGCAGGCTCAGTTCGTCCAGCACGCCGTGCCGCAGCAGTGACCGCACCAGCGTGATGCTGCCGGTGATCGCGATGTCCTTGCCGGGCTGCTCCTTGAGCTTGGTCAGCTCGCTGATCACGTCGCCGCTGACCAGGGTCGAGTTCTGCCAGTCGGCGCGCTCGAGCGTGTTGGAGACGACGAGTTTCGGGGTCTCGTTCATGTGCACGGTGGCTGGGTCGGACGGGTCCTGGTTCGGCCAGAACCCGGCGAAGCCCTCGTAGGTCTTGCGGCCGAGCAGCATCGTTCCGGCCCGCTCCATCTGGCCGCCGACGACGGCGCCCATCTCGTCGGTGAAGTAGGACATGTGCCAGGTCTCCGGGGCCTCGACGACGCCGTCGAGGGAGACGAACAGCCCGGCAAAGATCTTCCTCATCGCGATCACCTCATGGTCTTGGGCTCGTGCTTGCTTGTGGCGACCGTTCCACCGACAAGTTTTTTTGTCAAGACTTGGTTTGCTTTCGGTGCGGCGTGCAAGTGCAGTAGTGTGCGGCCATGGAGCCCCTGGTCACCGAGCGGCTGGTGGTCCGGCCGTGGACCGTCGACGACGCCGAGCAGGCATTGGCGATCTACGGCGCGGCCGACGTCACGCGTTGGCTCACCCCCGTCATGCAGCGGGTCCCCGACCTGGCGACGATGCGGTCGGTGCTGCAGGCCTGGGTCGAGGCCCAGCCCAACATGCTGCCGCCGCGCGGCCGGTGGGCCGTCGAGCGGCAGTCCGACAAGGCGGTCATCGGCGGGCTGGCGATCCGGTTGCTGCCGCCCTACGACGAGGACCTCGAGCTGAACTGGCAGCTCGCCCCGCAGGAGTGGGGCCACGGGTACGCCGCCGAGGCCGGCAAGGCCCTGGTCCGCTGGGCGTTCACCCAGGACGTCGACGAGCTGTTCGCCGTCGCACGGCCGCGCAACACCCGCGCGGTCGGGATGGCGCAGCGGCTCGGCATGGAATGGGTCGGCGAGACCAGCAAGTACTACGGCCTGCAGCTGCAGGTGTACCGGATCAGGCCGAGCGACCTGCAGCAGTGGCCCGGCTAGCTCCCGAGCCGGCGGCCGCCGTCGGCGAGCACGTTCGCGCGTTCAACGAGCACGACCTCGACACGCTCATGGCCGGCTTCACCGACGGCGCCGTGTGGATCACGGGCAGCACCGTGGTGACCGGCCGCGTGGCGCTCACCGACTTCTTCGCCCGGGCCATGGCGGGGCTGATGCCGACGTTGACCGTGCACAGCCTGGTCACCAGCGCGGACCGGGCGGCGTGCGAACTGGTCGAGACCGTCACCGTGGACGGCCGGGAACGGATCTTCCACATCGCCGGCTTCTACCGGTTCGAGGCCGGGTTGATCACCACGGCCAAGATCTACCGCGAAGGCTCCGCCGACGTCTGATCCGGGGCCCGGCGCTCCAGCATCACCGTGTCGCGCCAGCGGCCGTCCAGCCGGGCGATGCGCTCGCGCACCCCGACCGTCCGGAACCCGGCCCCGAGGTGCAGCACCACACTCGCCGTGTTCTCCGGGAAGATCGCCGTCTGCAACGTCCACAGGCCGGCCCGGTCGGCCTCGCCCACCTGGCGGCGGATCAGCGCTCCGCCGACTCCGCGTCCGCGAAACCCGTCGCCCACGTAGATCGACGTCTCGCCGACGCCGCGGTAGCAGTGGCGGCTCGAGGCCCGCGTGATCGCCGCCCAGCCGGCCACCTGGCCGTCCACCTCGGCGATCCAGCGCTGGGCCGGCAGCCACTTGCGCTCCAGTACCCGCCAGGCGGGCACCTCGGTCTCGAACGTCGCATTTCGGGTGGCGATGCCTTCGCGGTAGATCCTGCGCACGTCGCGGGCGTCGTGGCCGGTCATCGGCCGCACCGTCGGCTCGCCGGCGGGCTCCTGCGGTCGGCGAGGCCGGGAAGCCAGCACCCCGATCAGGATGTCGAGCGGGTTCGGTTGCCCCGCGCGGCACGTGGCCTCGATCGAGACCAGCGTCGTCGTGCCCTCCCGGCGAAGCCGCACGGCGCCGGCCTCGGCAAGTCTGCGGATGTGGTGGGAGCAGGTCGGCCGGCTGATCCGCGCCTGGCTGGCCAGCGCTCCCACCGGAAGTTCGCCAGACGCCACGGCGACCGCGTGCAACAACCGGACCCTGGTCGGATCCGCCAGGCAGGCGAACCAGCCTGCGTAGCGCGCAGCCGCCGTGTCGTCGAGCTGGATCACACCGCGATCATCGACGGTGGTCGATGAGGGCGTCCAACTCGGTGGCGTTCAGTTGTGTCCGGCTCGCCGCTAGCTCAGTAGCGGGGCCGGTCGTCGTACAGGCGCCGCTCCTCCACGACCTCGTCTGGCCCGCGGACGGTGCTCGTGCGCGATCGTGGACCCCAGACCAGCAAGAACATCACGAGTCCGAGCGCACCAACGATCATTAGGATGACGCCGACGACGTCCAGGTCGAGGCCGGAAACCGTGACGTTGGTGGCGAAGGTGAGAATCGCGCCGAGCGCGATCAGGAAGATGCTGCCACCGATGCCCATCTGATTACCTCCGAAGAAGCTTTGATGAAGCGGACCGGGCTGGGTTCCCCCGACCGGCCCGCCTACACCCGTTGTGGCGGGGCGGCCATGCCCCCCCGATGGCCGCCCCGCCACGGATCCGCGCCCCTCAGCGTCGAGCGCGCGCTGTCAACAAGCGCTCGGCGAGTGCGCGGTTAGCGGGCCCGCGTTGCCGGGTCCACGAACGCCCGCTGGCAGCAGAATCACCACATTCGCGACTTCCAAACCTCAACCCACCAGGCGAATCGCAGCGAGCGGGCCGGCCGGCCGCGGACCTAAGGTTGAGCAATGTCGACTTCGGACCGGGCAGACGGCGACGGCCAGGGACACATCGTCTTCGTCGGGCTCATGGGCGTCGGCAAGTCCACCGTCGGCCGGCTGCTGGCTGACCGCCTCGGGCTGCGGTTCACCGACAACGACGACCTGCTCGCCAGGCACTCCGGCCGCACCGCCGAGCAGATAGCCACCGAGTCCGGCCTCGACGAGCTGCACCGGCTGGAGGCCGACCTGCTGGCCGACGCCCTGGAGGAGCCCGGCTCGTCGGTGCTCCCCGCGGCAGCCAGCGTCGTCTCCGGTGAGGCCGGCCGGGACGCCCTGCGCAAGGCCCGCCACGTCGTGTGGCTGCGCGACGACCTGCCCGCCGTGACCGCCCGCGTCGCCCGCAG
>OBLK01000373.1_pt1 | contig 10605 bp, 9 predicted proteins | sample 1518871 | NCBI WGS metagenome assembly OBLK01 (sample SAMEA2464837, study PRJEB22497) | soil metagenome | biome: Grassland; feature: Farmland; material: Clay | place: Australia | collected 2013-02-01 | depth 0.8 m
CGGTGGGACCGGCCGGTTCGCCCGGCCCGGTGGCTTCACCCGGTTCGGCGGTCGGCGGCGGCGCCGTGGCCGTACCACCGCCGCTGCTGAAGCTGAACCCTCCGCTGGACTGGTACGTGCCGCGGCTGGGCTTGCGTTCGACCGGCCGCTCGCCCTCGGTCAGGCTGATCCGCCGCCGCCTGGTGAGCACGACGCCGGCGACCATGGCGACCAGCAGCAGCACGCCTACGACGGCGACGATGATGATCAGCGTGGTACTCGACACTTGACAATCGTGCCATCACCACCTCACCCCAGCTCCCCCACCGCCAACCGCCGAAGAAAATGCAGAGCGGTCAGGCGGCGCCTTCGGTGGGGGTGGAGACGGCACCGCGGAGGCGTTGGGAGATGACGGTGGTGATGCCGTCGTTGCGCATGGAGACGCCGTAGAGCGCGTCGGCGACCTCCATGGTGGGCTTCTGGTGGGTGATGACGATCAGCTGTGAGGCCTCGCGCAGCTGCTCGAGCAGGCCGATGAGGCGGCGCAGGTTCGTGTCGTCGAGCGCCGCCTCGACCTCGTCGAGGACGTAGAAGGGCGACGGGCGGGCCCGGAAGATCGCGACCAGCATGGCGACGGCGGTCAGCGACTTCTCGCCGCCGGACAGCAGCGACAGGCGCTTGATCTTCTTGCCGGGTGGGCGGGCCTCGACCTCGACGCCGGTGGTGAGCAGGTCGTCGGGGTCGGTGAGGACGAGCTTGCCCTCGCCGCCGGGGAACAGCGCCGCGAAGACGATCTCGAACTCGCGGGAGACGTCGGTGAACGCGCTGGTGAAGACCTCGAGGATCTTCTCGTCGACCTCGGCCACGACGGTGAGCAGGTCGCGCCTGGTGGCCTTGAGGTCCTCCAGCTGGGTGGACAGGAACTTGTAGCGCTCCTCGAGCGCGGCGAACTCCTCGAGCGCGAGCGGGTTGACCCTGCCGAGCAGCGCCAGGTCACGTTCGGCGCGCTTGGCCTGCCGCTGCTGGCTGGCGCGGTCGAACGGCACGGGAGCTGGGGCGACGACGTCCTCGCCGCGCTCGCGCGCCGCCTCGTACTCGGCGAGTTCGGCGGCCGAAGGCGGCACGGGCAGGTCGGGCCCGTACTCGCCGACCAGGTCGTCGAGGCCGATCCCGAAGTCCTCGGCGATCCGGCCCTCCAGCTGCTCGAGTCGCAGCCTGGCCTGCGCTCGCAGAACCTCGTCGCGGTGCACGACGTCGGCGATCTGGTCGCGCTCACCGGCGAGCTCGCGCAGCCGGCTGCGCACCGCTGCCAGCTCGGTCTCGCGGGCGGCGCCCTCGGCGGCGGCCTCGTCCCGCGCGGTGGCGGCTTGGCGCAGCGAGTGCGCGATCCGGTCGAGGGCGACCTGCCCGGCGGCGACGACGGCGCGGGCGACCACGGCGCCGCGGCCGCGCGCGGCCCTGGCCGCCTCGGCGCGGGCCCTGGCCTCGCGCTCGGCACGGGCAGCGCGGCGCAGCGAGTCGGCCCGGCCGTGCAGCGCCCTGGCCCGCTCCTCTGCGGTTCGCAGGGCGAGCCTGGCCTCCATCTCCTCTGTGCGGGCCGCGGCGAGCGCGGCGGAGACCTCGTCGCGCTCCGCGGTGTCCGGCTCGTCGTCGGTCGGTTCGACCTGCGCGCCGGCCAGCCGGTCCTCCAGCTCACCGAGCATGGCAAGCGCTTCGACCCTGGCCTCCGCGACGGTCTCGCGCTGGCTGTGCAACCGGTCGGCCTCGGCGGCGGCCGCCCTGGCGGCGTGCCCGAGCTGGCCAAGCTGCTCGGCCACCGCCGACAGGGCGGCGTCCGACTCGTGCAGCGCGGCGAGCGCGTTGGCGACGTCCTCGGCCCTGTCCTGCTCCTCGGCCCTGGCCCCGTCGAGCGCGCCGGACAGCTGCAGTATCTGGCGCTCGGCCCGACCGAGCTGCTCCTCGGCCTCGTCGACAGCGGCCTGCACCTCGATGACGGACTGGGCCCGGCCGGAGCCACCGATCGCGAAGTCGGCGCCGAGCACGTCGCCGTCGCAGGTCACGGCCTGCACGGTCGGATAAGCCTTGACCAGCGCCCGCGCCGCGTCCAGGTCGGGCACCATGGCGACCCGGTCCAGCGCCCTGACCAGCGCCGACCGCAGCGCCGCCGGGGCCTGCACCATGTCGATCACCCAGCGGGAGCCCGCCGGCAGCGCCGGCCAGCCCTCGCCCGCCCGCAGCCCGGTTGAAGGGCCGGCGGCCCCGGAGCCGATCAACAGGTTGGCCCGGCCGGCGTCCTCGGACTTGAGCAGCTCGACCGCACTCACGCCGGTGTCGACGTCGGAGACCGCGACCGCGTCGGCGACCGGGCCGAGCGCAGCGGCGACGACGGCCTGGCGGCCGGGTTCCACGGTCAGCAGCGACGACACCGAGCCGAGCAGCCCGGGCAACCCGCCGGCCGAGGCCAGCAGGAGCTCGGCGCCGTCCTTGCGGGCCAACCCGATCGACAGCGCGTCGACCGTTGCCTTCCAGTGCGCGATGGCCTGCTCGGCCTCCCGTTCGGCGGCGGCGAGCTCCTCGACCCTTTCCTTCGCGGTCGCGTGCGCGGCGAGCGCTTCCTCGTGACGCGCGTCCAGGTTGACCTCGCCGGCGTTGAGCGCACCGATCTCGGTCTGCCGCTCGTCGAACTCGTGCTTGGCGGCGTTGGCCCGCTCCCTGGCCTCGGCGAGCGCGGTCGAAAGGCGCTCGATCTCGTCCGCGGTCGCCGCCGACTTGGTGCGCAGGGCCTCGACCTGACCGGCGAGCCGGGCCAGGCCTTCACGGCGGTCGGCGATCGCATGCACGGCGGCGAGGTGCTGCTTCTCGGCGGTTGCGAGCGCATCCTCGAGCTCGGCCCTGCCCTGCACGGCGGCCGACAGCGTCGCCCGGCTGGTCGCGACGACCTGGGCCAGCTCGGCCTCGGCCTCGGCGGCCTGCTCGGCCTCGCTCTCCAGCTCGTCAGGGTCACGGCCGCCGACCGGGTCGTCCAGCGGGGTGGTCAGGTGCCGCTCGCGCTCGGCGGCCAGCCGGACCGTGCCACGGAGCCGCTCCTCCAGCGCGGAAAGCCGGTACCAGGTCTCCTGCGCGCTCGACAGCCTCGGCGCCACCTGCGCCAGCCGCGCCTCCAGCTCCTGCTGCTGCTCCTGGGCGGTGGCGACGGCCGCCTCGATCTCCGCGCGCCTTGCCCTGGCCTCGGCCTCGCCGGCCTCGTCACGGGCCAGCTCGGCGCGCAGCGTCACCAGGTCGTCGGCGGCCAGCCGCAGCTTGGCGTCGCGCAGCTCGGACTGCACGGCGGCGGCCCTGCGGGCGATCTCGGCCTGGCGGCCGAGCGGCTTGAGCTGGCGGCGCAGCTCGGCGGTCAGGTCGGTCAGGCGCGTGAGGTTGGCCTGCATCGCGTCGAGCTTGCGCAGCGCCTTCTCCTTGCGGCGCCGGTGCTTGAGGACGCCGGCGGCCTCCTCGATCAGCGCCCGGCGGTCCTCCGGTTTGGACTGCAGGATGCGTTCCAGCTGGCCCTGGCCCACGACGACGTGCATCTCGCGGCCGAGCCCGGAGTCGCTGAGCAGTTCCTGGACGTCGAGCAGCCGGCAGCTGTTGCCGTTGATCTCGTACTCGCCCGCCCCGTCGCGGAACATCCGCCTGGTGATCGAGACCTCGGTGTAGTCGATCGGCAGGGCGCCGTCGGAGTTGTCGATCGTCAGCGTCACCTCGGCGCGGCCGAGCGGCGGGCGGCCGGCGGTGCCGGCGAAGATGACGTCCTCCATCTTGCCGCCGCGCAGCGCCTTGGCGCCCTGCTCGCCCATCACCCAGCTCAGGGCGTCGACGACGTTGGACTTGCCGGAACCGTTCGGGCCGACAACGCAGGTGATGCCGGGCTCGAAGCGCAGCGTGGTCGCCGAAGCGAAGGACTTGAAGCCCTTCAGCGTCAGGCTCTTCAGATGCACGTCGGCCGGGTCCCTCTCCCCTGGTGCTTTTGCGGGAGGGTACCCGTCCGGCGACCGTCAACCTCGCACCTGACCGGCGCGGTTCACGAACATGACACGAGGTGGGTTCATCCGTCCAGGTGTGTCCTGCTAGCGTTCGCGCGATTGCGGAGCGTTTCAACGTCGTCGTTCGATGGGAGCCGCTTCCTTGCAGGTCCGTTTCCGGCGCACCGGTGCGCTCGCTGCCGGTGCGGTCGCGCTTACGCTGGGCGTCCTCGGCTGCGCCAATGCGCCCACGTCCGGCGACATCCCGCCGGCGACGGACACCACCCGGCTGCCGTTCCCGGTGCCGTCCAACCTGCCCGGGCTGGCGCCCGAGGTCCCGTCCGTTACGGAGACGCTGACTATCACGACGGTCGCGCCGACGACCACCACCGTCAGGCCGCGCCCGAGGACGACCACTCGGCGACCGCCGACGACCACCAGGACGACCACGCCTCCGGTGGTCACCACTACCGATCCGACAACGACGACCAGCGACACTTCGACGACGTCACCGCTGCCTCCGAGCACGTGACGGCGTATTTCACGGCGTATTTCACGGCGTATTTCGCAGTGAGGTAGACCGCTAAGTACAGGTTGTGGATCGTCACGGTTGCCCACGCCTGGTCGGCGCGCCGACGACCTCCGGACGCTGCACCGCCTGCTCGAGCGCGCCGCGGGAGCCCGCAGCCCTGGCACCTCAGATGTGCCGCGACGCGGCCTTACCAGTGCGGGCGGCGGGGCCTGGGCTGGCAGCGCGGGCAGCTGAACGACGAGCGGTTCATGAACGCGTCACGCCGCACCGGCGAGCCGCAGCGCGGGCACGGCTCGCCGTCGCGCCCGTACACCGCGAGCTCCCGGTCGAAGTAGCCGGACTCGCCGTCGACGTTGACGTAGAGCGCGTCGAACGAGGTGCCGCCCTCGCCGAGCGCGTTGGCCATGACGCTCGCCGCGGCGGTCAGCACCCGGCGCGCGGCCGGCCGGTCGAGCGTCGCGGTCGGCCGCGCCCAGTGCAGCCTGGCCTGCCACAGCGCCTCGTCGGCGTAGATGTTGCCGATGCCGGACACGACGGTCTGGTCCAGCAGCGCCCGTTTCAGGCCGGTGTTACGCCGCCGGATCGCCGCGACGGCGGCCTCCAGTTCGTACTCCGGGTCGAACGGGTCGCGCGCGATGTGGGCGACCGGCGCCGGCAGCACGGCGCCGTCGGAGAGCACGAGGTCCTCGACCGACAGCCCGCCGAACGTTCGCTGGTCGACGAACCGCAGCTCGGTGCCTTCGAGACCGGCACCGCCGCCACCGCCGGCACCCCCGACACCGCCGGCGCCCCCGGGACCGCCGGGACCGGTGTCGAGGCGCAGCCGGATGCGAAGGTGTGCCTCGTCGGGCACGGTCGAGGGCTGCACGAGCAGCTGGCCGCTCATGCCCAGGTGCGCCATCAGCGCGTCGGAGCCGCCGTCCAGTTCGAGCCACAGGTACTTGCCGCGGCGCCGGACCGCCTCCAGCCGGCGGCCGGTGAGCCGCCCGACGAAGTCCGCTGCGCCGGGCAGGTGGCGCCGGACGGCGCGGGGGTGGTGGACCTCGACCTCGACGATGCGACGGCCGGCGACGTGCTGGGCAAGGCCGCGGCGGACGACCTCGACCTCGGGAAGTTCTGGCACGGCTGAAGTTTTCCAGACCGGCGGCCCGGAGAGTCAGTCAGCCGATGGCCGCGCCCTTGGCGCCGCCGGCCTCCCCGGTCGGCTCCGAAAGCGAGCGCCAGGCGGCCTCGGCGGCCTTCTGCTCGGCCTCCTTCTTGGTGCGCCCCTCGCCCCGGCCCAGCTCCCGGCCACCGACCAGCACGGTCGCGGTGAACTGCTTGAGGTGGTCCGGGCCTTCCTCGGCGACCCGGTACTCGGGGACGCCGAGCTCGGCCCCGGCGGTGAGCTCCTGCAGGCTGGTCTTCCAGTCCAGGCCGGCGCCCAACCGCGGCGCGGCGGCGAGCAGCTCGCCGAACAGCCGGTGTACCAGCGCTGTGGCGGCATCGACGCCGTGTTGCAGGTAGATCGCCCCGATCAGGGCCTCGAGCGCGTCGGCGAGGATGCTGGCCTTGTCCCGGCCGCCGGTCAGCTCCTCGCCGCGGCCGAGCAGGACGTGCGCGCCGAGCCCACCCTCGCCCAAGCTGCGGGCGACGCCGGCCAGGGCGTGCATGTTGACCACGCTCGCGCGCAGCTTTGCCAGCTGGCCCTCGGCGAGGTCGGGGTGGACGCGGTACAGGTGGTCGGTGACGACGAGCCCGAGCACGGCATCGCCGAGGAACTCCAGCCGCTCGTTCGGCGGCAGGCCGCCGTTCTCGTAGGCGTACGAGCGGTGGGTGAGGGCGAGCTCCAGCCGCTCGGGGTCAAGTTCGACACCGAGGGCCTCCAGCAGCGAGCTCCGGTCGGTCGTCCGAACCCGGGTCGCCCTACCCCCCACCACGCGGCCGGCAGCCCGGAGAATCAGGCGGGCGAGACGACCTGGCGGCCGTTGTAGGTCCCGCAGTTCGGGCAGGCCACGTGTGGCGGCTTGAGCTGCTTGCACGCCCGGTTCGTGCAGGGCACCAGGTTGGGCGCGGAGGTCTTCCACTGGGCGCGGCGCGACCGGGTGTTGGACCGCGACATTCTGCGCTTGGGGACGGCCACGTCTAGTTCTCCTCGTTCCTGTAGCTTGCGTCGCCAGGCTGCCCGAACCGTTCGGTCAGGCCGGCCCAGCGAGGGTCAATCGTCTCATGCCCGTGATCGGGACCCAGATCGGCCCGCCGGCCGCCGCACTCGGGGCAGAGCCCGAGGCAGTCCGGCTCGCACAGCGGTGCCTGCGGCATGGCCAACAGCAGCGCGTCGTGCACCACCGGCTGGATGTCGATCAGGTCGTCGACGATGCGGCTGACCTCGTCGACTTGGGTGGTGCTGTCGGTCGCGCTGTCCGGGTATGCGAACAGCTCGCTGTAGGCCGCGGTGACCTCGTCGGTCACCGCGTCGAGGCAGCGCGAGCACTCGCCGCGGACCGCGACGGTGGCGCTGCCGGAGATCAGCACGCCCTCGATGACCGACTCGGCGCGCAACTGCAGGTCGACGTCGGCGCCGGGAGGGGCGCTGATCACCTCGCCGTAGCCGAGACCGGGCGAGATGGGCGCTGTCCGCTCGTATCGGCGCATCGAGCCGGGTCGCCGGCCGACCTCCCTGGTGTCGATCACCCATGGGCTGGCCGCGTTGAGATGCACCGCACCGCGCCGGTCGCGATGGCGGACACCGGCGCGCGCTGGGGTGTGACGTTCGGTCATGGTTGAGGTGTGCCGGCGGATCGGGTCAATGTTGACGCCAGCCCGACCAGAGTACGTGACCAATCCCGACCTGCGAAATCGGACTCAACCGGGGCTCGTCATTTACGGAACGAGCGTTCGATCGGGACCCGGCCACCGATCGACCGGCCGTTGCTGCCCAACACCGGACCGCCGAGCTGGTTGCGGCCCTTGCTCACCGTGCGCAGGGTCCGGTCCAGCAGGTCCTCGAAGTCGGCGAGCTTGCCGTCGACGTAGGCGTCGCAGTCGGCGCGCAGCCGGTCGGCCTCGGCGTTGCCCTCGTCGATGATCCGCGCCGACTCCGCGTGGGCGGCGCGCACGATCTCGGCGTCGGAGACGATCCTGGCCTGCTCGTCCCTGGCCTCGGCGACGGCCCGGTCGTAGGCGGCCTGGCCCTCGATCTCGAAGCGCTCGGCCTCGGCGCGGCCGCGCTCGACGTACTCGTCGTACTCGTGCCTGCCGGCGTCGACCATGCGCTGCGCCTCCGAGCGGGCACTGGCCAGCAACCGCTCGGCCTCGGTCCTTGCCTCGTCGACCAGATGCTTGGCCTGCTGCTCGGCCTTGGCGATCACCTCGTCGCGGTGGTCGAGCACGTCCTGGGCGTCGTCCAGCTCGCCCGGGATGGCGTCCCTGACGTCGTCGAGCAGTTCGAGCAGGTCGCCGCGCGGCACGACGCAGCCGGAGGTCATCGGAACACCTCTGGCCTCCTCGACGATCGTGACGAGCTCGTCGAGCGACTCGAACACCCGGTACACGCCGGCAAGTGTGCCCCGATCGGGCGGCCAACCGGTGGACCCGCGCTCCCGCGTGTCAGGACGGCTGCGCGGTCTCCGCGAGGCGCTGGCGGACGCGCTTGTCGACCTCGGCCGGCAGCAGGTGCGAGACGTCCCCGCCGAACATGGCGACCTCCTTGACCAGCGAGCTGGACAGGAAGCTGTACAACGGGTTGGTCACGATGAACACGGTGTCCACCCCGGACAGCCGCTGGTTCATCTGCGCCATCTGCAGCTCGTAGTCGAAGTCGCTCACCGCGCGCAGGCCCTTGACGATCGCTCGGATGTCGTTGGCCGAGCAGTAGTCCACGAGCAGCCCATAAAACGAGTCCACGCGGACGTTGGGCCACTCCGACGTCGCGTCGCGCAGCATCTCCATGCGCTCCTCGACCGTGAACATGCTGCGCTTGCTCTTGTTGACCAGCACGGCGATGACGACTTCGTCGAAAAGCCCGCCGGCCCGTTCGATGATGTCCAGGTGCCCGTTGGTGACCGGGTCGAACGAGCCAGGGCAGACGGCGCGCCTCATGGCCGGCGACCGTAGCAAACCAGGGTGTCCCCATAACGCCGAGTGGTGACCGGTTCCACACCGTCGGGCCAGCCCGGTTCGCCCGACCTGGCCGCCCGCTCGACGACCAGCAGCGCACCAGGGGCCAGCCAGCCGTTGCCCACCAGCGATCCGAGCACCTCGCGCAGCTGCTCGGCGGCCAGCGCGTAGGGCGGGTCGGCCAGCACCAGGTCGTAGGGCTCGGCCGGTGGCGACCCGGCGATCGCCGGCGCCACCGCGGTCGGGCGCACCTCGCCGCCGGCCAGGCCCAGCTCGTCGAGGTTGCGGCGCAGCACCTCGCTGGCGCGCCGGTCGGACTCGACGAACAGGGCGTGCCGCGCACCGCGGGAGAGCGCCTCTATGCCAAGCGCCCCGGAGCCGGCGTACAGGTCGAGCACCCTGGCGCCCACGAGATCCATCCGGGCGGCCAGCGCCGAGAAGATCGCCTCCCGGACCCGCTCCGAGGTCGGCCGGGTGCCACGCGGCGGCACCGCGATCCGGCGCCCACCGACCCGGCCGGCCACCACCCTGGTCATGCCGCCCATCCTCGCAGGCTGTCCGACCCGTGCGGACCGGCCGTTTCAGGCCTGCCCCGGTACCTGGAACGCGCACGTGGTCAGGGACGATGTTCAATCCACGTCCACACGTACGTTTGGTTCAGATTCAGCGACGAGGGAGCGCCGTGCCCGACCGATCCGCCCGCGAGGCCGAGATCGCCACCGAACAGCACCACATCGACCGGGTGTACGCCCGCGTGGCGGTGCTGCGCAAGGAGGCGGAGCAGCTGCGGGTGCGGGGCCTGGAGCTGGGGCACGGCGCGGGCAGCGAAGCGATCTTCGAGCAGGCCGCGATGCTGTTCGAGCGCGACGCCGCGGTGCAGCACGCCAGCCGGCTGCTTCGGGTCCTGGACACCGAGCACGAGGGCCTGGTGTTCGGGCGGCTCGACACCGCGAACGGCACCTACGCCGTCGACGGGCCGGGCCACGGGCTGGTCGACGGGCTGGTCGACCGACCGGGAGACGGGCCGGGCGACGGGCCGGCCGGCGGGCCGCTGTACATCGGCCGGCTTGGCATCCGCGACGAGGAGTTCGACAACCTGGTGACCGACTGGCGGGCGCCGGCCGCCGCGCCGTTCTACCGGGCGACGGCGCGCAACCCGATGGGCGTGCTGCGGCGGCGCGTCATCCGCTGCTTCGGGCAGCGGGTCGTGGACATCGACGACGACGTGCTGGCCGGGGGCCAGCTGCCGGCGGGGATCACCGTGGTCGGCGAGGGCGCCCTGATGGCGGCGCTCGGCCGCGCCCGCGGCGACGCCATGCGCGACATCGTCGCGACGATCCAGGCCGAGCAGGACGAGGTCATCCGGGCTCCGATGGACAAGGTGACCGAGCTGTTCGGCGGCCCGGGCACCGGCAAGACCGTGGTGGCGCTGCATCGGGTGGCGTACCTGCTGTACGAGAACCGGCGCCGGATGTCCGGCGGCGTGCTCGTCGTCGGACCGTCGTCGGCGTTCATGTCCTACATCGCCAGGGTGCTGCCGTCGATCGGCGAGGACAGCGCCGAGCTGCGCGCGGTGGGCGAGCTGTTCGACGGGGTCACCGCGACCAGGCTGGACCCTGCACCGGTGGCGGCGATCAAGGGCTCACCGCGCATGGTCGGCGTGCTGCGCCGGCTGGTGCGGCAGGTGCCGCCGGGTGGCCCGACCGAGCTGCGCATGGTCTACCGCGGCGAGGTGCTGCGGATCGGCCAGGAGGAGCTGGCCGCGGTGCGCCGCACCGTGCACGGGCGCGGCGGGCAGACCAACCGGATCCGGATCAGGGCGGCCCAGGCCCTGCTGGAGGCGCTGTGGCGGCAGGCGGCGAGCCGGGCCGACGACCCGGTCCGCCCCCAGCCCGACGGGCTCCTCACCCGACTGGGGGAACGGCGCGAGTCCCCGCCGGCCCTGGTCGCCTCGTGGCCGGCGGGCACCCCCGGCCCGAGGCTGGGTCGGACGGC
>OBLK01000375.1_pt1 | contig 10583 bp, 9 predicted proteins | sample 1518871 | NCBI WGS metagenome assembly OBLK01 (sample SAMEA2464837, study PRJEB22497) | soil metagenome | biome: Grassland; feature: Farmland; material: Clay | place: Australia | collected 2013-02-01 | depth 0.8 m
CGGTTGCGGCCCGGGAGGCGCGGGCGCGTCCGGGTCCGGCGCGGGCGCGGCCAGGGGAATCGGCGGGCTGGGTGCCGCGGCCGGACTGGCCGACGACGCGGCCGCGGCCAGGGGCGCCGCCGGCCGTGGCGGTGCCGGCGGTGCCGGCGGTGCCGGGGCTCCGATGGGCGGCGCCGGCACGGGCCGCGACGAGGACAAGGAGCACCGCCGGCCGTCGTACCTGGTCGAGTCCGAGGACGTGTGGGGTGACGGCGCGCTCGTGGCGCCGCCCGTGATCGGTGAGGCGCCGCCCGACTACTACCGCCGGGGGTAGCCGTGGCCAACTCGGTCACGCTCAGCCCGCAGGAGTACGACATCGTCTGGGCCGACCTGCGGCTCGACGAGCAGCCGTACCCGGTTGCCGTGCGCGGGCACGGCAGGACGATTCAAGAGCGCGCCGCCATCCGCACCCGCGTGTACGGCGACCTGACCGCGAGGCGGTTGGCGAACGGCCCACGCGTGGTCCCCGAGCTGGAGGAACTGCTCGTCCAGCTCGGCCGGGCGCAGGTGTGGATCGACCTGATCTGGCTGCCCGACCAGAGCTCCACCATCACGTGCAACGCGCTCGCCGCCCGGACCGCCGACGCCGGGCTGATCGCCGAGCTGCTGCCCGACGATCGACTACGGCTGACCAGGGTGCGTGGCACGGCCGTCGTGCACGCCCTGCTCGACCTGCTGCCGCGCAGCGCCGCCGGACCTGGCCGCTCGATCAGCCTGCCGGTCGAGGCGCTCACACCCGCCAGCACCGGGCGGCACGCCGCCGAGGCATCCGACAGCATCTACGACGACGCCCCGTCGGCTCGGCTCGCCGCCGTGCAGCAGGTCCGTGCGCTCGAGGCGCTGTTCGCCAATCCCCGCGTGCGGGGCGGCCAGCTCGGCGTCAATTGCCGCGACCGCCATGGACGGCGCGTCCGCGGTCGCCCGCTGGACTGGTTCGACACCGTCAACGGGCGGTACGCCGCACAGCTCGACGAGGGCGCGGACGGACGCGACCACCTCGTCGTGACGCCCGCGGGCAACGTGGCGATCGCCACCCGGCTGCACGAGATGATCGACAGTCTGATGGGAGCCGTGTTCGCCTAGGCTCCGCTGACATGAGCGCTGTCAAGAGCGACGCACCGCGCGAGTTGTGGACACCCGATCCCGAGCAGGCCAGCCAGTCGCAACTGGCGGCGTTCCGCTCCTGGCTCAGGGACTCGCACGGCGTCGAGGTCGGCGACAGCTACGACGACCTGTGGCGCTGGTCGGTCGACGAGCCGGCGCGGTTCTGGGGCGCCGTCGCCGAGTACTTCGACGTGCGCTTCCACCAGCGTGCCGGTCAGGCGCTCGGTGACGACTCGATGCCGGGGGCGCAGTGGTTCCCCGGCGCCACACTCAACTACGCCGAGCACTCGCTCGCCGGGCCGGCCGGCGCCGACGACCTCGCGGTGATCTTCGTCCGGGAGGACGGGCTCGAGGAGCGCCTCACCTACGGCGAGCTGCGCCAGGCCGTCGCCGCGGCCAGGGCCGGCCTTCGACGGCTCGGCGTCCGACGCGGTGACCGGGTCGTCGCGCTCGCCCCGAACTGCCCGCAGTCGCTCGTGGCCTTCCTCGCGACGGCGAGCCTGGGCGCCGTGTGGTCGTCGTGCTCCCCCGACTTCGGTGCCCGCGCGGTCGCCGACCGGTTCGTGCAGATCGAGCCGACCGTGCTGATCACCGTCGACGGCTACCACTACGGCGGCCGACGCTTCGACATCCGGTCGACGGTGGACGGCCTGCGGGCGCAGCTCCCGACGTTGCGGGCCACCGTGCTCGTGCCGTATCTGGAGGCCGACGCCCAGCTGGCCGGCGCCGTGCCGTGGTCGGAGCTCGTGGCCGACACCAGCGAGGAGCTGGCATTCGAGCCGGTGCCGTTCGACCACCCCCTGTGGGTCCTCTACTCGTCGGGCACGACGGGCCTGCCCAAAGGCATCGTGCACGGCCACGGCGGCATCGTGCTCGAACACCTGAAGGTCCTCGCGCTGCACAGCGACATGCGCCAGGGCGAGCGGTTCTTCTGGTTCACCACGACCGGCTGGATGATGTGGAACTACCTCATCTCCGGCCTCATGGTCGGCGCCACGATCGTGCTCTACGACGGCAGCCCGGCCCATCCTGACCTCGGCACGCTGTGGCGGCTCGCCGAGCGGCTTGGCATCAGCTACTTCGGCACCTCGGCCCCGTACGTGCAGTCCTGCCTCAAGGAAGGCCTGCGTCCCGGCGACCAGCTCGACCTGTCCGGGCTGCGGGCCATCGGCTCGACCGGTGCGCCGCTGTCGCCAGAGGGCTTCGACTGGATCATGGACGCGGTCGGCGGCCACATCCAGATCTGCAGCGTCTCCGGTGGCACGGATCTCTGCACCGCCTTCGTCGGCGCCGCCCCCGAGGTCCCGGTCTGGCAGGGCGAGATCTCCTGCCGCATGCTCGGCGCCGCCGTCGCCGCCTACGACGAGCTCGGCAACGAGCTGGTCGACGAGGTCGGCGAGCTCGTCATCGTCAAGCCCATGCCGTCCATGCCCGTCTTCTTCTGGAACGACCCCTCCGGCGAGCGGCTGCGCGACGCCTACTACGACACCTACCCCGGTATCTGGCGCCACGGCGACTGGATCCGGGTCACCTCCCGCGGCTCGTGCGTCATCTACGGCCGCAGCGACTCCACCCTCAACCGCGGCGGCGTCCGCATGGGCACCAGCGAGTTCTACCGCGTCGTCGAAGGCTTCGACGACGTCCTCGACTCCCTCGTCATCGACACCTCCGGCGCCTCCTCGCCGGACGGCGAGCTGCTGTGCTTCCTCGTACTCGCACCAGGTGCATCCCTGCCGGAGGTCGAACCAGCCCTGCGCGCCGCCCTGCGTGCCGAGCTGTCCCCGCGCCACGTCCCCGACCGGTTCTTCGCCGTCTCCGACGTCCCCCGCACCCTCAACGGCAAGAAGTGCGAGGTCCCCGTCAAGAAGATCCTCGCCGGCGTCGCCCCCGACCGCGCCGTCAGTGCCGAGGCCTTGCGCAACCCCGACGCCCTCGGCGTCTTCGTCCAGCTCGCCGCGTCGCGTGCCTGACCGGTGCCCGGCTTTGCCACCCCCGCTGGACGCTGTGTAGGCTTGCCGCCTGGTGGCCGTGAGGCCCCGGGAGGCTTCGCCTAGTCTGGTCTATGGCGCCGCACTGCTAATGCGGTTGGGGGTTTGGCCCCCTCCCGGGTTCAAATCCCGGAGCCTCCGCGCTGCCAGCCAGCCAGCACCACGGCTGGTCGCCAACAACCGAATATTGCGCCCGTAGCTCAACGGATAGAGCATCTGACTACGGATCAGAAGGTTAGGGGTTCGAGTCCCTTCGGGCGCGCAACTGATTGGCATTCGTCGTCAGCGCGGCGCGACGTGCCAAGTCACCGTCTTCGCCGGCAATGATCCCCGGTCACCGGCAGGAAGCTCTATCTCAACGGCAACGCGGCCGACCAGAATTCGGCGGTCAAGGTCGTGCGATGCGCGGCGAAGGCAGGTCGACGAACCCAAGGTCGCCCGCGCACCGGTCACCGTCGCCTATCTGCGCGACGAGCCGACGACCGAGCTGCCCATGAACAACCAGCGGCGCTGGAGTAAGTCGAGTGTCGTCATCGGCGCTGCGATCGCCCGTGCCAGCGCGGCATACCCACGAACTCCTACCGGTATGCCTGCGCGGCACGGGTTATCGAGGTGGTGCCTGCGATGCTTCCCCTGCTGAGGGCAGAAGCTCAGAGGGCGCCACCGCGTCGTCCGGTCAACTTGCCGCCTGACCGGCCGGTCACCGTAGCCGCGATCATGACCAGGACGGCCGCCACGACGATGCTGATGATCCACCGGGTCCAGTCGATGCCGGGCGTTGCGGCCACGCCAAGAGCCGCTGCGACGTAATACCCGATGAGCACTCCACCGATCCCGCAGAGGATGGTGAGCCACAACGGAATGTTGTCACGCGAGCCCGGCGCAAAAAACTTGCCGAGCAGGCCAATGATAATGCCCGCCACGATGAGGCCAATAATTTCCACTGGATTCCCTTTTCATTATTAGGGAAACGTGCAATTCTGCCATGTCGAGGATACCCAGCCGATGAGATCCTGAACCAGCCCAGCCTGACCAGCAGCCGAGCAGAGGCCCGGTGCGCGGTCTGGCCGGGTGCGCCGGCCTGGCCCGGTGTGAGCACCTGCACCAGCAGCCGCCCGACCCGATCACCATCGGGATACTCGGTCTGCGCTCGTTGGATCCGCCCGTGAACCATCGACATGCTCGTAGTCGATGAGCTTCCGTCGGTCGTGAGCCCGGCCAACTGGAGCCGCGCGGTTCTGGTCGCCGTCCAGGCGCAGCACCTCGCAAGGATGGCGCGTGCCGTCGGTGTCGACCAGCATGCTGCCCTGCCGACCGAGCCAGACGATGCGGCCAAGGCAAGCGACCAGCCAGCGTGGGCCTGCATGGCGAGGGCCATCTCTCGACACCTTGCGCTAGAGACAGGACCCGAACGCGCTCGATCTTGTCAATCTGGCTTTCCATCCAAGGCGGTAGACGTGCGCAACACAGACGACGTGCATGTACTTTGCCGCGACGCCAACGGCTGGTGGTGGTCTCGCGACACGCCGAGCGGCGCACCGGATCAGAAGGTTAGGGGTTCGAGTCCCTTCGGGCGCGCCAGTCATGACCAGCACGAATAGTGCAGTCGAAGATCGTTGACTGCAGCTGTCTGTCATCGATCTTTGTCCCTCTATTTGTCCATCCGTCGTGTTTACACTGTCGTGTACCAGCAGCCGCATCAGACCGGCCGCGCGCCATGCCCGGCCATCAGTAGCCGGGTACAGGCATGAATGCGTGTTCGGGCCTTGCGCTGTCCGCTCCCCGGGTGCGTGCCCGCGTTCTGTCGGTAGATCCAGGCACCTAACTCGGCGGGTGGGGTCTGGCACGGGCGCTGTTCCAGGCGACTGTGCTGGGCGCCGCCGGGCTCGTGGCGGCATGCTACTGGGTCAGCGGGTCCAGAGTACGGCGTTGTAGTTGGCTATTTGTCCGGTCGGGTTGCGGACGGCCCAGCCGGCGATCTGGCCGCGGTCATTGATGTCCCAGGCGGAGGCGTTGGCGTTTTCGGTCAAGGGTGGCAGCAAGGTGATCTGGCCGCGCTGCCAGATGAAAGCCTGGCTAGCAGTGCGGACAGTGGTGCCCACGATCTGGCCGCGGTTGTTAATCCCGAGCGGTTGGACCACCCCGTATCCCGGTAATGGTGCGATCTCGGCGAACCGGCCCCGATGCCAGAGGAAACCGCGGGAGCCTTCGGCGTAAAAGGTTCCAGTTACCCGTCCACGGTTGTTGATCGCCATGGCATCGGAGCTTCCGGGTACCGTGGTCAGGGGCTGGATGTCGCCGTGCCGCCATCGGACGGCAACCGAGTTGCTGACGTCGCTGGCGCCGACGATAACGCCGGTGTCGTTGACATCTCTGGCAGTGGCGTACCGCGCGCCGGGAAGGCCGCCGAGGTCGGTCATCACCCCATCGCGCCAGCTAACCGCGCGCCCTTGGCTCCGGCCCACTATCTGACCGTGGTCGTTGATGGCCTCGGCGACGCTGGGTGGGATTCCTAGGTTGGTGAGGACGCCGTCGCGCCACAGGAAGCCCACGGCCATACTGCTGTACGGCGAATAGCCAACCACCTCATCGTGATTATTGATGTCGGTTGCGACGCTGGACACTCCAGGCGGGGTGAGGTAGGTGACCTGGCCGTCGCGCCACAGGAACGCGCGGCCGCTGTCGTGGCCTACGATGTGACCCTTTGCATTGATCGCGTACGCTTGGCTGTAACTGCTCAGACCCAAGTCAACGATCCGCCATCGCGTTGCTGCAACCGCGGTGGCAGGTACCGCCAGCAGGCTCGCCAAGACCGCGATCACCAGCGCGGCCAGCCGCAACCAAGTTGACCGTCGCGTTGTCGTGCTCAACACCGGGTTCCCCTTTCCGCGCTGTGCATCACGAACCGTTCGTGGAACGCCGGTGCACCTCGCATTGCGAAGGTAGGTGCGTCCGCTCGACTTGGCCAGAACCAAACGACCTCGGGCCAGGGTCCAAAGGTCATGGATTCCAACCACAACCAAGCCAATGACCTCGATAAGAGTGCGGATCATTCGGCAACTTACGGTCGCCGCCTGGACGTGACTTGCTGTCCGAAAGTGGCCAACCAAGATACCTAGGACAGCTGGACACGAGACGCCACACACTGATCGCGAAGCCGAGCTGACGACCCTCAACTCACTGCTGGAGATACCGATTGATGGGTGAGCGGGCTTCGGTACGTGTGGTGCTGACCGTGCTGGCGCTGGCCGCGGGGGCGGTCCTGTGGTGGGCTACGGGGCGAGTTGGGGGATCGGCCGGCCTGACCTGCGGAAACTCGAGTCGGGCTGTTCGGTTGTCCGCCCACTGCCGATGAGCGGTACTCCTCGGACGGGCCGTTCCTCGATGTCCTCGCGGGACGTGCGGCCGTCACGCAGCGTGTAGTTTGCCGATGGAAGATCGGGAGGCGGCACGTGAGTACTGATGGCTTCTCGTCGAAACGGCTGGCTCGGGTGCGAGAGTTGCTGGAGCGGCACGTCGAATCCGGGTTCGTCCCGGGTGTGGTGGCCGTCCTGGCCCGCCACGGCGAGGTGCACTTCGAAGCCACGGGCAATCTCTCGTTCGAAGGCGTGGGGGCAAGGACGCCGATGGCGGGTGACACGATCTGTCGCCTTGGCTCGATGAGCAAGCCGATCGTCGCCGCGTGCGCGATGACGCTCGTCGAGGACGGCACGCTGCGCCTGGATGACCCGGTCGACGAGCTCCTGCCGGAGCTGGCGGACATGACCGTGCTCGCCGATCCGAACGGGCCACTGGATGACACCGTTGCGGCGAAACGCCCCATCACACTTCGGGATCTGCTCGCCTACACGCTCGGCACCGGCATGGTCCCCGCCGAGCCGGGTACGGTCCCGATCTCCGACGCGCTGGCTGCCCTCGGCGAGCCGCCGCCGGACGAGTGGCTCCGCCGGCTCGGCGCGCTTCCGCTGGTCCACCAGCCGGGTGAGCGCTGGATGTACGACACCGCCGCCGACGTGACGGGGGTGCTCATCGCCCGGGCCACCGGCATGTCGTTCGGGGATGCCTTGCGCGAGCGGATCTGCGATCCGCTCGGGATGAAGGACACCGCCTTCAGTGTGGGCGGCGACGGCATCGGCCGGCTCGCGACGGCGTACGAACGCGACAATGCCGCCACAGGTGAGCCGGTCGTCGACGACGCCCCCGACGGGCGGTGGAGCCGGCCCCCGGCGTTCGAATCAGGTGGCGGCGGGCTCGTCACGACGGCCGACGACTTCCTCGCCTTCGCCTCGGCGCTGCTCGCCGCCGGTCGCCACCACGGCGAGCGGGTGCTCTCGCGGCCGGCGGTGACCCTGATGACCAGTGACCAGCTGACCCTGGCGCAGAAGGCGGTCTCCGGGTTCTGGCCGGGGTACTTCGACACCATGGGCTGGGGTTTCGGGATGTCGGTCTGCACCCGCCGCACGCACCTGGGGCCTTCGGTCGGCAGCTACGGATGGCCCGGCTACTACGGCACCGCCTGGTACAACGATCCCGCCGAGAACATGATGACGATCTTCTTCATGCAGCGGGCGCATGCGGGCGACCAGAGGCTGCCGATGTGGTCCGACTTCTGGACCGCGGTCTACCAGGCGATCGACGGTTGACCACGCCGCCTTCGCACAGCGGAACGCCGCGATCAGGTCTCCTTGTGAGCGGCGGCTTCGGCGGCCCGCTCGAACAACTTCACGTTCGGGCGCGGCCACCAGGGAACCTTGCCTGGCGAGTCGATGGCGAGCGCGCCGATGGTCGAGTCTGCATGCGCCCACGCGCGGCGGTACCGGTCAACGATCTCCTCGCGGGTCTCGTGCTCGGTCACCCACATGGTGTCCGCCCAGGCGCCAGGGTCGTCCCACCGGGGTAGCGACTCGGGGAACGGCCGGTCGAAGACCTCGCCGAAGTACCGGGCCTCCGACGCCGCCAGGTGCTTGACCAGGCCGAGCAGGTTGGTCCCCGGTGTGGGTCAATGGGCGGCGGAGTCATACTCGGTGAGCCCGTCGAGCTTCCAGAGCAACGCCTCGCGGATCCAGCGCAGGTCGTCGTGGGGGTATGCCTTCGCGAAGTCATCGATCATGCTGGGCGACCCTCCCACGCGTCCCTTGTCGGCGCAACGCGCCCGCCGCGGTCGCTGCGACGAATCGGGCTAGGACGCCAGCGACGCACGGACCTGCCGCCGGGTCAGCACGAAGCCGGCCATGGCGGCCAGTGGGAACATGATCACTCCGTAGACCGCGGCGGGGATGGCGAGTTGTTCACTGTTGAGCACGCTGATCGCGATGGTGATGGCCAGGGTGCTGTTGTGTACGCCGACCTCGAAGGCCGAGGCGATGGCCTGCCGGTGGCCGACCCGCGCTAGTCGTGGCACGAGGTAGCCCAGGGCGAGGCTGGTCAGGCAGAACACGGTGGCCACGAGCCCGATGTCGGCGAGGTAGTCGCCGATGTTGTCGCGCTCGGCGAGCAGCGCACCGGCGATCACGGCCACCAGCACGACCGCGGACAGGATCCGGACCGGTCGCTCGGCACGGTCGGCGAGCGCCGGCTGCGTGCGGCGCACCAGCATGCCGAGCGCGACCGGGATCAGGACGATCGCGAACACCTGCAGGGTCTTACCGAACTGCAGGCCAACCGTGCCGTCCCCGATCGCCGGCTCGAAGTAGGCGGTGGCCAGGTTCACCACGACCGGCAGCGTGATCACGGCGATCACCGAGTTGATGGCGGTCAGGGTGACGTTCAACGCGACATCACCCCGAAACAGGTGACTGAACAGGTTGGCGGTGGTGCCGCCGGGCGAGGCCGCCAGCAGCATCATGCCCACAGCGAGCACCGGGTCCAGGTCTACGGCCACGACCAGCCCGAAGCAGATGGCCGGGAGCAGCACCAGTTGCGCGCCCAACGCGGCCGCGACCGCCCGAGGCTCACGCACCACCCTGCCGAAGTCCGCCGCGGTCAGCCCGAGACCGAGCCCGAACATGATCACCGCGAGGGCCACCGGCAGGCCGACGCTGGTCAGCACGGAGTCCAACGGATCCTCCTGGATGCGGTCACCAGCCGCAGCCTGCCAGAGGCGAACTGCCGATGGCCTCATTTGCCGCGCATGGGTTGTCTGTCAAGTGATCTGCAGCCATTCGATCGGCTCAGCCAGCTCGCGTTCGACCTGCGCGATCACCGCCGCAACGAACCGCTGCGCCGCCTCCTGCTCCATCGGCCCATCAATGGACACCAACCAACCGACGTCCTCGGCCGCGAAGGCGATCTCGGCTTCGCCCGCACCGCAGACGATGATCGCCCCACCCGGCCACGGTAATCGTGTGGGTGTTTGGCTGCGCGGCCAACTCGCAAGTCCACTTCACTCGGGAGGGCGGCCTGGAGAAAGCGGACCGGGAGCAATCTCGCAACGGCGCTCCAGGCCGACCTCATCACGATGATGCATTGGTGGATGCGCAGGGGCGTCGGTTGGCTGTGGCGTGGTTGCCGGAGGGTGTGGTGGGCGTTGTCCCGATGCCTGCGTTGGTTGCCGAGGCTGGCTCTTCCTTAGCGGCCCGTGGGGCGTAGGCCCAGGGAACGAAGTTCCAGCGTGGCCAGGGCGTCCACCGTGGCGTCCTCGCCGCGCCGCCAGGCCTGGGTCACGTCCGGGTGGATCCGGGTCAGCTCGCGCAGTGGCTGGTTGATCAGCGCGCGCAGGGCCAGCAGGTCCCGTCCGGCGGGCGAGGTCCGCAGCGCCACCGCGGCGCCGGCCCGCCGGATGTACCGCATCCGCAGCGGCAGCCAAACGAGGAGTACCAGGCCCAGCGGGAACATCAGCAGTCCCACCGCGATGGCCAGGGCCAGGTCGGCCACGACGTCCTGCTGCTGCTGACCCACGCCGGCCAGCGAGCGCGCGGCGCCGGCCGCGTTCGTGAATGGGCTGGTCAGGTCGTCGCCCACGACCGGGACCCGGCCGATCTTGCCGCCGACGTCGGCGAGATTGTCGGCGAGGCCGGTGCCGGCGTGCTCCAGCTGCTGGCCCGGCACGGCGAGCTGCTCGATCAGTTCGTGCACCCACATCGCGGCCCGGATCCAGGCATACACCCAGACCACGACCAGCAGGTCGGTGATGAGCTGGCGGACGGCGGTCGGCGCGCGATCGGCGTACATCTTCACGCCGTCCAGACTGGCATCCCGCAGCGCATCACAGTCGCCCAGCGCACCCCGCCCAGCACCGCACCCTCCCGAGCCGAGCCGAGCCGAGCCGAGCCGAGCCGCCGTGGTCGACCACGGGCGACGATCTGCCGCGACCTACGACGTCGGCTGACGCCGCCGAGGGCGCGCGACGGCCACAGCTCGAGATGCCGATGAGGCAGTGGTCGGCACAGGCGCCGACCACTCCTGCGCTGTTACGACGGTGACATCGACGTCGCCTACCAGCGCTCCACCAGA
>OBLK01000376.1_pt1 | contig 10489 bp, 7 predicted proteins | sample 1518871 | NCBI WGS metagenome assembly OBLK01 (sample SAMEA2464837, study PRJEB22497) | soil metagenome | biome: Grassland; feature: Farmland; material: Clay | place: Australia | collected 2013-02-01 | depth 0.8 m
CCGAGGTGTCGACGCCGCCCTCCTCGAGCGCCGCCTTGTGCCAGCAGCGGGTGCGGAACCGGCAGCCCGAGGGCGGGTTGACCGGGCTGGGCACGTCGCCGGTGAGCACGATCCGCTGGCGCTGGCGCTCGACCTTCGGGTCGGGCACCGGCACGGCGGACAGGAGCGCCTGCGTGTAGGGGTGGGTCGGCTTGGTGTAGACCTCGTCGCGGTCGCCCATTTCTACGATCTTGCCGAGGTACATGACGGCGACGCGGTCGGCGATGTGCCGGACCACCGACAGGTCGTGCGCGATGAACAGGTAGGCCAGCCCGAGGTGCTCCTGCAGCTCCTCGAGCAGGTTGACCACGCCGGCCTGCACCGAGACGTCCAGCGCGGACACGGGCTCGTCGAGCACGATCATGCGCGGGGACAGGGCCAGCGCCCGGGCGATGCCGATGCGCTGCCGCTGGCCGCCGGAGAACTCGTGCGGGTAGCGGTTACGGTGCTCGGGGTTGAGGCCGACGATCTCCATGAGCTCGTTGACCCGCGTCTGCCTGTTCCTGACGCCAGACGCGGAGCCGTGGATCCGGATCGGCTCGGCGACGATGTCGTTGACCTGCCAGCGCGGGTTGAGCGAGGCGTACGGGTCCTGGAAGACGATCTGCAGGTCCCGCCGGACGCCGCGGAGCTGGCGGGAGCTCATGCTGGTCAGCTCCCGGCCGTCGAACCGCACCGAGCCCGACGTGGGTTTGTACAGCTGCAGGATGGCCCGGCCGGTCGTGGACTTGCCGCAGCCGGACTCGCCGACCAGGCCGAGCGTCTCTCCGGCCTTGAGGTCGAACGAGAGGCCGGACACCGCCTGCACCTGTCCGACGGTCCTGGTGATGATGCCCCGCTTGCGTACCGGGAACATCTTGACCAGGTCCTTGACCTGCAGCAACGCGTCGGACTTCGGCTCTGTTTCGGCCTTCTCCGTGGTGGTCGACTCAGTCTGGGTGCTCATGTGGTCGGCCTCTCCTCCGTCCGCGAACCGCCGGATTTGTCGGGGCCGGGTGACTCGGTCGGCTGCGGCCCAGATTGCGCCTCCGATCGAGGCTCGTCAACCTCGTCGGTCCGGACAGGTTCGGGTTCGGCGGTGCCGGCCGGGGCAGTGCCGTCCGGCGCTACGGCCGGGTCGTGCTGCACTGGTTCGCCGGCGAGCCCGGGCGTGGACTCGCGCTCGACCACGGAGTCGACCGGACGTTCGACCTGGCCGTTGGCGGTCGCCTCGTCCGACAGCGGCGCAGCGTCGTCCGCGACACTGTCGTCCGCGACGCTCTCGGAGCGGAGTTCGGCCAGGAGCTCCTCGGTGGTGACCGCTCCGAGCTCGAGCTCGGTGTCGGCGATCAGCAGGACCGCCGCGTCCTCCATCGAGCCGATCTCCTCGTGGAGGAACAGCTTCTGCGGGTTGTCCAGCTCGGCCAGATCCTGCCAGCGGTGGCAGCGCGACGAGTGCTTGGGCCGGTCGGTGGCCTGCAACTCCGGCTCCGCCTCCCGGCACACGTCGGCCACCAGCGGGCAACGTGGTGAGAACGAGCAGCCGGCCGGCAGGTTCATCAGCGACGGCGGCGCGCCCTTGATCGGGGTGAGCCGCTTGCCGACGAGCCCGACGTGCGGGATGGAGCCGAGCAGGCCGACCGTGTACGGCATCCGCGGCGCCTCGAACACCTCGTGGACGTCGCCGGCCTCGACGACAGTGCCGCCGTACATGACCTGCACCCGGTCGACCATGCCGGCCACGACGCCCAGGTCGTGCGTGATGACGATGATGGCGGCGCTCGTCTCGTCCCGGATCCGCAGCAGCGTCTCCAGGATCTGCGCCTGGACCGTCACGTCCAGCGCCGTCGTCGGCTCGTCGGCGATGATCAGGTCAGGGTCGTTGATGATCGACATCGCGATCACGGCCCGCTGCCGCATGCCGCCGGAGAACTCGTGCGGGTACGACTCGGCCCGCCGGTCCGGCTGCGGGATGCCCACCAGGTCCAGCGCCTCGACGGCCTTGCGCATGGCCGCCTTCTTGGACACGTCGTGGTGCGCCCGGTAGGCCTCTGCCAGCTGCCAGCCGACCGTGAACACCGGGTTCATCGACGTCATCGGGTCCTGGAAGATCATCGCAATGCCGTTGCCGCGGACCGACTGCAGCTTCTTGTACGGCAGCCCGACCAGCTCACGACCGTTGAACTTGATCGACCCGGTGACCTGCGCGGTCCTCGGCAGCAGGCCCATCAGCGCCATCGAGGACACCGACTTGCCCGACCCGGACTCGCCGACGATGCCCAGCACGTCGCGCCGCTCGAGGTTGAACGACACGTTGCGCACCGCGTGCACGACGCCGTCCTCGGTCGGGAAGGCGACCGAGAGGTTGTCGACGGCCAGCAGCCGCTCGGTAGTCAGCGTGCCGGTCGCGGCCGGCACGCCCAATCCAGAGCCGCCGCTCAGATCCTGTTCGGCGCTCACGCCCGAACCCTCCTCTGCCTCGGGTCGAACGCATCGCGCAGGCCGTCACCCATGAAGTTGATCGACAGCGACAGCAGCACGATGAACGTGAACGGGATGAAGAACAGCCACGGGTGCAGGCTCAGCTCGTTCTGGTTCTGCGAGATCATCAGGCCGAGCGAGGTGTCCGGCGACTTCACGCCGAGGCCCAGGAACGAGATCGCCGTCTCGGCCAGCACCGCGAGCGCCACGGCCAGGGTCGCGTTCACGATCACCACGTCGACGGTGTTGGGCATGATGTGCTTGAACACGATCCGTCTCGTGCCGGCGCCCATCGCCTTGGCGGCCTCGACGAACTCCTTCTCCCGCAGCGACAGCACCATGCCGCGCACGATTCGCGCGGTCGGCAGCCAGAACACCAGGCTCAGGTAGACCGCCACCAGCAGCCAGTTGCTCGACCCGCCGCCACCGGCGAGCGCCACCGTGCTGAACGAGTTACGCGCCAGCACGACGACGATGACCAGGCCGGGGATGACCAGGATCAGGTCGACGAACCGCATGATCGACGCGTCGACCCAGCCGCGCTTGTAACCGGCGAGCGCGCCGAGGGTCACCCCGATGATCGTCGAGATGACCGCGACGATGAGCGCGATGCGGAGCGAGAACTGCAGGCCACGGATGGTCTGCGCGACCATGTCCGCGCCGAGCCGGTCGGTGCCGAACGGGTGGTCGGAGCTCGGCGGCGCGTACCGGGGGAAGCCAAGCGACCTGTAGTCGTGCTTCCAGAACGCCCCGCCGACGAAGGCGAAGAGGAACAGCACCACGAACACCGACATACCGCCCACCGCCAGGCGGTGCCGCATGAACCGCTTGGAGATGACCTTCCACTGCTTGCGGGCCTGGGTCGCGTCGAACCCGCTGGCGTCCACCGCGGGCGCGCCGCCGGGCGGAGGGCCGCCCGGCGTCACCGTGCTTGTCATGTCAGTCAAGGCGAATCCTCGGGTCCAGTACCGCGTACAGAATGTCAGCGATCAGGTTGAGCACGATGGTTGCCACGGCCGTCACCATCAGGAAGCCGAGCACCATGTACGGCTCCTTCTTGTTGACCGCGTCCAGCAGCACACGACCCATGCCCTGCCAGCCGAACACGGTCTCGGTGATGATGGCTCCGGCGATCAGCGCACCCAGGTTCAGGGTGAACACCGTGGTGATCGGGATGAGCGCGTTGCGCCAGGCGTGCCGGAAGATCACGCGAGACTGCGAGATGCCCTTGGCCTGCGCGGTACGGACGTAGTCGGCGTTGAGCGTGTCGAGCATCGAGGCGCGCTGGTAGCGGCTGTACACGGCGAACTGGATGGCGACCAGGCAGATCGTTGGGAGGATGTAGGCGCCGCTGTACTGGTAGACCTGGTCGGTCACGCTGCCGCTGAACCCGCCGTCGGGTGGACCGGCCGTTCTCAGCCATCGGTCCATTCCGAGCTGTTGCAGGAAGTTGTTGAACTCGATGCCGGCGTACTTAATCATGATGGCGATACAGAAAAGCGGCATCGAGAACATTGTGAATGCTAATCCGGTCGCCGTGTAGTCGAATATCGAATATTGTCGTACGGCGCCTAGCACCCCGATCGCCAACCCGATCGTCAGCGCGATCAGCTCGGCCCCGATGACCAGCCTGGCGGTCACCCCGACCGCCTTGAAGATCTTGTCCTTGACGTCCTGGGTGCCGTTGCCCGGGGTGACCGTGGTCCCCCAGTCGCCCTGCACGAAGTTGGTGGCCCAGGTGACGTAGCGCTCGAAGAACGGCGCATTGGTGCCGGCGCGCTCCTCCGCAGCCGCGATCTCGGCCGGCGTACGGGGCTTCTGCAGCTTCCACTCGCCGAGCGGATCGCCCATGGCCGTCGTCAGGCCGAAGCACAGAAACGAGGCGGCTATGATCACAGGTATTGAGATCAACAAGCGCCGGATGATGTATCTAATCATCGCGAGTTCCTCCTCCTCCGCTCCACCCTGGCGGCGGTCATCCTACCGGCTGGTGAGCCGGTTTGGGATCTACGGACAATGAGCTTTTCCAGGGGTTTTGCGCTCGTCGGCGCGCTCGCCGGTGCGCTCGTGGGCACCGGCGAACGCGCCGTCGCGGGCGCCGACGTCGGTAGCGTCGTCCGGCCCGGGACGGCGCCGTGGCGCTCGACCCCGAGGGGCGGTGCGAACAACTCGATCAAAGGCGAATCCTCGGGTCCAGGACCGCGTACGAGATGTCCGCGATCAGGTTGAAGGCAATCGTCGCGATCGCGGTCACCATGAGGAAGCCGAGCAGCATGTACGGCTCGCGTTTGTTGACCGCGTCGACCAGCAGGGCGCCCATGCCCTGCCAGGCGAACACGGTCTCGGTGATGACGGCGCCGGCGATCACGGCGCCGAAGCTCAGCGCCGACAGCGTGGTGATCGGGATCAGGGCGTTGCGGAACGCGTGCCGGAACAGCACCCTCGCCTGCGACAGCCCCTTGGCCGTCGCGGTGCGGACGTAGTCTGAGCTCATCGTCTCCAGCATCGATGCCCGCTGGAACCGGCTGTACCCGGCGAACTGCAGCGCGACCAGGCAGATGGTCGGCAGCAGGTAGGCCCCCGTGTACTGGTAGAGCTGGTCGTCGAGGCCACCATGGAAGCCGCCGTTTGGCGGCCCGGCCGTCCGCAGCCACCGCCCGAACCCGAACCTTTCCAGCATGTCGTTGAAGTCGATCGTGGCGAACTTGACCATAACCGCAATACAGAACAGCGGCATCGAGAACATCGTGAAGGCGACCCCGGTAGCCACGTAGTCGTACATCGAGTACTGCTTGACCGCGCCGAGCACGCCGACGAGCACCCCGAGTATCAGGGCGATGATCTCGGCTACCAGCAGTAGCCGGATGCTCACCCAGGATGCCTTGAGCACTCGCTCCTTGACGTCCTGGGTGCCGTTTCCTGGGGTGACCGTGGTCCCCCAGTCACCCTTGACGAAGCCGACGGCCCAGTCCCCGTACCGCTCGAGGAACGGCTTGTCGAGCCCGGCCCGGTGCTCGGCGTAGGCGATCTCGGACGCCGTCCGTGGCTTCTGCAGCTTCCACTCGCCGAGCGGGTCGCCCATCGCCGTCGTGAGGGCGAAGCACAGGAAGGACGCCGCGACCAGGACCGGGATCGAGATGAAGATCCGGCGAACGGTGTATTTGATCATGGCGGGCCCCTCCCTCCGGTACGACAGGGGGTCGGCACCGTCAGTGCCGACCCCCTCTGCGTCGACTAACTCAGTTGTGCGTCGGTCCTCTCCAGGTCAGTCGCGGATCAGCCGCGCTGCCAGTTGAACAGGTTCCAGGTCACGCCGCCGTTGATGCCGACGTAGGAGATGTTCTTGACCTCGGACTTGCTCGCCGCGAAGTCGGTCAGCACGAACAGCGGGACGCTGTGCACGTCTTCCCGCATGAGCTGGTCGACCTCGTTCATCAGCGCCGTGCGCTTGTCGTAGTCGAGTTCCTTGTTGGCCTCGTCGAACTTCTTGTCCATCTCCGGGTTGCAGTACAGGTTGTAGTTGGCAGACCCGGCCGGCTTGCACGCGTAGTTGCCGTACGAGCTGGACTTGAACGGCGTCCCGACCCAGGCGAACAGCGCGACGTCGAAGTCGCTGGCCGGCAGCCGCTCGTCGTTGAAGTTCTCGGTCTGGTCGTCGATGACCTCGATGCCGGCGTTGCGGCAGGAGGCGGCGATGATCCGGACCGTGTCGGCACGACGCTGCACGATGCGGTGACCCAGCTTGAACGACACCCGCTGGCCGCCCTTGGCCATGATGCCGTCCGCACCTGGGGCGTACCCGGCGTCGGTCAGGATCTTCTTGGCGGCCTCGGCGTCACCGTTGCCGGTGTCGCTCCAGTGGTCCTCGTAGCCGGGCTCGTTGGGCATGAAGCTCAGGCTGCCCAGCGGCTTGGCGTTCGGGTCCACGTCCTTGACCAGCTTGTCCACCAGCTCCTGGCGCGGGGTGCACGCCGCGACCGCCTCGCGGACCGCCTTGTCCTCGAACAGCGGGAAGTTCATCCGGAAGTCGATGTGCTCGTAGGTCTGGCCGGAGAGCGTGAACACCTCGACCGAGGAGTCGTTGCGCAGCTGGGTGGCGACGGCACCGTCGGCCTGGATGGCGATGACGTCGACTTCCTGGTTCTGCAGCTGCTGGGCCGCCGACTGCGCGTCGTTGTTGACCCGGACGGTCAGCTTCGACGGGCCACCTGCGTTGCCCCACCACTTGTCGTTGCGGACCATCACGACTTCTTCGTCACTCGCGGACTCGATCAGGTACGGGCCGGCCGACAGCGAGCGGTCGGGGTTGAAGCCGGACCAGCCGGTCGTGTAGAACTCCGCGGCCTTGGTGACGTCGGCGGTGTTCTCGTCGGTCAGCGTCGTGATGTCGGAGATCCCGGTCTCCTTCTCCAGGACGTGCGCCGGCATCATGTAGTAGAACAGCGACCGGTAGTCGGCGTAGGGCTCGGAGAACGTCGCCTTGGCCGTCTTGTTGTCGTCGGCGCACTCAATGCCGGTGATCTTTTCGTAACCGGTGGGGCCACGGTCCCAGATCGAGACCTCGCCGCCCTCGCCCTCCTTGGTCGCCGTGCTGATCGAGGAGAACCACTCGAGGTAGAAGTCCTTGCAGGACACAGGCTCGCCGTCGGACCAGACGGCTTCCTTCTTGATCTTGTAGGTGACGACCATCGGGTCTTCCTGGACCTCGACGGCCTCCATCAGGTCACCGTCAACCTTGATGATCAGCTTGCCGTCCACCAGGTCGGTGAAGTGCGGCGACGGCTGCAGGTTGGACAGCACCACGGTGTTCTGGAAGTTGTTGTTGGCACCAATGCCGTTGTTGTAGTCCGTGAAAGCGCCCTCGCGGACCATGGTGAACTCACCCTGGTCGGGGACCTCTGGACGGACGAAGATCTCGCTCTGGCCAGCCTCTCCAGGCTTCAGGTCCTGCTCGTTGTTCCCACCGGCGGAGTCGCCCCCGCCGCCGCCGCAGGCGCTGAGCACCAGTGCGGCGCTAGCCAACAGACCGAGTGCGGAGACGGCTTTCGCTCTCCTAATCGACACGTGACCTCCTAGTCACTGGGCCCAGTCGCCACCGTGACGACAGTCAGCCCCGAACGACGCGACGCACCGCTGCCAGCCCCCGTGGCACGCCGTGTGGAACGCTAGAAAGCCGAACCGCCCCGGTCACGCTTACTGCGCGATTCGTGACCAAAGGGAGACCGGCAGGTGTCCAACCGTCGTCGCACGGTCACCGAACGAGTTCGTCCGACTTCCGAACGATGAAATGTGCCGATTTGCGCCGGCCACCGTTCCCGACGGTTCAGCGGCCGGCGCGGCGCCACTGCGCGGCGCCGGCGAACGGCCCTGCCAGCAGCCCACCCGGCTGGACGCCGACGGCGTCCTTGCTGGTCACGAGCACTCCGGCCGACTGGAACAGCGGCAGCAACACCTGCGCGCGCTCCAGCCGCTGGTCCACCTCCGCCAGCGTCGACAGCGCAAGCAGCGTGCCGGTCAGTGCGCCGTCGATGCTCGGCTGGAGCGTCCGGTCACAGAAGGCCGCGATGTTGGTCGGCGGACCCGGCTCGGCAGCGGCGTCCGCGGACTGGCCGGGACAGCTGAACCACGACGCCACGTCGGTCGCCGCGTCGCCGCCGAACACCCGGGGCGCCACCAGGATGTCGATCGGGTCAGCCTGCGGCGCCGGCGCGAACAGCTCGTCGCCGCTCGGAGTCACCACATCGGCGTCGACGCCGGCCGAGCGCAGCTGCCTGGCCACCTCGTCGGCCAGTTCGGGGTAAGGCGCCCGGTCGGCAGGCGCGCCGACGACCAGCCGAAGCGGTTCGCCGTCGCGCCGCCACGTCGTGCCGACCTGCCGGTAGCCGGCCTCCGTGAGCAGGTCACGCACCTTCTCCAGGTCGGGCGCCTGGTCCGGCGCCTCGTCCGGCGCCTGGTCAGGCGTCTGGTCCGGCACCGTCGGGCCGGTCGGGCCCGCCAGCGGGTCCGGTGCCGGCTCGGACGGGTCCGGGCGGCTGGTGTCCGACGGGAGCCAGACGTTGGACGTCGGGCGCAGGGCGGCGGCCGGGCCGTTGCCGGTTCCGGTCATCACCAGGCGGTCCCGGTCGAGCATCGCCGCGACCGCACCGCGCACGTTGGCATCGGTGAGCACCGGCGAGTCCTGCCGCAGCACCAGTGCAGCGACGACCGGCTGCGGCACGACGGTGGTGGTGACCGCGCCGCCCAGGTCGCGCAGCAGCGCCATCGCGATGGCGTCGGGTGAGGTCATCAGCGCCGCGTGGTCACCACCGGTGCCGAGCGCGCCGACCAGGCCAGGGTGGTAGGACTCGCGAAGCACCAGCCGGTCGAGCGCGGCCGGGGTGTCCCAGTAGCGATCGTTTCGCTCCAGCACGGCCAGACCGCGTGCGCGGTCGACCGAGCGCAGCGCGAACGGGCCGCCGGACACGCCGATGCCAGCCTCGAGCGCCTCCGGCCAGCCGCCCGGCGCATCCTTGAGCAGGTGCGACGGCAGCAGGTTGGTGAACAGCGTCCGCCAGCCGGGGTACGGCCGGCTGAACACCACTTCCACCGTCTTGCCGCCGGATCCGGAGTTGACCTCGGCGATCAACCGGTAGCCGGCCTGGTCGGTGACGCCGGGCTCGGCCCGCATCCGATCGGCGAGGTAGGCGAAGTCCTCGGCCGCGATCGGGGCGCCGTCCGACCACGAGGCCTCCCTGCGCAGCCGGTACGTGACCTTGAACGGATCGGTCCCGGTCACGCTGGCCGACTCGACCACGGTGCCGTCCAGTCTCGATCCGCCGCTCGGGTTGGGCCGGAACGCCGACGGCAGCACGATGCTCGCGATCGCAAGGCTGACCGGGCCGGCATCGGCGAGCGAGTGCGGGTTGAATCCCGCGCCGAGGTCGTCCACCCCGATGATCAGCTCGGACGCGTCTGCCGAGGGCCCGCTCGTCTGCACGGTCGCCGAGCTGACCAGCGGTGGCGGAGGCGGCGTCGTCGAACATCCGACCGCCAGGACCGCGAGCAGTGGGAGCACCGCTGCGAGACCCACTCGATCCGACGTCCGCACGCTCGGTACCACCCCGTCAACCGGTCGCTGTCGCAGGTCACAATGGACTTCGATCTTCTGGCCGCCCTTCCGGGCCGGCGCCCCCGGTCACGGCAGCGTACGCCTGCCTGGCTGGCTTCTGGCGATCGGCACTCGTTAGCTGAGGTGAGGCTAACTACACTTCGAGGTGGTTGGCTCGGGGTCGGAGGGCGGCGCGGTTTGGGCAAGGTCAAGAAGAAGTGCTGCCGATCTCAGCCGCGCTGCAAACGCTGCCCCGTGCTTGCCATGCGCAAGGCCAACCTCGTCGAACAGGGCCTCACCGGCAAAGCGCTCAAACGCGCCGTTCGCCAGGCGCGGGCGGCCTGACGCCGCCGTCCTCCAGCAGATCCAGCACGTCCGGCAGGAGCGCCCGGTCGGCGTCCAGCCAGTCCAGCTCGTCGAGCTCCGCTCCGGAAACCCAGCGCACCGCCGCGTGCTCCACCGCCCGCGGGTCTCCCGGCGCGCCGTCCAGCCGCGCCGCGTAGACCCGCAACAGCCAGCCGCCCGGCAGCTCGACGTCCGGCCCGACCCGAGCGCCCGGCACGATCCCGACGCCCAGTTCCTCCGCGCACTCGCGAACCAGTGCAGCCCGGTCCGACTCCCCCGGCTCGACCGCGCCACCAGGCAGCTCCCACCGCCCCGCCAGGCTCGCCGGCCGCGCCCGCTGCTGCGCCAGCACCCGCCCGTCCCGCACGATCGCCGCCCCCACCACCACCCTGCTCACCCGCCCAAGCTATTCGCGGGTGGCCGTCATCCGGTGGCGGGTCACAACGGCAAAATCTGCCGGCCGCCCCCGACAGTCCCAAGGTCCCTTGATCAGCGGTTTGGTGGAGTTGGGTTCGCTGGGCGGGTCGAACTCCACCAAGGCGGCGATCATGCCGGGAG
>OBLK01000377.1_pt1 | contig 10479 bp, 7 predicted proteins | sample 1518871 | NCBI WGS metagenome assembly OBLK01 (sample SAMEA2464837, study PRJEB22497) | soil metagenome | biome: Grassland; feature: Farmland; material: Clay | place: Australia | collected 2013-02-01 | depth 0.8 m
CGTATCCGGCCTGCTGACCGTGCACGCCTGGGCAACACTGCAGCTCGCCCGGTAGCCGCCACGTCCCGCCGCCGGGCCAGCCGAGCGGCCTGGCGCCCGGCACGGCGGGGTTCGGTGTGTACCGCCCGACGTGACAGCGCTGGCACGCCTGGACGCCGAGCTGAATCTGGGTGGTGCCGCCCGGTGCCGGTGGAGTTCGGCGCCGTGGAGCACACATGAGCGCGCCGCAGTGGCCGAACTCGGGCTAGAGGTAGCCGACTTCAAGCCACCTCCGTACTACCTGGTCCGCTGACGGCATGGATGGGCCGCCCGGGACGGTCGGCGTTCACCGGCTGGCCCCGGCGCGGTGGCCCGCTCGCCGAATGGGCCAGCGCCGGGACAGCCGGCGCCGGTAAAAGGTGATCAGGAACATCACCTGGATGGCGCCTTCGACGGCAATAACCAGGGCGCTGTCGAGGGTCCGCATGGGATCGCCGGTGACCAGGCCGGAGAACGCTCGCACGAGGCCTTCTACCAGGATCGGCAGGCCGTAGACGGCGAACGTGGACAGCGCTACGGCGCTGCCGGTGACCACGGCAACCGAGTAGATGCGGACGGCGCGCCGCTCGCGGGGGTCGAGATCGACAGAGGGGTCGGTGCTCGGGCGGCCGGTGAGTTGGCGCCACAGGTGGCGGGCATAGGCCATGCCGTCCTCGAACAGGTTGCGGCATCGCAGCCACTCCATGAGGACGTAGTAGAGGTCGGTGCGCATATAGACCTGGACCTGGAACAGCAGGGCGAGCAGGACGCACAACGAACCGGCGGCCAGCAGCTTGTCGACCGCGACCGGCAGCGCGCCGTGCGCCATCAGCAGGCCGCAGGCGCAGACCAAGAAGACGTCCCAGGCAATGCCGGCCAGGTAGACGCGGTACCGAAGGCGGCGCGGCACCGCCCAGACCGCGGTGACATCGGTCTGCACCACCAGGTGGTGCAGACGAGTGGCGAACGAGATCCGAGCCGGAGCCCCATAGGAACGCGCAGCGGCCAGGTGCATGAGCTCGTGGATGCTGAGGCTTGCCGACAGCAGCAACGTGTTGACCAGCACGGCGAGGCCGATGTAACCGGTCCAGTAGAAGTCGCTGGCTTCGACGAAGACGTCCGGCCGCTGCCACCAGGTGACCAACGCCGCGAGCACCACGCCCACCCACAACAGGCCAGCGGTCCGGCCGAACAGCCAGCGCACGTGCCCGTCGCGAAGCCACGGCAGGTGCGGTGGCCGCCCGGCGGCCGGGTCCGGCATGGGCCGCCCGTCGACGGCGGCGACGAACCCGAGCTCCACCAACGCCTCGGCCAGCTCGGCCAGGTCCGGCCGGACGTCGTGTTCGGCCGCGACCTGAGCTTCCGCCTCGGCGACGGTCCGGCCCTGCCCGAGCAGCCGTACCGCTGCCGCGCCGACTCGGGGGAGTTCGACGAACTCGCCGAGCGCGGCGCGGCCGACGATCACCTCGTCGTGGGTGTCGTCGCTGTCTCGGAACACCAGGTCGTGCAGGACGATCGTGCTGTCCTGTCCGATGTGGACGGCTGTGTCGGTCATGCCGGCGGCTCGCCGCAGCTCGGGCAGTCGGCGTACCTGGGAATGTCGATGAAGTACTGGTGTTCCCAGTTGGCGAAGTTCCAGTGCAGGATGCGTCCGGCAGCCTGGGTGGGCAGCCCGCCGAGGTGGTAGATGACCTCCAGCGCGCACAGCTGGCCGCTGACGTTGGCGCTGGCGGCGACGACGGCGTTGGCCCGGATGCCGGGGAACAGCATGCGATCGCCGGTGTGGGCGTCGCGCTGGTCCTCCTGCCGCTGCAGGCATTCCCAGCAGCCCGTGCCGCCGGGCAGGTAACTGCCGACAACGGCCATCGGACCGGTGTAGAGGGCCATGAACCACGGCGTACCGGTCCGCAGCGCGGCCTCGTTGGTCCACCGCATGATGTCCGGGAGCGGCTCATCTGCGCACAGCACGAACACATCGCGGCCTGCCATCAACGACGCGACGTCGTCGGCCGAGCCCGCGTGCAGTTCCTCCCCGGTCACGCTCACCAGGGAGTTCATCGCCCGGAGCCGCTCGACGGCTCGCTTGACCTTGGACGCGCCGACATCGCGCTCCGCATACAGCAGCTGCCGGCACAGGTTGGCCTCCTCGACGAGGTCGAAGTCGGCGCAGTGCAGGCTGCCGACGCCGCTGGCGACCAGGCCGGTTGCGACCGCCGAACCGGTGCCGCCGAGGCCGAGCAGCGCGACCGACGAACGCTTCAGGCGGGCCTGCACCTCGTAGGGCGACGACCGCGGCGTGCCGTCTATCCAGCCGTAGTAATGCCTCGGCGAGGCGTATCTGGCCGCCTCACGTTCGGTGATCCCGGCCGGCAGCCCCGCGCCGCCGTCCTCCACGAAACCGGCGGACGTCAGCTCGTCGATCACCTCACGGACACTCTCCGGGCTCACTCCCGGATGCGTCGTGGCCAGGTCGGCGCAGATCGCCTCGACATCGCGAGTGCCATCCATCAGCACCAGCAGCCGCTCGATCGTGCGCTCGTCGTCGTCGAGTAGTTCGGCGGCGACGCCGTACTGCATGAGCCCGATGATGATCCGGTTTCCCGGCAGGGAGAACGGACTGTGGACGTTCTTGATCTGTGGACAGAGCATCGACCGGCCTCCCAGGTCGGTTGGATGCCCCAGGACCAGACGGTGTCCCGCCCGGACCTGAGGCCTCGAACTGATCAACCGCGGATCAGCCGTTGCTCGGTGACCGCTGCATGGTGGTCTCCAGCTTCTCCAGCCGGCGGATCCTGATCTTGATCTTCTTCATCGCAACCTCCCGGTCGGCTCCACTCCCAAGGCGGAGTGCAGTCCGAACAAACCAGCCGGCACTAACAAGTCGCTAACCACGCTGCTCGCCGAGCCGGGCTCGCGCTGTGGACAAGGGAGAACGTCGTACCGCCCGCTTGGCACCGCATCTATCGGCCGTTGCGTCCGAGCACTTCGTGCTCAACGAGCACCACGAACGAGTGCCGGTTACTCTCGCTCCTCGCTGAGGGCGAGACCGCGGCCGCCCAGCGACGCCTACCTGCGCCCGCCGCTGGATACCGTGGTGATCAGACGCTCGCTCAGGACCCGGTCGAGCGCCGCTCGTCCCGCCGGGCCCCACGCTGGCTTGCCGCCGGGCAGGCCGCGGTCCCCGTTCTGGCCCATCAGCATCAGGAACAGGCTCTTCAGCGCGGCCAGCCCGCGGGCACGCCGGACCGTCGCCTCGTCAGCCTCCGCGTACGCGGCGAACAAGCGTGCGGCCGCGCCCGCCGGCAGCAGCACCCAGGCGGCCGCCAGGTCCGACGCCGGGTCGCCGACGGACAGGTCGCCGAAGTCGACCACGCCGGCCAGCGTCCCGTCCGCGACGACGACGTTCGCCGGATGCAGGTCGCCGTGCACCCACACCGGCGGACCCTCCCATGCCGGGGCCGCGACGGCGTCGTCCCAGACGGCCCGGACGTCGGCGGCGTCGGAGCCGATCGCGTCGGCGTCGACGGCGTCGAAGAACCGGTCGAAGCCGCCCGTGCAGTCCTTGGGGTGCGCGCCGCGGCCCGGATCGACCGGTGCATCGGCGGGCGCTGCCACATGCAGCGCCCGCAGGAACGCCGCCAGGGTGTCGGCCGCGTGCTCGGCGCGGGTGATCGACCCGTGGTCCAGCGGCAGGCCCGGCACCCACGTCATGACCGTCCACATCTTGGGGAACCGCTCGCAGGGCGCACCACTGCGCACCGGGACGGGGATCGGCAGCGGCAGGCGTGGGGCGAGCAGCGGCAGCCACCGGCGCTCCTTGAGCTGGTGATCGGGGCCGGTGTCCATGTGCTGGATCCGCACGGCCAACTCGTCCCCCAGGCGCCACATCTGGTTGCCCCAGCCGCCCTCCACCTCGCGCAGCGGCAGCTCGGCCAGGTCCGGATGCTGGTCCCGCAGCAGGTCGCGGATGAGACCCGCGGTGATCTCGGTCTCGATCCCGGCCATGCCGAGCAACCTTACTGGGTTCGGCCAGGACAACGCTGTCCGAGCGTTCCGACCTGCGATAAGCAATCGTTCCTACGTCTGCCAGCACGGGACCGGCGAATAGTCAGTCGTGGACTCATTGACCCCTTTGAGCGATCGACTGGCGGCAATGGTCGCGCGATGAGCGCGCACAGCGGCATGAGGGTGCGATCTTCGATCACCTGCGCTCTTCGGCCACATAAGCGGATGTTGGCGGACGACGGGATGCACGTCAGGCCGGCTCGCCAGCCGGTTCGAGTCTCTACCGAGACCGGGGTGGTTCACTGCTCCGGATACCGGCCCGATCTTGCCCGCGATGGGGCTGGAGCGGCGACGAATAGCCGTTCAGAGTAATGCGCGGAACTCGTCCGGTTCGAGGCCTACCTGTCGCAGGATGGCGGCAAGGGTGCCACGCTTGACCGTCGTATGCAAAGGGACTGTTACACCACGCCCAGTATCGAGATTTCTCATAATCGCATGACTGCCCTTGGTTCGGACGTGTGTAAAACCAGCTTTTTCCAGCACCTTGACAACCTGCGCACCGGGCAATACCGGCAACCCACTCACGCCACGCGCACCTCAATCGCAGCCGTTACCGGGTGGGCATCCAGCGCCGCGATCTCCTCCGGCGTCGCATCCTCAAGGTAGGCTTCGGCGGCCTCACGGACGTTGGCCAACGCCTCTTCCACCGTGTCACCTTGACTGATGGCACCCGGTAGTTCGGCGATGTGCGCAACGTACCCGCCGTCCGGGTCTGGGACCAGCACCGCAGTCAGAACGCGCACACCCACCATACGAACAGCCTACCGGCAACCTGCCCGCTCACCGGCAGCCGAGCAAGATCAGCGCCGGCGTCCGCTTCTCGGCGGGCCGACACCTTCGAAGATCGACAACAAGATCGTCTGCAATGCACTGTCATCGGCATTATGAGGGTGTGTTGGCGTCGAGTGGTGACAGGGTCTGCGGCCAGAGCATCGGCCGCGGATAGCTGTGATCGGCTGGCCGAGGACTGGCACCGAGGCTGCTTGATGAGCGGGGGCTGCCCAGGCTGCCGATGGCTGGCGCAGTTTGCCACTTGGCGGTTACCAACAGAGTCCGCCTACTCGACGACCCAGGCGCCGGCACCGTCGAAACCGGCTACTGCTCGATCCCGCCGACCGGCTCCTCACCACCACCGGCGCCACCGTCATCGGATGGAGACCTCGTTCCTGCCCGGCTGCGGCTTCGCCTCACTGGGCGAGTTCAACGCTCAACTCGCCGAGTGGCTGGTCCGGGCCAACCCCCGCCAGCACCGCCGGCTCGGCTGCCGTCCGGTCGACCGGTGGGAGGCTGATCGGGCGGCGATGCTGGCCCTGCCGCCGGTGGATCCGGTGGTCGGCTGGCGGCTGACGACCCGGCTGCCGCGGGATCACTACGTGCGCCTGGACTCCAACGACTACTCAATGCACCCGGCCGCGGTCGGCCGCCGGGTCGAGGTCACCGCTGATCTCGAGCAGGTGGTCGTCACCGCGCAAGGCACGGTCCTCGCCCGGCACGAGCGCTGCTGGGCAGACCATCAGAGCATCACCGACCCGGTCCACGCGGATGCCGCCAGCCAGCTGCGGCAGGCTCGCCGCCTGGCCGCGGTCCCGGCCGTCGACACCGATGTCGAGCACCGCAGCCTGGCCGACTACGACCGCAGGTTCGACCTCGACACCGAGATCCTGACCGGCAGCCAGGAGATCGCCTGATGGCCACCACGACCACAAACACCAAGGGCCGCAACGTCTCCAGCGAGATCGCCTACCTCACCCGCGCGCTCAAGGCACCGTCGCTGGCTGGCCGGCGCGGTCCAGCGGCTGGCCGAACGAGCCCGTGCCGAGTCCTGGACGCACGAGGAGTTCCTGGCCGCGTGTCTGCAGCGTGAGGTCGCCGCCCGCGAGGCTCACGGCGGCGAGGGCCGCATCCGCGCCGCCCGGTTCCCGTCGCGCAAGTCCTGCGGGGGATGAACTTTCTCATCGCCCCAGCGACGCACCCGGAGTGGTCGGCACTGACCGCGGTGGTGGCGACCTGCTACCTGCTCGGGTTGTCCACCCGGCGGATGGAGAAGCTGGTCGAGTCGCTGGGGACCACCCAACCTGCTACCGGACCCCTGGCAGCTACCCGGATCGGACTCACACCGGCAAGCGACGATGGGCTTCCGATCAGGTCATGACCGCTGGACCATCGCCTCCTGGTCACTGGGCGCAGCACCGGCCGCAATAACTAGCAGGTGATGTAGTTCGCGTTTCGATACGGTGGGATCTGCTGCTCGGACCGCCGGCCGGCTACGCGTGGAGATCGTCGGGAGTTCTGTCATGGCGGTGCAGTTTCGGCTGCTGGGCTCGGTCGACGCACACGTCAACGGAGCGCCCGTCGACCTCGGCCACGCCCGGCAGCGCAGTGTCCTGGCGGTGCTGCTCATCGACGCCAACCATGCGGTGCCGGCGGAGGTGTTGCTCGACCGGGTATGGGGAGATCGGCCACCGCAGCGCGCCCGGAACGCCCTGGCGGGATATGTCTCCCGGCTACGGGCCCTGTTCACCGGTATCGGTGGCGTCACGCTCGGCCGCCGGTCCGACGGCTATCAGCTGAATGTCGACGAGGAGGCGGTGGACCTGCACCGGTTCCGCAGGCTGGTCGCCGAGGCTCGTGCGGCCACCGATGACCGGACCGCCGGTAAGGCGCTCGACGAGGCGCTGAGCCAGGGGCAGGGACAGGCGCTCGCCCCGCTCGACCCGCCGTGGCCCGCAGCGGTACGCAGGGAGCTGGACGCCGAGAGGCTGGCCGCCACGCTCGATCGCAACGACGTCGCACTGCGTCTCGACGGCGAGGCGGAACTGCTCGGCGAGCTGCCGAAACTGGCTGACGCGCATCCCTTGGACGAGCGGCTGGCGGCCCAGTTCATGCTGGCGCTGTACCGCTGTGGTCGCCAGGCTGACGCGCTGCGCCACTACGAGGCCGTCCGCGCGCTGCTCGCCGACGAGCTCGGGGTCGATCCTGGACCGGACCTACGCACGCTTCACCGTCGGATACTTCGAGCTGATCCCACGCTGGCGGCGGGCAATCCGGCCATCGACACCACGCCGGTGCCGCACCAGCTCCCGGCCAGTCCTGGGTCGTTCGTGGGTCGAACCCGTGAGGTGGCCGAGCTCGACGCCGCGCTGGCGGAGCCGCGTGCGGAGATGGTGATCCTCACCATCTCCGGCCCCCCTGGCGTCGGCAAGTCCACGCTCGCCACGCACCTGGCTCAGCGGGTGGCGCACCGGTTCGCCGACGGCCAGCAGTACGTGAACCTGCGCGGGTTCGACCCGGGTGGAGCCGCCACCCCACCGGCCGAGGCACTGCGGTTCCTGCTGGACTCGCTCGGCGTGCCGGCGCAGCGGATCCCGGCCGGCGTCGAAGCCCAGTCGGCGCTGTACCGCACCTTGCTGGCCGACCGCCAGGTGCTGCTGGTGCTGGACAACGCCCGCGACGCCGAGCAGGTCCGGCCGCTGCTGCCGGGCGGCGCCGGTTGCGCCGTCGTGGTGACCAGTCGCGACGCGCTGGGCAGTCTGGTCATGGCCGACGGCGCCCGCCCGCTGACGCTGAACGTGCTGACCGGGGACGAGAGCCGGGAGTTGCTCAGCGCTCGTCTGGGTCGCGAGACGGTCGACGCCAACCCGGTGGCGGTCGCCGACATCGTGGCCCGCTGTGGCGGGCTGCCGCTCGCGCTGGCGATCGTCGCGGCCCGGATCTCCACCCACCCCGGTCTCACGATGGCGGAGGTGGTCGTCGAACTCGGCGGCGGCGCCGCCACGCTGGAGGCCTTGGCGGAAGCCGAACCCGCGGCCGACCTGCGGACCGTGTTCTCCTGGTCCTACGCGGTGCTCGGTGCGTCGGCCGCGCGGCTGTTTCGCCGGCTCGGCCTGCACCTGGGCCCTGACCTCGGCGTACGGGCCGCGGCCAGCCTCGACGGCACCCCCGTGCGAGCCGTCGAGGCCGCCTTGACCGAGCTGACCCGTGCGCACCTGGTCACCCGGGTCGCACCGAACCGGTTCTCGATGCACGACCTGCTGCGCGCGTATGCCGCCGAGCTGGCGCGGACCGAGGACGATGACGCCACCCGGCGGGCGGCGACCACGCGCCTGCTCGACCACTACCTGCACAGCGGTTATGCGGCCGCCATTGCCCTGCACCCGCACCGCCACCGCATCCACCTCCCGTCGCCGGTGGCCGGCGCGCAGGTCGAGACCTTCGGCGACCTCGATCGCGCGTTCGCCTGGTTCCGCACCGAACACGAGACGCTGTTGTGCGTGGTCCACCTGGCCGGTCGCGACGGGTTCGACCGGCACGTCTGGCAGCTCGTCTGGACGCTCACCGACTACCTCGACCGAAATGGCTACTGGCAACAGAAGCTGGCGCTCAACGAGGCGGCGCTGGAGGCCGCGCTGCGGCTGGACGACACCCAGGCGCAGGCCGCCGCCCACCGCGCCATCGGCCGCGCCTTGGGAACCCTTGGTCGTTTCGACGAGGCCGCCCGCCACCTCCAGCAGGCTTTGGACCGGTACTCGGCCCTCGGGGACCGTGCCGCCCAGGGCCACACCCACCTCGGCCTGAGCTGGGCACTCGGTCATCAGGGCAACAACGCCGATGCCATCCGGCACGACGAGCAGGCGCTCGAACTGTTCAGCGCCCAGGGCGATGCGCTCGGCCAGGCGCGCGCGCTCAACCATCTGGGCATCCACCGCCTTGAGCTCGGCGATCACCAGCGGGCCCTGGCGGAGTGCCGGGCCGCGCTAGCCCTGTTCGACCGGCTCGGCGACCGGTTCGGCGCGGCAGCGACCCACGACAGCCTCGGCCAGGCCCACCAGCGACTCGGGCGCCACGACGAGGCAGTGGCGGCGTTAGAACGTGCCGTGCAACTCCTGCGCGAGCTCGGCGAACGGTATTACGAGGCGCTCACCCTGACCCATCTCGGCGACGTGCACCGCGATTCGAGCCGGCCGGACGCGGCCCGGGAAGCGTGGCGGTGCGCCATTGCCATCCTGGAGGAACTCGAACATCCGGATGCCGACGGGGTGCGGGCCAGGCTCCCCGCCTGACCCGCGCTCCCTAGCGGGTCGGGTTCTCGTACCAGATGACGCCGAGCTGTTCGATCTGCTCCGACGTCACCGCGTCGAGATCACCGTCGCCGTCGAGGTCGACCAACTCCACGTTGTCGTACTTCGTGCCGGGGGGACCGCTGATCTCCCGGCGCTCCCAGCCGTACTCGGTGGCAGCCGACCACACGACGCCGGACAGCTCGCCCTCGGCATGTGAGTAGCTGAACACCAGGTCGGTGCGGCCGTCGAGGTCGACGTCGCCGACCGCGACGTCCTGGTAGTGCCCGACGTTCGTCGGCTGCGGGATCTCGGTCACCTCCCACGGGCCCCACTGGCCGAGGTTTCGCCGCAGGTAGGTCCTGTTGTACGTGGCGCCGCTCGCGCCGTCTAGCACGTCGTCGTGCCCGTCACCGTCGAAGTCGGTGATCCGGATGAACTTGTGCTCGCCGCCGGCGAAGCCGATCGGATGGTTGACCCAGTCGGCGCCGCCGGTGTTCTCCAGCCACCGCGTGCCGCGCAGGTGGTAGGTCCTCGTCCCGTCCGGATTGATGATGTACGTGCGGTCGGTGAGCACCACGTCGGGGTCGCCGTCGGCGTCGGCATCGCGCGGGACCAGGCTCATCGTCCAGGCCACCGGGGACATCGGGGTGTAGGTCCAGGCCGAGCCGTCGCGCGGGTTCTGCGGCGCCCGCAACCAGCCCACGGTCGCCGGGTTGACCTTGCCGCCGCCGATGACGTCGGGGCGGGTGTCGCCGTCGACATCGGCCACCGCCACCTTGATCCACCGCTGGAAGTCGGCGGCGGCGGTCAGCTCGACGGAGGTCCACGCCTGGGGCTGCGCTACCAGGTCCGGGTCGTCCGGTCCGAAGTGGACCACCAGCCGCCGGCACTCGCAGGCGCTCACCACGTCCAGGTGACCGTCGGCGTCGATGTCGGCGAAGATCGCGTCCTCGACGCCAAACGGGCGGGTGCCGACGGTGACCGTCGGCCACGGTTCGCGGGGATCGTCGTCCGGCTGAAGCGAGACGGTGACCAGCCCCGCCTGTTCCCACGCCGTCGTGACGTCCAGGTCGCCGTCACCGTCGACGTCCGCCAGGTTCACACCATCGGCACCCCTGGGCCCACTGGTGATCGTGTGCATTACCCAGGACTCCTCAGCGACCTCGACGGCCCCAGCGGCCGGCCCGGTCAGGCCGACCATGACGGCGCATCCGACCGTGAGCATCGCCGGCCACCGCTGCCATCGTTGCCACCGCTGCCCTCGCTTCATTCGACCGACTCCTCTTCCTGACCGGCCGGGGCCGTGGCCACCTGCCGGAACGTGACGCCCGTCCAC